>Ga0315274_10015359_pt1 | contig 10846 bp, 18 predicted proteins | sample YL17G02_20_MG_FD_203700 | JGI IMG/M metagenome (GOLD analysis project Ga0315274, IMG submission 203700) | Sediment microbial communities from Yellowstone Lake, YNP, Wyoming, USA - YL17G02_20 | ecosystem: Environmental > Aquatic > Freshwater > Lake > Sediment | place: USA: Wyoming | collected...
GGGTGGACCATCTGCCGGCCATCGGCAGTGCGGGCAATGGACGAAGCCCTGTTCCCGCGCCCGATCTGCCAGGCCGTCGGGCATCCTGACACCGCAGCAGTCGCAGACCCATCGGAGGCGGGGAGAGGAGGAGCTCCCCGCCTCGATCGCCGGAGGTGCGATGGGTGCCGGACGGGCCTCAGGCATCGGCCGGAACCTTCTAGGATTGCTTGTGCGAATGTGCGTTCCTGCTACTGTCATGGCGCCATTCCCTCGAGCACCGGGTGCCCCTCGAGGATCTGCCGCCGATATTCTGCCGGATCAACATCAAGCGGTTTGCCGGCCAGTATCTGTTCTGCCATAGCTACAGCCGCCAGGGCCTTGCCGGTAGGCAGCAATGGCGTGCTGCGCAGCACCGTTCTTGGATCTGAGCCTTGGCCGAGCCGAACCATCGCGTCGGCGACCTCTTCGAGGAGAGTTCGCGGGATCCGCCTTTCGAAGGCAACAGCCGCAAGCAGCTGCGCGTCGCGGTAGTAGAAAGGCACCTTGGCTCTCCCGAGCCGTTGGACGTGGAGGAAGGCGGCGGCCTCCTTGTCGCCCGCATCGGCCAGGACCTTGGCGTGGCGGAGGATCTTGAGCAGCCCTCCAATCAGCCTCTCGAATTGCGGATCGCCACGCCAGGGATGAGCCGCGTCCGGCTGCTCCGGCGGTGGGGGCGGCCCGACGATCCACGGCTGCATTCTTTTTTCCAAGACCTCGAGCTGTCTGCGGATGCTCATGCCGGCTGCCCTCCGAACAGCGGATGGGCTGCGAGGGCCGCCTCGGAGGCCGCCTCCCAGGCCTGGTAGTCCAACTCTGTCGCCCAATCGAAATCTGGCCTGGCATCGAACAAACGGCCGAGCGGTAGCAGCGGCGTCCTTAGGCCCTCCCGACGATCGCCGGGGCAGCCTTTCGCCGCGGCCAAAGCCTCGTAGAACTCGCCGGTGATCATCGGCGGGCAGCGGACCTCCGCCCTTAGCGCCGCCCGCAAGAGTTCGTCGTTCCAAGGTCTCGGCGTCGGCGGGAGGTCGTGGAGTATCTGGAGCAACGACAGGGAGTTGTTATCGCCCGCCTGAGCTGCGTGGTAGGCCCAGTCCAGAACCGCATCGAACGCCCGATGGAGGCGCTCGCGGGCCTGGATCCGTTCGCCATGGCCATTACCGCCGGCCTTGCCGAGTTGTCGTTCCAACCGGGATAGCCCTGCCCTCAATCCACTCATCGTTCTGCCTCCTGCCTGTCCTGCCGATTGAGCTCGGCCTCGAGCTCGCTCAGCAAGTGCTCGCGCTCCACCGGGTCGATCATCGCCAGCCCGCGCAGGATCTGCTCTGAGTCGATCGGGAACCGCGGTGCGGGCCGCGGCGCCTGAGGTGCGGGCGTGGCGGTCATGGGGCCCACTCCCCGCCAAGCAGCGCCGACAATTCCGGGTAAAAAGGCTGGCCAGCCCCGCAAAGGTTGGACTCACCGTTATTGGCTGGCGGTGTCGACGTCTTGCCTGAACCCGCTCGCTCGCTCTCCGGGATGCCAGTCTTCAGACCCCCCGATGCAGTAGGGGCACCCGAGTTTCCGTACAACCACACGCCGTCACCGGCTTCGACGATCAACATGTTTCACTCTCCCGCGGCTCTCGGCCGCTACTTGTGCGAATCCCCATTCCATCGGCGTCCTCGCAGGCGCCGCACCACGGACAGGATCGCCCGAGTCCTAGAAACGTTGTCAGTTTCGCTCTCTTGCAGACGTGTCGCCAAAGCCGGTGCGGCTCCCGGTCGAGTCGCCGCTCGCCCTGGATGGTCTTCGACTTCTCGCTGGTAGTTCGCCTTCTCGCCATCGTTCCCCATCCGCCGGGCTGGGAAGGCAGGAGGAAGCAATCCCAGCCCGGCTTGCCGCTACGCCCCTCCGGCGCGCTAGGAGGACACGCCGGACGGGCAGGAGATAGCTACTTCTCCGGCGGAAACTCCAAGGTGCAAGCCTCGCCCGGGACGATTGTTATCGCCCACTTCTCGGCCTCTGCCCAACCGGTTGGGGCCGACGTGCGGAGCTCGCCGTCGACAAGATTGACGAAGGACGCCTTGCCATTCGCCTTCATCCCGGGCCCAAAGTACGCCCAGATCGGCGGCGATCCGGCATACCGCTTGTCGAGCTCGACGCTCGCGTTGATCCCGGCCAAGTTGACCGTCGGCGGGAGCAGACGCGGGGGAGGCGTGAACTCCCGGGTCCCGACCATGGCGCCGGATGCATCACGTTCGACCTCAGTGCGCTTCGAGAACACCCAACCGGCGGGCGTCGCCTGCTTAAAGATCAGGATGCGGACGCCCTTCGCTGAGGCCTTCTTGGCAGCCGGCTTTGGCGCAGCGGCAGGCGGCGAGGCCTGCGATCGCAGGACTGCCATGGCCTTCGCAAGGAAGTCAGTCATGTCTTCACCTCGAGCCAGCGATCCACGAGCTCCGAAATCTCATCGGCGGTCAACGGGGCTCGGGCGGTGATCTCATCATTCGGGGAGAACCCACCGCTTGCCAAAGCGGCCAAGAGTCCAGAGGCCGGGATCGGCGGCTTCTCAAGGGCTGCCTGCAGGCGAATGCGCTCCAGCCTTGGCGAAGTGAATGGCTCATCGCCCGCCGGCGCCTTCGGCTTGGCAGCCTTCTTGGCGACTCGCTCAGCGGCCATGTCCGCAAGAACCTTATCGATTAGGGGCCCCCACTTGCTGTCGGCCTTCTCGGCCTGGCCGTATCCGGGCATCTGCTCCGCGATGGCCGCGGCCAAAGCCTCAGCCGCAGTTGGGGTGGGCTGATCGAGCTTGCCACTGACCAGGGCCGCGAAGAAACCTTCGGGCCGCACGCCTGCTTTCAGGGCCCGTTGCCTGAGTTCCTCGAGCCCGGCGTCCTGGAAGGGCCGGTCGTCCGCCTCGCCATGGAACCTCCGCACGAACGGCTCGGAGATCCGTTCGGCCGTCGAGCTTCCGGGTAGGCTTTTGGCATGCTGGCTTTCCGGGGGGGTGTTGTCCAACTCGTGTTTGAGGAGCCCCCGCAGCAGGGCGGACGGAACGACTCCCCGAGCCTTCGCCCGGGCCCGGAGCGCTTCGTACTCCTCAGTCGGAAGTCGAAAACCCGCGTACGCATTCTGAGTTCTGGGCATGATCTTCTCCTTGCCGTAGCTTTCTCGGCCAGCTCATGAACGAGACGGGAGCAGCTAGGGTCTGCAATCATGTTAGACCTGGGTTTGACACTTGCCGTTGGGGTATTTCGCGGAGACTTACGACAGAGCTTCCAGGGGGATCACTTCCGAGGTTTTGGTGCCGCTCTCTCGAGCGGCTTGATCAACTCCTGCAGCAGCGCTGGGTCGAAGCCGGACTTGCCCAGCATCTGGGCCACTTCGCCGTAACTGCCAGTGTACTTGCAGAGATCATCCCACCGTCGACATTCCTCGATCGCGTCGTGGATCTCGTGCGTGTCGGTGTTGCCATGGAGGTACTTCGCAAGGGCCCGATAGCTTGCACCGTGACCCTTCGGTGGCCGCGGGTTGAGGATTCGCCTCTGCTCCCATGTCAGGTCGCCGCCGCGGCCCTTTTCGGCCATGTGCCAAGCAGTGAGGCGATCGACCGGCGGTCGCCGAATCTCCTCGGGGGTGCGAGGATCCTGATCTCCGCGGGCCATGAGAAACCAGGCGATCAGCCAGCCATCAAGGGGCCACTCGAGGCCATAGGCACCACAGATGGCGCGCAGCATGTCGACCAGCTTGGGGGCGTGGGTTCTCGAGAGGGGAGGCCTGCCGGCAATCATCCAGCATTGGCCGAAGACCTGGAGATCGTGCAGGCAGGACGGGTCGGAGAGGGCGGCCTGCAGGCGCTCTCCCGCTTTCCGTAGGTACACCTCCCGATGTCTGCCCATCTCTCCCTCAAACGAACCCGGCCGCCTGCGGATGTCGCCGGCGGCCGGGTGTGGTGCTATACTTGGGCCGTCAACGCGATCACCCGCGCTGGCCACCGCCCGGAGGTTAGCCCCTCGCGGGCGGCTTCGTTGCTGCTATCTTATCACGCCGGCGGCGCCGGCATGTGCAACAGGCCGGCTGCCGATCGCTTGGCCGACTCGGGCCTCAAGTCGTAACGCATGGTCGTCTGAACCGAAGCATGGCCAGCCAGGCGGCTCACGACCAAGGCGTCGGCGCCCATCGTGAGCAACTCAGTGATGCAGGTCCGCCTCAAGTCGTGCGGGCTGAGGTGCGCGATCCCCGCCTGGGCTGCCCGCTTCTGCAGCGTGCTGTAGATGGCCTGCGTCGACAGTCGCCTGGTCCCCACCGCGCCATCCTTGGCGATAGGCAGGAGCAATGGCCCGGGTTCCTCCCCGCGGATCGAGATCCACTTCTTCAGCCAAGCGCCGCCACTGTTTTCGCAGTAGACGATTCGATCCTTCCGGCCTTTCCCTTTTCGGACTTTCAACTGGCCGGTCTGTGGATCGAAGTCTGCCAGGTCGAGTCCGACCACCTCGCCTCGTCTGACCCCGGTGCCAAACAAGATGGCGAGCAGTGCACCGTCCCGGGTGCCGGCAGGACTTGGATCCGCTCCGCATGCTCCGAGCAACGCGGAGATCTCACCCATTGACAGAGCCCGACCGCTGGCAAGGCTCTCGCCGCGGATGCCTTTGACGTCGATCGCCTGCCGGAAGTCGTTCTCGGGGATCTGGCCCAGGCGCCAGGCCTCGCGGACGCAGCCTCGAACGGCGCACAACATCTTGTTGCTCGACGCTGGCGCATAGCACTCGGCCAAGTGCGCCCTGATCGCGAGAAGATGACTCCTGCGCAGCGCGCCCCAGGGAAACGACATAGGGTTGGCATTCGGGTTGAGCCAACCGGCGACGACCTTGAGACTCTGCAGCATTGTTCGCCGACTGCCTTCGCTCGTCAACGACAGGATGTACGCCGCGCATGGGTTGCGCTCGGGCCCCTCGGCTCCAGGGGCCAGTGCGTATTCGGGACTCGGGACCAACTCAGCGCCCATGGTGTTCTCCTTCGCTGACTCTAATCAGCATTCTCGCAAGCTATCCTATCACCCCCGCGCTCGCCCCGCGAACCGGACGGCAATCCAGGCCGCGATCCCGACCAGTAAAGGTGCGAGGCAGCAGGCTGCCAGGATGAGTTCTACAGGACCGAGGCGCAGTGCATCCATGGTTGTCTCCCTTCCTGACTGATGGGCCGGATCGCCCACCGCCGAGGCCCCCGCGCCGCCAGCCAGGGGACGAGTTGGCGCGCGGCGCTGATCGATGATGGTGCGGTACTCGGCGAGCGCCAGCAGGCTTCCCACGTACTCGACTTCGCGCAGCAGATGGCCGAGGCGGATAAAGATCGCCAGGAGAACAATCGCCAGCAGGACGATGATAATCGTCGTCATGGAGTGCTCCTTTCGGACTTGTCTGTCGGCTCGCTATTGCCGATCGTCGCCGTCACCAAGTAGGGTGCCGCGTCCTGCGGCGTCAAAGAACGCGTGTAGACCTCAACCAGCTCGATGCTGGACCAGCCTCCCATGACTTGGATCAGCCTTGAGCTGGCTCCCTTCTTTGCCGCGAGAGTCGCCATGGTTCGTCTCAGGGCATGGGGCCCGAAGTGGTCGAGTCCAGAATCCTGGGCAATGTAGCGGATGAGCACCCTGAGACCATCGTTCGTGAGCGGGCCACCGGCTGCCGTGTGGCCACCCCTGTTGCCGCCGAGGCTGACAAAGAGGTTCGGCGTATCGCACTGCGGGCGCACTCTCAGCCAGTCCTCCAAACGGCGCCCTGTGGCTTCGGAGAAGACCGCCGTGCGCCACCGCGATCCCTTGACGCGAACAGAGATCGTGCGTTTCGCCATGTCGACCTGGTCGCGGGCCAAGCGACAGATCTCACTCGCGCGGATGCCGGTGTCTAGGGCAAGACTCACGATTCCGAGATCTCGGGTCGCCTTGGGATCTGGGGATGTTTCCTGGACGTAGGTGATCACTTTCCGCAGCCGCGTCTTTCCCTGGGCTTTGCCGGTGAGATACCCGAGGAGCTTGACCACTTCCTCCTCGGATAGGACCCGCTGCGGCCCAGCCTCGAGTCGGCGGACCTTCGCTCTCAGCGCGACATGATCATCGCCAAAGCGCCAACGCCAGAAGGTGCGCATGGCTCGGAAGCATTGATAGCGCATCGATGAACCCCATTGCGTGCGGCTGTCCAGGAATGCGATGAACTCCCGGGGCGTCAGATCCTCCAGGCCCAAGGCCTTGTCGTCGAGCCATGCGGCCAGCAACTTCAGCAGACGGCGGTAGGCAGACTGGGTGCTCGGCGAATAATCGCGCTCGGCGTACAGGTCATCGATCTGGATCGCCAGGGTCTCCTGCGCGTTCACTGTGAAGCCCCCGGCCGGCCCAGGTCGAGCGGGCCGACGTCCTTCCCCTTATGCTCGGCGCACCAAGCCTCGAACTCATCCGGCGGCGCGTTGACCGGCAGCGTCGCCTCCCAGGCCCGGTCGTCCATGACCTGAGCGCCCAGGACGTCGATCGTCTCGAAGACGGTGAGGCGCAGCCGCCTGGTCAGGTCGACGAGCATGTCGACCGCCTCGCCCCGCGGCGGGCAGTCGTCGCCGTTGGTGCGGTCCTCGAGCGCCCGCCTGATGTCGGCCAGGGCGCGAACGACCCGCCGGCGCTCGAATGGTTCGCAGTCGTCGGCTTCGGTTGAAAGAACGATCTGCAACGTTGTGCGGAACATGACTGTTCTCTCCTCTCTTCGAAACGCTAACTGTCCGTTTCCGGGTCAACTTCTGCTTCGATCTCCTTCTCGAGCCGATCCAGCCGCCGGGCCAGGGCCCAGACGCAGAACAGGATCCCCACGGCTGCCATGCCGGCGGCAGCGCACACGAGGACAAGGGCGGCCAGAAGCAGCGGATCGATGATCATATGCTCCTCCTCTCCCAGTCGTCGATCGGTCCGTAGAACCGGGGGAGGACCCGCGGCTTCTCTTCCCGAGGGAGGGCCGGGAGGCGGTCAAGAAGAAGGCGGCTTGTCTTCATGGCCCGCGCCACCCGGGCCACGCCTGAATGCTTGTACTCGCGCATGGTGTCGATCGCCTCGACGAGCTGCTCGAGCGCCTGATGCAGTTCGGGTGCGATCGCCTGCGCCGGCGTAAGCTGCATCATGGCGCACTCGGGGCAGACCTCCGGCGGGTTGGCCTCGCAGATCGTGCAGACGGTGATCAACGTCTCTGCCACGGTGAGGCCTCCTGCTGCGCCGACAGTTCGCTGGCCGACTTGAGGCGCTCGACGAGGTCCGGGCCCACCAGGTCGCTCAGGGCAGTGAGGGTGCGGATCTCGACGGCCACCAGGGCGCCCATGTGCAGCTGATGCCACACGACAGGCGAGACCGTCCGCGGCCGGCGCTTGCCGAGCAGCAGGCGGCGCAGTTCGTCGCGGGCCGCACGATCGAGTAGGATCTTCGGGGTCAAGGTGGCCTCCTGCCGGGTCCCGGAAAAAGGGACCCGGCCTACTTGAAGGCCGGGAGCGGTGAGGCTACAATGATGGGAGCCGATGGGCCGCTACGCCGGTCTGTCGGTCAGGACCCGGGAGGTGCTCCAACACCTCCCGGGTCCGTCTTTCACGCTCGCTTGCGCACGCGTCGAGGCTGCATCTTCTCCACTTGGGACCGGCGCACGAACGGCCGGCCGCCAATCTCGATTCGCGAGAGCTTGCCGTCCCGGATCCACCGCCAGATTGTGACGACGCTCACCTGCGCGACCGCCGCGGCGTCGACGAGCGTGATCAGGTCCTTCGGCTCGTACGCAGGCTTCTTCACCACGCCTTCAGTGTAATGGATAATTGCACTTCTGTCAAGGGGGGAACTTCGGCTGACAGGGCGCCAGCAATGAAGCCGCCCTGGCGGACCCGAGGGGGGTCGGGCCAACCAGGGCGGCGAGAGGGGGCACAGTCTCCCCCTTGCCATGAGTCTACACCCGGTGTCAACACGGGCCGAGTCACCTGCAGCGAGGTGTTGGCCAGCGATGCAAACTATGGTTCTCAAAGGCAGAAGGTGAAGTGCCCGTCAAAGCTTATGGTGAGCGCTCCCTGGCAAATAACGTCGCGCCCGACCAGCATCTGAAAGGGACTGCCGCCGGCGGGGGTAAACTCAAGGACCTGCGCGCCCGGGAGGATGAAACCCGCAGCACCGAAGGGAAGAAGGAGGTCGACGAGGTACACGTTGACGGGGACGGATTCGGTTGCGGAAACCATCGGCCGCATGCCGACAGGTTGGAGGCCAACTGTTTGAGCGACATTGGGGGAAATGCAGGTGACCGTGGCGCCGGTGTCGATCAGCGCCGGGAATGCAGTGATCTGGGTAGATGCAGCCGTGGCCGGAGTAAGGATGCCCGGGGGGAGGACCCCGACGTTGATGAGGGGACCTATGCCAGGATCATAGCGGCCGCTGAGGCAGGGCATGGGAGAAGAATCCTAGGTCGACGGGTGCCTCGACGACTTCTTGCACTGAGAAGAGGTGATCCTTCTCGAACAGCTTCTGGCCGGCGACATACGCGTCGCGGGCAGTGTCGAAGAAGTCAACGATTTCGCCATCCCGCATCAGGGCGAACTTGCCATGGTGAGCGGCAACCAGGCTCGGGAGTTTCTCCCGAAACACTTCGTAGTTCCTGAGCACCTGTTCGCGAATGGGTTCGGGCATGGGTTTCTTGCTCTCCATTTGCTGGTGGCAGCCAACTTGACAAGGCACATGCCACCTAACGGCCTCGAGGTCAGCTACCCGGCGGCTCGGGCAACGCCTCACTCATTGTAGCGCATTCTGGCGGGCAAGGCACCACTGACTTTCCGCCCACCAGCGGATTCGCTCTAGCGACCCGTCCGGCGACCCGTTTCGCTTGCGGGAATGCGTATTTGCCAAGCCTTCCCCGGGGTGCCTGGGCCGTGGGAGAAAACCGCCCAGGAAGGCCCAGGACGCGCGGTCTTGCGTTTTCCGTCCCCCACTACCTTTTCGAGTGTACAAAGCCTGGACAGGGCACTTTCGAGGCTATCCCGCGGGCGCTGGGGTGCCTCGCACCACGCCATCGCCGTCTACCTGCCTCCCCCCTTGCGCTCAGGCCGTCCTGGTCTACACTTCCCCGTGGTGACAAAGCCCCCCGCCGGCGCTATCTACATCAGGGTATCAACCGATGAGCAGGCAACGCTTGGCCGTGCCAGCCTGCCCCTGCAGCGTGCAGCGTGCCGCGAGCTCGCCGAGCGCGACGGCATCCCGGTCATTGTCGAGTTCGAAGACACGAAGACCGGCCGGACACTCGATCGCCCCGGCCTGCGAGATCTTCTGGCAGATCTCCCCCGACTCTCCCACGTCTATGCTCTCGACGCGACCAGGCTTGGCCGCCGGCGGGGTGTCTCACAGGCCATCCGGGATGCCCTGGCCGAGGCCGGGGTGACGCTGCGGCTCGTGTACGGCGACACCTCCGGAGCCGATGTCGAGGGCGCCGTCTTGCTCGAGAGCGTGGGCGATGGGTTGGCGGAGCTCGAAGTCATGCGCCTGGCGCGGCGGACCCAGAGCGGCCGGATTGCCCGGACGCGCAAAGGGCTCCATTCGGGGACACCACCCTACGGATGGCGGATCGTCCGAAACGACAAGGGCCAGAGCACCGGCGCCGTCTTCGACGAAGAGGCCAGGCCGTTCTACACCGACCTCGAGGGCCTCGTCCTCTCCGGGATCTCGTGGCGCGAAGTCGGCCGGCGCATGGCGGCCCTCGGCTATCGGTCGCCGCGCACCGGCCGCCCCTGGCCGACGTGGACCCTCGGGCAGCTCGTGGCGAACCCTTGGAACCGCGGCGAGGCGCGCTTCGGTTTCAAGAAGCGCGGCGGGTTGCGCACCGTCGCCGCACCGGGCGAGGTCATCGCGGCGGCGGGGCATCCCCCCCTCTGGAAGGACCCCGAAGCCGTTGCCAGCGAGCTAGCCAGGCGCGCAGGTCTCAAGGGCCGAGCCCGCTGGCAACGGCACCGACTGTCGGGGCTCCTCCGCTGCGGAGGATGCAGGCGGCGTCTGTCGGGCCACCGGAACAAGACATCTGTCCGCTACCGCTGCCCGACGCATCACGAGCACCTCGCCCGTGTGCGCGCCGTCGATTGCCCCGCCCCGGTCAACGTCTCCGAGGCCAGAGTCGTCGCGTGGCTGCGCAGAACGTTCACGACCGGCACGAGGCGCGGCGTCGACTGGATGATCGAGGCCGCGCAGGCAGTCGGTGCACCCCGTGAGCCGCTGCCCGACGTCGCCGCCATGCGGCGCAGGCTGCGCACCCTCGAGCGGGATCTCGCCCGACTTGTCGACCGGCTGCCCGGTGTACCCGCCCGGGCCGTGGCCGATGTACATCGTCGCCTTGGCGAACTGGCGGATGAAAGAGATAATCTACAGGGTTCGATCCGCGCCGCGGAGGCCATGAAGCCCCCGCCGCCCGACCGGGAGGCGCTGCGCGACGCGGCGGCTACCTTTGATCGGATGCTCGCAGCCTCGCCGGCGGAGTGTTCGTCCTGGCTGCAGCGGGTCTTCCCCGGCGGGATCGTCCTCCAGCGCGTGACAGATGCCCGCAGCGGAAAGAGGCTCGTAGTGATCATGGCGCCCTGGGAGAAGTGGCCGGCCTACCTCACGGGCCGGAAGGCAGAGAAGTGGCCCGAAGGCGTGCACGAGAAAACGCCGCAGTTCCTACCGGAGACAGACAAAGAGCAGGGAGGTTAGCGCGGGGTCCATGGGCATCGTCCTGACCGGCTCCATCGCCTACGACTACCTGATGAGCTTCCCCGGCCGCTTCAGCGACCACCTCCTGCCCGACCGGCTGGACCGGGTCAGCCTGTC
>Ga0315274_10015362_pt1 | contig 10845 bp, 13 predicted proteins | sample YL17G02_20_MG_FD_203700 | JGI IMG/M metagenome (GOLD analysis project Ga0315274, IMG submission 203700) | Sediment microbial communities from Yellowstone Lake, YNP, Wyoming, USA - YL17G02_20 | ecosystem: Environmental > Aquatic > Freshwater > Lake > Sediment | place: USA: Wyoming | collected...
CTTTAAGTTTAATATATTTCCTCTCATCAAAATATCCTCTTTTAAATGAAAAATAAAGTAAATATTTTGCTTCTGCAAGGGAGGCGAAAGCAATATCAAGGAATCTCTTTTTATCTTTTTCCGTACCCCGTGCATAACCTTCTGTAATATTCGCTGGAACAGAAACAATTGCGCGCCTTAATTGATCACCTAAAGCATACATTTCAATCTTTGGAAAGTCTAATGTTAATTGATAGATTTCCTGAGCTAATTGATCCGCTAATCCTAATAATTTTTCCCTAAAAATATTCGCCATTTTTTGCCTAGTTGTCTAGTTTCCTAGCTGTCTAGCTGTATTATATAACAAAAAATCGTCCTTGCGGACGATAGATAAGCCCTCCATAGCACCTTTAGGTGCGACGGGGGCTACTTGCCGATAATTTTATTCAAGAATTTCTTTATTTTCTCGATTAACTTTTTCATAATGTTCATTCTAATCTAAATAGCAACTAGCTGTCAAGTTTTCGAAATTTGACAAGAAGGAGAACGGGGTGATAGAATTCGGCCAAATCAATATGATAGTTGAACAAGGACCAATTACTGTTGAGTTAGTTGTTAAAGAAGACGGAAGTATTACGCTTGCTGCTCCATTAAAAGTTAAGGGTGGAGAAGTTGCTATTGCCTGTTACTCACCAGAAGCCTCTGCCGATCTTCGGGTAAGAGCTGAACAAAACGGCCTATCTATTGAACAACAAATGGCCACTGAACTTACAGAAGCTGTTTCTTGGTAATTTAAATAATTAAAAGCCTTTGTCAACACCTATCCTTGATTAACTCGGTCAACTTGATTAACTTTCTATTTTCCTTACCTCAAAAAGGCGGGGATTTATACGACAGGAATACCCTTTCGCCTCAATTTTTTCCCTATTAACCAATAGGAATTAATACATTATTAAGTTCTCAAGGAGAATATAAGAAAAAATGTAATCAAATACAAGTTATCATTGTTGAATAAAGATGCCGTTAATATGCTCTAAATAGTTGATATAAATTAAACATTATTGATATAATAACAATATTAGTAATTCTAATTGCTATTCAATAAAATGTTAGTTATAGTAAAAGAAGCGAAGTATGACTCTTAAAGATAGATTTTACAAGATATACGGAAATTTACCTCTAATCACAAGAGAAGAAATAATATTAGTTGTCAATGGTGAAGAAATATCATGGAAGGTAGCAAAACTATACATTGGTCAGAATTCTCCGCTTGCTGAAGAAATTCTTGAAAAACTGGCAGAGTTAAGAGTAATATAAAATTATCAAACCATTTAAAATATTATGAATATAGCTACAGTTTCTTCCAAATTAACAGATGATGATGTTAAGCAGTTGGTAATTGAAAGACTGAGGCGAATCCCCGCAGGCAAAAAAATTTCTATTGGAGCTTATGGTGATTTTACAGGCGATGAATTAATTAAATTGGTAGAAAAAAACGATAGAGTAGGTGACAAAATAATCGAAATGCAACTTGAATATCTTCGTTCGCTTAAGGATTTACTTAATCAAGACAATTAATGATTATAACTCGACCCAACCACGATTACACCACTAATTATCTTTTTAAGTGGTCAAAATTTATTATTGATGAAGCTAGCAGAACAAAGACTGATATAATTGATCTTGTTGGAAAGAAAGTAACTAGAAATAATTTTGAAAGTCATGTTAAAAAGATAAAACCAAATTTTATTATAATAAACGGTCATGGAAATAAGGATTTCGTTTGTGGATATAAAGATGAGATATTAGTAAAAAAAGGTGTTAATGATGGTATATTGAGTAACACCGTTGTATTCGCTCGTTCTTGTAGTTCCGCATCTGGATTAGGGAAGGCTTGTATAAAAAACGCAAACACCACTTATATTGGATACAATGCAGATTATTTTTTTATGCTTGACGAAGATAAATTATTTCATCCTCTAGAGGATAATTCAGCGAAAATGTTTCTTGAACCATCAAACTATGTAGCAATATCACTCCTTAAGGGGCATTCAGCTCAAGAAGCTAATCAAAGATCAAAAAATGAAATTAGAAAAAATATATTAAAAATATTAGCAAACACAGTTTCAGGTGGAGATCAAAGCATGTTACCATTGATGATTTCGAATTATAACCATCAAGTTTGTCTTGGAAATGGGAATGCCAGAGTGCGGTAAGGCGCGCAATGTTTCTAATGCGACGTTATTTTGGGATTAACTCTCCTATTTCCCCTGCCTCAAAAAGGCGAATAAGGTAATAAAAAAACTTCAATAAAATTGACAGGCTACTATAAAAGCATCGTCACCTACTTGCGTAGAATATTCCACGGCTGCTCGAGCGGGATTCGGCTGGTCTAAAATGGATTCTAATAATGCGGGTTTACCGACAGGAAGTTGTCCTTCTGTAAATCTGCCAAGTTTGGTCAGAAAATCTGTCCCAATTAAAGCTTTTCTCCCTCTAAATGATCCTGTTATGTTTAAATAACTATCTCCATCAACCCATAAACCTTGTCTAGTAGGATTATGCCATCCTACTTGATAAGGAACATATCGATTTTCATCGTCAATAATTTTCCAAAAACCAAGTTTTTTCATTAAGTCAATATCATCGAATCGGGGCATAAATCCAAACCCCTTTATATAAGCCCAACCGCAATCACCCATCATAGTAAGCGACGGACCTTCTCCCCCAAAGGACCATAAACCAAATGTAAATGCGGCATCACCATCTTTTATTTTATCATGAGTAGCATATGCAACTGTACGAATATGTTCAACAGCGCTATAAGCATCGCCTAGGCCGCGGATTGCCTGAAAGCAATTGGTAACAAACCTATCTGCTGCTATAATTCCACTTTCCCCAGAGCCTCTAACAGGATCTACCGTCAAAATAACAATCTCGTCCTGTCCAAATTCATGCATTAAACCAAAATCTCCACTGATTAATCCTTTACTTTTTGAAAAAGCGGTGGAAACTACGGCAGTCATTTCCCTGTTACCCATAAGTTGAACAACATTTCCCTGTCGAGATTGTCCTGCCGCAATAAATCTCCCCAAACCTGGAACATCTAATCTAACCTCATGATTTAATGGATATAAACCCAATTCTGAAATAGTTAGCCCCTCACTAGTTCGCACCATATAAATTAATTATATCACATTATTTTCCTTGCCTTAAAAAGGCGGGGATGTCGAGTTAAAAATTTCTTCGGCGATTTCTAGGGATTTGCTTGCATCATTTTTGTCCGGCAGCCCTTCGGGCAAACTCCCGGGAAATACATCTGGATATCTGGTAGGTACATAAAACTTATTAAGAAGTTCGCAGTTACCTCTATATTTTTCAAAATCCGGCTGATGTTTAATCACTTTATTTAAAAGGAGCATTAGGTCATGAGTTTTGGGCACCTCATTCTCATAATGAAGAATCAACCCTTTCAAAATTTTTTCAACCACCTGTTGGGCATGAAAGCAAACAGCACTAAAAATTCCCTCTTTGCTAATTGCCTTGGCAGCACGCAGATCAATCTCTGCCATAATAAACCAATTTTTAACCACTTTTTCTTCAGGCTTCATAAACAATTTGTCCTTTTTTTAAGACTTCATCTTTAATAAAATAGTTCCATTCAGACATTTCTTGGAACTCTTCAGGAGTGTAAACTAAAAGATCGAGTGGAATAATATGATCAATCAGAGAGGAAACTTCCTGAATCCGATCAAAAAACCTTTTTGGGGTATTTTTAATAATAATAATATCTGCATCGCTCCAACGATGGGTCTTTCCCGAAACCATTGAGCCAAAACAGATAATTTTCTGCGGCCGATACCTATTCTTTATTTGTTGAAGTACTTGCTTTAATTGCGGAGGTAAATTATCACGCATGGTCCTATTATACATTATTTTCCTTGCCTTAAGAAGGCGGGGATGTCGAATTCGCCGCTAAATTCTTCCTCGGGAATTTCGGCCGGTGGCTTTTCTTCCGTTATTGTTGAAGCGGACTTTTTCTCTTCAGGCGGCTCACTGACTATTCCCTGGGGTAGGTTTTGTACTGGACGAGTTTTGGACATTAGTCGAGCCAATTGGGTCTTACCTTCATCAAAACCAGTAGCAATTACGATAATTTTAATCTGGTCGGTCATATTTTCGTTAATAGTCGCCCCAAAACGAATATTGGCATCGGCATCTGCTACGGAAGCAATCATCTTGGCCGCCTCATCCACTTCGCTCATGGTTAAATCCGGACCACCGGTAATATTAAAGAGAATTCCCTTCGCCCCCTCGATGGAAATATCCAAAAGTGGTGAAGAAACCGCCGCCCGTGCCGCCGTCTGAGCCCGATTTTCACCCACACCGGTGCCGATGCCTAACAAAGAGGTACCGGCGTTAGTCATAATTGATTTCACGTCGGCAAAATCAACGTTAATTAAACCCGGAACGGTAATAATATCGGAAATCCCATGAACTCCCTGTGACAAAACCCCATCAACAACCTTAAAAGCCTCAATTAAGGTCATCTTCTTGTCAACCACTTCCATGATCCGCTGGTTGGGAATAACGATTAGGGTGTCAACTTTCTCCTTAAGCTTTTCGATCCCCTCTTCGGCGATTATCCTCCGACGCGTACCTTCAAAGGCAAAAGGCTTAGTTACCACGGCCACTGTCAGCGCACCGGCTTCTTTGGCTAACTCGGCAATCACCGGCATCGCTCCGGTTCCGGTTCCCCCACCCATGCCACCGGCTAGAAAAACCATATCGGTATCAACCAGGAATTCTTTGATTTTTTCTCTTGATTCTTCCGCCGCCTGTAAACCGGTTTCCGGATTTCCGCCAGAGCCCAATCCCCGAGTTAATTTTTCACCAATTTGAATTTTTACCGAAGCTTTGTTGGCTAGAAGTGCCTGGGCATCGGTGTTAACCGCCACAAATTCTGCCCCCTTAATTTCATCCTCACTAATCATCGAATTAAGGGCATTGCCACCACCACCACCAACTCCCAAAACTTTTATCTTGGCAAAAGCGGCGGCATCCGGTTTAACAAGCGCCATAAAATAAACCTTTCCGGGCAGGTTTACCTACCGTAGGCAGGAGACAATTTAGAGTATACTACGGCAGAAAAGACTTTATCAAGTCGATTGTTTTTCCCACCACTCCTTTAATCGGAATTTTGGGCAGATTCTTACCTAAACTTCTTAGCGAAAACCCGGGAGCCGACTTACCTTCCTTTTTAGCTCCATACATTACTAAGCCGATAACCGTAGCAAAATCCGGAGTCTTGATATCATCGATTAAGCCAGTTATCCGTTGAGGAACACCAATTCTAACCGGCATCGACAGGGTTCTCTTAGCTGATTCTACTAGACCAACGGTTTGTGCCCCCCCACCGCTTACTACCAAACCAGCCGGGGTTAATCCGGCCGCACTGGAATTTTTAATTTCCACCCCCACCATACCAAAAATTTCATTTAACCTTGGCCGAATTATGCCCTCAACCAAGGTTTTTCGGGACACCTTTTTTGTTTCTTCCAAAATCCCCAATTTTGATAAATCAATCTCATCTTCATTCTCTTTTTTCTCTTTACCTTCCTTTTCAACCGCTGCCGGTTTACCCGCCTGTTTACTTTCAAACATAGCGGGCAGAACTGGTTTTTTTTCTTTTGAAGATATGGCGATTTTTATTTTTTCCGCCGCTTCTAAAGACAACCGTAACCCAATCGCAATATCATTAGTCACGTTCCTCGCCCCAATTGGTAAGACCGAAGTATAGTAAGGCGCACCCTCGATATAGACCATAATCGTGGTCGTACCGCCACCAAAATCTACCAGGATAACGCCGAGCTCTTTTTCCGTTTCCGTTAAAACACTCTGTGCGGACGCAAATCCGGTTGCCACCAGCTCCTCAACATCAGCTACTACCTCCGAGACACAACGAGTCAAATTCCTTATGGCGGTCGTCGAGCCGGTAACAATATGCGTATCAACCTCTAGGCGGACTCCGGACATCCCAATCGCGTCTTTAATCCCATCCTGACCATCAACCGTATAAAAACGAGGGACGACATGGATTATTTCTCTTGAGGATGGCAATGATATCGCTTTTGCCCCTTCGATCACCCGCTGAATATCCTCAGCGTTAATTTCGCCTTCCGGTTCCGCTACCGCGACCACTCCGGTAGAATTTTGCGAGGCCAAATGAGCGCCCCCAATTGAGACAAAAGCTTTATTCAGGTGATATCCCGCCATCCTCTCCGCCGCTTCCACCGATTCGACAACGCTTTGTGATGCTTCCTCGATATTGACAATTTGGCCCTTTCTGATTCCCCTTGAGGGAACGCTAGAAGCACCGATAATTTTTATGTCTTCATCACCATCTACCGCGCAAGATATTATCGTCGCTACTTTAGAAGAACCAACATCAATTCCGGCTACAATTTTCTGTTTAATCATAAATCACTACTGGTTTATCAAAACGCAAATCAATTTGTCTAATCTTTCTTCCTTCTATTTTAGCCCGATTTAAAATAAATTGTAAAGGGTTAATTTGAGATTCAGCGCTTTCAAATATCGAAAAGATCACTTTTACTTTGTCTTTAAGCCTGAACTCAATATTGAATTCATTAATCCGGGCAACTTCCGGCTCGAAAAGATTAAGTTTTAAACCGAGGATAATCTCCAGCGCTTTTAAAATTGCCTTCTGGCCTATTTGTTGACCGACAGGCTCCGAAGGTAAGTCTTGAACTAAAATTAACGGTAAATTGGTTATTTTATCTTTTCTTAAAATATAGCCATCCTCATCAACCAGAAAATATTCATTACCGGTTAACCACGACTGGTCAGCGCTGGCGGAAGCTTCCGGTTTGTCCAACTGCAACTGCCTGACTATTGCCGCCAAAGGCTCTCTGGCAAATAAATTAAATTGCACTCCTGGCGGGATTTTTTTAGTGATATTAACTTTTTTTAAAAACGGATAGTGTTCGATTATCGTGGCTTTCAGCCATTTTGTAGAAACAAAAATTAGGTGTTTGCCGATTGCCAAGCTGGACAAGTCACTATAAACATCAGTCGGACAGACGCCTGCTTCATTAAAACAGGAGATTTTTCTGATTGCCCAAAAATCACTTCGTAAAAAATAAACCGTCCCAATTAATATTAAAATAATCAATAATACCTTAGATTTAATACCGAACGAGAACTTCCCTAAGGATTTCAACGATTTTTTTAGCCGCATCTAATCTCACCATTTTCTTTCCTTGACTGGCTTTCTTTTGATAAACCTTGATATTACCCAGCATTCTAATAATCAAATTGTAGAGCCGATTAGGAGTTAACTCTTTTTCCATCAGTATTTCCGCCATACCCAAATCAGCAACCATTTGGGCATTCTTAATCTGCTCCGACTGGTATTGGTAGGGGTAAGGAATTAAAACGGCCGGTTTACCGAGTAGCAAAAGTTCGGTTAAAGTATTAATGCCGGCTCGGGAGATAATTAAATCCGCTTTATCAAAAAGAGTTCCTAACGCTTCTTGGGATATGTACTGATCTACCTGGTAATGTGATCTTAAGTCAACTGGCAACTGCTTTTTTATAGTTTTCAAATTTTGAAAATCGTCAAAGCTGATTAGGTGGCCACATTGATGAAAAACATTAGCCTTAATTAATATTTTAGGTAAAATCTTGCCAATAATCTGATTAATAACGTGCGAACCCTGATTGCCTCCGGTAACCACAATTAAGGGCAAACTCTGGGCAAAGCCTAGACTTTCCCAAAATTGTTGATGATTCTTAAAAACCGCCTGGCGGATCGGATTCCCGCTCAGGACTACTTTCTTGGACGAAAAACTGCCAATCGTATTTGGCCAGGAAACCGCCACTTTTTTGGAAAACACCTCGTTAAACCTGGTCGCTAAACCCTTAACCGTTGTTTGTTCATGGCTGACTATGGGAATCCCCAATAACCAGCCAGCAAGAACAACCGGCACGCTCAAATACCCGCCAAAAGAAAGAATCACTTGCGGTCGGAATTTAAGCAAATTATATAGGCTTTGTCCAAAACCAAGTGGGATTTTGGTCAAGGAGAGTAAAGCTAGTAGGCTAATTTCCCGGTAAACTCGGCCAGTAGTAATCGGAACAAATTTTATCCCCATTTTGGGGATGATTTCCGACTCAACCGAAAGTGCTTTGTCGGTTTCCGATGCATGTTTCCGGCCGATAAATAATATCTTCCAACCGCCTTGATCCCGAAGTTCATCGATCACCGCCAGGGCGGGTGTCAAATGACCGCCGGTAATCACGATTTTATTCATTTAAACTATTATAGCCAGTTAGGTTTGAAGATACAAGAAAGATGCTATAATTTAGTGTAGTAAAGTTTATTTTAAATAAAGTCTTGAAAAATTATTTTCTTCAGCTATAATACAAAACATGGCGAGTCATGAATCTGTAGGGGCGTCAGTAGCAGAATATGCAGCATTATATGGGTAAGAACACGCCGATGAGATAAAAAAACATGGGCTTAGCCCCGAGGCTGTAAAAACCGTACGTTGCCTTGTTGATCTTCGTCACGTTGCTCCGGCAGCTACTACCAGCTCAGATCAGGGAACTGGTAGCCAAGGCCGCTAACACTATCGTTACTTCTTCACCACCTTATATTTAGAAAAACCCGCGAGACTTTTGTTTGAAGATACCAGAAAGACAAGAAAAACTTTGATATAATGATTTCATGAGTCAAGAGAGAATCTCCGCCCAAGCGGCTAATCTTGCTGAAGCTTTTAATGTGATTTTAGATGTTCAAGCGGCCGGGATCATTATAACCGGAAAAACCGATCATGGAGATCCCCTTAAAAAATTCAAAAAAGAAGCACAACATTTAAAAGACCGAAAAAGCCGGTCCTATGAATTACCGCCCTGGTTGAGGCTGATTGATCCAGGTATACCGGCTATAGGTAAAAAAAGTTTAAAGGATAGATTATTGAAACCTCTCCGGGTAAAACCCCTTACAGAAGAAGAATCTGAACGACTGGCGGTTTTAACTCAAGCCCTTATTCTAATCTCAGTTTCTAGAAGCTGATTTATTTAAGTATTTTTTCATTTTTTTACCACTTTATATTTAGATATATTAGCCAAAATGCCGCAAGCAAACAAGGTTAAAACTAAAGACGACCCCCCGTAGGAGATAAATGGTAAGGGTATCCCGGTCAGGGGTATCAGCGCCGTCATCGCCGCTAAGTTAACCAGAGCCTGAATCCCAATCCAGGCTGTAATTCCCAAAGCCAGCAAGCGGCTAAATTCGTCCGGCGCCTGCCTGGCAATTTTGATACCCTGCCAGATAAATAATAAAAAGAACAAAACTAAAACGCAACTGCCGACAAACCCGGTTTCTTCGGCAATTACCGCAAAAATAGAATCGGTGGTCACTTCCGGTAGATATTCATACTTCTGTCTTGATTGTCCTAAACCCAAACCGGTTAAGCCACCGGAGCCTAGAGCCAGTAAAATTTGACGAATATGATACGACGCTCCCAAGGGATCTTTAGCCGGATTTAAGAAGGTTAATAGTCTTTGCCTTCTATAAGTAGACGAAAAGATTAATCCAAAACCACTCCCCAAACCAACCAGGCAAATAAGAAGCATTTGCCATACTGAAGCACCGGAGGCAAAGTAAATACTTAAACCACTAAAAACTATTACCACAGTCGTACCCAAATCCGGTTCCAGCATAATTAAGCCCACCAAAATGCCCATAATGATCAAAAACGGTAGTTTTTTCTTCTGATTGGTAAAATAAGCCGCCGACCAAAGAATAAAAGCCAGTTTCGTCAATTCTGCCGGCTGAAATCTAAGGTTTCCATATCCTAGCCACCGTTTTGCTCCCAAAGCTTTAATTCCCAAACCCGGAATCACTACCGTAACTAATGAAACTAAACTAAAAATTAATAAAGGAATAACTGCTAATTTATACCGCTTATAATTGAAGCTTAATGAAAATAAAAAAGCTAAAATTCCCAAGGCTGCCCAAACGATTTGTTTTTTGAAATAATAAAGTTTGTCGCCAAAGTCCCGATAAGCTTCAATCGAAGAAGCATTCGCTACCATAATTACCCCGAACAAGGTTAAAACCAACACTAAACCGATTAATAAAACACTTGGTTTTGTCTGAGTACTTTTAAGAGTAACTTTAGAGCGCTTGCGCATACTTTTTAAATTGAAGACCGCGATCTTTATAATTCTTAAACATTCCGAAAGATGCACAGGAGGGAGACAAAAGAACTACATCGCCAGGTTGGGCTTTTTCGAAAGCGATTTTGACAACCTCCTCCATCGTCTTTGGCTGATAAACGATTTCGCCTTTAAAACCGGCATCTAGAGCGGCTTTTTTAATCTTCTGAGCCATCTGACCGATTAATATCAAAACCCTAACCGCGCTCTTAGAAATTTCCTGGCCCAATTGAGTATAGTCAGAACCCTTTTCCGAACCACCGGCAATTAAGATAAGGGGTTGAGTAAAAGATTTGATCGCTGCGATGGTCGTTTCCGGAGTGGTAGAAAAAGAGTCGTTATAAAACTTAATTCCCCGAATCTCTTTAACCAACTCCAGGCGATGTTCTAAGCCAGTGAAAGAAAAAACGGCTTTTTTAATCGATTCCAAATCGGCCCCAGCCAGATAACTAGCAATAATTGCCGCGCAAACATTATCCCAATTATGAGCGCCGATTAATTTAAGATTACTGGTGAGCCCAATTAAATCATCAAAAAGATATATTTTATTATTTAAAACATGAGCGCCATCAACTTTCCTTTCCCGGCTAAAAAACCGGACAGTCGCCTCGGTAATCG
>Ga0315274_10015364_pt1 | contig 10844 bp, 11 predicted proteins | sample YL17G02_20_MG_FD_203700 | JGI IMG/M metagenome (GOLD analysis project Ga0315274, IMG submission 203700) | Sediment microbial communities from Yellowstone Lake, YNP, Wyoming, USA - YL17G02_20 | ecosystem: Environmental > Aquatic > Freshwater > Lake > Sediment | place: USA: Wyoming | collected...
AAGGCGAATCCGGACAGGCACTTCGCCATCATCGACTACAACTACCCGGACTGCTGGGAGGGTGCGCTCGAGGGCAAGGACTGCGGTTCAGTGACCGATCTTGCCAATGTTCGCGGTGTGCTGTTCCAGACCGACCAGGCCGCCTTCCTGGCGGGCTATCTGGCGGCTGGCGTGACCGGGAGCGGGAAGGTCGGCACCTTCGGTGGCATGCAGATCCCGGCCGTGACGATCTACATGAAGGGCTACCAGGCGGGCGTCAAGTACTACAACCAGGTGCACGGGACGGCCGTGGCAGTCCTCGGGTGGGATGACGCCACCCAGGAGGGCCTGTTCACCGGCAACTTCAGTTCGACCGACGATGGCCGCTCCTTCGCTACCTCCCTGGTCCAGGAAGGCGCGGACATCATCTTCCCGGCTGCTGGACCGGGGGGCCTGGGCTCGGCCGCCTACTGTATGGAAAGCAGGAAGTGCCTGATCATCGGCGTCGATTATGACTGGTACGACACAGCCCCCGAGTACCGCAATGTCGAGCTGAGCAGCGTCTTGAAGAATGTGGACGTGGCCGTATTCAAGACCATCGAGGACGTGGTCAAGGGCAAGTTCACGGGTGGCACCTTGTTCTACACCATCGCCGACGGTGGCGTGGATCTCGCCAGCTACCACTACCTGGACAGCCAGGTCCCGCAGACCTTGAAGGATGAGATCGCCAAGGCCAAGGCGGACCTGATTAGCGGCGCCGTCACGGTGGATGGTGTCCTGCAGGCCCGGTAACCTGCAAGGGCAATACACAAGGGCCGGGGCCTCCCCGCCCCTTCTGTATAGATTGCGCGGGACGTTCCGGGCGAGATGCACATGCCGCCCGTCCTGGAGTTGCGCGACATCACCATGGCCTTCCTCGGCGTTCTGGCCAACAATGCCCTCGACCGGGCGCGCATCGCCAATCCCGAACGTGCCAGGCGGGCGCCGCATGCCAAGGTTGTCGAACTTCGGGCGCAGGAGCGGCATATCGACGCTGAGCGAGGACAGAACACCGCCGATCTGCCTTCTCGTTCATGGATATGGAAGGGCTTGGTGAATCCCAGTTGGCGCACCGGTTCTGCGCGCGCTTCCGCAATTCCGGGACGTCGCGATCTCAACCTTCAACGAGTGGGCGCCGGATGAGGCCCTACGTCTACTATCCCGCCCGCCGCCCACAGGTGGGTGAGCTGATCGACGTCGTGCGCCGCTTTGCCGGCGGGGTGAATCGCGGCCGTCCCTGATCCCAAACTTACGGCCTGCTCGTGCCCGCGCTGCGTCGTCCTGGCCAAACCCCTGGCCGAGGCGGCACGGCGACAGAGCCGCGCGGCTTCCGGCGCGCGCAAGGTCGATCGGTGACCCTGATCAAGGTGCCGGTCTTGATCGGGCTCGTGCGCAACGGACTATCCCTCAAGGGCACGGGCGAAGCCCGCGCCAGCATTGACCGATGAGGTGCGTAGAACGCAATCGACGAGAGTGCTGGACCCGAACGGCCGGCACATGGAGGCAAGCATGAGCGGATGTTGCTGTGACGATGAGAGCTGCACGTGCGGCGAGGGAGATGCAAGCAGCGGCTGCGCGTGCCATTCCGGCGGCGGGTTCCGCCGCCGCTTTCAAACGAAGGCCGAGCGCAGGGCGGAGCTGGAGGCCTACCTGACGGAACTCAAGGCGGAGGTCCAGGCCGTCGAGGAGATCCTGGCCGACCTGTAGCCCGCCCCCGGCCAGCGCCCCTGCCTTGAGACAGCGGAGCTGAGCAGGAGGACTTGCATGTCCACACCGGAGATCAACGCCGGACCGGAGACCACGCCGCAGAGCGGCCGCCCGATCTGCACATGCCTCCAGGATCCGCTGGAGGCGCTGCCCCCAGAACTCCGACCCAAGAACGACGCCCTTTCAGGCTTGAGGGAAACCACGTGCCCCGCTTGCGGGTTGCACTATCTGACCAACCGCGCGACGGAGGTCTGCATTCGCTGCGAAGCCAGGCACGCCTCCGCAGGCGCGGCAGCATTCGGCCCGGGTCACAGCGCAGACGGTTGAGATCGCCCCTCCCACGCGGCGCCGCACAGCGTTCCGCATCAGCCCCAGGTTCGCCTCATCCTGACCGCTCGAGGGCAATCCTCGCGGCTCGCTCCCTTCGCAGGTCATAGGCGCCCCTCCCACATGGCGCCGACAGCCGGCCCGCCAGCACCCGGACCTCAAGCTCCCCGACCGAGGCGCCACATGCGGCGGTGATAGAATGCCGGCGATGCGCGAACCTGCCTGGCACAACGCCCTCGAACGCACGCGCCAAATCGCTCTCGGGCGACTCTCGCAACTCCTCGGGACATCGGAGATCACCGCCGACACCTGGGAGGAGCTGGAGGCCGGACTGGTGCAGGCCGATGTCGGGTCGGCGCTGGCGACCGAAATCACGCAGCAACTGCGCGCCCAGGCCACGCGGGAAGGCTGGACGCGGGTCAGCGAGCTGCGGCGTGCACTTCACGGTCTCCTGATCCGTCTTCTGGCGCAGCAACCACCCCGCCTCCCGGACGCCAAACCGTGCGTGATCACCCTGGTTGGCGTCAACGGATCAGGCAAGACGACCTCGGCTGCCAAGCTTGCTGCGCGCCTGCAAAGTGAAGGCCGCCGCGTCCTGCTCGCCGGCGCCGACACCTACCGCGCAGCAGCCGACGAGCAGCTTCAGCAATGGGCCGCCCGGCTGAACGTCGATGTGATCCTCGGCAAGCCCGGGAGCGATCCAGGCGCTGTGGCGTACGATGCCGCGCAAGCCGCCCTCGCCCGTAACGTAGATGTCCTCCTGGTTGACACCTCGGGCCGGATGCACACCAGTCATAACCTGATGGCCGAACTGGAGAAGATCTGCCGCGTGACCGGCAAGGTCATCCCTGGCGCACCCCATCGCGTCATCCTGGTCATGGACGCGACCACCGGGCAGAACGGCTTGGCACAGGCCCGCGCCTTCCTGCAGGCGGTGGGCGTGACCGAGATCCTGCTGACCAAGCTCGACGGCTCGGCCAAAGGCGGCGTGGCGCTGGCCATATCGCGCCAGCTTGGCCTTCCGATCACCTTCGTCGGATTGGGCGAGAGCACGGACGACCTGGCGCCGTTCGACCCCTCGGCCTACGTCGACGCGTTGCTGCCGCCCACCTGACATTCCCTGCGCGGGAAGGTAGAATTGGACTACCGCCGGTCCATCCCGGATCGGCACAAAGGCCTGACCATGGACGATCTGATCGCGGAACTGCACCACCTCGATGAACGCCTCGGCGACCTCCTGGTGCGTCTTTGACTTGGCTCACCGCCAGACTGAATTGACCCAGCTCGAACGCGACTCGGAATCCCCCACGCTGTGGAACGACCCCGAGCAGGCGCAGAAGACGATGCGCCGCCTGGCGCAGGTGCGTGCGGAGGTCGACGCCTGGCGCGGCCTGCAGCAGCGTCTGGCCGAAGCCCTCGAGCTCGCCGGACTCGGGGATGAGAGCCTTCGGACCGAGCTGACAGGCGAAACCCAGGCCCTGCAAGACGAACTCGATCAGCGGGAGTTCCGCGCCCTGCTCTCCGGCCCGTATGACGCCGACGACGCCATCATCTCGATCCACGCCGGCGCCGGCGGCACCGACTCTCAGGACTGGGCGGCCATGCTGCTGCGCATGTATCTCCGCTGGGCCGAAACACACAAGTACGCCACCGAATTGCTGGACACGAGCGAGGGTGAAGAGGCCGGGCTCAAGAGCGGCACGCTGGCCGTGGATGGCGATTTCGCCTTCGGCTACCTGCGTGCCGAGCGCGGCGTCCACCGGCTGGTTCGTCTGTCGCCGTTCGACTCGGCCCATCGCCGCCACACATCGTTCGCCCTGGTTGAGGTCTACCCCCAGGTCCGCGCCGCCGACGAGGTTGAGGTCAACCCGGCTGATCTCAAGATCGACACGTACCGCTCCGCCGGCGCCGGCGGCCAGAACGTCCAGAAGAATGAGACCGCCATCCGGATCACTCACCTTCCCACCGGCATCGTGGTGACCTGTCAGAATGAGCGCTCGCAGACCCAGAATCGCGAGAACGCCCTCAGGGTCCTGCGCGCCCGGCTGCTCGACGTGCAGCGGCAGAAACAGGAGGAGGAGCTGGCCAAACTCAAGGGCGCTCACGTCAAGGCCGAGTGGGGCAGCCAGATCCGCTCCTACGTCCTGCATCCTTACCAGATGGTCAAGGACCACCGCACCGGGCACGAGACGGGAAACACGACCGCCGTCCTGGACGGCGATTTAGACGCGCTTATTGAAGCCTACCTGCGCGCCGGGCTTGAGCCGGGAACCCCGAGCCGCTAGCCTCTAGCCTTCGCCTCCTCGCTGCCCCATGAGATCCGGAAGGCGCGTCCGGGGGACGCTGCAAGAGCCCGCCGTCTAGCCCTGCAGCCGATGGCGCGCGAGCCATCGGCTGCATGCGAACGCAGCGCCCTCCGCAACCGCCGGCCAACCTGGGCGCTCGGGCATGCGGTTGATGGAAATCCCGAACCTTGATATACTTTCCTTCTTAGCGTGTTGTGGGAGGCTTCTCTGTGGGGACCTATCTCGATTTGGCCATCATCGTGGTTTCGATAACCATGGTCGTGATCATCGTGCTGCAGAGCCGCGGTGCGGGGCTCGGCGGGCTGGGCGGCGGCGACTACGCCGGCTTCGGCTACCATGCCCGCCGCGGCATCGAGCGCCTGCTGTTCAACCTGACCATCGGCTTGAGCGTCGTCTTCTTCGCCATCACCTTGTTGAGCGTCGTACTCGTCAGCTAACGCCAGGCCCGCCGTCACGGGGGCGGCGCCGCCAACCATGGGACGTTTGCGCTGGCAGCTGATGATCGCCTTGGGCGGCCTGGTGCTCATCACCGGGCTGCTCTTGACTCAAGCACCCGGCCCCGATCAAACCGCTCCCGAGCCTGTGCGCGGCGGCACGTACGCCGAGGCGATCGTCGGCAGTCCGACCCGGCTCAACCCCGTCCTGGATAGCTTCAACCAGGTCGACCGGGACATCGACCGCCTGATCTACAGCGGCCTGGTCCGTTTCGACGACCAGGGAGCCCCTCAGCCCGATTTGGCCGCCAACTGGGCGATCACCGCCGACGCGATGACCTACACCGTCACGCTGCGCGATGACGCCACGTGGCACGACGGCGCACCGGTCACATCCGACGATGTTGTCTACACCTTCTCCAAGCTCCAGGACTCAGACTACCCCGGGCCGGCCGACCTGCAGGCGATGTGGCAGCAGATCAGCCTTACGAAGATCGACGATCGCACCGTGCAGTTCAAGCTCCCGGAGCCGTTTGCGCCCTTCCTGGACTACCTGTCCGTCGGACTGCTGCCCGATCACCTGCTGCGCGGCGTGTCCGCGGGCGACTTGGTGAACCACCCGCTCAGCCTGCAGCCGGTTGGGACCGGGCCTTTCCGTTTCGAGGGCTTCGACATCAAGGCAGGCAAGATCCGGCGCGTGAGCCTGGCGGCCTTCAAGGACTACTACGGGCAGCCTCCGTACCTGGAACGTGTTGATCTGTACTTCTTCGACGGCCCCGCGGAAGCCTTGCAGGCGTACCAGGCCGGCGACGTCCAGGGCCTCTCGGGCCCCACGGGCGAAACCCTTCAAGCGCTGCTGCGGGACCCGGGCACCAACGCGTATTCCGCACGCCTGCCGAGCGCCGGGATCGTCTTCCTGAACACGCGCCACCCGGAGAAGACGTTCCTGGGCGACAAGCGCGTCCGTCAGGCGCTCCTGCTGGCAATCAACCGCCAGTCGATCATCGATCGATTCTTCATGGGCCAGGCGATCGTCGCCACTGGTCCAGTCCTCCCGGGGACCTGGGCGTATGCCCAGAGTCTCTCCCCCCTGCCCTTTGACCCGGAGCGGGCCGCATCACTGCTGGATGCTGCCGGCTGGCGGGTTCCCTTGGGAGCGACCCCCGGCACGCCGGACTACGTTCGCTCACTGGACGATTTGCCGCTGGCGTTCGAGCTGCTTCATCCGGACGACCCCACGCACCTTGCCATCTCCCAGGCCTTGCAGGAGTACTGGCGCCGGATCGGCATCGTCGTGACGCTGCGAGCGGCGCCAGCCGGATCGCTGGTGGCGGCCGCACTGGAGCCACGCACGTTTGAGGCTGCGCTCACCGACCTCGACCTGTCGCGCTATCCTGACCCTGACCCGTATCCCTTCTGGCACGACTCGCAAGCCGAAGCCGGGCAGAACTACAGCGGTTTCAGCGATCGCAACATCAGCATCTGGCTTGAACAGGCACGCACCACGCCCGACATCCGAAAGCGGGCCGAGTTGTACCGCAGCTTCGAGTACCGGTTCCAGGATCAGATGCCGTCGCTGTTCCTGTATCACCCGGTCTATACCACGGCGGCTACGGCGCAGATGCTGGGGGTGACGCTCGGCCCAATGGTGGATCCCAGCGACCGGTTCGGCAGCATCGCGCAGTGGTACGTGCTGGCCCGCCGGGCGCGGACCCAAGAGCCCGACGCCGGCGATGGCAGCTAGCTGCTCCCGCCCGTGGTATAATCGCGTCTGCTTGCTCCCCCAGGCGCAAATCGAATCGTGGAAGGTGCGAAGTGGAACCGTCTGTTGACCCGGGTTCTCGACGTCGTCTTGCCGAGCTTGCCGTGGGGCAAGAGGTTCAGGGCACGGTGACGAAGGTCGAACTGTTCGGGGCCTTTGTGGATGTCGGCGCCGAGCGCGACGGGCTGGTCCACATCTCCAACCTCCGCCGCGAGCGTGTCAACCGCGTGGAGGATGTCGTCAGCCCCGGTCAGGCGGTTCAGGTCTGGGTCTCCAAGATCGACGCCGCGTCCGGCCGGGTCGAGCTGACCATGATCCGCCCGGTGCAGCTCAAGTGGCAGGACATCAAGCCTAGCCTGCGGACCCAGGGCACGGTGGTCAAGGTGGAGAAGTTCGGCGCTTTCGTCGACATTGGCGCCGAGCGGCCAGGGCTCGTCCACGTCAGCGAGATGAGCAACGAGTACGTCGCCAACCCAGCGCAGATCGCCAAGGAAGGCGACACGGTGAGTGTCACCGTCCTGGAGGTCGACCGCCAGAAGCGCCAGATCCGCCTGAGCATGAAGCAAGCGCCCGAGGTGGTGGAGGCCGAGCCCGAGGAAGCCCAGGAGGCCACGCCGTCAGCGATGGAGTTCGCACTCCGGCGGGCGCTCGAGGGCTCGGAGGCTGAGCCCGCCCCGGCCGAACCCGTGCCGCAGGCACCGCCGGCCAAGAGCAAACCAAAACGCCGGGTCCAGGAAGACATCCTCGCCCGCACGTTGCAGCACCGCATCAAGTAGCTCCGGCATCACCTGGACAACGCGGCGGCGCTTCCGTTGGAAGCGCCGCCGTTCACGTGTCTGGTCCTGACGGGCGGCGCCTTCCGCCCCGGTCGGGTGTCTACACGTCCTCGTCTTCCCAGCTTTCCTCTTCTTCTTCCTCTTCGGAGTAGAGCTCCTCGTCCTCTTCCTCCCAGAGCTCCTCCATGTCTTCCTCGTCCCATTCTTCGTCGGCCGGGACATCATCGATATGCGAGTAGGTCAGACACCCCTCGTCCGGGTCGAACTCGACCGCCGCCGCGCCGCAGTATCCATTCTCGAGGAAGACGCAATCTACATAGCGACAGCGAATCCGGGGCATGACTGCATTCTCCTTCTACGCGTCGCTGCCCGCCATTCGCAGGCGCAGAATACCCAACACCAGGATGGCAGTCATGGCGATGGCCGAGATGACGCAGTACGGGCAGACTGCCCGCAGGACGGCCACTTCGATGTAGCTCAGGTAGGCGGAGTAGAGCGTACCGATCAGGCTGACGCCAAACAGTGCCAGCCGCGCGCCCTCGGCAAGGCTGGGAGAGCGGCTCTCCGCGACCAGGAGGGCAAGGACGGCCAGGAATCCCAGGGCGCCCAGCAGCGCGATCGGAATGCCGGCGATCTCCGCGTAGCGGCTGCTGTTGACCGACTCACAGTCCCCGACCGAGCCACAGGAGGCGACCCTGCCGGTAAGCTTGATCCAGGTCAAGTACGCTGAGACAGCCAGGCCGATCAAGGACAGGCCGAGGCTGAGCCACCATTGAATGTCCGGGCGCCGGCGTGCTTGGGCAAGTGGGGGTGGCAAGTCGGTCATCACGCTCTCAGTCATCAGGAGGATTGGCCCGGCTGCATCGGGCGGGGCGAAAGGCCGGATGCGGTTCCCCGGACCCCGCCCAGTCCCACGGGCCCCCCGAGTTTCGGCCCCGGCCCCAGGCACCCCCCTGGGCAGCGGCGGATTATACCACCTTGCTCAGCGCTACCCCGGCCGCAGCCGCCTGGCCTCCAGAACATTGGGCAGCGCCTCCAGTCGATTAAGGACGCGGCTCAGCTGCGAAAGATCGGCGATGCCCATCACCAGGTCGAACGTCGCCAGGCTGTTCTTCGTGGCCACGTTGACCGATGACATGCTGATCCCCTCGTTGGTCACCAACGTGGAGACGTCGCGCATCAGCCCATCGCGGTCGTAGGCCTGAATGCGCACGCTGACCGGATAGGTCTGGCGGACCTTGCCCCAACTCACCTGGACCAGCCGCTCGCGATCCTTGATCCGCAGCGCGTTCGGGCAATCGTGGCGGTGGATGGTCGCCCCGCGCCCCCGCGTGATGTAGCCCACGATAGGATCCCCGGGCACCGGATTGCAGCACCGGGCCATGGCCGTCAGGACGCCCGAAAGGCCGAGGATCGTCACCCCATCGCGCGTCGTGCGCTCCTCGGCCACGGTCACCGCTTGAGGCAGCCCCGTAGCTTCGATGTCGCGCTCGACGATGCCCGACAGCACTTTCCCCAGGTGCAGGTCGCCGCAACCAACGGCCGCCAGCAGGTCATCTACCACGCCGAAGCCCAGATCGCGGGCGACCTGCTCAAACGAGACCGACTCCAGCCCCAGCCGGTGCAGCTCCTTGTCGAGCAGCCCCCGGCCGTGCGAAATGTTCTGCTCCCGGTTCTGGCGCTTGAACCACTGCCGGATCTTGCCCCTCGCCCGCTCGCTGCGGACCATCTCGAGCGTCGGGTTCAGCCAGTCGCGGCTCGGCCCGCCGCGCTTGGCAGTCAGGATCTCCACCGAGTCGCCCGTCTGCAGCCGGTAGTCCAGCGAGACCAGTTTGCCGTTGACCTTGGCCCCGCGGCAGCGATGGCCAATGTCGGTATGCACGTGGTAGGCGAAGTCGATGGGTGTCGAATTCGCCGGCAGGTCGATGATGTCGCCCTTGGGGGTGAAGACGTAGGCCCGTTCCTGGAACACATCGGACTTCATGGCGTCTACGAAATCGCCGGCGTCCTCGACGTCCGTCCGCCATTCCATCAAGTGCCGCAGCCAGTTCACCCTCTGCTCAAACGCGTCATCCCGCTTGCGCCCTTCCTTGTAGCGCCAGTGGGCGGCAATGCCGAACTCGGCGTTCTCGTGCATATCAGGCGTCCGGATCTGCACTTCGACCGTCCGACCGTCATCATAGATCACGGCGGTGTGCAACGATTGGTAGAAGTTGTCTTTGGGTGTGGCAATGTAGTCATCGAACGTCCCGGGCACCGGCTTCCACTGCGCGTGGATCAAGCCCAGCGCCAGGTAGCAGTCGCTCTCGCTGTTGACGATGACGCGCACACCCCGGACGTCGAAGATGCCTTCGAAGGGGATGTCCTTGCGCTCCATCTTGCGGTAGATCGAGTACAGGTGCTTCGGGCGGCCGCTGGCCTCGGCGTGCAGGCCGCCTTCCTCAAGAACCTTCTGCAGACGCTTGCCGATGGCGGCCAGCTCGGCCTCGCGGTCAACGCGCCGCGGGGCGACCCGATCGGAGATCTCTTTGAACTTCTCCGGATCGACGTAGCGGAAGCTGCGGTCCTCCAGCTCCCATTTCATCTGCCAGATCCCGAGCCGGCTCGCCAGGGGGGCGAAGATCTCGATCGTCTCGCGGGCGATGCGCTCGCGCTTTTCGGCCGGAAGGTGGACCAGCGTGCGCATGTTGTGCAAACGGTCGGCGAGCTTGATGACCACGATCCGGACGTCATCGCCCATGGCCAGGAACGTCTTACGCAACGTCTCCTTGGCCAGCTCGCTCTTGGTCGGGCGCCCCCGTTTCGGCCGGCCGTCGAAGGTGCTGACGCGTGGGAGCTGGGTGAGCTTGGTTACCCCGTCGACCAGCGCCGACACTTCCGCGCCAAACTCGCGGCGCAGGTCATCCAGCGTCAGCGGCGTGTCCTCGACCGTATCGTGCAGCAGGCCGGCGACGATCACCGCCACCGGAGCTTTCAGCTCCGCCAGGATGCCAGCCACGGCGACACAATGGGTGACGTAGGCCTCGCCCGAGACACGGGTCTGGCCAGCATGCGCTTTCTCGGCTGCCTGGTACGCACGCCGAATCAGCTCCCGGTCGGCGGGGATCAGGTCGTCGGGAAGCGCGCGCAACAGTCCGTCGATCTTCATGGCTGGCCCATCAGGTTCAGTATATCCGCTGCGCACACGGCCTTTCAAGGGGCGGCTTTCACCCGGGACTTCCGCCCCATGAAGGTGGGGCGATGGAGGTGGCAGCGATCTCGGGCTGGATGGCCGCCGCCAGTCTCGTCGGCGGGCGATCTCGGTACGGGCAGTCCCCATCGTCGTGGGTCTGTCCGCTAGGAGAAGGTGGCCTTCGGCGCGGCGCCTGCGACCGCGGGACCGGCAAGGCCGTCCGGAACAACCGGGGAGGCCCATGCTGGGCCTCCCCGGGGACTTCACTATCTGAACCTGGGCTCGAGCTTGCCGCGTTCAGGCTGCGGGCATGTAGTCAAGCCAGTTGTCGGGGATCACCAC
>Ga0315274_10015365_pt1 | contig 10844 bp, 7 predicted proteins | sample YL17G02_20_MG_FD_203700 | JGI IMG/M metagenome (GOLD analysis project Ga0315274, IMG submission 203700) | Sediment microbial communities from Yellowstone Lake, YNP, Wyoming, USA - YL17G02_20 | ecosystem: Environmental > Aquatic > Freshwater > Lake > Sediment | place: USA: Wyoming | collected...
TTTTGTTGTCGAGTGTGGCAATCCCGATTGTGATTATAAGGTAGCCGACTGAAGTCGGCTCTCCCGGTTATCGCTCGGCAGGAGTGCCGCACCTACCATCCGCAAAACTCCGCATTCCACACTCCGCATTTCGCATTCAAATGAGCGGATGCTTCTGGTGTTGAATCTTCTCCTGCAGCTTCATAAGCCCGTCCAGCACCGCTTCCGGGCGCGGGGGGCAACCGGGGATGTAAATGTCCACCGGCACTACGCGGTCAATCCCCTGCAGCGTAGCGTAGTTGTCATACGGTCCCCCCACCGACGCGCACGCGCCGAACGCTATCACCCACTTCGGCTCCGTCATCTGGTCGTAGATGCGGCGCAGGATTGGAGAGAGCTTATGGTTGACAGTGCCGACGACGATGAGCACATCCGCCTGCCGGGGCGAGAATCGCGGCAGTCCGGCGCCGAAACGGTCAATGTCGTAGTGCGACGACGCGACCGACATATACTCCATCCCGCAGCACGCGGTCACGAACGGATACATAAAGATGGAATACTTCCGCCCCCAGCCGAGAATCTTGTCCAGCGCGTTCTGATACTGCCGGGCGATTTCACGCGGATCAGTCGGCGCGTTGAGCGCCTTCAAAATTACCGCCATCCCAGCACCCCCCGCTGGATGATGTAGAACCAGCCGAGCATCAGTATCCCCAGGAAGACGAACATCTCCACCAGCCCGAACAGCCCGAGATGCCGGAACTGCACCGCCCACGGGTAAAGGAAGGCGATTTCTATGTCAAACACGACGAACAGTATCGCAACCAGATAGAAATGCACCGGGAAGCGGTCGCGCGCCGTGCCGGGGGTCGGAAGATTGCCGGTTTCAAACGGCAACTCCTTGGTGGGGTTGGTGGATTTGGGTCCGAGCCAACTCGCCAAAAAGAGGATGACCGCCGTCAAACCGGCGACAATTACCATTAACAGAATGATCGGGACGTAGCTGGACATAAGGGTTTATAAGGCGTTTAGGCGCCCGCCGCCGTCGGGTATAGAGGAACTACCCAACGGGGCGGAATGCCGATTGTTCCAAATTATAACAATGTAATAAAAGCTGATGCACAAGGCAACGCTGTGAGCCGTTCTTATGCGTCATCTTATATGGAGACACCAAGGTCAACATTCAGGGTGCGGGAGCTGGTTCACGCCTGATAAACACCGTCATCAGCAAAAACGCTGCACCATAGCATACAAACCCCACTGTTAGCGCCGCCGAGAATCCATACGCCATAGCCATTACTACCGCGAGGGACGAAGCAACCACGCTCGCCGCGCCGTTCAAAGCCCAGCACCAGCCTATGATATTGTCGCTCCTGACACCAGCGGCGGTAATACCGGCGGGCAGCGGGATTCCCATAGCCAACCCCAGGGGAATGATCATCACTGCCGCAATCACCATTTTGAACGGTAGGGAGAGGGACAGGAGGTTCTCAATGACGGCTCTCCCGAAAAGCACTTGAAAGAGCAGAAAAAACGCGATTATTGCGAATGCTGAACGCAGGATAAGCGTGCGCCTGCCTGGATCGGCTCGCCCCCAGAGCAGACTGCCCAACCCGCTGCAGACAAGCATCCCTGCCAGCACTCCGCTGGCGGCGTAAGCGGGATGTTCCAGCAGGAGCACGAAGCGTTGCAACAGCGCCACTTCCACAATGATATACGAGAGTCCGATGGCGACGAAGTAGCTCAGCAGCGGCAGTTTATCTTTCAATGCTCCCCCTCCTCCCCGCCACAGCATCGGTAGAACCAATATCAGCACGGTCGCTCCAATGGAGAGCAGGAGAACCATTATCAACGTGTAGGTGGCGTAATAGTTGAATCGCTGTCCTTCGCGGATTTCAAACACCCGCAGAAAATCCTTCATCTTCAGCATATTAAAGAAGAACGGCCGGTCGTCGGTGCAGGGGCGCATATCAAAGGGGTATTTCGCGTAAAACTCCCGCCGGTCGGGAATTTGGACGAGGGTGCGGAAGAACTTGTCAGGCATCTCGTCGGGCGCATAGACGAGGTTGAAGCCCATATCCTTCAAGTCGGCTTTGAACTGCTGGATTTCCTGGGGAGCAAATGGCTGCTTCTTGAATAAGAGCGTGGACAAGCTCTCGTATTGTCCAACCAGAATGCAGCGCTCCGGCTCTTTGATGCCTGACCGGTTGGCGGCTTCCAAATACAGCGAGAGCAGCCGTAACGCATCGCGCGGAGGGTAAAAGAAGAAGCGCGTAAAAGCCAGCACGCCGTCGAGTTTTAGGGCTCGGAAGTAGTCTTGGAAGGCTTCCACAGTGTAAAGCGAATTCTCACTCAGACTGTAGGCGCCGGCCGTCGTCGCTGCCCAAGTGTCTATCATTGCCACTTGGATAAGGTCATACTTGTCGGTGTTTCGTCGGGCGTAGGCGCGTCCTTCGGCGACAATCGGGGTGACGAGGGGATGATGGTAAAGCCGTCCGCTGAAGGATGCGAGGGAGCGGTCCATTGCGTCAAAGATGAGCGGATTGATGTCCACCGCGTCAATGTGCTGCGCGCCGAAGAGCAACCCGGTTAGGACGTCCCGCCCGCCGCCGCTACCGATTATCAACGTCTCGCCGTTGCCGCGGATACGGTGCCCCATTGAAGTCAGGTCATATTTCAAGTATTCAACTTTTGACAGGTCTTTCCCGTCAAAGGGCAGCACCGGCGACGCCGCACCATCGTCAATCATCAGGCTCCAGTGCTCCATTACCGGCAGCGGATAGTTCGGGGATGGGCACCAGGTATAAGCGGCGTCGGTGCCGGGACGGAAGGGTATCGCCATTATGCGCGAAAACGAGTTCCAGCGGTTGTAGCGGACGGTGAGCTTCTGAATCGGCGCTCCCTTGCTATAGACGATCTGTAACCATCCCACCCGCGGATTCGTGAGTGCCATTGTCAGCGCCAAGACTGCCAAAGCTACAAAGACATAGCTGCGTTTAGACGCGCTGAATAGAAATGCGGCAACAAATCCCAAGACTGCGATATAAAGTCCCGCTGATTCACCTCCGACGAGGTTCATCAGAGGGAGCATTGCGAGAGCCCCCAATCCCGCCCCAACAAGGTCGTAGGCATAGAGAGAACCTATCCGTTCCGGATACTGGGTGAAGAGGGCACTGAAGACGAGACCGGCGAAGTAAAATGGAGCGGTTGAGAGGAGATAAACGGCTGTTAGTTTGCCGGCAATCTCATCGGGAGGCAGGTAGGCGTTGATGGGTATACGGAAGACCAACCAAAGAACCACAATCGCCATTAGCGCAAATGCGGCGGACCAACGAGGCGCCCAAATAGTCGCGTGGTCGCGTTGGAAAAACCGAGGGTATAAGTGGACGGTTAGCCCTGCCGCCGCCAATCCCAACATTGCCACCGAAATCGCCATAAAGGCAAAGTGGTAGAACATAATCGCCGAATAGACCCTAATGAGGGTGAGTTCAAAAAGCAGCAGCGAGAAGCTCAAGACAGCGACCGCTGTTAGCCGGCGGCGATGGTCCATAGCTATTCCCGATTCCATCCCTTGGGTGTGATTTGTTGTTGAAAGATAAGCACTAAACGCGCATTCCACAACGGCTTGAATAAAGTCAGAGACACACCTCCAAAGTCCGGGCAATTTGCATCAGGCGGGGTTTCAGACATTTTCAACATTGCCCAATAAGCGCACTTTTCGTATATTTGAGCAAAATCGCACTTAGCCGTTGGCAGCGCCCTATACTATTACCGACGCTGAAAATACTCTGGAACAATAAGGTGACACCAAAGAGACGAGAAATCCCGCTCATCACGACGATGGACGAACTCATCGCGCGGGCGCGGGAGATAAATTCTACCGGCACACCCCACCGTGTGGCGGTGGCTGCTGCACACGACGACGCGGTAATAGATGCCATCTTGGGAGCTCGCGCAGAGGGGATCGCCGAGGCTGTCCTGATCGGCGACGCCAAGAAGATTGTCCCACTCCTGGAAGAGCGCGGCGCGAAACCGGGAGATTTTCTGGTCATCGGAACAGAAACCGATGATGAGACCGCTGAGAAGGTGGCTGAAACTGTCGCCGGAGGCAAAGCGGACATAATCCTGAAGGGTTTAATCAGCACCTCCAAACTACTGAAGAAAATCCTACAGGCGAAATACGACCTGCGGCGGAAAGGGCTGCTGTCGCACGCGGCGGTGCTCTCGCCCAAGCGTTATCCCAAGCTGTTGATCGTCACCGACGGCGGGATGGTCATCAAACCGACCTTTGAACAAAAGGTAGAAATCATCCGCAATGCCACGCTGGTCGGTTGGGCATTGGGGATACCTGAGCCGAAAGTGGCGGTTATTAGCCCTATTGACTACATCATTCAGGACTTCCCCGAAACATTTGAAGCGGCGGCGCTCTCCAAGATGGCGCATCGCGGGCAGATTAAATCGTGCGTGATTGACGGTCCAATGAGCTTTGACACCGCGGTATGGCCCGCCGCGGTCACTTACCAGGGTATCAAGAGCGAGGTAGCGGGACAGGCGGATATAGTAGTCGCTGGAACTATTGAAGAAGGCAACATCCTCGCCAAATCGCTGGTGCAATTCGCCGAAGCCGCGTTCGCAGGAGTCATCGTCGGCGCGAAGGTGCCGATAAGTCTGGTCTCCCGCGCTGACCCGGCATTTAATAAGATGGCGTCCGTTGCCTTAGCGGTGGTGGTTTCACATTACATCAAGACGAGGTGACGACGTGAAGTGGCGATACAGAGTTGATCACCCCATCCGCAAGCTGGATGAAATATACAACTTGGCGGGCGAACTGGCGCGCGACAATGGACCATACCGTATTGCCCTGGCGGTGGGGCAGGATATGCTGTGTCTCAGCGGCTTGGCGTTGGGTCGGGAGCGGGGATTGGTGGAGCCGATACTGGTGGGGCATCAGCGCTATATTTTTGAAGCGCTTGAGAAGCTGAACTTGAATCCCCACGACTGGATGATTTACGCTGAAAAAGACCACCATCTTGCCGCGCAAAGAGCCGCGCAGTTGGTTACTTCCGGAATGGCGGATATCCTGATGCGCGGTCGTCTGCTGGCGCGAGAATTCTTTCAAGCGCTGTTTGACCCGGCGATGGAACTTAGGCAGGGCGACGAGTTATGGAGCAACGTCGTCGCCTTTGAGATGGAAGGGATGGACCGGCTAATCTTTCTGACCGACTGCGCGTTGGTTGCCCGCAGCGACCTGACTCAACGTTTAAGATTGATTCAGAATGCCACGGAACTGGCGGCGTTTTTAGGGATAAAAGACCCCAAGGTGGCGCTGTTGGCAGCGGTGGAATCTATTACTCCCGGTATGCCGGTCTCGTTGGAAGAAGCTGCCATCGCCAAAATGAGCGAGCGCGGACAGTTCCCGAAGGGGGTAGTGGTGGATGGGCCACTGTCATTGGATCTTGCCATCAGTGAAGAAGCGGTGAAGAAGAAGGGGATTGAAAGTCCGGTGGCGGGGAAGGCAGATATATTAGTTGTCAACAACATCCACATCGGGAACGTGTTGTTCAAATCGCTGGTGACTCTATGCGGCGCCAAATCGGCAAGCACCATCGTGGGGTCGCCCTTCCCCATTATCGTTACCTCCCGCAGCGAGAATCCGGAGAACATTCTTTACTCGCTATCGCTCGCAATCCTGATGGTGGGTGGCAAAGGCGATGTCGGGTAGGATAGCCTGAAGTAGAGCTAATTGAAAGGGACAGGTAAGAGACCTTTGAAATATTCAGGAATTGTTCGCTGCTCATCATTCCAGCGAAAGCTGGAATCCAGTGGAGTTATTGATTTTACAGACGTTGCTGGATTCCAACTTTCGTTGGAATGATGATAAAACCGTCGTTCTGTGAATAAATCAAAGAACTCAGGTATATCGCCCCTCCCTTTCCTCCAAACCATATTTCACTCACTCCCGGAACCGATTCACCTTCCCGCCGAGCTGTGTAAAGCTCTCCTCCATCCTTTCATAACCCCTGTCCAAGTGGTAAACCCTCAGAACGTCGGAATGCCCCTCTGCGGCGAGCGTCGCCAGCACCAACCCCGCGCCGGCGCGGATATCGGAGCACATCACCGATGCGCCGGTAAGCTTGTCCACACCTTCAATGTGAATGCTGTTCAGGTCTTTGCGGATATTCGCGCCCAAACGCATCAGCTCCGGTATATGAGCAAAGCGCTCGGAGTAAATCGTGTCAGTGATAACGGAGGCGCCTTCCGCCAGGGACATCAATGAAGTCCAGGGAGCTTGGAGGTCGGTGGGGAAACCGGGATAAACCGCGGTGGTGACGTCCACGGCGGTCAGCCGCCGCGACGGCGGCGTTACGGTAACCGAGTTGCCGGCGATTTCCACGTGAACGCCAGTTTCGTCAAGCTTATCCAGGAGCATTGTCAAATGGTCAGGTCGGCAGCCGGTCACAGTCACACTCCCACCCGTAATAGCGCCGGCTATTATATAAGTGCCGGCAACGATGCGGTCGGGGATGACTTTCCAGCGCACCGGTTTCAGGCGCGCGGGACCGACGACTTCCAGACGATTGGTTCCGACCCCCCGAATTTCCGCGCCCATTGCGACCAGCATCTGCGCCAAGTCAACGATTTCCGGCTCGCAGGCGGCGTTGTCAATCACCGTGACTCCGTCCGCCGCCAGCGCGGCCATCATCACGTTGCCGGTGGCGCCGACGCTGGACATATCAAATAACACCCGCGCGCCACGGAGACGCTCGGCTTTGGCGATCACATAGCCGGCGTCAATCTGGACGTCGCAACCCAGCCGCTTCACACCCTTTATATGCAGGTCAACCGGGCGGGGTCCGAGTGCGCACCCACCCGGAAGACTCACGCGCGCCTGTCCAAATCGGTAGAGCAACGGACCCAAGACATAAAACGAGGCGCGCATCTTGCGAACCAGCTCGTAGGGTGCATCCCACGAATTGCAATTGGCGGCATCAACGGTCAGGGCGCCGTTTTCCAGCTTCACATCCGCGCCGATAACCCGCAGCACCATTGCCATCGTGTGAATGTCCTGCAGGTCGGGAACGTTCTCCAATACGGTAACGCCGTCGGCCATAAGAGCCGCCGCCATCAACGGCAGGGCGGCGTTCTTGGAACCGGCGCATTTGACTGTTCCCTGCAACCGATGTCCGCCTTCCACTTCAAAACGATCCAGCAAGGGATCCCCTCCTACCGAATAAAGGTATTAACTGTTTGGGATTAAATTGCGGGCTTGAGCCAGCGCGGCATCAGTCACCTTGCCGCCCGAAATCAACGCAGCAACAGCGGCTACTCTTGCCTCGCCCGTCAACTCAATGATCTCCGCTTCGGTGCCGGTCTTGCCCTGATGTTTGGCGACAGAGAGATGATGGTCAGCCAGGCCGGCGATCTGCGGCAGGTGGGTGATAGCCATTAGCTGTCTCCCCTTTGCCAGTTCTTTAAGCTTCCGACCGACCATTTCGGCAATCCGACCCGACACACCCACATCAATTTCATCAAATAGAATCGTTGCTTCACGGCTGCCGACCGGCAAGACTTCTTTCAAGGCGAGCAACAGACGCGAAAGCTCTCCCCCAGATGCGACCTGGTTCACCGGTCGGGGTTCCAATCCCGGATTGACTGAAAGAAGGAATTGCGCCTGTTCCAATCCGCAGGCGTCGAGCTTGAATCTCTTGCCGTCCTTAACGAACAAGCCGTTCGCAGCAGCTCTAAGCGGCAGGTCAATCTGAAATATGGCTTTGGGAACCCCAAGTTTTGCGAGTGCCGCCACAACCCGGTCGGATAGATTCCACGCCGCCTTATGGCGGGATTCGCCAACCTGTAGCGCAAGATGTGACCATTGAGCAACCAACTGTTCGCGCTCTGCGGTCTGACGTTTAATTTCATCTTCCGTTGCGTCGCCGGTTTGCAACTCCTTATTCAGTCTTTCCCGCCGCTCCAGAACCGCTGTTAATGTCCCGCCGAATTTCCGAGCCAGACCGGCGATGCGGTATTGACGCTCCCTTGACGATTCCAGTTTTTCGGCTTCAAATGAGGAGCGGCGGCATCGGTCAATAACTGTCCGGGCGGCTTCCCGAAGGGTCAGACGCGCCGAAATGAACTCCTGCAGCAACGGTTTTACTTCGTCATCAATTCCGGCGATTCGTTCCAGCACAGGTTCAACCTGAGCCAGCAAAGGCTCCACAGCTGATTCTCCGGTGAGGAGCAGTTCTTCCAAGATGCGGGCGTTATTCTGGAGTTCTTCATAGTGCTCGAGGCGTCTGACTTCAGCAGCTAATTCATCATCCTCGCCGGGGTGGGGGTCGGTGGCGTTGATCTCCGCAAGCTGAAATTCAACCAGTTCCCGCTGGCGTAGAAAGGCATCGCGCTGTTTCTCGAGACGAGCGATACGGCGCTGAAGCTCGTCGTAGTCAGCCTCGTAACGCGCCATCAATCGGCGCTGTTCAGCGAGGTGGGCGAAATCATCCAGGAAATCAAGATGGCGGTCGGGATCCAACAGGTGGCTGTAGGCGCGTTGAGCCGTAATATCAATCAAACTGCCGGCTCGGTGAGCCAGTTCTTTCAACGAGACCGGACTATCATCTATAAAAGCGCGGGAACGTCCGTCGGCGGCAAGCTCCCTTCGCAGCCGTTCGGTTTCCCCGCCGGAGCGTGCGAATTCCGCTTCTACAATCGCTTTTGCGGCGCCATCGCGCAGCATTTCCACGCCGGTCCGTTCTCCCGCCAGGAAGGAGAGTGCACCCACGAATAAGGATTTTCCGGCGCCGGTTTCGCCTGTGATGGCGGTAAAACCAGGCAGGAAAGCTATTTCAGCCTCCCTGAGCAGGGCGAAGTTCACGATTCTTAACCGGCTCAGCATATTTCAAAGCGAAGTATCAACGTCTTAAAACCGCCACTTTCCCCTGCGCCGATTCCCCATCCGCGTTGCTGGTCAGGATTAAATACACACCATCCGCCACGGGACGACCGTTGTCGGCGCGTCCATCCCAGCCCAAGGCAGCTTCATCGTGGCTGAGGCGGCGGACGAGCCTCCCGTCAGGCGTGTAGATTCGGGCCGCGCCGCCGCGGGCGAGCGAACTGCCGGTAAAAAACATCCGCCCGACGTCGGGGTTGTAGGGATTGGGTTCCACTTTTACCGACTGTATCCGTTCTCTGAAGTCGCGGTAAGGGGTGAGCATTGCGGCAGTGCCGACATTGGTGCCCATATACGCCCAGCCGGTCACGGGATTGATACCGACGACATTTATCGCTCCCGGGGGCAGCATGTCAGACGGCACGGAACCGACGCGACGCCGGACTGTGAACAGGTCGGGGTCAACAACTACCACTCCATCGTTGGTGGCGAACCATTTATTGCCCGCGCGGTCAACGGCGATGGAATTGACCGCCTGCTGGCGAAGCGGGTAAAATGGAACAAACCAACCGGCGTCGGGATTGGAAAGTGTCGCATCAATGTAATAGGCGCCGTCCAGCGAACCTACCCAGATATATCCAGCCGGGTCCCAAGCCAAGGCGAATACTTGCGGTGAGTTCAATCCCTGCAATGGTCCCCAGATCCTGTCATCGGTCGTATCGGCGAGTGTGCCACGCTCATCAAAGACATAAACTCCTTGTCCGGCTTGAGGGGTTGGGTCATTGGATGCCAACCATTTGCGACCCAAACCGTCAATCGTTATTAACTCCATTTTGTCATAGTTGTTGAAAAGTGAGCGATGGAAGTAATACCAGTCTTCGCTCGGGTCCGGGTTTTGAATGAACTCCCGCGGGATGCACACTAGGACGTGCCCATCTTCCGCGCCGCGATTTAGCACCCAAAGGTTCCCAATTTGATCCAGAGCCAACCCGGAAGCAATCACATAGTTCACCAAGTTAGAGATGCCTTTCAGTCTGCTGCCCGTGGCAGCGGTGGCGTCATAGCTGGTGATGGTATTGTCCGGGTTGTAACGGGCGATTCCGCCCCCAGCCGTTCCGACCCATATACCGCCATCAATATCCGGCAGGACCGCGCGATGGGCGAATTGGAAAATTCTGCCCCTTAGGACGGGACCAAACCAGATTCGCCAATCCTGTCCATCCCACCGGGACAGTCCGTATTCTCCTCCACCCGCGCCGCCTACCAGCAGAAGCTCACCTGAGGCGGTGAACCCGAATGCGGCGGCTTTGTTGGTGACCGGTCCATTCGGTTGAAACAGCACCGTATCACGGTCGGACCAGCGCGTCAATCCACCATTGCTCAGACCGTGACGATACTGCCCCAACCACAAATAGCCTTCATCGTCCCAGAGTGCGGAGGACAGCCAATTAGCGGTGGTGATATTGAGGACCCAGCCGTTGTCGGTCCAGGTCAATATAGCATTACGGGTGATGGCGCGGAGCGAATCGTTCGCCGAATAAAGACGCAACAGGTCGCGGCGGTTATTCAGGAGCGACCAGCGAGTTCCATCCCAGCGAGCCAACCCCCCTTCGCTCGCGGCATAAATGTTCCCGGCGAATTGAATCAGACTGCGCAGGCTATCGCCACCCAAGCCGTCCGAGGCGGTGTAGTTTCTCCAGGTCAGCGGCAGCGGGCTGGTCAGGTCGCCACGGGCAATTCCCTTGTTCGTTCCCGCCCAAATATCGTCGTCGACGAGCAAGAGGCAGGTTACGGGCTCTTCCAATGGAAAAGAACCAAGCTGGGTGTATTTCTCGAGCCATACCCAGCGGTCAATCTGAGATTGATATGTCAGGTGGGCGATGCCGATGTTGGTGCCGATAAATACTCCGCGCGGATCAGAGACAATATCATTAAGACGGTTCATTTTATTGTCATTTTTGAGGGAAAGAACCGAGTAGCG
>Ga0315274_10015366_pt1 | contig 10843 bp, 13 predicted proteins | sample YL17G02_20_MG_FD_203700 | JGI IMG/M metagenome (GOLD analysis project Ga0315274, IMG submission 203700) | Sediment microbial communities from Yellowstone Lake, YNP, Wyoming, USA - YL17G02_20 | ecosystem: Environmental > Aquatic > Freshwater > Lake > Sediment | place: USA: Wyoming | collected...
GTGAACTCTGCATTGAGGGTATCCGGCTGACGCCCATCGATAAGGATGGGATTCGCTCAGAGATTTTTTCAAGGGAAAAGCAGTGCACAGAACATGACAGAAAGATATTTGATGTGCTGCTGGCGTATGCCCATAATAGGTTATAGGCTCACTTCCCGAATCTCCTCTCCCTCTGCATGAACTCGTTCATACAAGTAATCAAGTCTTCTTTCTCGAACTCAGGCCAGGTCTTTTCCAAAAAGAACCATTCTGAGTACCAGCTCTGCCAGATCAGGAAATTGGAAGTCCTGTGGTCTCCGCCAGTCCTTATGATAAAGTCAGGCTCATCCTTCATATAGACGTTCTTATTCACCAATTCCTCGTTTATCTCTGCGTCAGTTATCTCTCCTGCTTCAATCTTCCTTCCTATCTTCTTTATCGCGTCGACTATCTCTTCCCTTCCGCCGTACGCCATGGCAAAGTTGACTACATAATCAGAATAATCCTTTGTCGCTTCCGTCAGTTCGAGCATCTTTGAATACACTTCTTTCGGGAACAGTTCTATTCTTCCGATGAAGTTTATCCGTATCTTGTTGTCATGTATCGTCTTGTTGTTCTTTGCCTTCTCGAAAAATTCCAAAAACAGCTTCATAAGATAATCAAATTCCTGCTTCGGCCTGTTGAAGTTCTGCATTGAAAATGCATATAATGTCAATTCCTTTATTCCGAGCTCCTTACACCATGAGAACAGTTTCTCTACTTTCTCTGCGCCGAACTCGTGCCCTTTCCAGGGCTCTTTCATCAGCCTCTTGGCGAACCGTCTGTTGCCATCGAGTACTATGCCGATGTGTTTCGGCGCAGCGTTATTCTTTTCCATAGGAAGCAAAACAACACGAAGAATTTATAAAGCTTTTTGCCTCTGCCTCTCGTCATGGATGAAGAGGAGCTGATAAAAGAGGCTGAAGATGCGTTGAAGGAGCTTGAGAAGAAGCACGCCCATCACAGCACAGCGAAGCTCGAGGAGGAGGACGGCACAAAGCACAACCCTTTCTCGTACCTTCTGGTTCTTGTCCTTGTCCTGCTGATAATAATGATGGTCGTACCGTTCTATGGCATCAAGCTGGATCCTGCTCCGAGGAACATCCCTGCTTTTTCGTCTGTTGCGCCGCAGGACCTTGCCAGCCTGTCAAAGGAGTTTCCAGGCCTGCCGGCAGACGTTCGCTCCCATTTCCTCAAGCAGCTCGTCCCTGACCATCAGGCAGTGCGCAACATGGCTGCGAGGATTGCAACTTCCAGCTGCCGTGAGAGCGATATCTGCTATGCAAAAGCACTTTTCTATTTTGTAAGAGACAACATCCAGTACGTCGGCGATCCTCCAAATGATTATCTTGAGAGCCCGTTCGAGACTTTGTACACCAAGGGCGCTGACTGCGACGGAATGGCGATACTGCTTGCGAACATGGAGCTTGCCGTAGGTATTCCTACAAGGTTTGCATTCATCCCTAGCCACGTCTACGTCCAGGTCAAGATTGACTCTGCGCCGAACAAGTACAAGGAGAATGACGGCTGGATTTCTCTAGACCCGACCTGCAATTCATGCGAGTTCGGCGAAGTGCCTTACTCGACCATGAACAAGCAGAAGGAGTTCTTGTATACGTAACAGCAAGGACCCGTCTTTGTGCAGAAGTGTCACTTTTGCCAGGCCTCAATTTTACGGTTATAGGCTTTAAAACGATTGAATTTTGGGGCATTTATAAATAAAACTTGTTCAAATGTGTTACATTTATTAGTTAGTTTAGCTTTCTATCTTGTGTTAGCGATTGTATAAGGGGGATATCCGCTAACCACGTTAAACCAAGTTGTGGTGTGAAGGCAAAGGAAAAAAAGAGGAGGTCGTTTGACGTGATTAATCGAAAATTGGAAGTGAAGAAAATGGTAAGCATACCCATACAGATAATAACTGAAAAGAGCGGTAAACATTACGTTGCTTTTTGCATTGATCTGGATGTAGTATCACAAGGGAAGACTGAGGAAGAAGCCAAGAAGAATTTACGTACTGCTGTCGCTCAGCACTTGAGTACCGCTCATGAATTGGGTATTGAGAAGGAGATACTTGGGCCGATAATAGCAAGGAATACTAAACCAAAGTTGAGTGAAATTGAAATCCCTCGTTCTTGGGAATCGCCCATCCCTTGCTGAACCAAAATTGTGAAAAGGACGTGATTACTTGTCTGCGCCAAAAATCAAAGGGCTGGATTGTATTAAACGGTTAGTCAATGATTTCGAGTGGCAGGTTGTTCGCCATGAAGGCAGTCATTATACTTTGAAAAAGAACAACGAACCAAAGATACTGACAGTCACTCTTCATGATTCCAAAACAGTTGCAATTGGCACACTTCTTCAAATTCTCAGGAAAGCAGGGATAACAAAGGAAGAGTTCTTTGCCTCAAAAAAAAGCAAGAAATAAATGAAAAAGTTCACGCTCTTGGTTTCCTGAAATAAGGTAGTATTACTGGCAAGCAGAATGCCTCGACAAGATGCAGAGCACCAACAGGTTTCTTTACGTCTTCATACCTTCTCTCAAACACGTTTCTCTTCATCGAATCAACAACCTCTCTTGGTGTCTCGCCATCGATTTCCGTGATGATCCTTGCTCTACCCATATATTTTAGGTGTCCTTTCCTTCTCGCATGAAGGTCAGTATCAGGCACAACAGGAACGTTGTATCCTTCCTTTTGCAGTTTCTCGGATAACTCCTCTGCCTTTTTGTTCACGTCGTGATATCTGATTCCAGTGCCAAATATGTTTAGGCAGTTCTTAAGTACATTCCTTATCCAAGGTATGCAATAGCCGTTCCATTCGAGCGCGATTTGTCCGGAGTATTCCTTGCATATTCTTTCTAGTTCCTGCTCGAGCTCTGCAGATATGTGTCCTGCTGTCTTGGTCCTGCCGTTGTCTACAAAAGGATGGTCGAGCAGCACTAATGCGCCATGCTCAAGCCCGGCATCAATCACTTTTCTTATCTCTGTTTGTGGTGTGGCCTCGTCAACAGAATGTCCGACTGTAATGAGATGCAAGTCTTCTTTTGTGCCGTATTCTCTTGCATTGAGGATGTAATTCCCATTTGGCAGTCTTATTCCGCTCGGGTCAAATACCGAGTCAGGGTACTTCTCTCTGACCATTTGCTCAACAGAAGGATGGATTGATTGATCTAGTGCTTCTAAAGCGACCACGTCCAGTCCAGTAGTGTCCATTGCACCAACAACATCTTCTATTGTGTTGTTGCCAATGAATGGGTGAACATGCAAGTCTATACTGGCTTTTTTTGGCATACCCTTCATCCTCGAAGGGGAGTTTATAAATGTTTCGTTTTGATACTACTAAACAGTAATGATATATAGACCATAAACCTTTATATACACCCTGTTTTTCTCATCTCATATCGTTGACTGATAGTAATCCCGCAGACTACGGCCTTTTCAGGCTTGTAGGAGGGTGGAGCTGGTCGTAATGGATAAAAATAGCGTTAAAGAAGCACTGAAGAAGCTGAAGGAGACTTCTAAGAAGCGCAATTTCTCTCAGACAGTCGATTTAATCATAAACCTGAAAGATCTAGACCTAAAGAAGCCTGAACAGCAAGTAGAGTTATTCGTTCCCATCCATTTCTCCAGGGGCAAGAAGATCAAGATTGCTGCTTTTGTCGGGCCTGAGCTCAAGGACGAGTCAGAGAAGGTCTTCGACAAGACCATATTCATAGATGAGTTCCAGCAGTATGCTGACAAGAAGGTCGCCAAGAAGCTCGCTTCAGAATATTCATTCTTCATCGCCCAGGCCAACATAATGCCGAAAGTCGCCCAGGTGTTTGGTAAGTTCCTCGGTTCCAGGGGAAAGATGCCTAACCCCAAGGCAGGTTGCGTCGTTCCTCCGAAGACTGCTATGCAGCCTCTCTATGAAAGGCTCCAGCAGACCATAATCATGCGCGCCAAGGTGCAGCCATCCATCAAGTGCTCTGTCGGTATCGAGAGCCAGAATGATGACGAGGTCGTTGACAATATAATGACGCTTTACAACGCGCTCATCCACAAGCTCCCTAACGAGCAGAACAACATAAGGAACATCCTGCTCAAGCTCACTATGGGCAAGCCTGTCGAGGTGAAGTGAGATGAATAAGACATCGCACGTCCCGGAATCGAAGAAGCAGGCTGTCAAGGATATCATAAAGCTCGCGAAGGAATATCCTATCATCGGCGCCGTGAATATGGAGAATCTTCCAGCGCCTCAATTACAGAAGATGCGTTCCCAGCTCCGCGACAAGGTCGTCATTAAGATGACCAAGCGCAGGCTGATGAAACTGGCTATCGAGCAGGCCGCGAAGGACAAGCCAGGGCTTGAGTTGATACTTCCTCAGCTGAAAGGCATGCCCGCTCTCCTCTTCACTAGGGAGAACCCGTTCTCATTATACAAGACACTGCAGAAGAGCAAGTCTAATGCAGCATTGAAGCCAGGACAGAGGGCTCCGAGGGATATCACCGTCCCTGCAGGTCCTACAGGGTTTGCTCCTGGTCCTATCATCGGCCAGCTGGGCCAGGTCGGCATCGCTGCAGGGATTGATGCAGGCAAGGTCGTGATCAAGAAGGATTCCAAGGTCGCCAAGGAAGGGGACATCGTCAAGTCAGAGCTTGCAGCGATCCTAGCAAGGCTCAACATCACTCCGGTGGAGATAGGCCTTGACCTCGTCGCTGCTTTCGAGAACGGCGTGATATTCACCAAGGATGTCCTCTCTGTAGATGAGAAGGTCTATTTGGACAACATCACCAAGGGCCACAGGTGGGCGTTCAACCTCGCGATGTTCGCAGGAATACCGAACAAGCAGACCATGACCCACTTGATAGCCAAGGCTTTCCGCGATGCGAAAACCATCGCAGTGTCGCAGAACATTTATGCTGATCGTGTGATGCCAGACATACTGGCGAAAGCGCACAAACAGATGCTTAGCGTCAAGAGCAATGTGCCTGGCTGAGCATTGATATTGAACATGTTAATTAGGAGGGAATCAAAATGGAATATGTCTACGCCGCAATGTTGATACACAAGGCAGGTGGAAAGGTCGATGAAGCTTCTGTGACCAAGGTCCTCGAGGCAGCGCACGTCAAGGTCGACTCTACAAGGGTCAAGGCCCTCGTCGCAGCTTTGCAGGGTGTCAATATCGATGAAGCCATCGAGAAGGCCTCTTTCGTCGCTGCTCCTGCAGCCGCTCCAGTAGCCGCTGGCGGTGGCCATGCAGAAGCCAAGAAGGAAGAGAAGAAGGACGACAAGAAGTCCGAGGAGCAGGCAGCTGCCGGCTTGGGCGCCTTGTTCGGCTGAAATCTTTTCCATCTTTTTTTGTTTTATTTTGTGTTTGATGCGCCTTCAAGCGCATTTTTTGGATTGTCAACGGAGTTCATATGGACGAGGAAGAGAAGAAGAAACTGCATGCTGAATTGGAAGCCAAGAGACAGGAGCTGAATACTCTCAAGGCCAGGCTGAATGAGCTTAATTCTGAGAAAGAGGCTTGGTTTGAGAAGAAGAGGAATGCTTCTAACGCGATTTCCGATCTTGCCAGGTCCGCGCGCGATGCCAAGGGCAAGCGCAACACATTCACGAAGCAGGTCAAGGATTCTAAGCAGCGCAGGGAAGAGCTGAACAAGGAGTTTAGGGACAAGCTTGACGGGCTGAAGAAGCTCCAGCAGGAGAAGGAAGCCATCACCAAGAGGCTGGGCATGAGGATCGACCCTTCAAGGATAAAGCAGGAGATTGAGCAGATGGAGTTCCGCATCGAGACTGAGTGTCTGCCGTTCAGCGTTGAGCAGAAGGTCATGCGCCAGATAAATGACAGGAAGAGGCTGCTGGCGCAGTCCAAGGAAGTCAGCGATGTCTTCGACCGCTACTATGCATTGAAGAAAGAGGTCGACAAGGTGCGCTCAAAGGCCGACGAGGCCCACAAGAAGATACAGTCCAAGGCAGAGATGAGCCAGCAGTTCCACGAGGAGCTTGTCGAGTCATCTGGCGAGATCAAGACCCTCCGCGCGCAGGAGGAGGGAGCTCTTAAGAAATTTGTCGAACTGAAGACCCAGTTCAATGCGCAGAACGACCTTGTTAAGGTGAAGATAGAGGAGATGAATTCTATCCGGAAGAAGCTCGGTGAGGTCGACTTCGAGGAGAAGAAGAAGTCCCGCAATGAAGATGAGAAGAAGATTGCCGAGCAGGAGAAGAGCGTCGAGGAGAAGATAAAGAAGGGCATAAAGATTACCACTGATGATCTGCTCATATTCCAGGCCCGCGAACAGATGGCCGAGAAGCGCGAAAGCGACGAGAAGAGAAGGCAGAACAGGGACAGGCAGGAAAGGAGAGACAGGCCAGACAGGAGACCTGAGAGGAAGTATGCTCCGAGGACGTCTGAAAAGCCTAAAGCAGACGTCAAAGCAGCAGGATCAGCTGCTCCAGAAGGCACTCAGCAGCAAGGATGATTATTATTAGTTTTCTTAATCAGATTTTATCTCATGACTCATCTTAGTTTAAGTGCATTTCTCAATATCTTCTCGTACTCTTTCCTGTTTTTCTCGCAATCTTGCTTGAATTCGTTGAAGTATGACCTTATTGACTGCTTATTCTCGCCGAGGGCACCCATGACTGACTGGACCGATCCCAGCTTCCTGCAGGCATGGCATTCCTCGATCTCTCCCTTTTCAAACTCCACTTTATTATCATAGACCCAGAAAGGGTATATCTTGCAGATTGCAGGGCGTTCTTTTCCAAGTACACATCCCTCCCCTTCTTTCAGGAAGAAACAATGGCCTCTGGAGTCTTTCTTGACGTTCATCCTGTAGTGTTTTCCGCCAATCTCTGTAAAACTGTCTTTCCACCAGGGCTCGGCATCAAAATATTCTGAGATATCATATTCTTTGGCGAAGACAAAGTCCTCAGTCTTGTGCCCCAAGGAGACTATCCTCTCGACGTCCTTGATGCCAATGGGGACAAGTGGTGCATCGTTACAGCAAGCAGGCTGCTTTTGCACGCATTCCATACAAACCTGCCAATTTACACAGCCCATAAGTGCTTCTCTTATTATGGTCGTTAATAAGTCTTTCTTCATACTGAGGATGCATGTCCGCTCAGCAGGTCTTCTCTATTATCCTCTTCTCTTCATCGACCTGGATGCATTTGCCTAAGAACTTCTCGACGACATAAACATTCGTCCGTATATGATCAGTTATCTCCGAGACTTTCATCTCGCCGCCGAACACAGCGATGAAAGGAAGCAGGTTGTCTGCTGTATGCGCGTCGACAGGCGCGCCGCTTTGGATTTCCTTCAACAGTTTCTTCGCAGCCTCCTCCCCTACAACTTCAGCCCTTTTCCCTCGCTCGCCCAGCTCGTCCGCTCCGAGTATTATGGGATTATTGATATCCAGCTCGTCCTCGTGCTTCGAGAACATCGCCCATAGCACTATCTCAGATCCTGCGCTCAACGCATCAGCATATTCTGTGTCTATCTTTACAGGCACGTTGAGTTTTGCCAGTACATGCTTCGCAGCGCTGGCCTGTCGCTCAGCGACCTGGCCCTTTTGGAGGTCGGATGATGCGTGGCTTACGCCTTTTATGCAGGCGAGCCTGAATTGATCCAAAAGGCTCAGCTTCGGCGCGTTTTCAGCAGGGAATGTGTATTTTCCTTTGACCTTGATGTCTATCTCTCCTCCGCCCGCAGGATAATAGCCGCGCTTGATGAGTTTTGCATCAATTTCTGCATACCGCCTGAGCTGCGGCAGCAGTACAGCATTCAGGAAATCATACGGCATCGCCCATTTTCCAGAAGTGCCTCCCTTTATCTTGAGTCTTACCTTGCCTCCACTCAGCATTGCAGGAAGAAGGAGTGATTGCAGGAGCAGGCTTACAGAACCTGCAGTCCCGATGTCCACAGATACTGTCTTGGGCTCTATCTTTCCAGGTGTGAATGTGATGTGTGTCGAGCCCAGCTCAGCCCCTTCTGCAGTTGCGTTGCATAATTTCTTCAGCGCTTCGATGCAGCACAGGTGCTGCGCTTTCAGCCCAGGCTCTTTCCTTCCTTTTCTTATGTCGACGACCTCGAATGCCTTTCCAGTGAGCGCAGAAAGAGCCAGCGCAGTGCGTACCAGCTGCCCTCCTCCTTCGAGATAGTCTCCTTCAAGCGTTATCATGGTCGAACTTTTCTTTTGGCTCTTTATAAATGTTGTCGCAAAACTGCTCTGTCCCGAATGTAGCCAGCGCCACTACAATCACCAATAGCAGTGGCACCGCGAAATTGCGAGGCGTTTCAACAGCAATAACGCGGGCGTTGTCGGGGGTTGTCCGCTTTCGAATGCCGCGGCATTCGTAAGCCCTCACGAATCCCGCGAGGATTCGAGAGACCTACGGGGGGACAGCCCAATCAACGAAATAAGCACACGCCGAGCCTCGCGTGCCACTGCCCAGTTAGCGTAGCCTAGCGTGGCGCTGGCCGAGCCGTCAGGCGAGATTCGGGACAGAGCAAGCAAAACTATTTAAATGAACCCGTGCTAATTATTCTCAGGGGACTTGGAGGTTGGAGGTCAAGAGTGCCAACCAGCGTTTTTAGGATTCTTTTGGTTATTGCGCTAGCCATAGCGGTATCTCCTTTCTGCCTTGCAGAGGATGTCTCTCTCGCATCGCAGAAGATTGACATGTACATCGCCTACAACAAGGTGCTTGTCGAATCCGTCATGGTGTTCTCTTCGCCTTCGACAACGAACTTATCGATTGAGCTTCCAGTTGATGCAAGACAGATAACTGATAATGCAGATAGTATTTCATCGCCGACAATGCTTGAGGAGAATCTTTTGTTGTTCTTTCTCGACAGGGCCAAGAAGATAGATTATTCATACATCACATCCGAGCTGCTAGACGGTGAAAGCTTTGTCGCCTCATTCAACGCACCGTTAGATACAAGCCTGTTGAGGATGCGTCTTTCATTGCCTGAGAAGGCGACTCTTGACAAACCGCTCAGGAAAGGCGCAGTGCTAGGAAGTTCAGTCTATCCTACTCCTAAGAGGCTGGAGACAGACGGCCAGGTCATAACCGTCGTCTGGGAATTCAGCGATGTGAAGCAGGGTGATGAGGTTGCGTTGTATGCGAAGTACAAGAAGCCTTTCCGCTACTCACTCCCGCTGATCCTGATCATGCTCGGCGTTGCCATTATAGTCTTCTCTGCCGCGTACTTGGCGCACCGCTCCAGGGTCAATAAAGCGCTGAATGCAAGGCCTGCAAAAGATGCCCCTTCATCCGGCATCGAACAGCATCTGAAAGAGGATGAGGAGCAGATAATAAATCTCCTTAAGATGAAGGAAGGCAGCTGCGAGCAGGGCACCCTTCTCGTTGCAACAAATTTCTCCAAAGCCAAGCTCTCTGCAATCCTCAAGGAGCTTGAGACCAGGAAGATAGTCCGTAAGGAAAAGAGGGGCAAAAAGAACCTGGTTTTCCTGAAATAGGGATATTCTTGCTTTTTAGCATTTTATCTGACACAAATTTCTTTTTATCGCAATTATCGCGTATTATGAACAGTTCTGAACTATCCCAAGACACTCCAGGCACTATCGAACCATTATCTGCCTTTGTTCTGCACATAACAATTAAGTATTTTCCCGCCTACCTATACTGGAGTCATATTTCAATGGGTTTTGCGAGGTGTGAAGATGAACAAGATATTATCGATTTTGGTTGTCATCTGTATTGCTGCCTTGCTGGCAGTGCCCATATTTGCCAAGCAGGACAAGGGAAAGCAGGCGACAGTAGACGTTGTTGAAAGCGGCGACCAGCCGCAAATCTTGAGCCAGTCTGTTGAAAAAGGCAGGTGGAAGCAGGATTTTGATGCAACAACTGATTTTGTTGTCGAGTCCAGTGGCAAGATGGTCAAGGAGATGAAGAAGGTCAAGGACCAGAGTTCTGAGAAGCTGCGCCACAACATCAATGTAGGCAGTCTTTTCACGCAGACAGAGGCAGTTGGTGCAGCTGTCGAGCAGGCAGGGATAAAGTTCAGCAAGGTTGGCGGCAAGATGAAAGCCGCTTTGCCGGAAGGATGGGAGACCAAGAACCAGGCGCACATCAAGCTGAAGGACATTTCAGGTGAGGAGATAGCTGACCTGATAACAGAGTTTGACCTGACTGATTCCGAGCTGAACAGGGTTGAGAAAGGCTCTGCCTCCTTGAGGAGCATCAAATCGATGAGGCTTGTCTCAAAGGAGAAGGATGTTGTCATCAATGACCTGAAAGGCAAGGCGCACAAGATCAAGGCGCACGTGAATGTCGGCCTCAACGCCATCAACGAGGGCTCTTCGCTGGACATAACGACTAATAATGACCTGGAGTCTGACGTTGATACGAAGTTCACTGAGCTGGCGAAGAAGTACAAGCTCAAGTTGAACAACCGCGGAGGCGTCATGAAAGTCGACAAGATCGACTTGAGGAACGGCGAGGAAGTAGAGAATGCCACAGTCACTTTCAAGGTCGAGCCAGAATGGGTCGGCGAGGATAACATCAACAACATACAGATTCTCAGGTATGACGAGGGATATTCAGAAGTCCTGCCCACAGAATTCGCAGGCGTTGATGAGGATGGCCTGCTCGTCTTCGAGGGCCAGAGCTCTAACGGACTCTCGACGTTCGCCATATTCATGACAGAGAACATCACTGACACGCAGGAGACCAGCTTTGATTGGAGCAAGATGAAGGCAGTCATCCTTCCCTTGCTGCTGATAGTGACTGTTGGCGCTGCTTTCGTCGGCTCGGTCATAAGGAAAGAGCATAAATAATACTTTACTCAAACCAAGGAGGTTGGTAA
>Ga0315274_10015370_pt1 | contig 10842 bp, 8 predicted proteins | sample YL17G02_20_MG_FD_203700 | JGI IMG/M metagenome (GOLD analysis project Ga0315274, IMG submission 203700) | Sediment microbial communities from Yellowstone Lake, YNP, Wyoming, USA - YL17G02_20 | ecosystem: Environmental > Aquatic > Freshwater > Lake > Sediment | place: USA: Wyoming | collected...
TCGAAATCCACCCGCGAGGTGAGGTCCAGGCTGATGGGTGTGACCGAGACCAACCGCCTGGAGCGCAGAACGTAGACGTCGCTGCCCTCCTGCTCCGAACCAAGAAGCTCGACCCGCTGGTAGCCGACCCTTTCCGGCTCATCCCACGACTCACGTTTGGGTCGCAGCGGCTCGTAATAGCGCTGAGAGGCAACACGCGTGACCTGCCAGGGGGTGCGCGGCGTGGCGCTGGATGGCACATCTACTTTGAGCAGGGCAACATCCTTGGGAAATCGCTTTTCCAACAAGAGACGGGCAAAATAGGCCGTGAAATGGGCGGCAGTGGAAAAATCCACTTCGTTCGAATATGAAAGATGGTGCTGTTGCTCTGTTTCCACGGAAATAGCCAGTGCAGGGATGTCCATGGCGGCCGCCTCCAGGGCTGCTCCAACCGTCCCGGAGATGGTGACGCCGGTGCCGACGTTCTCGCCGTAATTGATCCCCGAAACGACCAGGTTAGGCCGCTCCGGCATGATCTCCAAAATCCCGTGCTGGACGGCCTGCGCGGGCGTCCCGCCGACGGCATAGACTGTCCAATCCTTGCCGTTTACGCTCACGACCTCGGGCCGGATGACGCCATCCGAGCTTAACGGCAGGCTGCGTCCAGTGCCGGAGGATTGGTCACGCGGCGCGGCCACGGTCACAAAGCCGAGGATCGAGAGCGCTTCGGCTGCCGCCCACAATCCGGGGGACTGGATGCCGTCATCATTGGTGAGCAGGATTTGGCGTTTCTTCATCGCGTCTCCAACATTTCTTCTCTGACAGGGGCTAAGCCCCTGTTGAGCAGGTGATTCTTCAAAAAAGAAAAGAAGCGGGGTAAACCCGCTCCCGGAACTGGCGCCCCTTGCGCGATTCGAACGCGCGGCCTTTTGGTCCGCAACCAAACGCTCTGATCCGCTGAACTAAAGGGGCAACTGGTCAGTGGGGAGGATTTTAATCCAGAATCCAGGGCTGGTCAAGAGACCCAGTAATTCTCCAGCAATTCTCAATATGAATAAGACAAAAGTGGTCGAATATTGTAACGACGAGGGTTTCGAGTGCCAGCATCACAACAGGATGGAGAAAGGCACATGAAAATCGAGGACTGGCAGCTGTTTTGGATAGCATTGTACTTTTTTGAAGCCCAAAAAGTATCCGAAACAACTGGTTTTTGCCAAATTGTGCTGGAAAACTGTAGAACAACCTGGCATAAGCTATAGGTGACCTGCGCTAAAAAAGGATTGCGCAGCCCGAAAAATGCTTATTGAAAATCAGACAATTTTTATCCAGTTCATAGTCAGTCGGATGCTGGCGGTTATAGCAAATTTTCATGCTTTGCGGCATCTAGCAGACATGACGTCTCTTTGGGATTTGCCGTGATGTGCCACTAAATGTAGGCCGGACTGGCAATCCGACCTACGCCGCGCCGCCAGATATGGGGGTGTATCACGACGATTACCAATGAACCGCTTTCCTGAAGGGAGAGGGGAGCCACAGAAGATGATAAAATAGGGCGCGGATTAGACCGCGTCCTTTCTTTCAGGCTGAAACTATGTTCAAACGTAACTCGCAACAAACCCAGCCCACCACGGTACAAGCCGTCGAGCGGATCACCTCGGTGCTTGGCGCGGGGGTCATCTGGCAAGGCAGCATTTCTGGCTCCGGAGGCGTGCGCATCGAAGGCACCTTCGAGGGCCAGGTTGCCATGCGCGGCATATTGGTGGTTGGCGAGACCGGGCGCGTCACCTGCGAAAATATCCGCGCCAACACCGTCATCGTGGCCGGCGCGGTGCGCGGCAACATCATCGCCCAGAAGGTCGAGATCCGCGCCACTGGCCGCATCTGGGGGGATGTGGTCACGGTCTCCTTCGCGACCGAAGAGGGCGCTTTCCTGCGCGGCCAGATCCGCATGGAAGACGCGGTCGAGTTGGATTTGGGGCCAGAGTCCAATGATCAGTCTTCAGTTATCAGTGATCAGTCAACTGCCAAAGTTTCGTAACTGAAGGTCGCCGTGCCAATCCGCAACCCTTCGCCCCTGTTCAGGGCAAGTCCGCAATCTGCAATCAATAATATCCTCATGTCCTCCCCCGACCTGACGGATACCGACCGCCAGGCCGTGCTAGAGGTATTGAATACCCCTTCGTTGAGCATGGGGCCGCGCATCCTGGAGTTCGAGCAGGCCTTCTGCGATTTCAGCGGCAGGAAGCACGCCATTGGGGTCAGTTCCGGCACGGCCGGCCTGCACCTGTGCGTGCGCGCCGCCGGCATCCGCGCAGGCGACTACGTCATCACCACACCCTTCTCGTTCGTCGCTTCTGCTAATGTTCTTTTGTTCGAGAATGCCGTGCCCATCTTTGTGGATGTGGACTCGCGCACTGGCAATATCAATCCCGAATTGGTCGCCGATGCCGCAAGGAACATTCGAAAATACCTGCCGCGCCGTATGCCACCCGACACACCTCACACGTCATACGCTTCACTCAAAGCCATCCTGCCGGTGGACGTATTTGGCCAGCCCGCCGACCTGGATCCCATCCGCAAAGTCGCCCAGGAATACGGCTTGAAAGTCATCGAAGACTCCTGTGAGGCGCTGGGAGCAGAGTATAAGGGACGCAAGGCCGGGACGCTAGGAAACTATGGGGTTTATGCCTTCTACCCGAATAAGCAGATCACCACTGGCGAGGGCGGCGTCATCGTTACGGACGACGATCAGGCCGCTGATTTCATGCGCGCCCTGCGCAACCAGGGACGCGCCGTGGGCGACACCTGGCTGCAACATACTTACCTGGGCTACAACTACCGCCTGGACGAGATGTCCGCCGCGCTGGGTGTGGCGCAAATGGCCCGGCTGGATGAACTGCTGAAAAAACGCGAGCTGGTGGCAGCATGGTACACAGAACGGCTGGCGGAGGTGCCCGAAGTGGAGACTCAGGCCGTCGAGCCGTTCACCACGCGCATGTCGTGGTTCGTGTACGTCGCCCGCTTCGACAGGCATATTGACCGCGACAGCCTGGCGAAAACGCTTGAGGGGCGCGGCGTGCCGGTGCGTCCCTATTTTGCTCCCATCCACCTTCAGCCTTACATGGTGGAGCGCTTTGGCTACCGTCCGGGCGATTTCCCGGTGACGGAAGACTTGGGTGCGCGCGGGCTAGCCCTGCCTTTCTCCGGCGTGATGAGCGAAGCGCAGGTTGAACACGTCTGCCAGACACTGCGCGCCGTGCTGAGGGGCAAATGAAACCAGCCGAATATCCCCCTCCCCGGCAGCCTGGGGCAGCCCTCCATGCCATCCTCATTTTGGCGTTGGCAGCTCTCTCGACGTTCGGCGCCTGGCGCGCTTTCGAGTCGGCGGTCGGCCTGACGCTGACCCTGTTCAGCCTGCTGGCCGGAGCCGCCTTCATTCCCCTGCCCATTCTGGCTTACCGGCTGTCTGCGCTGATGCGCGCCAACTATACCCTCGACCGGGATATGCTCTCCCTGACTTGGGGACTCCGCATCGAACGAATCCCAGTCTCGGACGTGGAATGGGTGCGCCCTATCGCCGACCTGACCTCGCTCCTGCGTCTGCCCTGGTTCTGCCTGCCCGGAGCGGTGCTTGGCGTGCGCCGTCACCCGGACCTCGGGCCGGTTGAATTCCTGGCCTCCAATCGCAAAAAAATACTCCTGGTTGCCACCGCCCGGCGCGTCTTTGCCATCTCGCCAAAGGACCCGGCGGCTTTCGTCCAGGACTTCCAACGCGCCATCGAAATGGGCAGCCTGGCGCCCGCACCGGCGCAGTCGCTTTACCCCACCTTCGTCATCGCGCAGGCCTGGGAAAGTTCAATGGCGCGCTATCTCTGGCTGGCAGGCTTATTCCTGAACGTCGGCTTGTTGATCTGGGTCAGCCTGCTCATCCCGACCCTGCCGCGCGTTCCGCTAGGCTTCCAGCCTTATGGCGGGCCGCTGGAGCCGGTTGCCGGTTCGCGCTTGATCTTGCTGTCCATCCTCAGCGTTTTCCTCTCCGCCATCGGTTGGATTGCCGGGTTGATCTTCTACCGCCGCGAGGGTCAGCGCATACTGGCTTTTATCCTCTGGGCTTCGAGCGCCCTGACTGCCCTGCTCTTCTTGCTCGCTGTGATGTTCATCGTCACGACCCCAATCTGATCACCTCGTTACGCTTTACGTCTCACGTTTTACGTTTCACGCCTCAACCATCCCGTAAAACCTGACAGGACTTGCCCATGCCTCAATTGCTCCTTGGATTCCTGTTTGCCCTCATCATCGCCTTCCTGGCCTACCGCGCCCACAGTCTGAGCCGCAGCGGGGCTTATGCTGCCATCCTGGTCGGCACACTGATCTTCGGCTTAGGCGGCTGGCAGTGGGCGATCATCCTGCTGACTTTCTTCATCTCCTCCAGCGCGCTGACGCGCCTGTTTGGCAGGCGAAAAGCTGCTCTAAACGAGAAATTCGAGAAAGGCGGCCAACGGGATGCCGCCCAGGTGCTTGCCAACGGCGCGGTCGCATCCTTGTTCGCCGGGCTGCACTTCTTCTTCCCGGCGGCCACCTGGCCCTGGCTGGCCTTCGCGGCCTCGATGGCAGCCGTCAACGCCGATACCTGGGCAACAGAGCTGGGCGTGCTGAATCCGGTTCCACCGCGCCTGATCACCAACGGCAAGTCAGTGGACAGGGGCACCTCAGGCGCGATCTCATTTTACGGGACGCTCTCTGCCTTGGCCGGCGCGGCGCTCATCGCCATCCTTGCCGCTGTCCTCAATCCTTATAACCAATCATCCCTTATTACTTATTACTTTTTGCTCATCACCCTCGCTGGAATTACAGGCGCGCTGCTCGATTCGCTGCTCGGCGCGAGCGTGCAGGCCATCTACCATTGTCCGTCCTGCAACAAAGAAACCGAACGTCACCCTCTCCACACCTGCGGCGCGCAGACGACCCAAATCCGCGGCTGGAAGTGGCTGAACAATGACATGGTCAATTTAGCCTGCGCTACAGTAGGCGCAATAATTGGGTTACTCTTGTAGGGGCGAATCGTACCAAACTGTTACATAAACATCCCGTCCGGTTTGAAGCCTGAGGGAGGTTGTTTCATCCCATAAAATGTGAGATCAAGATTCTTACACCGATCAGAATCAGCACAATTCCCCCCGCAATTTCCATCCGTTTGCCAAATTTTCCTCCCAGCGCGTTCCCCAGCCGCAGCCCCAGCCAGGAGACCAGGCCAGTCACTACGCCGATCACCACAGCCGGATACCAGATCGTAACGCCGATAATTGCCAAGCTCAAGCCGATGGCCAGGGCGTCAATGCTGGTCGCAATCGAAAGCATGACCAGCGACCAGCCGCGCGAGGGGTCATTTTTATACGATTCGCTGCTGTTATCGAATCCTGAACGGATCATGCGTATGCCGACGAAGGCCAGCAAGGCAAAGGCGACCCAGTGATCGTAGGCGGCGATGTAGCGCACAATTGTCGTCCCGGCAAACCAGCCGACGACCGGCATCAGGAATTGGAACAGCCCGAAGTGAAAGGACAGCCGGAAGGTTGGGCGCGCGCCGGAGGTCTGCTGCTGCGTCCCTGCCCCCAGGCAGACGGCGAAGGCATCCATGGCCATGCTGAGAGCGATCAAGAGGACTTCGAGAAAATTCAACATACTCCAATATCAGGGGCGCAGTCCCCTCCGAGCGTCACTGATTACTGATTACTGGTCACTGCTCACTGAACTACGCCTGCCAGACTTTGAAATCTTTCAAGCTCGAGCCGCCGATGAATTCACGCAAAATGGAGTTATCGGGGATCAAATCCGTTTCCACCGGCAGAAACCATTCCAGGAATGCCAACAGGCGTTTGGCCTCGATGAATTCCGGCGTGCCGTGCGGTACCTGCCGCAACAGCGGCTCAGCCAGTGGGTCCAACGCAGAAAGCTCGTAAACCAGCGCCGAGTTGAACATCACGTCCGCGTTTTCCTGATAGGGGAAGATATTGCGTCCCTCGCCGCGTGTCACCGAATCCCAGCGGCTGATGGTCTGCTGGGCTGTGTAGCCGCGCTCGCGCGCATCCCGGACGATGCGATGGATCAGGCGCGTGTCGGTCGTCGAGACGCGGTTGTGGCGGTCGAGGTTGAGCTGCGTCAGGCAGGAGACATAGATCCGAAAGGCGCGGCCGGCCAGAGCGCCGGGAAGCAGGCGAGGGTCCAGGCCATGAATCCCTTCCATGATGATCAACTGGTCAGGGCGCAGTTGGATCACGTCACCAGGTTCCTGTTTACCGGCTTTGAAGTCATAGCGCGGCAATTGGACTGACTCGCCAGCCACGAGACGCTGCAAATGGTCGCCCAACAGTGCCAGATCGAGGGCCTCAAGGGCCTCGAAATCGTACTGGCCGTTCTCGTCGCGGGGGTTCTTCTCGCGGTCAACAAAATAATTGTCCAGTTCCAGGGCGAAAGGCGAAATGCCCAGGGCGAGAAGCTGGATGGCCAGCCGTCGTGAGAAGGTGGTCTTACCTGAAGACGACGGACCGGAGATGAGAATGAGGCGGGCTTGCTCGTGGCGACCGGCGATCTGGCTGGCAATGGAGGCGATGTTCTGCTCGTGCAGGGCCTCAGAGACCAGGATGATCTCACGGATGCGACCGGCCTGGATGGCGTCGTTCAGTGCGCCGACGCTATCAATGCCCAGGCGTTCCAGCCATTGCCCGTATTGCCGAAATGCGGCCAGCAATTTGGGGTATTCAGGCATGGGCAGGAGCCTGGTCGGGTCGCTGCGCTGGGGATAGCGCAAGGTGAAACCACCATTTGTCTGCAAGAGATTGAACCAGCGCAGGTAGCCCGTGGACGGCACCATGTAACCGTGATGGTAGTCGAGATGATCGCCAAGACAATACAGGGTGACGTAATCCTTGCGCCGGTGGGCCAGCAAACGCACCTTATCAGGATAATCCCGCTTTTTGAAGTACTCGATGGTCTCGGCCAGCGGCAGCTTCTGGCGTGCGAAGGGCAGATCCTGTTCAATGAGATTGCGCATGTGCGCTTCGAGTTTTGCCAGTTCCTCAGTAGTCAGCGGTGGACGCCCACTGATGTGGCAATAATAGCCGCCCGAGGCGACCGAGTGATCAATTAACAGTTTGGCATCCGGGAAAAGGTCGGCGAACGAAACTTCGAGCAGGAAAGTAAGCGAACGGCGGTAGATGCGCGCCCCATCCGCGTCTGCCATGGTGACCGCGGCCAGTTTGGCGTCCATCTGGATCGGGTAAGTCAATTCGCGCAGTTCAGCGTTGATGATTGCTCCCACAACCGGCGCGGGCAGGGACCCGGCAACTGCTTGCAAAAACTCACCCGCGCTCGCTCCGCGTGGCCCGGAAAGGACGCGGTCATCTGGGAGGTGGACTTCCACTGTGTCACGGGGATGAACGGATCGAATAGTAGGTTGCCTACTCATCTTATTCCTTCGAGAGGGAAGCGTATTTTATCACCGTTCGCCCCCTCTATTAATTACAGATTGGGAGTGAGGAGGAGCTTTATTTCACCAACGCAAGCAATTTCTCCGGCTGGCGGTTGAACTCGGTCAACGGGATCTCGCCGCGCGTCAGGGCGAGGAGCGTGTTGTTGAGCACGCGGTTCACCGGCGTTGGCACGCTGAATTTTTCGCCATAGCGCGCCACTGCGCCGTTGAGCCAGTCCACTTCGGATTGGCCGCGCCCGGAATGCAAGTCAATATGGAATGAGGGCATTTTCCTGCCGCGCCCCCCACCAACGGCTTTCGCCAGAATCGGACGGGCAATGAATGCAGGAAGTTTTGCTGCCAATGCGAGGGCGCGCACCGGCGTACCAGGCAAATCCACAACGTGGACACCCTGCGCTTTCATCACTGCCAGCGCCTCGCGCAACATTGCCATTTCGAGAGAGAACAAGCGCGGGTGGGCAAAGACCTCGGCCGGGGTCATGTCCAGGATGGCAGCCGTGGCGTTGGCGATGAGATTGGTCAGCATCTTCGACCATTTCATGTCAGCAGCGCGCGGATAGAGATGGGCGTTCAGGCCGGCCTCATCCAGCGCAGCGGCCAGCTTTTCGGATAATGGATGGACCGCCGCCACCCCGACCCCGCGCCATCGCTCCAGCATTATGTCCCCTGCGGCGCGGCGGCCAATGGACGATGTGACCGTACCGGCAATCACTTTGTCTTCGCCCAGGAAGGCCGCGATAGCAGACTCGTTGTCCACGCCGTTTTGGAGACAAAGAACTGGAGGCATCTGTTCAATGTAGGGCTTCATCCCCTCCAACGCTGCGCTGGTATCAAAGGATTTGAGGGCGAAGATGGAAACATCGAATGGGCCGCCCTTGAGCGCCTCACGCAAGGATGCAGTGAACTGCACTGGATACTGATCACTGATTACTGATGACTGATTTCCGAATATTTCAAGCCGCAGCCCTCGTTTCTGCAATTCCTCAGCTACTTTGGGTTGCTCGGTAAATGTAACGCTGTGCCCCGCCAGCGCCAGGCTGCCGCCGATATATGTGCCAATTGCCCCGGCGCCAAATATTAGTAACTTCATGCTCTCATCCTTTCGTCACACATTACAGAACTGAAGCATCCGCCAATTGTTATGTTCAGGCTCATAACTGAAGACAGCGAAAGTTGTGTTGTGGAACATGAAACGCGGCCCGCTGAAATCGGCTTGCGGGGAAATATTCAGCATAACGTACATAGCCATATTGAGTACGCCGCCATGCGCCACGACCAGGTAGCGCCCGGGTTGCCGGTCAAGTATTTCTTGTATCGCCTTCCCGGCGCGCAGATACAATTCCCAACGGCTCTCGCCAGTCTTGCCAAAGCGCGTGTAAGGCGTCATAAAATCAGAGCGCGGTGCAATTTTTTCCGCTTCTTCGTCACTCAAGCCCGCGAGCAAGCCGTTGTTGATCTCCATCCAGTCTGGATCAAATTCAAGTGGCACATTTAATACCTGCGTGACGATTTCCGCTGTCTGGAGGGCGCGCAGCAGGGGGCTGGAAATACATCTATCAAAGGTGACACCTTCCGCTAGCCAGCGCTCCGCCCGGACTTTCGCCTGGGCGCGGCCCTTCTCTGTCAGCGGGAAGTCAGACTGACCCTGGAAGCGGTCTTCGGCGTTGCCAACCGATTCGCCGTGCCGGAGGAAGACAATGAGGTAAGTAGAAACGATTTCGTCCATCGGAATATCATGGTTTTCTGTGGAAAACACGCAAATAAGTCCCATCAATGCAAGGGATGGGTTGTGGAGAAGGTTTTAGTTCCTCGAATTGGTGACCAGAGAGGAAAAACTCGTCCCACTTTACATCGTAGCGGTTAGCTTCCACGAGTATAAAGTCGGCTTCATTCCTCCATTGGTTTGCTATCTCCTCATTCCAAAGGCCATACTTCAACACCCTGTCCACGTCTTTGTCCGGACTAAGGCCCCAGAAGCCATAGATTTGACCAGGTAATATTCTGATGCCGGGCGTATACAATAAGGGGATGGAGGCGCCTCCATCCCAATAAACTTTGCTGCCTGGAGGGATTATTTCAGCCAGATAATGCCCTGTTTGCTCATAAGCACGGATAATATCTCCCCGGCAATCATATTTGGTATAACCCCCTCCCAGTGCCGGAGTAGGAGACAAGATAGTCCCAGCAAACAGGAAAATGAGCATAGAAAACGGCATTACGGCAAATCCCCTTTTTCGAGCATAAGCACGCCAGATAACAATGCTGATTGTCAATAGCACTATTCCCACGATAAATCCGGCTATAGTGGGAACAAGCCAGTGAGAGGTGGCATATTCCAGGCCGAATTTATTTGTTATCACTCTCCACAGTTCAACATCGCCGGGCAAGAAGCGCCATGTTGTGAAAAAATCTTTGAGCCGGGGAACTCGGATGTTTAGCAACCATGCGCCCAGATCTTCAGAATCATATCCAGAGGAGGTATATCCTATACCAGCGGACAACAACAATAAAACCAACAGGAGGATCAATTGATGTAGCTTGGAGATCTGTTTTATCCATACCTCACGCGAACTAATCACTAGAAGTGGGACAGTAATACTGAAATTCATGGCATACGGGGCGAAACAGAACACGCAGTAATTATTGAACAAGGTTGCCCAACCGTGAAAGGCAAGCAGCGTAAAAAAAAGTGAAGCTAAGAACAGGCTGGCTCGTGCATTGGCAAGATTCTTCCATCGGCCTGGTTGTTGCCACAATATCAAAAAAGCCAAACTGCCCACCATTGCCAAAAAGTTAAAACGAAACCCTTGAGCAAAGGCTAGTAATCGTAAAACATTCGACAGCGGCTCCAAGGTAGCACTGCCATCTTGAGGCGGACGAAATGAGTCTAAGAATGGTGTCAGTTTCGCAGGCAACCACGGCACCCATATCGCTAGGATATCCGGCCAATAAATCCCATGTACCACTACTACTGGGAGCAACCCAAATAGTAAAGCCCATAAACCAAATTTCTTGCCGTGTTGCCAGAAGATGTAAACAAGTAGAATTGGCAATATAGGAGCCATGTTATGCCGGGTCAGTAATATTAAACCGGCCAGGAATGAACTGGCTGCAACCTGCCATAGTGACCGTTCTTTTCCTAAGACGAGCACCAAGACCCATGCCAGCATGCAAGCCACCAGCACCTGTGATTCGGCCAGGGTGTAGATTTTAATCTGCGCCGGGTTTAACGCAATAACCCACACCGCCGCAGCTGCCCACCATTTGCCTCCCAACCGCCGGGCAGCAATCCAGATACCCAGTAACATTAACATGCTCACGAATATTGCAAAATAACGCCCTGTCCTTAGGCCGGGGCCGAACCAAGCTTGGAT
>Ga0315274_10015375_pt1 | contig 10841 bp, 8 predicted proteins | sample YL17G02_20_MG_FD_203700 | JGI IMG/M metagenome (GOLD analysis project Ga0315274, IMG submission 203700) | Sediment microbial communities from Yellowstone Lake, YNP, Wyoming, USA - YL17G02_20 | ecosystem: Environmental > Aquatic > Freshwater > Lake > Sediment | place: USA: Wyoming | collected...
TCGTCCTGAGCATCGCCCGCGACATGCGCGAACTGGCCCCGGGGGCGCTGCTGGTCAACTTTGCCAACCCGTCCGGCCTGGTCACCGAGGCGCTTGCACGGTACGTCCCGGAAGTGCTGGCGGTGGGGCTGTGCAACGCGCCGATCACGTTCAAGATGGGCATCCTCGAGGCACTGGAGCAGCAGTCAGGGAAGCGCATCGAACCGGAGCGGGCGCACCTGGACACGCTCGGGTTGAACCACCTCTCCTGGCACCGGGGCTTTACGCTCGACGGCCAGGAGATGTGGCCCCAGGTGCTGGCGGGCTACCTGGAGGCGCTCAAGGCCGACTCTCACCCGGAGTGGGACCCGCGCCTGGTCGAGATGCTGAAGATGATCCCCAACTACTACCTGCAATACTATTACTACACCGGCCGCAAGATCGCATCCCAGCACAAGTGGCCGCCCTCGCGTGCAGAGGAGGTCATGGGGATCGAGGCCGACCTGCTCCGGCAGTACGCCGAGCCGGAGCGGACGGAGCCGCCGGCGGGCCTGATGAAACGCGGCGGGGCGTACTACTCGACCGTCGCCACCCAGTTGATCGACGCGCACGCCAACGACCTGGGGGAGACGCACGTCGTCAACGTGCGGCACGGCGGGGCGGTACCGGGCTGGCCGGCGGATTGGGTGCTGGAGATGCCGTGCCGCGTGGACGGGGCTGGCGTTCACCCGCTGCCAGTCGAGCCGCTCCCGCTGTCCTGTTTCGGGCTGCTGGCCCACGTGAAGGCGTACGAGCTGCTGACGGTGGAGGCGGCCGTGCACGGCGAGCGGGACGCGGCCTACCAGGCGCTGCTGGCCCATCCGCTCGGCCCGGCCGCCGACCAGGTACAGGCCGTGCTCGACGACATGCTGGAGACCAACCGGGCGTATTTACAACAGTTCTGATTCACATCGGACTCCCAAACTTGTTTGGGGTTGCCCTCAACAAGTTGAGGACTCCGGCTGCGGACTCCGGACTCCCAAACTTGTTTGGGGCCGTCCTCAACAAGTTCAGGACTCTGGCTGCGGACTCCGGACTCCCAAACTTGTTTGGGACTCGCCCTCAACAAGTGGAGGACTCCGGCCGATGGCTCCGGACTCCCAAACTTGTTTGGGACTCGCCCTCAACAAGTTGAGGACTCCGGCTGCAGACTCCGGCTGGTAGTAAGGTCTGGGAGATAGAGATATGACACGTTACTTTCTGGGCATTGACGTCGGCGCGACGAAGACCCATGCGCTGGTGGCGGACGAGGTTGGCCGCGCACTGGGCTTCGGGGAGAGCGGCTCCGGCAACCCGGAGGGTGTCGGCTACGATGGCCTGGCCGAGGTGCTGCGCGTCGCGGCGCTCGAGGCGCTGGCCACCGCTGCCGTCGCCAACCGCCAGATCGCGGGCGCGGGCTTCGGCATCGGCGGATATGACTGGCCCTCCCAACGGGAATCCATCCTGCAAGCCATCCGTCCCCTCGGACTGGACGCGCCGGTGGAGATTGCCAACGACGCGATCATCGGCCTGCTGGCCGGAGCCGCCGAAGGATGGGGCGTCGCGGTCGTGGCGGGCACAAGTTGCAACTGCTGGGGCTGGGACCGCAACCGGCGCGTGGGCCGCATGACCGGCTTTTCCTGGCTGGGCGAAGCGGCAGGTGCCGGTGAACTGGTCTTGAAGGCGCTCCAGGCGGTCGCGCACGAGTGGACGTGGCGCGGCCCGGCCACTCGCCTGACCCAGGCCTTTATCGAACTGGCCGGTGTCCAGACGGTCGAGGAGTTGCTCGAGGCGCTGACGTGGAACCACATGCACATCGGCTCAGAGGCGGCCCCGCTCGTCTTCCGGGTCGCCGCCGAAGGGGACGCGGTGGCCAGAGACCTGATCGAGTGGGCCGGGCACGAGTTGGGGGGCCTGGCGGTCGGTGTCATCCGCCAACTTGGCTTCGAGGCGCTGGACTTTGAGGTGGTGATGGCCGGCCGCTTCTTCGACGGCAGCCCGCTGTTGGCGGAGGCCATGCAGGAGACGATCCATCCGGTCGCGCCCGGCGCGCGCCTGGTGCGGCTGACCGCGCCGCCGGTCGTCGGCGGCGTGCTGCTGGGGATGGAACAGGCCGGGGAGGACCCCTGTCCCGTACGGGAAGCCCTCATCTATTCCACGCGGGAGATGCTGAATCGGAGAAACCAGGTTTTTTCCGAAAAACCTGGTTTCTGAGGAGTAGGAGGCCCTATATGCTCAACGTTGGATACGCTCAACAGGCCATCACCCCGTCGCTGGAGCGCGCGGTCTACCTGGCCGGCTTCGGGCAGAACCGGGTGGCGCAGAGCGTCCACGACGACCTGTACGTGCGCGCGCTGGCGCTGGAGTCGGACGGTACCCGGCTGGTGCTGGCCGCGCTCGACCTGGTAGGGCTAGCGCGCCACCATTGCCAGGAGGTCGAGCGGCGGGTGAACGAACGCGCCCCCGGCACGCGGCTGATCTTAGCCAGCACGCACACCCACCACGGTCCCGATACCATCGGCCTGTGGGGGCCGGATATGACGACCTCGGGTGTAGGCGCCGGCTATATGGCCAGCCTGAAGGATAAGACCGTGGACACGGTTGTGGCGGCGCTGGGCGTGATGCAGCCCGCCCGGTTGCGCGCCGCGTCCGTCCGCGTGCCGGGCGTCGCCAAAAACGCGCGTGACCCGCACGTCGTGGACGACGAACTGACGTGCGTGCAGTTCTGCTGTGCCGGCAAGTACCCGGTAGTGACGCTGCTGGATTTCCCGTGCCACCCCGAAGTCCTCTGGGAGCACAATCCGCACGTCACCTCCGACTATCCCGGCTTCCTGCGGCGCGAGATAGAGGCCGAGACCGGCGCGCCGAGCCTGTTTTTCGCCGGTGCGCTGGGCGGCATGATGACGCCCGACGTCCAGGAGCACTCCTTCGAGGAGGCTGAAAGCATGGGGCACGCGCTGGCACAGGCGGCGCTCGACGCGCTACAGGGAAGAAACCAGGCTTTTTCCGAAAAACCTGGTTTCTCCTTCGCCAGCCGCGAGTTCACCGTCCCCATGGCAAATCCCCTGTTCCGCATGGCGATGGAAGCGGGGCTGCTCCCGAACGTGCTCACCGGCGAGGGGGTGGTCGTCACCGAGGCCAACCTGGTCAAGATCGGTCCCCTCTGGCTGGCAAGCGTGCCGGGTGAACTCTTGCCCAAACTGGGGCTGGCGTTGAAGGCCGACCTTCGGCGGGCTGGTGCGCTCGTGACTGGCATCGTTGGGCTGGCCAACGATGAACTGGGGTACATCCTCCCGCAGGAGGATTACGTCTACCCTGAAGATCCTTTCAATCCTGGTGCTCATTACGAAGAGACCATGTCCATCGGGCCTGAGACCGGGCCACGCCTGCTGGCGGCAGTGCGGACGATGTTGGCATAGCGAAGTTTAAGAGTTGAATATGGGTCGCACGGCTGTATCTGTACGCCGGAATATACGGGGCATTCGCCTGTACTACTTTATGTGGATCGGTGGCGGGGGCCTGCTCATCCCCTTCCTGGGGCTGTTCTTCCGGCGGCAGGGGTTGAGTGGTATGCAGATCGGCGTGCTGTCTACGCTGGGCGCTATCGCGGGCCTGCTGGCCGCGCCGGTGTGGGGACGGTGGAGCGACAGCGCGGCCCGGCCACGGCGCATCCTGCAGGTTGCGCTCCTGGCGACGGCGCTCACCGTGATGGGACTCAGCGGACAGCGCGTGTTCATAAGGATGGCCGTCGTCGTCAGTATTCAGGCGCTCGTGGGCGCGGCGACTGAGCCACTGTCCGACACACTGGCGTTGAGCGTCACCCGTGGAGCCTCTGGACAGGGTTTTGGCAGCGTGCGCCTGTGGGGTTCGCTCGGGTGGGCCGTGATCGTCCTGGTGGGCGGGTGGCTGGTCGAGCGCGCGGGGCTGTTCGCGGGCTTCGTCGGCTATGCTGCGACGCTGGTCATTAGCGCGCTCATCTTGAGCCTGGTGAACCCGGCCAGCCCTCTCGAAAAACGCGCGGCGGCCGAGCCGCGCCCGAGCGTACGGAGCATCGCCAGCAGTTTGCTGCAAGACCGCGCCATGGTCGGCCTGGCGGTGGCGCTGATGTGCGTGTGGCTGGCCAGCGACGGGCTGCACCGGTTCGAGGCGATCTATCTCGACCAACTGGGCGCGGGCGAGAGCCTGATCGGCGTGGCCAACTCGCTCGCGGCCGTAATCGAACTGCCCGCTATGTTGTGGGCTGACCGGCTGGTCCAGCGCCACGGCCCCGGCTGGATGCTGCGCATGGCACTGGTGCTCGAAACTGCGACGAGGGCATTCGTGCTGGCGTGGCCGGGCATACCTTCTGTCTTCACGCTGCGGGCGGCCAGCGGCGTCTCGTTCAGTTTCTACAGCGTGGCGATGGTCGTGTGGATCGGCAAGCGTGCCCCGGCCCAGCAGAGCGCGACCACGCTGGCGTTTTACGCGGTCACGCTGCGCAACCTGGTGCAGATCATCGGCGCGCCGCTCAACGGCCTGGCCTTCGACGCCTTCGGTGCATACTGGCTGTACGCGATCGCGCTGAGCGGCAGTGTGTTGGGATGGCTGACCTTACGTTTAAGCGGGTCGGACAATGGCTTGTAGTGACGACTTTAGTCGTTGTTAAGGCGGGAGGAGCGACTGAAGTCGCCACTACGAGCCTCTCATAATCATTTAAGGAGGCATTTCCATGTCGAAATTGGCAATCCTGGGTGGCACGCCCACCCGCACAGAACCCTATCCCGATTGGCCCGTCCACGACGAGCGCGACGTCGCTGCCGTCACAGCCGTCGTCAGGTCTGGCCACTGGGGCGGCTACCCGTATCCGGGGCCGCAGACCGCCGAATTTGCCCGCCGCTTCGCCGAGATGCAGGGCGGCGGCCACGCCGTGATGATGGCCAACGGCACCGTCACGATGGAGGTCGCGCTGCGCGCGGCGGACGTCGGCTGGGGTGACGAAGTGATCGTGCCGGCCTACACCTTCCAGGCCACCGCCGCTGCGCCGATGGCGGCCGGGGCCATCCCGGTGATCGTGGACATTGACCCGCAGACCTACTGCCTGGATCCGCAAGCGGTCGAGGCGGCCATCACGCCCCGCACGAGGGCGCTCGTCCCCGTCCACCTGGGCGCGCAGATGGCCGACATGGACGTACTGATGGAGATCGCCGAACGGCACAATCTGATCGTCGTCGAGGACTGCGCACACGCGCACGGCGCCAAGTGGCGCGGCCGGGGTGCGGGTACGCTCGGCCACTTTGGCTCGTTCAGCCTGCAATCGTCCAAGATCCTCACGACGGGCGAGGGTGGCGTGCTCTTGTGCCGCCCGCCGGAACTGGCGGCGCGGGCGGCCAGCATCATTGACTGCGGCCGCCCGCACGACGTGGCCGGGCCGCATGCCGAGATCGAGTCGTACGACAGGAGCGGGCTGACGTTCACCATGGGCGCCAACTACCGCATGACCGAATTGCAGGCCGCGTTGGGTAACGTGGCGCTCGAGCGCTTCCCCGAGCAGGCCAGGCAGCGGGAAGAGATGGCGGGCTACCTGGAAGAGAGCCTCAGCGAAATTCCGGGCGTCCGCCTGCTCAAGCGCGACCCACGCCACACGACCCGCTCGTTCTACCGCTACATCTTTGCCATTCAACCGGAGGTCTTCGGTGCCGGGCACGAGGTCGTATGTGCGGCGCTGTCCGCCGAGGGCATCCCCTGCTGGTCCGGGTACGAAGCGATGCATCACTATGAACTCTTCCAGCCCGGACTCTCCAGGTTGCCTGTACCCAGCGCCTTCCCTGAGAAATTCGATTTCAGCAAGATGGACCTGCCGGAGTCTGAGCGCGCCTGCCAACGGGAGGCCATGTGGCTCGACGAATGCGTCTTCCGGGCGGGCCGCCAGGGGGTAGACGATACGGTGGCTGCCGTCGCGAAGGTGCAGGCCCACGCTGCGGAACTGGCGGAGTGGGAGCGGAAGTTGAGGGACAAGTAGACAAGGGGACCAGGGGACAAGGAGACAGGGAGACAAGGAGAGTAGAGACTGAAGCAAAAGTGAAATGGTATGGTTAGAGCCGATGGGACGCCCGGCTTCAGCCGGGAAATCCTCGCTGAAGCGAGGCGTCCGCCACTCGCAAGCGTGACCTCAGGCTTGTCCCTTCTCCATCATCGAGGGGTCCCACGGCTCCGTCCCGAGCGTGACCTTGACCGGCCGCCCCACGGCACTCTCCGCAGCGCTCTGAACCTGCGACACCAGCATGTTCGCCAGTGGGCAGAACGGGGTGGTGAGGATCATCTTGATCGCCACACTCTTGTCAGTAGGGGTGATCTCACGGATCATCCCCAGGTCCACCACGCTCATCCCAATCTCAGGGTCGAAAACGCCACGCAGCGCCTGGCGGATCGTTTCGACCTCGTTACCCTGTGTTTCCGACATGATCTGCTCCTTGTGCGCTGATTTGAGCGCATTATAGCACAGAAGCGCACCCCTGTCAATAAAGAAGATGGCTGCCATAGATATTATGGCTGCGGAGGGTTGCAGGATAGGCCAATCATGATATACTCCCCGCGTCCGATCAATTCGATTGCGGGTGGAGGCCGCGCTGTGAGCGATACAGGCGAGAAGCATAAAGACTGGATAGGTAGAGCGTGGCGTAACGCCTGGCCGGCGGTGGCCTTGGCACTTCTGTGTATCGCGTTCTACTGGGACGCGTTATGGCTCCCAACCAACCGCATCGTCGCGGGCAATGACCTGTCCAACATGTTCCTCCAATGGCTCCGCTTCGCCGCCTCCTCGATCCGGCAGGGCCAGTTTCCCCTGTGGAACCCGTACCTCTTTGCGGGTCTCTCCTTCGTCGCCAATCCTCAGCCCGCGCTATTCTATCCCCCGATGTGGCTGGCACTGGCGATGCCGGTCACCAGGGCGCTGGGGTGGATCACAGTATTGCACCTGTGGCTGGCTGGTGTGGGGATGTACGTGTGGCTGCGCTCGGAAGGGGCCTCGCAGGCAGGCGCGTCGCTCGGTGCCGTTACCTTTACTTTCAGTGGTTATTTCTTCGTGCGCATGGTCGCCGGCCACCTGGGCGTCATCACCACCGGGGCGTGGCTGCCGCTCATCCTGTGGGCCTACCGGCGCGCCGTGGAACGCCGCGCGTGGAAACTGGCCATAGTGGGAGGGCTACCCGTCGGCCTTTCGATCCTGGCCGGGCACACGGCCTCGTTCATCTACGTGGCACTGGGGTTGGTCGTGTACGTCGCCTTCTGTACCTGGGAGCGCTGGCAGAAAGAGCGGTCGGCGCGTGCAATCCTGCTGCCCGTGGCCTGGGTGGGCGTGATGCTGGTCATCGGGCTGGCACTGGCCGCGGTGCAACTCCTCCCGCTGGCCGAACTGGCGACGCGCTCGACCCGCCAGGCTGCGCCCAGTTACGATTTCGCCGCCCGTTTCTCCTGGCCGCCTGGCTATCTGCTGACGCTCTGGGTGCCCAACTTCTTCGGCGAGCCGGTGCACACGGGGTACTGGGGCGATGGTATCTACACCGAGTTTATCTTCTACGTCGGTGTTCTGCCGTTGCTGTTGGCACTCATCGGGCTGAGGCTCCGACACCGGCTGATTCCATTCCTGCTCGTATTGGGCTTGGGTGCTCTGTTGATCGCTTTTGGTGAGTACGGGGGCCTACATGCCCTCTTCTATCGCTTCGTGCCGCTGTTCCGCATGGCGCAGGCACCCGCGCGGGCCGGGTTTCTCTTCACACTGGCGGCTGCTGCACTGGCGGGCCTGACGGCAACGGCGCTCCAGTCGGCCAACCGCGAGGAACGGATGTGGCTGTTGGGAGTGCTCCGGTGGCCGCAGGTGTGGGCTGTGGCTGGAGGGACACTGGTGCTGGTCGTAGCGGGCTTTGTGGCCTTCGCCTGGGGACGCGAAGCGAATCCCGCAGCAGGACGGCTGTGGCACCAGGCCAACTGCACGGCGCTGTTTCTGTTCTTCTTCCTCCTGGCTACTGGCGTGCTTGCACTCTGGCGCGACGCTGTTCGCCCTCGCGCCGGGCTGGGGCTGTTGGCGCTGGGGTTGGCGGTGTTAGACCTGTGGACCTTCGGCGGCAGCGTGGTGAGGGTCGTGGATGTGCAGGAGAGCGCCTACTGGCGCATCGTTGCCCAGGCCGTGCCCGACCCCGATTTCCTTGCCGCGCGGGTGCTTCCGTGGGGTCTGAGCGATTTCGATCAGAACAGGGGGATGGAGTTGGGGGTGCGCAGCGTCTTCGGGTACGACCCGTTGATCCTCCAGCGCTACGAGGAGTTCATCACCTCGCGGCCCGACCCGCGCGCACGGACCTACGACCTCCTGAACGCGGGCTACCTGGTGACCACGGCCCCACAGGAGTTCCCCGACGATCCTGACGCTCCCCGGCTTTTGCTCGAGCAATCCGGCGTGTACGTCTACGAGCGGCCCACGGCGCTGCCCCGGGCGTGGGTTGTGCCACAGGTTGAGGTCGTGGACGGGGCGGTGATGCTGGAGCGCATCCACGCCCCGGACTTTGGCCCGCGCGCGACGGCGTTGGTCGAGGCGGCGTTGGAATGCGAGGGCACGGCGGTGGGGGAAGCCGGCGAAGTAGAGATCGTGCGCTACGAAGACAACCGGATCGAGGCGCAGACGCGCGGGGGAGGGGGGCTGTTGATCTTCAGTGAGGTCTACTACCCCGGCTGGCGGGCGACGGTGGACGGCAGCCCGGCCCGGCTGGTGCGCGCCGACTACGTGCTGCGCGCGCTCTGCGTGCCGGCCGGTGAGCAGCGGGTCGTGTTGGTGTACGATCCGCCGCTGGTGAAGGCAGGGCTGGCAATCACAGGCCTGACGATGGTGTTCGTCGTCGGCGTCGCCGTCTGGCACCTGCGCCATAAGGCCTCGTGAGCCTGAGCGAGATTCTTCGCTTACGCTCAGAATGACGTCGTTTGGGAGGTTGAGTGGAAAACTTGTATCGCGAGCACATCCTCGACCATTATCGCCACCCCCGCAACCAGGGCACGTTGGACAATGCAGACATCTCCAGTGAACTGGATAATATGGTGTGTGGCGACGTGGTGCGGCTCGACGTCCGGCTCCAGGATGGGCGGGTGAGCGAAGCGCGCTTCAGCGGCCGTGGGTGCGTGATCAGCATGGCGTCGGCCTCGATGTTGACCGAGGAGACCCTGGGCAAGACTGTAGAAGAACTGAAAGCGCTCCGCGACGAGGACGTGTTCCGCATGCTGGGCGTCACGCTGGCGCCAACCCGGGCCAAGTGCGCGCTGCTACCATTGCGCGTGCTCCAAGAGGGGATAGCCCATACTACTTCTGAATCATCCCCCCAAGCACCTCCGGCAATCCATCCCGGTTCTTGGGCGTCACAGTGAAGACAACCGTCGCGCTGGTGGGCAGTTTGAGCTGTGCCTGTACCAGCAGTTCGGGGCGGACGACGACGAGTCCCAATTTGAAGTTGGCTTCTTTAAGTACGTCGAATGCTTTCGGCCAGCCCGCGCCGCGTTCTATTTCCAATGGCCCCAGTTCGTCTACCACGAGCAGGTCACAGGCCAGAATCTGGCTTAACACGTCGTCGCCCCAGGCCAGGGCTGCGGGGTCGAAGCGGAACCGGCCCTGGGCCACGCCCGAGGTTGCCTCAGGTTCGAGCGTCAAGCGGCGCACGGCGCCGCTCTGCACGTCGAGCACGTCCCGGTTGCCGTCGGGATAGCTCATCGTCAGGATGCCACAGCACGTATATTGCCTGGCCTGCGCCAGCGCGACGGTCTTGTGGCAGACGGTGCTCTTGCCCACGCCGCGTTCACCGGTCAGGACGACGATACGGCCAGTCATTTCGATTCCCCCTAATCCGTGGAGCGTGGGATTGGCCCAAAGGCGGCCTCGATCTTCTTCGGCTCGAAGACCTCCAACATACACTCCCACCAGGTCAGCCCGTCGGTCTTCAGGAACTCCCACCAGCGGATGTCCGCCCAGAAGTAGCGCCAGCGCCACAGAGATGGTAGGCGCTCCCAGCCGTAGTCGCTGGCGAGCGTGGTCAAGTCCACGTAGTAGCCGGAGGGAATGCGCGTTTTGGGTGCGCCGCCCTCCACCATCGCCCGCCCGCCCTCTTCACGGGCGTTCAGGTCCCATACCGCCTCACGCAGCGGCTCGCCCATGCTCCCGTCTTGCCTGGCGGCGCGGATGAAGACGCGCCAGTAGGTGACGTTGCCCACGTCCTCACGCACCAGTTCAACCTGCGGGTTTTCCTCCTCGTAGGACTCCTGGTCCAGCCCGATTGCCCGGCCACACAGGTGCCAGCTCATGCGCGAATGGCCCGAGGGTGGAGTGTAGGTGATGGGTCGCCACGAACTGCCCAGGTGGCTCAGGTAGTCCCAGCCTGTCTCTTCGACCACGCGCTGGTGCAACGCGTTGAAACTTTCGTTCACCCGGTCGGAGAGCAATGGCTCCTCCTCAGCGGCGTTGGCGTTGGGGAGTGGGACCAGTTTGTAGGGCGGCCCGGCCCTCGGGGTCGGCTGCATCAGTTCCACGTAGAATGGAAGATCTCCGGCGGGCGCCTCGGCCTGGGCGCGGGCCACGACGCGGGGAGAGAGCGGGAGGCCCGTCCACGCCAGGTCGTCCGGCAGCCCATCGGCCGTGTAGACTTCGTGGAACAGCGCCCAGCCCGCCGTGCTGGCTACGACGAGGTGCCCGCGTCCACCCCGTTCGTACGCATAGATGAGGCTCTGCCCATCGGGAGCCCAGGCCGGGGACGTGCCGGCACCGAAGAGATCAGACTGTGCCTGGTCGGCCGTCAGCGTGTCCCAATCGAAGGCCTTGACCTGGATGGAGGGGTTGC
>Ga0315274_10015376_pt1 | contig 10840 bp, 22 predicted proteins | sample YL17G02_20_MG_FD_203700 | JGI IMG/M metagenome (GOLD analysis project Ga0315274, IMG submission 203700) | Sediment microbial communities from Yellowstone Lake, YNP, Wyoming, USA - YL17G02_20 | ecosystem: Environmental > Aquatic > Freshwater > Lake > Sediment | place: USA: Wyoming | collected...
AAATTGGCGGGGTGATTAGCCGAGTCAATTTGCCAGCGCTGGTTTTGTTTAGTGACCTTATTGGCAGCTTTAGTGAATATGTATAGATAAAATATATATTAGGTTATATTTAAATGTTCTCTATTTCAAATTCCATCACCCATAATTCACCATTCTTTTTACTATCTCTATGCATGTCTGCTAATGGCGAATCTGTCCGCACCTCAAACATTCCTGCGGATTTATTCCCATCTTAGTCCATTCCTTCTCTCTCAAATTCCTGCTGTGCTGCCATGCCTTCCCTTGCGGAGTCGGCATCAAGTTCTTTGTTCTCATCCTCAGATTCAGTATATCCGTCTGAGAGCCCGTCCTCATAGATTTTATCCACTATCGTTTCCATTTCTTTGTCTGTCTTGCAGTCTTTCAGCATCTTCACATACTTGGCTGCATACAGGTTTGCTTCTTCATCTGTCATGTCATCTGTCATGTTTAATTCCCTCCTGTTCTTTTTGTGATGAACAGCCATCTTGCTAATTTGACGGTGTTCTCCATTTTCTCTTTGCATGAGCTTGTTGCGTTAATTTCAGAGACATCTGCCCCGAGCCGCTTCATCATCTCAATCACTAATTCCGTTCTTTCTGGGTTGTCGTTTACTGCCAGATAACAGATAGTAATAAACAGGTTCCTGAACGTATCATCTTCCCTGACAAGATTCTTCGAGCAAATGTCTACTGTGAATGTGTGCCATGCCTGCTCAACCTCGTAATATTCTCTTGCTCCTTGAGACTCTATGTATTCCCTGATAGTCCATTGCTTTTGCGCCCTAAGCGGGATCTTGCTGCAAGGGTCGTTCAGGATCCATTTCTCTTGCATACTAAGATTTTCTTTATCATAGACGCCTACCCTACCGCATGGGTAACTCCTGCAGATAACAGGCCTTGCTTCGTGTATCTGGCATAATCCATTCTCACTGAACACGCATTTAGGTTCTGTTATCAGTGTAAGTATCGGAAGCTTTGAAGAGTCCCCGATGTGCAGTTTACAGTAATTCTTAACAAACTCCGCACTGGTTATCTTAAGATGTTCAGAGATCCTTGCCACGTCATACGGGTTAAGCATGACATCTATTTTTTGGCAGCAGTTCCCGCACTTATCACAGGTAAATCTCAGCTTCTTGTCGCTTTCAAATATCTTCCAGTCCTTACCCAAAAAGTTGATGTTTTCCATAATTTTCACGTCTCCGCCTGTTTATAGTTTTCTTAGGTCTATCAATTTGCCTTCTTTGATGAAGATTGCTATTTTCGGGTGCAGCATCTTAAAATCTTCGGGAAAAAATAACCCTTCCTCGATTTTAAGGCTTGCTCGTTTATTCTTCTTTTTCATCTTAAAACGCTGCCAGTGTTGTCTGCGATTTATCTTCTTCTGGTGGCTCTTCTGGCGGCTCAGGTTCCTCTTCAGAATACTCATCGTCCTCATCTTCCGAGTCGTCCCCTGGGTTGTAGTCTACTTCGTCTTCTGGCTGTTCTTTAACTTCTTCTTCTCCGTTTGACATATTCATTACCTCCGTTATGTTTTGTTGTTGTTCAACAGGCCCGATCTGTGCTGATTCTGCCTGTAGCCTTCTAATCTCTGCGCCAATATTTATCTTTCGCATGGTCTCGCTCTGCGCATATATCCTTTTCTTATACGCTTCAAAGACCTCGCACATCGCTTTGTTGATGTCACTGTCAGGCTCATTGTCCAGCGGACTGCCGAGAAGCCAGGAGCCGCCATACTCCCAGCTCTTAAATCCTTTGTCCTTATCGAACTGCTGAAAGAATTTAGGCACGTCTTCAGAGTCTTCGAAATAGGTGGCATAGAATCCGCCTCTGTCATAGTGCGCAATGAATGAGCAATGCAAATGCAAATGCTCATACAAAGGCTTACTGAAATCTTCCTGTTTCAACCCATTCTTTAGAAACCGTTGCCATGCCCTAAAAACTTTTAGCTTTTCAGCAGCAGATAAGAACTGTGCGTCCTTAAACTGCATTGTTGTTCCTCCTGCGGCTACTCATAGGTATATTGAATACAAAAAAGTATATACCTATAGGTGTTCCTTTATTGCTTTGGAATTATCTCCACAAGCTGCACCATCGGTGTTGTAAGCACTTTCTGGGCTTTCCTCTGCAATAGCATTTCTGTATTTGGCTTCAATTGTTCACCATGCGTCGCATACTTTGTTATGGCATTATATAATGCCCACCTGTTCAGGTTTTGTCCTTCAAGGTCAAGTATTATCGGCTCATAATGTTTCTTAGTCTTTATCAAAGCCTCTACGAGCTTCTTGCAGATTTCCCATTCAATGCTGTCTGTCATGCACTCGTTTACCATTGCTTTCAACTTATCGTTTGCGTCAATGGTTTCTTTTAGTGCGACTTCTATGTAGCCACCGAAATTCTTTGCCATTTCCTGGTTATGCCTATAGTTAAAGGTCTTCACAAAACCTTTCACATCAACCACCATTCCGTTCATGCAAACTAATCTTACCAATCTTGGCACGATTATTACGCCAGTGGTCTTGTCATAGCTGTTTATCAATCTGAATCCTGCTATGAACTCCTCGCCTTTCTCTGCGTATAGTTTGCTGTCAGGGAATGTTACGTCAATGAAGATCCTGTTATGCTGATCCTTAACCTTAATTGCATATTTTATGTTAAGGTTCCTGCAGGCTTCCAGAAACGATTCTGCTACTGCCCTGTGCTGCACAATTTCATAACCTTTGCAGACTATTGCAGCAACTTTATCAGTGTCTACATTGTAGACGGCCTTCCATTTCTTTTCTGCTTCGTTGGAGTCGCCTACAAACACTTCCTTTTCCATTGCTTGGTCTAACTGCATAATTTCTGCTTCCATCTTTCTCACCTTCCAGCCGATATGGATTGGCTAATTGGTTGTCAATCGGTTGCCAAATAGCAACCTTAATCGTGATTACTTCTGCTTCTTTTCTGCTTCACACGATGGTGCCGAGATGTAAATGCCAGCCTCGTATAATGCCATGTGAATGCTGCCGCATCATGCGCAAGCACTGTCTTCCATACTGGTCTGTTATCATTTTGTCAGGCTCCGTTCCATGTCTTGAATATCCGTATCGCTGTAACCGAGCTCTTTCATGCCTTTAGCCATGGCTTCCGCTTCTTTCCTGCCACGATTCGCAATAGTATTCATCATTGTTGCTATCTTGTCCTTCCATTCAACAGTAGGCGCTCTCACCTGCAACGAAGTAAGGTTGGCGATTGCGTAATCCTTTGTTATCGCTCCGCCCATTGCCATGTTAAATGTTAATTCGCATTGCTTATTCAGTTCATTTTCGGTTATCTGCTGTGCAAAGTCCAGCTTTTTCGTGGCTTCTTTGTAATCCATTTCTTGCCTCCAACACCGCTTTCTTTACTTTGGCAGTCATACACTCCTTTCTGCCACATTCTTTTGCTGTGCTCCTGTTCTTCTTCTATGCACCTCTGAACGAACATAAACTCCAGTTGGCATAATACTCACCTCATAACTTTACATTTGAACTCGACATCATAAGCCCAAATTTTTCTGGATACGATATTTTATTACATCTTTCACAATGCATGCCTTCTGTGAAGAAAGCGTTAGGTTCATCTAATGTTTGTCTTGCCCCGCAACAATGGCAAGTGAATTTTACCCAGATGGCAATGCTCGGGATTCTTAGTTTTATATCCATCTGTCTGGTCAATTCTTTCCAATGTATGTCTGTTTCTGGCTCAACCGCTTGCCTGCACAGTTTGCACAGGAAATAGACTGTGCCTGTATTCTTCTTTACTGCATGAAGTTGCGTATATTCAGGCACATCAGCTATTGTTATCTCTTTCTTACAATTTGCGCATTGCATTTTAGTTCCTCCTCAGTTTCTTCATGGGTGCATATCCTACATATGCCCATAGTCCAATCAATTTCCCGTTCATCCATATTACGCTTGCAGTTTGGACATTTCATTTTAGTCCTACTTCACAATCGTGTCCGTAACAATCATCTTCATTAGTTAATTTCTTACCACATTCAGGACAAATCATTTTCAATTCTCCAATGCTCTTCTCAGGTCTGCCACGATGTTATGAACTTGCTCACCGTGTATCCCTCTACAATATTCAATGTAGTCGAGCATTTTCAGTTTGCTCAGTTTCTTAATGGCGTTCCGATAATCAGAGATGCTGCCATTAACCTTGTTCTCATGTATGTTTGCTAAATCAAACCCCAATTCGTGCTTCATTTTTGCCTCCTTAATAGCGTTGTTCAAGATATTCTTCCTCAGTTAAGTTAGGATGCTCTTCCCTATAATCAACAACTTCTGTCATGTGCTGTCTCCCTATTTTATAAAATTTAAGAGTAAGCTCGGAACTTAAGAACTCGCTCATATAGAAAGTGTCATTTTTCCAGCCAAGCGGTGGCAATACATTAAGCATTTCGTCATATTCCTCTTCTGTGCATTTCGCTTTCAGGCCTTTAATGTTCTCATAGCCACGCTTGTTTATCTCTTTGACCAGTGCCCTATATGTTGGGAACAGTTCAGCTTTAACTTCTGGTTTTGGCTTTGGCAGGGTTATCTTATCGGTGTCCTTATCCAGCATCCCGAGCCAGCTTACTCTTACGCCATCATCTTTCCACAGGATCACCTGCTTAGCGGTTTCTACGCCTATCACGTCAAGATAATAACCCACTGCTATAGGGAACATCTTGTAGTGCTTAACCATGCTCTTAATGGCCTCTCCTGGCATCATAGGCAGAGTCTTATGCTTGCCCCAATTTATCTTGCTCTTATAGAACAAAAACTGTTGCTCGTTCATTTGTAGTCACCTCCAACTGACTTCACAGTTATTTAATTACATGATTGAAACATACAGACAATAGCGTATATCATTATCCAACTAACCCAAATAAAGAAAAAGATAATGATAAACCAGATAAGCGCAATTGGTATCGCTTCCTTTAACGGTTTCATTGGCACATCTCCTTTGGTCTTGGCGGAGGGTGGTTATATGTTAAATTCCTGAACACCCCGTCACCGTCGAGCACTAAATGGCACCGTTCACATAGCCACCTGAAATCGTTAATATCTCTTAAATATTTGCCAGAAATATTGGCCACATCTGTTGGCGGTCTTGTCCCGCAAATCTCGCAGAATTGTGGTTTAGGTTTATGCCTTCTGATCCAAGTATGAAGGGTGCTATAACCCACCCCATCTCCTTTCCACATAGCATTATTTGTTCCAAGATTTATGCCTTTACAAGCATGGCGTATATTTTTCTTATGCTTCTCCGATAACTTCTTTCCTAAGTTCCATGGCATATTGCCCAAATGAGCGATACTTAGGTTTATTTTATGCTGTTCAGTAAGTTTTCTACCAATTTGCCATTGTCCCGCTATTTTTCGCCAGCAACTTCTACACTTGCCAGCTTTTTTGGCCTTCAATTGCCCACATGCACACAAATCTTTCATTTTAGCCTCACCTCTATTCAAAACATTTAAATACAAGAAAGAGTTATATCTTCTTGCGAGAGAAGTATTTCCCTTTCCTTTCCTTTTAGGGAGTGGGAGTAATTTAAATATTTTTTCTATCACTCACAAAAACTGCTGCATGTGCAGTCCCAATATATCTTCTTCTGTGCATTGTTACCGCACTTTATACATTTGCCAATGATGTAAGTTACCTTTGTGTCTCCTTGCTTTTGTGTGCTAACGCTTGATATGTTTACCAATCCTCTACAACCACAAACCAGCACAAAATGGTCTGTTCTATCTTGTTTAATTGTTGTTTCCATAACTTTTCCCTCCGTTTTGATGTTTTAGGTTAAGCATTCTTCCATCAGAAAGCATGTGGCATTTTCTGCATTGCCATTGAAAATCATTAACATCTCGTTTATACTCACCGCTTAAGTTAGCCAAGTCACAAGGTGGCTTTATACCACAAATTTCACAGAATTCTGGTTTTGGTTTATGTCTTTGGATAGGGCTATCTTCTTTTCTTATTAACAAAAAGTGTCTTAATCTTTAATATAGAATTTTTAATTAACGTCAATATTAATAAGACTATGTAACAAGCCAGCGCTTTATGCCCGAACCTACCATAAACCATGTCCGCATCCGCTAATTGTTCCAGCATGTTGGTCTTACTTTTCCCTGTCTTTAAGGTCAAATTGTAAGCACCCTATTAGGCTTTGAAGATATAGTTTCTCACGCTCAATGTCTCCATTAGCCATGCTACGCATTGCTTCCATCACTGGCGTTTTAACCCTGTTCGTTGCTACTGCAGCATCATAGTTATCTTTACACTTCTTGCTGCAGAAATACGGTGCAGGGACTATCGCTTTAGATGGCTTCCTACAATATTCACATTTTGCCATTGTGCGCCTCCTTCCTGTTTACATTCCGAGATATTCACTGTATTTTAATAAGAATCAATAGTATCAGGAACCAGATTATTGCGCATAATATCAATCCGATCCCCAATCTTTTCAATAATATCCGCATTGTGTCGCCTCCGTTTATAGTTGTCAAATTTTATAAAAGTTGTCAAGTATTATAACAGGCATGTAATGAAGTTGTCAAGTTTCATTATCTTGTCTTTCGGTTTGACAAGGAATTTGCTGCAATAATCACAATCAGTGCAAAAGCATAATGCTCTGAACGGTGTTTGCTCGTTGCATTTATTCATTATTTAATTTCCATTCTTCAAACTTATAGTCTGATTCAATATCTGTTTCGTCTTCGTTACCATTATCGGTCTCTTCCTGTGCTTCTTCTGGACTGTCCGCATTTACTGATTGATAGCCCCACACAGTTTTCTTAAAGTTTCGCATATAAATTGCCATATCTTCCCTCCCGCTTTAGCCGTTGTATGATATAACCCGCTTCATATCTGCTTGAATGCCAGGATCCAGATGATTGTTACACGAACAGCATACGCCTTTAGTAAGTGAGCCGCTAAACATATGTATCGTGTCGCACTGGCAAATTTCACAATATGCCCACGCTTCTGCTTCTGAGATTTTCCTCACCTCCTGCAAATGACTTCAAATTCGATGTCATTAATCCAGAATGAGTCTCCGATTGCGAAGTCCTTATCCTTTACTGCCTTGATAAATTCTTCGATACACCTGCCTTGTCTATGGCATGATGAACAAGATATTTCCATGTTACCCTCCAAATTGTTTAAGTAACTGCGCTTAGTAGTTGTCCTATCTTCTTTGCCTGTTTTTTGTCCATGTCGAATACAAAAGAGTCGCCATCAAAATGAAGCCTGATTCTGTTCTTCAGCTTCCTCATTCTGATTTTATCCGCTTTTGTTCGGCAGGTTAATTCCATTGCCATTGTTACCCTCCAAATCCTTTTCCTTTAGCGTATGAAAGTATCATGCGCCATTGTAACGGTGTATATCTGTCCCCTACCTGTTTTTTGTATAATGCTAATTCTTCGTTCTTATCCCATTTCCCGCCACCGAATTGAGCAAGTCTTGGTTTTCCATGCGAAGCTGCCATCTGGTCAATAGCATTATACGTTTCTTCTATCCTGTCCATTGTTACCTCCTGTTTAACATTCGCTGCCGTCTTCTTTTACTTCTTCCCTATCAATGATTTCTCTGATTACTGCCTTGAAGTCTTCATCGTCCCAATCGAACTTCTTCTGCATTTCTTCATCCGTGTATGGAACTGCTGTCTTGTTACGTGCTTCTATCATCTTGCTAATCTCTTCTTCTGATGTGCCGAGCACGTTAAAGAAGTCTTCCATGTCCAGGTCTTCCCAATTAATATGGACATATTGGAAATTGTCCCTGTTTATGTAGTTTGCAGCATCCGAGCCGTTCATCGAGTATGGGAACCCGATACACTTAAACCCGTTATTTGTCAGGATTTGGTGTATTTCCTTTTTTGCAAGGCTTATGTCTTGTTCTTTTGCCATGTTATTGCCTCCCTGTTTCCAGCTTAAATTAGTATCTTAATTCCTCTGTCGCAAATGTCGTAACGGTCGTATCAATCTTTTTTTCTGCATAACCGCTTTCAAATCATTCCGAGTTCTATTAATGGGTTCTTCCAGCCACAATGACATCTTTCGCAGTCTGGTTCTATGCTATTCCCGCACCTTCTGCATGTTATTACCCCATCTTCTGCAGCTTCTTTAAGTATGCTTTCCATTGTTGGTGTCGCCTCCAGCCGTTACAGGCTCTTCTTTTTCTTCTTCAATTATTGGCATTTGGATTTTCGTGCCACCTTGCTTGAATAAGCTGTCGGCTTCCGCTTTAGTCAATGTTTTCCTCATTCTAATTATTCCTCCGCATAGTTATAGATGATTAGTTATAGAAAAGTTCATAACCATTTTTCGTTAAGCTGCTGCCTTAGGTTCTCTACTTCTTCATCATCAATGTAGATGATGGTTCCGTCTTTGAAAGTAAGACAGTTCAGGCCTTTATAGTTGCTATCGAATCTTATCATAGAAAATCTTGCCTCATTAATTAGATGGCTCTGCAGAGATTTGAACTCTGAATCTTTCGCTTTCTGATTTTTATTATCAGTCGAATGCACAAGCCAACTTATGCTACAGAGCCTTAGAAAAAAGGTTCTGCACATGTTTTTTTGGGGTGATTAAAAAGAACTTAGCATATTGTTGTGCAGAGCCCTTTCTTAACAGTATGCAATATTCAGGGTGTATTATCGTATTAATAAATTATGCCAATCCGATAGCTTCCAGTTCTGATTTCCATTGCTGGTATGCCTCTTCTTGGTTAGGGTGTGTCCATCTTTCCAGGAACCCCCTTAATTTCGCTTCATCCATTGGTGTCGCCTCCATTCCCTTTGTAATCTAATTTAGCATTATAATCTTGATTTACGGCAGCCGATATTACATAACATGGCTCAAAAATCTACCATTTAGTATAACAAACGGGTAACATAATGCCTCTATTCTGCACTGTTTTGAGTATAACGGGGCATCATAAGGTAACATCTTCATCAGAATAAGCTTGCATTAATCTCTTAACGCTGTGTGTTGTGTTATGGATGTTATTTGTTACCTTATGATACCTTTCCGCATGAAAATAAGAAGTTTGGAGTCACCACCAAATCCTTCAGTAAAGGTAGCTGCTGCTGCAAGCCTGTTTAGGTTTCTTCAAGTTAGTCCGAACCTTATAGCCTCTGAAACGAAGTTCCTCAAGCACCTTATACTGCTCGCTTCTTGTCTTAATCCCGAACAGATTAAAGTAATCCTTAATCCGTTCTTCTGTGATCCGTTCCTTGAAACAGAACCAGACACCCGTTAGTTTATTGTCGATAATCATCATAATAGCTCAAATAATTAGAATAGTTCATCAGTTAAGTTTACGGCGAAGCCCCTCTACTAATCCTTCCATCATCTTGCACTTAACAAGTAGCTTAACACGCTTACGCTGGTTCTTCTCAGAACGAAGCACGTTTAACAACACATTACTTACAGCTAATTCAAGACGCTTCACTTGCTCAGCACTTACGTCTAAGTTGCCTAAATACAGAACTACCTTATTCATTACAGGGTTACGCATTTTTAAAAAACCTCCATTAAAATGTTTTGATGTAGTAGTATCTTCGTTATAAGTTCTTAGTTATAAGTTGAAATACTCTATCTTAAATGTGTGCAGTTTATTGGGTTAGCCTATGGAAGCCCAGAATATTCGTTTTATACACGCCAATTCTTGATACGTTAATTTTGCATTTCTTCTGTTCCTGCTTATTTGCTTAAAACCTTTAAGCGTTTTTCTTCGTATAAGTGGTTTTTAAGGCTTAGAACGCCCTTTAAGCGTTTTTCCTGTAACTTGACTGGGGTGTATATACAATGATAAAATCAATTGTAAAGAAGTTCGGTAATGGTTTAATGGTTCCTGTCAAAATGAAAGACGGGTTCAAAGTGGGCCAGGCAGTCTATGTGAGTTTGGAGCAGCCTGAAGTTAAACAGGAGATCCCCCATGCATAACCTTACATAACCTTGCATGATTATGCATGGAAATAGGAAGATTTAAATAAAGAACCATGCATAACCTTGCATGATTATGCATGGAAATAGGAAGATTTAAATAAAGAACCATGCATAACCCCCCTTTTCTTTTTTTTTGTATATACAATCGAAACTTGACTGGTCAACCGCCTGCCCTTGTAACAGGTTTGTTACAAATTGTAACAGAATGTGACTAAAAATACATAAGATATATATATAAGTGTAACATTCTGTAACAGAATTGTAACATGGATTAATGAGGTGGTTTGTATGTCTAAAACACATGAAGAATCTAAAGACTATGTAAGTAAGTATTTGGAAAGGTCTGGCTTCAAAGTGGCGCATGAGTTTAAACTGCCACGTGGTGATGGCACATCTGCTGTGTATAACTTATGTGCTATCAAAGGAGAAGAGAAATATTTAATAGAAGTTGGTCCAGAAGTTGAAGAAACTGGAAGCAGTTGGGTTGACCGTGAAACCATAGCCAAAAAACATGGCTATCATTTATGTCAATGGTCTACTACTAAAGTAGCACGATTGCGTGGTGATTTACTTATCCGCCTTAATAGTTTTGGTCTTGGTGGCAACATCAACGAAGCCATAGAAAAACTATTAACCGCTTACTATGCAAAACGTGATCCCCCAAAAGTCAATAATCCGCTTCAATCTTCTTCGCTTCAATTATGGTCAGAGTTTAAGCCTAAAATCCAAGCCATGATTGACATTTCAATCGAAGATGCGAGGCGTGGCTAAACCACTGGTCAACCGCCTGTATAGGTATATGTCCAGTGCAATCGCCTTTAAACCTGACTTAGCGGCTAAAAAAAGGTAGCGGCTTGGAATT
>Ga0315274_10015377_pt1 | contig 10840 bp, 5 predicted proteins | sample YL17G02_20_MG_FD_203700 | JGI IMG/M metagenome (GOLD analysis project Ga0315274, IMG submission 203700) | Sediment microbial communities from Yellowstone Lake, YNP, Wyoming, USA - YL17G02_20 | ecosystem: Environmental > Aquatic > Freshwater > Lake > Sediment | place: USA: Wyoming | collected...
TCGTCACCCGCGAGGGAGACCCGTACGTTCCCCGTAACTATGACCGCCGCTGGCACGGGCCGGTCCTCTTGCGGCAGGCGCTGGCCTCCAGTTATAACCTGGTCGCCGTCAAGGTGTTGGACTATGTAGGCCTCGAAGAGATGACGAAACTGGCGCGCGCTGTGGGCATCACCACCTTCGACGCCGCCGACCGCTTCGGCCTGGCGCTCACGCTGGGCGGTGGCGAGGTCCGGCTGCTGGAACTGACGGCCGCCTACGGGGCCTTCGCCAACGGCGGCTACCGGGTGGAGCCGGTGACGATCGTGCGCGTGGAGGATCGCCGGGGGCGGGTGCTGAAAGTATGGCAGACCGGGACAGGCCCGCGTGCGTTGGACGAGCGGGTGGCCTATCTCATCACCGACATTCTGGCCGACAACTTTGCCCGCACCGCCACCTTCGGTGAAGGGAGCGCGTTGCGCCTTTCCCGTCCGGCGGCCGTCAAGACCGGCACGACCACCGACTGGCGCGACAACTGGACAGTAGGATATACGCCTGACCTGGTCGTCGGCGTGTGGGCCGGCAACGCCAACAACGAGCCGATGCGCCACGTGAGCGGCGTGGCGGGCGCTGCCCCGATCTGGCACGACCTGATGGAAACGCTGCTCAAGGGCCGCCCCGTGCGCGAATTTGTGGAACCACCGGGAATGGTACGGGTGGAGGTGTGCGCCGATAGTGGGTTGCCGCCAGTGGCAGGGACCAGGGACCAGGGACCAGGGGCCAGGGATCAGGGAACAGACAGCCGGGAGCCGGTACGTTGTCCGCACCGCATCAGGGAGCTCTTTATCGAGGGAACACCGCCCATCAGGCCTGACGACTGGCACTGGGTGTATACACTGGATGCGCGGAATGGGTTGCTTGCCGGACCCGGCTGCCCGCCTGAATTCATCACGCAGGTACGGTATACCCTCTATCCCGCCGAAGCACAGGACTGGGCCCGCGGGCAGGGCGTCCCTCAGCCGCCGGCGGCCTATTCCCCACTGTGTCCCGGCGAGCAGGTAGCAGGGAGCAGGGAACAGGGAACGGTGATTGAGGAGCAGGAGGGGCTGGGCGAGTCCCCTGATCACCGATCCCCGATCCCTAATCCCTTGATCATGACCAGCCCCGACCAGGGCAGCCAGTATCGGTTGTCGCCGCAGATTCCCTCGTCGGCCCAGCAGGTCCTCGTGGCCGCCCGCCCTGCCGATGGCGCCGCACTGCGCCAGGTGACACTACTCGTAGACGGCCAGCCCCTGGCAACGCTGACCCACCCACCCTATCAGGCGTTGTGGCCGATGGTGGCCGGGATGCACACCTTCACAGCGGCAGGTGTGGATATGGAGGGGCATGAAGTTGCGGGAAATCGTGTTATAATAGAGGTGATCGGCGGGGAATAGAACTGGAGGTGTGATATGAGCAGCGTATCGAGCACCGTCAAGAAGAACATCCGGCTGTCTGTAGAACGTGCTGATCGTCTAGGTCGTCTGGCTCAGGTCCACCACATACGCGAGGATCAGATTATCGAGAAGGCACTAGATATTCTCTTCAGTTTGACAGATCTCTTCGACGAAGGCACTGAACAAAGGGGCTGGTCGTCCCTCTCTGAACCTGCTTTACAGTGCATATGGGACAATGAAGCGGATGCTGCCTACGACAACTGGAGGGAGTTGTATGACATTCCAACGCGGTGATGTGATCCTGGTACCCTTAACGTCATTATTCCCTCGGTTCGCTCGTTTTTTCCCATCCGGTATCGTCTGCCACCAGTAGAAGCAGTAGATCGTTCACATTTGTCCCCGTCGGCCCGGTGCGGATGAGGCCGCCCAGCGCATCGAACAAGGAATAACTGTCGTTGGCCTCCAGCGCCGCCCGCGGGTCCAGTCCCAACGCCCGGGCGCGGGCCACCGTCTCACCGGTGACGATCGCACCGGCGGCGGCGGTGGGACCATCTGTGCCGTCGGTCGCCAGCGCCATCACCAGCACCCCCGGCCAACCGTCCAGCGCCAGCGCCGCCGCCAGTGCCAGTTCCTGGTTGCGCCCCCCTGTCCCGTGTCCCCGCACCGTCACCGTTGTTTCGCCGCCCCACACCAGGCAGGCCGGCGGGGGCAGGGGATCGCCGTGGGCGCGCACCCCCTTCGCCAGCGCCGCCGCTACCCGCGCCACCTCGCGCGCCTCCCCCTCAATGTAGGTACTCAAGAGCAGCGCGTGGAACCCCAACTGGCGGGCCTGCTCCGCCGCCGCCAACGCCGCCAGCCGGTTGGAGCCGACGATCACGTGCTGCACCCGCTCAAAGGCCGGGTCGCCCGGCTTGGGCGTCTCCTGGAATACCCCCCCTCCCAGGGGTCGGATGCCATAGCGCTCCAGCACCGCTTGGGCGTCCGCCACCGTGGTCGAGTCGGGCACCGTGGGGCCAGAGGCAATGACGTCGAGGGGATCGCCGACTACGTCAGAGAGGATCAGAGTCACCAACGTGGCGGGAGCAACCAGGCGGGCCAGGTGGCCCCCCTTGATGCGCGAGCAGTGCTTGCGCACCGTGTTGATTTCGTTGATCGTCGCGCCGGAGCGCAGGAGTGCCCCGGTGAGCGCCTGCAGGTCAGCCAACGACAGCCCCGGTACGGGCAACGTCCACAGCGCCGACCCCCCGCCGGAGATCAGGCAGATGACCAGGTCCCGTTCCGTCGCCTGGCGGGCCAGGTCGGCCACGGCCTGCGCTCCGCGGATAGAGTTCTCGTCGGGCACGGGATGGCCGGCTTCGATGATTTGGAGGTTGGAAGTTGGAAATTGGAAGTTGGAGGTTGGAAGTTGGAAGTTGGAGGTTGGGGGCTGGAGGCTCCGAACGTGGCCGTACTTGGTGACGATGGCGCTGGCGGTCAGGCGGTCGCCCAGGATGCTGGCCACGGCGATGGCCATTGGCACGGCGGCCTTGCCACCGCCGACGGCGAAGATGCGCTCATAATCGCGCAGGTCGTAGCGGCGATCGGCGACGACGAGCACGTCTCCCTGGCGGCGGACGTGCCGGTGCACGGCGGCCGCCGGTTCGACCGCGGCGAGGGCGGCCCGCTGCAACTCTCCGGCTACGGCGTGCAGGTCCTGGCCGGGCATGGCTTCACCGCCCCAGGCTGGCAACCGCGGCCGCGGCCGCTTCCTCAGGCATAGTCCGCCTTCTCAGCACCGCATCCAGCGCTTCCTGCATGGCCACCCCGGCAGTCGCCATCACCTCCGGCCGGGGGGCAGGAATGGCCGCCTCCATCACCCGGCGCAACGTCTCCTGGTCCACGCTCGGCACGTTCCAGATGCGTAGTGCGCCGTACGTACCTGGCAAATAACCCGCCGCCTGTGTCCACGGCCCGTTGTGGTCGGGGGCGATGAGCCAATCCAGGAGCAGCATCGCCAGCGACTGGCGTGCCGGGTCGCCGGCGACCATGGCGATCATCCAGCCCCGGGCGATGCTGAGGGGCTGCCCCGTATAGGTCGGGATCGGCGCGGCCGCGACCGTCTCGTCCGCCTCGGGCCAGTAGCGACCCGCCCGCACCACGACCATCGCTCCTTCGCCGGCCCGGAACCGCTCCCAGGCCTGGTCCGCGTCTGCAATGTTCAGCACCACCGTCGGTGAGATCGTGCCGCTGCTGACGCAGGCGCTGTAGAAACCGAAGACGCTCACCATCACGGCCTGGTCCAGCCACGGCTTGCCCGCCGGGTCGGTGAATGTGCCGCCGGCCGCCAGGTATTGGATCAGTGTCGCGTCGTCCACCGGCTGGCCGCGCTCGCCAGCGGGGAAAAGGAAAGGCACGGGAGGGGAGACCATTTGCGTCCAGGAGAGAGGAGGCGACGCGAGCAGCGCCGGGCGGTAAGCCAGGTGCTCCATGTCGGCACCCACGACGAAACCAAAGGTCTGTCCGTTGGCCGTCCCCAACGCAGCGGCGAACGGGAAACGGTCCGCCATTTCGGCCGGCGAGAGCAGGCCGTCGAGCGGTTGGATGAGGCCCGACCCGGCCGCGGTCTCCAGTTCGGCGGCATCCAGCACCACCAGGTCCGGCAGCACCGAGGGGGCGGCATCCCGCGCCGAGCGCAGGAAATCGAGCAGCCCGCCTCGCCCGTGGGCCTTTTTCACGATCACCTCGACCTGGACGTCCGGATAGGCCTTGCTAAAGTCGTCCAACTGCTGAGCGAGGAGATCCGCGCCGGGCTTGTCGCCGTAGGGCCCCAGCTCCTCAGGCATCCACAGTTCGAGGGTGACGATCATCGGCTTCAATTCAGGGGTCGGAGTCGGCGTGGGAGTGGGCCGGGGTGGGCTCGGCAGCGGGGGCGGCGGCACCGAGGCCGTCGTTGGCGTCAGGCCTGCGCAGCCGGCCAACGCCAGCGCGAGCAACAGCCAGACGGACAAGGTCACGTGAGATCGCATGGCACCTCCAGAACCTTGCGAAGGTTTCACCTGACCTGCGCAAGGTTTCCGCGGCTAATTATAGCACAACCGGCGCCCAACCCCTACTTGCCAACCACGCCAGGTTAAGGTATGATTGGCCCGCTCCCTACGGAATTGTCCCGGTATGGCCAAATCTCGAATCCCAAATCCGCAATCCCAAATCCCAAATCCCAAATCCCCAGCCTCCAGGTGGGAGTTGGGATTACTTGTGGTGGTCCTCTGCCTGGCCGCTGCACTGCGGCTGTGGCGGTTGGATCAGGTGCCGCCTGGGTTCACCCACGACGAGGCCGGCCACGGCCACGACGCTGTGACCATCTTGCACGGGGCACGGCCCCTCTACGAGACGGTCGGGTATGGCCGCGAGCCGCTGTACGATTACTGGATCGCCGGCCTGATGGCGCTGGCCGGGCCGGCTGGCCATACGTTGCGGTTCTCCGCTCTGCCTTTTGGCCTGCTCACGTTGCTTGCCACCTTTGCCTGGACGCGGCTGGCCTTCGACTACCCCACGGCGCTGGCCGCCACGGCCCTGCAAGCCGCCTCGTTCTGGTCACTCTCTACCAGCCGGCAGGCATTGCGCTCCAGCCTCCTGCCCGCGCTATTCGCGCTCGCCGTTTACTTCTACTGGCGCTCTGCCTGCGAACCGGCAGGGACGCCGGCGAATCAGTCACAACGCAGGTCGGGCCGCTGGCGAATGGGACTGGTGGCGCTGCTCGTAGGGGCCTCGCTGTATACGTACTTCCCGGCGCGCGTGCTGTGGGTAGTCTTGCCCCTTTTCCTGGCGTACCTTGCGCTTGGCCACCGGGCGACCTTTCGTCGCGTGTGGCTCTCTACGTTGTTGGCCGTACTGGTCGGGCTGCTCCTGGCAGCGCCACTGTTTGCGTACCTGCGGATGCACCCGGAAGCGGAGCAACGCTTCAGCATGCTGGATGCTCCCCTGCAAGCCCTCATGGCCGGGGACACGTCTGTCCTCTTGAAGCGAGTCCAGAGTGGCCTGGCCGCATTCTTCATGCCCGGGCGGGGCGACGATTTCCTCGCCTACTCCATCCCGGGTCGCCCGTTCTTCGACCCGCTGACCAGCGTACTGTTCCTGGCCGGTGTGGGGCTGTGCCTGGCCCGCTGGCGGCAGCCGGCATTCGCCTTTTCGCTGCTCTGGTTCTTTGTCGGCATCGCCCCCACGTTGGTCACCGGCGCCGCCGCCAGCACGACCCGCAGCATTGGGGCACTGCCGGTCGCCTTCCTGTTCCCGGCCCTGGCGGTCGTGGCGTGCGCCCGGTGGGCAGCAGCCCACTGGGGGCGGTGGACCGCCTGGGCCATCCGGCTGGGGTTTGCCGGGTTGGTGGCCACCACCGGCGCGATCTCCGCCCGCGACTACTTCGCCACGTGGGGAGAATCGCCTCACGTGCGGGCGGCCTACCAACACACGCTGGTCGAAACGGCCCAGTACCTGGACGCACGGCCCGAGAGCGGGATCGTAGCCATTTCGACCGTCTACCCACATGCTCCCCACGATCCCTACGTCTTCGAGATGAGCCTGGAGCAGCACGAGTTTGCGCTACGCTGGTTCGACGCTCGCCGGGCGCTCCTAATCCCACCAGGGCCAGAAGCCCGGCTGATCGTCCCCTCCAGCACCCCTCTGGACCCTTACCTGGCGGACCTGCCTGGGCTTCGCCTGCGGGAGCGCGTGGCGTTGCGCCCCGACGACCTGGATGCTTTCTTCGTCGTCTACGATTGGGAGATCGGGGTCACCAGGGCCGCCCTGCAAGAACAAGTACGGGGTAGCCTGCTACCCCCGGCGCAGGAGGTATCGGCAGGCCTGGCACTGCCAGTGAACTTGGGCGGGGCCTTACAACTGCTCGGCTACGACTTGCGCACGCCGGCAGTCGCGCCGGGCGGGACCGTCGAACTGGTCACCTTCTGGCAAGTGACCGATCCGCAACCGGTGCACCCGCAGAATCTGGCCGACGTCAACGCAGACCTGGTGCTCTTCACCCACGCGCTGGATGCGGCAGGCACAGTCGTGGGCCAGGAGGACCGGCTCGATGCGCCGGCCTGGGATTGGCAAACCGGTGACGTGATCGTGCAAGTGCACCGCTTCTCGCTGCGCCCTGATCTCTCTCCAGGACCGGTCGTACTGGAAGTGGGTGCATACCGGCGCGCCGATATGGTCCGCCTGCCTGTCGTGGTGAACGGTACCACCGTGGCCGACCGTGTGCTCCTGCCGCCGGTGGAGATCACGGAACAATGAACAAATTACAAATGACCAATGACAAACCCTCAATACGATACCGTCCACTTGCTCATTTGTCATTTGTCATTGGCCATTGGGAATGGGCGATGCTCGCCCTGATTCTACTGGTGGCCGCGTTCCTGCGACTCTACCGACTGGACTCAGTTCCACCCGGCCTGACCCACGACGAGGCAGACACGGGCTACTTTGTCGCTGCGGTCTACCGGGGTGAGCCATCGCAGGTCGAAACGCCCTACGGCTATGCCTATCAACCGTTCACCAAGTACTCTGCCGCTCCATTCATGGCACTCTTTGGCCCAAACGACCTGGCGTTGCGCCTGCACTCGGTGTTCTTCGGCATGGTGCTACTGCTCTTTACCTACCTGTGGACCCGACGAGCGTTCGGCGTGGCGGTGGGGCTGGGCAGCGCCGCCCTGGTAGCCGTGTCGTTCTGGACCGTGTGCGACAGTCGGTTCGCCCTCAACTCGGGACCGGCTCCGGCGTTGTTCGCCGGGGCAGTGTATTTTCTGTGGCGGGCGCTGGACAGTGAAGGAGGCAAGAAGGGCCGGTGGGCCTGGGGGTTGTTCGTCCTGATGCTGGCCGCTTCTTTCTACGTCTACGAGGCAGTGCTCGCCGCATCGGTGGCCTTTGGTCTGCTGTTCGTCTACCTGGCGTGCGTGGAGCGGGCGCGTTTCCGTCGCCACGGCACGTGGCTGGCCGGCGCCCTGGTCGCCGTGGGGCTGCTGGCGGCCCCTCATCTCCTGGATCCCGCCTCCTGGGGGCGCACGAACACACTATCTGGCCCCTTGCAGGAAGCGTCTCGGGGCAACTTGGGGCCTCTACTGACCAACGTCGTCAGCACGCTGGGCACGTTCAGTTTCAGCGGCGATAGTTTCGTCACCTACAACCTGCCCGGCCGGCCCATCTTCGATCCGGTCGCCAGCCTGTTCTTCTACGCCGGCATTGCCATGTGCCTGTGGCGCTGGAAAAGGCCGGCCTACGCGTTCACGCTGATGTGGGCCATCACGGGGATATTGCCTTCCCTCTTCTTGGGAGAGTGGACCAGCACGCTGCACAGCAAGGCCGCCGAAGCGCCGATCCTGGCACTGCCCGCCCTGGGCGCCGTCGAAGCCGGCCGCTGCGTGGCCAGGCGGTTCGGCCGCCGTTGGGTGAGGGTATTCGCCGTCGCTTGCGTGGTCTGGCTGGTCGTCATGGCCGCCTCCACCGGGTACGATTACTTTATCCGCTGGGGGCAGGCCCCGGAGGCGCGGGCGGCCTATTTCCATAATCTGGTCGCCATCGCCGATTGTCTGAACGACACCGAGTACAGCGGCCCTGTGGCCCTCTCGTCCCCCTTTCCCGACGTCCCGCTCGACCCCTTCGTCGCCGACATGCGGCTGCACCGGCCCGACCTGGCGCTGCGCTGGTTCGACGGGCGGCGGGCCGTCGTGTTCCCAGATGCGACGCGCAGCCTGTTGATCGTGCCGCCGAACACACCGCTCGATCCCTACTTTGCCGCGCGACTGGCTCTCCAGCCCATCGAGCGCGTTCACCTGCAGCCCGACGACGTAGACCCCTACTTTGACGTCTTCGAGTGGAACCCCAGCGCCGCGTTGCGCAACTTTCTAGCCGCGCCAGCCCAAACGGTGACCAGCGGGGATACAGTGCTACCTCTGCCGGTGAACTTGAGCGGCGCGGTAGAACTGCTCGCCTACGACCTGCTGACGCCAACCGTGGCTCCCGGCGGTACGGTCACCCTGGCCACCCTCTGGCGTATCTTGGACGTAGACGCGCTCGGCCCGGTACCTGCCCGCACCTATGGGCGCGCCGCCGTCACCTTTGTGCACGTGCTCGATGCGCGCGGGGCCGTGGCCGGCCAGGAAGACCGGCTGGACGCGCCGGCCTGGAACTGGCGCGGAGGTGATGCCTTCGTGCAACTGCACCGTTTTCAGATCGGCGCGAACGTGCCACCCGGCTCTTATGACCTGGAAGTAGGCATCTATACCCGCGACGACCAGCAGCGGCTGCCCGTCCTGGCAAACGGCACCCAGGTAGACTATCGCATATTCCTGCCGCCACTTGAGGTCACTGCCCAATGACCAAACCCCCAACTCCGCATTCCGCATTCCGCATTCCGCATTCCACAATCCGCGAGTGGACTTTCGTCACTGTTCTGCTCTTACTCACCTGGGGCCTACGCCTGACGCATCTGGAGACCGTTCCGCCAGGCTGGCGCGACGACGAACTGATCGAAAGCATCGCGCTTTCCGGCCAAGTACTGGCGGGCCGCTTTCCTATCTACTTCACTGGCGCCTCGGGCCACGAGCCGCTCTACCACTACCTGCACGCCGGAGTCAACGCTGTACTGGGTTACAACGTGATGAGCGGACACCTGCTCTCCATCGCCTTCGGCACCCTCACCGTCGCCTTGACCTACGCCATGAGCCGTCGCCTCTTCGGGCGCACGGTCGCCTCGCTCGCCTCGCTGGCGCTTGCCACGTCCTTCTGGTCGCTAATGTACAGCCGGATCGGGCTACGCCACGTCAGCGCCGTGGCCTTCGCCTTGCTGGTCTTTTGCCTGCTGTGGCATCTTCTCGAGCAGCCTCACCCCCGGCGGCGTGCCTACCTGCCGGTGGGGCTTGCGTTGGGGCTGGGGCTCCACACCTATTTCGCCAGCCGGCTACTCCCGGCGATCCTGATCGTCTTCGCACTCTACCTGTTGCTCTTTCACCGCGCCGATTTCCGCCGCCACTGGCAGGGGCTTGCGCTGGCCTTGGCGCTGGCCGTCGTCCTGGTCACCCCGATGGCGCTCGCCATCGCGCGCAGCGCCGGTGCAGACGCCCGGCTGGCCGAGTTGGCTGTGCCGCTGCGAGAACTGCAGGCCGGCAACCTGCGTCCCCTGCTGGAGAACGTCTGGACAACGCTAGGGATGTTCCACGCTACTGGCGACCCCGAATGGCTGTACAACATCCCCAACCGTCCCGTGTTCAATGCTCTCGGCGCAGCGCTATTATGGGCCGGGGTCGCGCTTTGCCTGTACCGCTGGCGGCAGCCGCGCTATTTCTTCCTGCTGCTCTGGCTGGGGGCTGGGCTGTTCCCGGCCTTCGTCAGCACCCCGCCGGCCAGCCTGAGCCACACCATCCTGGCTCAGCCCGTCGCCTACATCCTCCCCGTCCTGGTCCTGGCCGAAATCAAAGCGCGCATCGCGCATCGCAAATCTCCAATCTCCAGCCTCCATGCTCCATCCTTCATGCTCCATTCTCCCTTGTTCATTGTTCATTGTTCATTCTTCCTCCTCCTGACCACCAACGCCATCCGCGACCTGCGCGACTATTTTCTGGTCTGGCCACGGCAGGACATGGTGCGCTATCTCTACCGTGCCGATTACCGCGAGGCTGCCCACTACCTGAATGCCCATCCCGAAATCGCCAACGTGGCCGTCTCCAGCGCGCTGATGGGCCCCTGGGATCGTCTGGCGCTGGATGTGGACACCCGGCGCGAAGACGTTGCCGTGCGCCTGTTCAACGCCGAGCGTGTGCTCATCTGGACCGCCAAGGACGGCCCCTCACTCGTGCTGCTCACTTCCTACCCTCCCCCACCTCCGACAATATCCGATCTCTTGCAAGCAGGCCCCGATCTGCCGACCGCCATCTCACCTGGTCTCACACTTTACACACTACCTCCAATCTCCAATCTCCAATCTCCAATCCGCATTCCGCATTCCGCATTCCGCATTCCCCTGGCTCGCTTCGCCAACGGCCTGGAGCTGATCGAGACACGCTGGACGACCGAGCCTCCACTGGCCCCCGGCCAGGAGGCGGTTTTGCTCACCACCTGGCACGTGCCTGGCCCGCTCGACCTGCCACCTCTTCCCATCGTTCCCAACCCTCCTCCCCCGGGCGTGTACTCCGGGCCACGGCTGGCCGTTTTTGTCCACGTATTGGCCGGAGATGGCACGTTTCTGACCGGCGACGATGGCCTGTGGGTAGACCCGCTCACCCTCCGCCCCGGCGATCGCTTCATCCAGTTCCACCATCTCACCCTCTCACCCGGCGCAACCAGCGGCCCCTACGTGCTCGAACTCGGCCTCTACGACCCGTTCACCGGGGAACGGTGGGCGGTGTTGGATGCCACAGGTCAACCTGTCTCAGACAGAATTGTGCTCCCGGCTGCGG
>Ga0315274_10015379_pt1 | contig 10839 bp, 7 predicted proteins | sample YL17G02_20_MG_FD_203700 | JGI IMG/M metagenome (GOLD analysis project Ga0315274, IMG submission 203700) | Sediment microbial communities from Yellowstone Lake, YNP, Wyoming, USA - YL17G02_20 | ecosystem: Environmental > Aquatic > Freshwater > Lake > Sediment | place: USA: Wyoming | collected...
TTATGTCTTTGCGAAGCAGTGATACAATGGCTTGATAAGCTACCTTTTTCACAGTTTTGTTCCCTTATGAGTATTGATGAAAATGAACTGGTATTTATTTAACAAATTTAATGATACTTACTTATAAGGCTTATATCAAATTCCCTTACATTTTTATTTCTTCGTGCTATTTGTGACTTTTGTGTCTTTTAGCTTCCATTTTTCTTATTGGGTTGGTTAAGACTGGATTGCTGTTTCTGTGAAAATCTGTCTGCCTCTTCCGGGGTGTGGATTATATGTGGCGTGATAAAAACCATCAGTTCTGTTTTTTCCGTTGTAGTATTCTTTCGTTGAAAAAATCTACCAATAAGTGGAATAGAACTAATAATTGGCACTTTATTTATTGTTTCTGTTTTGTTGTCCTGAATAATTCCACCGATAATCATTGTCTGACCATCTTTCACTGTTACCGCTGCTGTTGCCTCTCGTTTGGTGATAACGGGAGCGTTGAATAGGGTAAATTCGATCAGGCTGTTTATCTGCTGGTCTACGGTCATAGTAACTGTTTCAGATTTATTAATCCTCGGTAAAACCGTTAAAATAACTCCTACATCCTTAAAGGCGTAGCTGGTAAGAACACCACCTGTGGATGTTTGCTGAGTGCTTTCAAGGTAGGGAACTTCCTGACCAATATTAATAGTAGCTTCATGGTTATCCTGAGTCAGAATTCTGGGTGTTGAAAGGATATTGACTTTCGTATTCTTCTCCAAGCTTAAGAGTAGTATATCAAGTGCGCCATTTATTACTCCATACTTTAAACCAAAAACCTCATCAGTAAGCCCGAAATTTGTAGACCCATTTTGAAGATAGTTTTTACCTCCCGCGGTTGTCGTCTTTTCCCACATCCATTCTACCCCAAATTTTGTATCATCATTCAGTGTAACTTCAACGATCTTAACTTCTATTAACACCTGCGGCAGCATAACGTCCAGATCCTTTATGATCTTCTCTATCGCCGGGAAATTCCTTTTATAAGTGGTTATAGCCAATGAGTTTGTTGTTGATTCGGCTACGATCTTTACGTTACCAGTTAGTCCACGGGCTGATTCTACTGTTGTTGCCGCAGTACCCATAACTCCTCCACCCGTTGAGCCGAAAGATGATCGGGTGCTGCGCCGCTGTTCAAAAGCCGTTGTCTGGAATAGCGAATTCAATACAGTCGCTATATTTGACGCCTCTGCGTTTTCGAGTGGGATTATCATTGTGGCTTGCTCGTATTCGGATATGTCTTGATCAAGCTGCTTTATAAGTTGAGCGACACTGTTCATCTGATCTGTAGTAGTGGTAACTATCAAGGAATTTGTGCGTTCTTCTCCTACTACACGGACTACAGGCAAACCCAGTACGCTATCTGCATTTTGATTTTGATTAAACCCAGGAGGACCTCCTTGGAAACCACCGCCTCCAAATTGACGCCCAAAAGCGCTTGTAGTTGATGTTCGACCCGTAGATGAGGTAGTGCTAAAAGCCGAGTTAAGATCATCTGCCATAGTGGATGCGTCAGCATGTTCTAACGTAAAAATACGTGTTTCTGCCTGTCCTGACGTTGCCACATCTAATTTATCTATAATGTCTTTTACAAGCTTTAAGTTTGCTTGACTGGCAGAAACTACAATAGAATTAGTAGTTTTATCAGCAGAGACTTTCACTTCACCCATGATCTGAAGTCGTTCGCTATCTGCAGAAGTTGATGATTGCGATTGATCTCCAGATTGATCAGGCCCAAAATTAGGTCCCCCTGGTCCTCCTTGAGACCCTCTAAAACGCCGTGCGTTATTAATATTTTGCTGGTCATTTGCACTGGTTCCTGTTGCTTTCTCAAATATCTTCGTAATTACTGTTGCTAGAGTCTCCGCATCTCTGTATTTCAAAACGAAAACCTCTATCTTAATCAGATCAGACATTGGAATGTCCAGTGCTTTTATTATCTGGGCAAAGCGATTGATATTAGAGGAAGTTGCCGTGACGATCAGGGTGTTGCTTTGGGTATGGGCTATCATAACGCCATATTTAGGCACCAGTTCCTTTAGGTCTTTTACAATCTGCGTAGCGCTGGTATAAGAGAGTGGCATGATCTGGGTTACGATTGTATCTGTCTGATTAATTTCCGATGGATCACTGCCCACTTTTATTTCCGTATTTTCTTGCTTGGCATTTTCCAGCGGAACCACTTTTATAGTTTTGGTGTTAATGATAGTGGCGTAGCCTTTGATGGCTAGAATTGAACTCAAAACAGACAATGCTTCGTCAATTGTAACATCTTTTTGACTGATTATAGTGACACGTGCCTTGATGTCTGCATCCTTGATAATAGTGTATCCTGTTGCACGGGAAAAAAAGTTTAGCACGTAATCTAATTCGGCATCTCGGAAACTCAAAGATATTAACTGCTGGTTGTTTTCCTGCTTCGTTTCTTGAGCAGATGCCAGATCGCATGGAATGAAAATTATGAATAATGCAAATATGGATAATATGATCGTTGCTGTCAAACATTTATTGTGATGTCTCATTCCTATTCCAACTCCTTTTTACGTCGGGCTTTCATCTGTTCTATTAAACTTAGTCCAGTAGAATTTTTATTTACCGAAACAGGTTCTTCAGCTTTGCTCTCCGAAGAGCTTAATGCTACTACTTGATTATTACGAGGTTCGTATGTAGATAACCATCCCTTTGAGTTATAATAAGCCACTGAACCTACAAGGGATGTGATTTTTGAGTTCCCATTACTCAGAATAACACTTCCATCGGTGATTGATTCTACAACATAGTCTTTTAGTTTATCTCCTTTTCTAAGAAAGTAAGCATCATTTTTAGAAGAGTCCTCAACAAGAGCAATATATTCTGAACCCAAATTGACGATCCCTGTAAAAGCTAATTTGTATAAAGGTTCAGGAGGCGCTTGCGGTTTTTCAATTTGAATGACTTGTTTAGGCGGTGAAGCTACCATTACAGTTTTCTGCTCACCCAAAGGTCTGAATAAGTCACTTCCGATTATAACCTGATAATCGAGTAGAGACTTCGTAGGTTGTAGATAACTAGAAGGTGTGGATTTCGCAGTTTTCGTATACCCCACTGAATTATTATTTAGAGTCACACCCGATGAGTAATTATTCAAAATATACTTCACCAGTCTTATGCCTGGGGTGATCGATACGATAATGAGCAATATAACTATAATGCTAGGAGTACGGCTTTTTGGCTTCATTCTGTATCTTCCTATAGCTAAAACAGAGCATAGGAACATGAACGAGATCGTCCGTACATGTTTCTATGCCTGTCTATATCAACTATTATTCCTGCGGTGGCTGTGGTGGTTGCGGTGGATTGCCTCCTTGGTTTCCGGGTGCTCTAGTACCTCCGGGTCCGCCAGGTCCTCCGCCGAAGAAACCGCCAGAACCATCGCTGTTGACGATCCCCGAAACGGTTAAAAGAGCTTCCTGATTCAGGGTTAAAAGGTCAGTTAGATCTTTTTCCATCGCTTCAGTTTTCTTCTTATTCTCTTCTCGTTTAGATTTTATCTCTGTTAGCTTGGCTTTGATCTGATCAGTATTTTTTGCGTTAATAGCTTCCCTCAGAGAATTAATCAGTTCCCGTGTATCTTGGCTTTGAGTCATACGTATTCTCATGAGCCCTTCGATCTTCGGCTTTAAAACCGCAGCGTCTTCATCTGAGGGTTTCAATTGCTCCATAATCCGTCCAAGCCTTTGCTGAATCATTGCCTCTGGATCCATTTGTGTCCTTTGCTGTTGATTCTGACGATTCTGCCGATCAGCACCTGTTTGTCCTGTATTTTGTTGTGCTGAGACAATACTCAAAATTGTTAATGATAAGCCAACGACCAATACAAGTATCAGAGAGTAATTTAATTTTCGCATTTTTCTGTCTCCTTTAAATGTTAGATACTTACATTAAACATCAAGTATCTATTAGATCACAAGTACCTAGGTTAACAAATACGGTGAAAGAATGTTCTTTAGATCATGACGTGCTATAAAAAGATGCGCTTTTACTGTACCTACTGAACAGTCAAGCGTTTGGGCTATCTCTTCCAGCGACAAGTTTTCGTAGTGGCGAAGTATAAATACTTTCTTCCGTCTTTTTGGAAGCCTCTCAACTGCTTTGAGAATCATCTCCCGCAGTTCTAGTATATCCAAGCGATGATCAGGTAGATCGCTGTCAGAACAAGCAACAGTATTCAGAGTTAACTCAGAAAGGTCGCATAAAATTTGTTCTTTTGACTTCTGTCGAATGTAATCTATACAAGCATTCACAGTCATTTTACGCAGCCAGATATTGAATATAGAGGCTTTCTTCAAAGTACTCAGCGATTTAAAGACTTTTATGAATATATCCTGGGATATGTCGTATGCATCTTCACAATTATGCGTAAAGCCATAAGCTATTCTGTAAACATAACTACGATATCTTTCAACTATTTCGTCGAAAGCTTCTATCTCACCGTTCTGAAAGTGTTTTACAAGTCCAGAGCTATCTATGTTCTTTATGATGAATACATCCTGCAACTGTTCATTTTCTACATACATAATTAGGCACCAACTGTTGTAGTTCTATGACTTTATCAAAGCCTCTTTTCACGAATTTCTCTACTCTTGACTATTGAGAATGAAATTAGTTACCAACTTGGAGAGGCAAAATTTCCTTTCTACTGACTTATATACACCTTAGACGTAATTCATACAAATATGTTCGGATTTTTATCGGTACGTTCTTTCTATAAAGAGAAAAGAAGTTGAGAGATTCTGGCTTAATCTTCAGATGACGAGTATTTTTATAAGGTTTCGTATGAGTAGTGATAAATTAGGGGAAGAATATGGAGGAAGAAGGAGCCGAAATCGAGATTAGGCGTTAATAAGAAAAACATTAACAAAAAAAATAAATAAACGGTTATATATTAATGCGAAATCAAAGCGTTTCGTATTGGTTCTATCCACTTGTCACTAGATATATCGTATAGGATAAAATCACTATCAAATTGCCAGTATGCCCAGCTCCATCCCATCTCTTCTGCCTGCCGTGTAATAAAGCTTATATAGCGAGCACGGGAATCCATATCAGCTTTATCATACGCACCAAACTCACCTAAGAACAATGGTCTATCATGTTTTTCAGCCCAGGTTTGTGCTTTCTGAAAGTCTTTAATGACAGCTTGTTTTTCCTCATCTGTGCCCTTCCATTCAATACCAATCTTGTCTTTATAACCAGCCCAGCCGGCGCCCTGATGCGTGAACTCCATAGGACTATAGTAATGCACAGTGACGATTATATTCCGATCGCTTTCCGGAAGCTCAAGTTGATTAAGGTAGTTAATATTGTTCCAATGACCCGGACCAATGATTACTGTCCTTGTTGGATTTGTTTTACGAATGATGGCAAACGCTTCGCAGTGAAAATGATTCCATAATTCAGGTGTTAGCTCTTTGTTTGGCTCATTCAGTATCTCAAATATAACCTCTTCTGGATAGTTCTTGTAACGTTCTCCCATCTGCTTCCATGTCGCAAGGAAGCGTTCCTTATTGCCCATTGGATCCTGTCCCATAGTTCCAAACTCATGAAAGTCAAGTATCACTATGAGTTCATTAGAAAGTGATTGTTCAACTGCCCAATCTAGCGACTCAAACCATTTGACCGTTATCTTATTTTCTTCATCAATACCATCATCTCGGAAGGGATGTAGTGAAATGCGTACACTGTTGAAGCCTGCTTCTTTTATCAAACTGAAGTGCTTATTCTGCATCCGCGCTTTTGGCATAAACTTCCATAGCGGATCATACCCAATTATGTTTATACCCCTACCAAGACGTTGATTCTGCTTGTATATATCTGACTTGCTCATGTGTCACTTCTCCTTAACCTGACCTTTTTTGCATATTTTAGCACCACCATATTTCGATATCCCTTCATCTCACTACCATCATTGACTGTTTAGATATTTGTATCTAAAAGCAATTCTTACAAATCAGTCCTTATCTTCTTTCCAATCGTCATCTTCCACATCCAATGTGAAATCCTCTAACACAACAAAAGTCGGTATCTGATCAATTGTCCCTGCTGCCATACCAATATCTATGACATCAGCCAAACCCGGAATTGGACTTGTATGTATTGGTTTTTCCCAATTCACGCCATCATAACTTGTATATCCCGTAAATGTGTCACCGTGCCTTACTAATTTCAACAATACAGGAAAAGTATTCTTCTCATGGATATGACTTTCACCCATCTTGTGCATACAGCCATCGCCGAATTCATCCCATTGAATTCCTGAAAGCTTTGGGGTTGTATATATCAACACTGATCCCAAGCTTCCCGGTTCAGTCTCATGACTTTTTGATATGTCATTTCTCAAAAATATCCCTGCTCTATACCATGGATTCGCATTCTCCTCAAATTTTGCCACTTTCAGAGTAGCAACAAAATTCCCCTTAATAATACCCTTTAAGTATATAGCGCCATAAGAATCTTCTGCATGAAGGAAATCAGTTCCGCCTGCTTTAATTGTATAACAGTTATTGGCTTTGTCTACACTAAATTCGCAAGGCTTTGCCGTTCCAGAACAATGTGTATGCGGTTCATATTTTTTAACGTCTACAGAATGATGTGAGTATACTTCAATAGTTATAGGAGTTGCATCGCCGATGCCAATTTTATGGATCCCCTTTTCCAGATTGGTTTGGAAACTTACCTTTTCAGACTTTCCAGCTAATAAAGTTATAGATTTTGAGTCAATTACGTTACCATTCATGTAGAAATTGACATCATCAGAGTTTTTATAATCTCTTGCATTCTTAACAACTGCACGGGCAATGATCTCTTCACCGACAGGGATTACTGGTGCTGATACATTTAAATCGGTATATAGAAATTGGAGTGATTTTCCAATTACATTTACAGTTTTATACGGAGTAGAGCCTATTGCTACCTGATGTTCTCCGGGTTCGGAGAATACCACATCAAGGGTTATTGTCCGAGTGTTATTGTGAACAACTGGAAACTTTTTAGATTCAGCAACTTTACCATCAATGTATAAATCAACACCTGCAATACCTGTTGCCCCGATATTCGTGACTTCAGCACTTATTTTTAAGACCTGGCCGGTGATAATATCTGAATATCCGCTACTATCCATTTTTTCAATTTTAAGCTCATGGTATTCAAACTCAGGTTCCCCTTCTATCATTCTTTCTGGATCATTTTCAGGTGTTTCTATAAGATAATTGTCTTTGTAGATATTGTCTGAAAGTATGCTTGCGCATAATTTCATCTCAGATTGTTTAAGATTGTAATAGATATTATCCATAACAGACCATCCCGAAGACATATTGTCAAACCAGAAAGCCACATTCTCATTAAAGAAACCCGGACTTACGTCATGAATGAGATTTCCGTTTATAATAGAATCAGTCGTCCAGCCAGCCGTGGTTATAGCGCCTGAGTCATCAGAATCAACTTGAACATGGTGAATGTGATTATTAAAAACCCTATATCCATCATCAATAGCCACCTCTACATTAGACCATCCACCCACCTGCAGTGGAGTGCGACCTCGTGTATTTGTTATCTCATTATACGACACAACTGTATCACGTGTATTGCTAACATGAATGCTTGTACCACCACAGTCTGATACGTAATTATGGGAAACAATATTTCCATGTATTAGGTCTATCCAATCAGGATAAGGGCCCCCCAAAATTCGGATTCCGCCTTCGTCAGCACCTTGTATGGTGTTATTGAAGATTCTGTTGAAATAACACCCTTTATCAAGCTGAATAGCATTATTACCTAAGCCTTTGACTTCTGAATCTACAAACTCACAGTTGGTGGAGTATGCGAATGATATTGCACTCCCCCCGGAATTCGTAGCTTCAAAAGCCAATCCATAAATTCTGAGGTTACGAACAGATCTCTTAGGTTCACCATTTATTATCATTAATTGAGATAAGATAGGTTTGACAATGTTAGCTTCATTGGGATCGTCAATGCCTTCTGAAGGTATATAGCTTAACTTTCCTGTATCAACATTAAAAAACCATTCTCCGGGAGCATCAAGTAGCTCCTCTATGTTCTCTATGTAATATCTTGGGGGAACAACAACAATACCCGGTTGTGGTTCAGCTAAATGAACGATATTGTTTTTCATATCTATTTTGGCAATGGAATTAACACCCGTATGCCATCTTAGAAGCATAATTATCTTGTTGGTCTCCATATCTGACCACTGTTTAAGCTCTCCCTCTCGAAATTTAAACTCTGTGGTAGATTCAGGCATCTCAGATAGAGTAAAATATCCCTCGTTAGGAGTGCGTGCAAGAGTTTGAGCCTTGCCATTAGCAAGTAATTTTTTAACTTCCATACCCTTAATGTCTGTTATCCATTTCTCTTTCTCTTTTCGCCAGTTGGTGATCTTCTTTCCACCTGAGATGATAGGCATTTCCCCCGGATATGCGGAATAGGTAACAAAGTAGTCTTTCAGCTTATGAAACTCAAACGCACCTGTTGGCAAGTCAGTTTCGACCCTCTCTCCACCGTCATCGGGACCAAACTGGAGTGGCTTATCCAATGAATAGTATCCGCCACGAATCAGGACAAGAATATCCCTACCATCGCCATATTTATAAGGGGAACCGATGAATCGCTTCTCTATGGGTGGCTTTTTCTCGGAATATACCTTTTGCTTCAGTAAGTGAACGGCTTCTCGCGCTCGTTCGATTGTCGCAAATGGACCATCGTTATTATTTGCGCTAGGAGAAGGCAAAGTTCCAGACCAATAATCATTTCCATCTGGAGATACGTAGAAATCCGCCTGTGTTTCTTGAACTGAAAACCGTTCCCATTTCTGACCATGTAGAAACCTACCATCTGTTAATTTTTGTGTCATAGGTAACTCCAAAAGTTTGATAAGAAATACTTGATGTCTCTATGATCATTATGTAGGATAACATAATGATTACTAGCATAAAAATCAGGATTATAGCAATATTCTCAGGCTCACTACAGCAGGCTCATCTTCATGCTTTGGAATTTCAATAGATAATAACCCATTACCAATATAATTAGAGATCAATAATTCAGAGATGACATTATCTATTCTATATCCTGCCACAGTAATATGTCAATAAGCAAAGCAGGCAATTCTGACTGAAACATTGAATTATTGACAAGAAAGCATCAAAATGATTAAACTGTATATGATGATTCATAAGGAATTTAATAAAACTTTCGTGGGGGGTTGATTCTAACACAGGATGAGATCATAACACGAATTGAGCATTTTTCTATCTGAACTGATAATAATTGAACTATATTTGTTCTGGAGGTATAGAATGAAAACATATAGCTTCACGGGAGGAAGACCGTCTCTTGAGGATTTTCCTATCCAAGGACTCATTGATGCTACAGCCCGTGTGCTAAATCGCAGGGAAACACCCAATATACAATATCTTTTAGGTGTAAATAATATGACTTACTATTAGGAGCTTACACAAAGCCAATGGGATAATTATCCGTGACCATTTCCGTCAACACTATCCGGGAAGCGATATAAGAGAATATTGGTTAGCATTACGTTTAGTCAACAGACTGCTGGGGATTTCGTTACCTGATGAAGAAAAATTGGCATTGCGGTTTTTAAGGAGAATAGATGATTGAATTTCTGATTGGAGGTAAAAAATGATCAAAATAGCTGAAGTTTTCTCGCCAGATCAAAAGAATTTAGCAAGAATGGTCAAGCAGTGCGGTGTTGACCATGTAGTAGCCGGCATAGGTCTTTATCCGATCCCGAATGCCAAAGAAGAGGATCAACCATGGAGTTATAAATCTCTAGCTCGTGCCAAATCCGCTTATGAGGATGCTGGTTTCAAAATGGAAGTGATTGAAAGCCGACCACCAATGGATAAGACTAAACTGGGATTGCCGGGTCGTGATGAAGAGATTGAAGTTATATGTGAAATGATCCGTAACATGGGGGCATTGAATATACCCGTTTGGTGCCCAGAATGGATGGCAGTGCTTGGTGTTTTGCGAACATCCAGTACGATACCGTCACGAGGTGGAGCATTTGTAACAGGTTATGATCATGATCAGTTGCGTAATAAACCTCTGACCGAGTATGGTATTATTACTGACGAACAGATGTGGGATAATCTCAAGTATTTCCTTGAACGTGTGGTTCCAGTTGCTGAGAAAGCTAACGTTAAATTAGCCATGCACCCAGATGACCCTCCGCTTTCGCCTATACGAGGTATTAGTCGAATCATGAGCAGTATTGAGAATTATCAAAGGTTGATAGACCTTGTTCCTAGTCCGGTCAATGGTATTGCCTTATGTCAGGGCAATTTCACACTGATGACTGACGATCTTCCTTCTGTCATACGTCATTTCGGGAATCAAAAGAAAATTTTCTTTGTGCATTTTCGCGATGTGCGTGGTACACCCAAAAAGTTTGAGGAAACATTTCATGATAATGGGCAGACTAATATGCTGGAGTGTATTAAGGCTTATAAAGACATAGGTTACGATGGAGTATGCCGTCCTGATCACGTTCCGACTATGGAGGGTGATAGCAACGATAATCCAATGTATTCATCAATTGGTCGTCTTTTTGCAATTGGTTATATTAAAGGTCTGCGCGAGGCTGTGTATGCAACTATGGATCAAAGAAAGTGATCTACCTATTACTCGACTTTGTCCATTTTAATATGACTTTGATAGAGATTTAACTGCTATCCACAACTGTAAGAACGACAAGCTTTTACAACATTAAGTTACATAATAATATGC
>Ga0315274_10015380_pt1 | contig 10839 bp, 13 predicted proteins | sample YL17G02_20_MG_FD_203700 | JGI IMG/M metagenome (GOLD analysis project Ga0315274, IMG submission 203700) | Sediment microbial communities from Yellowstone Lake, YNP, Wyoming, USA - YL17G02_20 | ecosystem: Environmental > Aquatic > Freshwater > Lake > Sediment | place: USA: Wyoming | collected...
CATTGGCGAAAGGCGCAAAATGCCAGGGGTCCGGGGACAGCGTCCCCGGTCGTTGGGCACTGCACCACCCCAAAGTACGCGAAAACCGGATGAGCCAGATTGCTTTGTTTTGCATCGCTCCTCCCCCACTTCGTGGGATAGGCCGTGCCCGCCGGCCGCCCGGCGGGAGGAATTGGGTCTGTTTCGCACTATGGCAACCCACATCCCGGCGACCCCCGAATTGGCTTTGTTCTGCACGATGGCCTCTCCACTCCCGCCGACCAGGCCCCGCCAATTGGCTTTGTTTCGCACGGCAGGTCCTGGAGGAGTGTGAAGTGCGAAGTCTGAAGCGTGAAGTCGGATGCCTCGACGCTTGGCCCCTCCTGCTTGACACTTGACACTTCAAACTTGAAACCTCTTCCAAATTGGCTTTGTTTTGCACAGTCGTCCGTGTAGTTCCCTCCTGCCTCCTGCCTACCGCCTGCTCCTCACAGATTGGCTTTGTTTTGCATGATCGGTCCCTCAGAATTGGCTTTGTTTTGCATAATGAGCCGTGGGGGGGGCTGTGCACTTCCCGGCGGTCGGCCATGTGGTGAGGATTTGCGCTTCACTGGCCAGAACCTACCCTTCGGATTGGCTACTCACAGCCCACTATTAAGTTGTGTAGCTATCATACATGCAGACAGATGGCGCGTCAAGCAAAATCCGGACAATGCGGGGGTTTTACTGGCCCGCGATGGGCGCAGGGAAACCCTTTTGACACATGGATTTACAACTGCCAACGGAGCACCGACAACTGCCTTTCCGCCAGAGAGAGCACCGAGAACAGGGAGAGATTTGGAGGATAGGCTTTAGCCCAGGCGGACTTCCGTGGGTAGTGAGGCTCAACGAAGTACCTATAATCTGCCGATATAGGGTCATGGAGTACAGGAAACAAGGTTGGTTGAGGGCAGACGCGGAGACCTCATGGCAGCACCGCCGGAAATCGTCAGGCTCGTAGAGACCTTTGAGCGGAACAAGGAGGCCTATCGCCAGGGCGGACTCAACGAAACGCAGTTGAGGCGGGAATTCCTGGACCCGTTCTTCAAGGCCCTGGGCTGGGACGTGGACAATACGCAAGGGTGGGCGGAGCCCTACAAGGAGGTCATCCACGAGGACGCCATCCGGATCGAGTCCTCGGTAAAGGCCCCCGACTACTGCTTTCGTATCGGCGGGACGCGTAAGTTCTTCGTCGAGGCCAAGGCGCCGTCGGTCAATCTCAAGGATGCGGCCGAGCCGGCGTATCAGGTGCGGCGCTACGCATGGTCGGCCAAGCTGCCATTGTCGATCCTGACGGATTTCGAGGAGTTCGCCGTCTACGATTGCCGGGTCCGGCCGAACAAGGCGGACAAGCCCTCCAAAGCCCGTATTATGTACCTGACATATACGGACTATACCGAGCGATGGGACGAGATCGCGTCGATCTTCTCGCGAGAAGCCGTCCTGCAGGGCTCGTTCGACAAGTACGCCGTGACGGAGAAGCACAAGCACGGCACGGCCGAAGTGGACGTCGCCTTCCTCGCGGAGATCGAGTCCTGGAGGGAGAGCCTCGCGCACAACATCGCGTCGCGCAATCCGCACCTGTCCAACCGCCAGCTCAACTACGCCGTGCAGATCACCATCGACCGGATCATCTTCCTGCGTATCTGCGAGGATCGCGGCATCGAGCGGTATGGCGAGCTTATGGGTTTGCTGAACGGGCACGATGTGTATGGGCGGATGATGGGCCTGTTTCGCAAGGCGGACGACCGCTACAATTCCGGCCTGTTCCACTTCCAGCGGGAGAAGGACAGGCCCGAAGGCCCGGACGAGCTGACGCCGGAGCTCGTCATCGACGACAAACCCCTCAAGGACATCCTGCACTCGCTGTACTATCCCGACAGCCCGTACGAATTCTCCGTCCTGCCCGCCGAGATTCTCGGCCAGGTCTATGAGCAATTCCTCGGCAAAGTCATCACTCTAACTGCCGGGCACCACGCGAGGGTCGAGGACAAGCCCGAAGTGAAAAAGGCGGGCGGCGTCTTCTATACTCCCGCCTATATTGTGGACTACATCGTCAAGCAGACCGTCGGCAAGCTCCTCGAAGGCCGGTCGGTCCGTTCCTACAAGACGAAAGCCCCCAGCCTCGACCGGGCGCTCCGCGTGCTCGACCCCGCCTGCGGGTCGGGCTCTTTCCTGCTGGGGGCCTATCAGTTGCTCCTCGACTGGTATCGCGACTATTACGTGAGCCACGACCCGCAAATGTGGGCGAAGGCCAGGAATCCGACCATCTACCAGGGCCCGCGCACCGGCTGGCGGCTCACCATCGCCGAACGCAAACGCATCCTCCTGGAGCACATCTTCGGTGTGGACATCGACACCCAGGCCGTCGAGGTCACCAAGCTCTCCCTGTTGCTCAGGGTCCTTGAAGGCGAAAAGTCCCTCGTCCTCTTCCACCACGAGCGGGCCCTGCCCGACCTGGCGAGCAACATCAAGTGCGGCAACTCCCTCATCGCCCCCGACTTCTACAAAGACCAGCAACTAATGATGTTCGACGAGGACGAACGCTACCGCATCAACGCCTTCGACTGGCAAACCGAATTCCCCCACGTCTTCCAAGACAACGGCTTCGACGCCGTCATCGGAAATCCGCCCTATGTCCGCCAAGAATCGCTGTCGCCCTTCAAAGACTACTTTTCTCATCACTATGAGGCCTTCGACGGCGTGGGAGACCTCTATACGTATTTCATGGAGAAGGGTGTCAGGTTGCTACGAGACGGCGGGCTGTTCAGCATCATTGTCTCGAGCAGTTTTCTGCGGGCGACCTACGGCGAGCCGCTCCGGCGCACGCTGAAGAGGCACGGTGCCGTCCTTCGCATCGTCGACTTTGGCGGCTTGGCTGTCTTCGCCAACGCCAAGGACACTTACGTCTGCATCCCGCTTCTCTCAAAAGGCGCCGAGCAGCGGCCGGTCGAAATCTCCAAAGTGATCTCATTGAAGAACCTCAAGTTGGTCGAGCACGTTGCCGCGAGCCGTTTCACCATTCCGCATGAACGCCTGTCGCCCGAAGCGTGGTCACTCAAATCCGACCAGGAAGCCGCTGTTTTCGCCAAAGTGATGAAAGCCGGCAAACCGCTGGGTGAGTATGTCGAACGCAGAATGTTCTACGGGCTCAAGACCGGCTTGAACGACGCCTTTGAGGTGACCTCCGACCAGCGAACCTCACTTGTCAAATCGCTGCCTGAAAGCAATACGCTCATCAAACCGTTTGTGGGCGGACAGGATATTCGACGCTACTCCGTCAACAGCGTTGGCCGTTACCTCATCGTCATTCCATGCGGCTGGACACGCCTGCAGATGGTCAAAGCGAAGAAAGGTCCAGCCGGTTTCTCGGAGCGTGAAGCATGGAACTGGTTCAGCAGCGAGTATCCAAGACTCGCCGAGCATCTCTCACTGTTCACCGAAGCTTTGCGAAATCGACAAGACCAAGGTGATTACTGGTGGGAACTTCGCTCTTGCGACTATTATGAGCATCTCGACGCACCGAAGATCATCTTCCCCGACATCTGCAAAGGACCGCGTTTCTGCACTGACTGCACCGGCATTTACCTTGCCAACACTGCCTACTGTCTCGGCACGGATGACCCTTATCTGCTCGGTGTTCTGAACAGCCGATTGTTCTGGTTTGCGATCAGCAACATCAGCATTCCGTTCGGTATCCGCGCGGGTCAGTACCGGTACCGGCTCATTTACCAGTACATGGAGAGAGTCCCAATTCGCGTGGTCGATTTTTCCAGTGTCGCAGACAAGGCACGCCACGATCAAATGGTCGAACTTGTCGAGGCGATGCTTCAACTGCACAAGTCCTTGGCCGCGGCGAAGACGCCGAATGAGAAAGAGGCTCTTCATCGGCAGATTGCGGCGACGGATGCGCAGATCGACCAGCTTGTGTACAAGCTCTACGGCCTGACGGCCGACGAGATCAGGATCGTGGAAGGAACGACGCAGTAAGCGAATGGGTAGATGTGGAGCCGGAGCCTGATTCGTCATTAGGAGGGGGCAAGAACCGGACGAGCCACCTTGCCTTTCTTGGTGGCATCCGGGGCGGGCAGTTGGTACAATCTACGCATGGAGTACCGGTACACGGGCTATTTTGAGAACCAAGTGCTGCGAAAGCGGCCGTACCTCAAGAAGGAGTGGTGCGTTCGAGTGATAGAGGACCCCATCCGTGTGGAGAGGCAGGAGGGCAACCGGTTTCGCTGGGGCGTGGTTGAAGAACTGGGTGGTGCGATACTTCGCGTGGTGACTCTGGAAGATAAGACGACGATTCACAACGCGTTTCCTGATCGGAGATTCAAGAGATGAAACTGAACTACTATCCTGAGACGGATTCCCTATATATTGATCTCGTGGACCGGCCGAGCGTGGAGAGTCGGGAGGTATCCGAGGGCGTGGTCCTCGACTATGATGCCGAGGGCAATCTGGTGGGCATCGACATCGACAACGCGAGCAGAAAGTTCGACTTGACGGAGTTCACGCTGAGTCGGCTGCCGGCCGAAACCCAAACGCTCTCGCGCTAAACCTGCCTCAGACCACAGCTGCCCTCTAAGCAGAGCCGTGTACATTGAAGTGTCGGTTATCAGCCATGAAGATAAGCTATGATCCTGAAGTGGATGCCCTGAGCATCATCTTTCGTGAGCCCACGGTAACGACGAAGCACTTGGGCGAAGGCATCGCTGCCGACTATGACAGCGAGGGCCGGCTGGCCGGACTGGAAGTCTTGGACGCGGTTCGGCGCTTTGGCGGGCGCGATACTCTCCGCCAGGTCGTCCTCGAAGGCATCGGTCCCTCTGTGCGGACTTGATGCGAGGATTGCAGGAGAGGCAAACAGGCGAACCAGAGGGCGGTCTATACGTATGCTTCTGAAAGGACAAGCTTTCGCCGAGAAAGGCAGGCTGACAATGGATGTGACTTTACAAGTCAAAGCAGACTGTGGCAGTGAGCTCCACCAAGAACACCTGTGCTACATCATATCCCAGGGATTCAACCTTACAGATGAACAGGGCTATCGGGCTCTGGTCGAAAACCCGGCATTCCGATGCAATCACTGTGGCCGGAAGGCAGAGAACGGGGCAAACCTCTGTGTACCGGCCAAGCTACAGGTGACTTGATTTCAACGCAATGGACTGGCGTGTCGCCGCTGCTCCGCACGGCTGATCTGTGACCGCAAGTGCATATCTGGCGGTGCCATACTCAGTTCACGCCGAGACGCCACTGGAGGTTCTATGCGTGACAGAGGGTGAATTCGGCGCCGCGGCGGAGAGCCTCGGCGTTGATGGGGATGGTCTTGTAGTGGCGTTCGGCCAGTACGTCGGGCAGGGCCTCGGCCGCCTGCTGGGGGCTCAGGTGTCCCCACCTGCCCAAGTAGGCGCCGAGCATGACCATGTTGGCGCTCTTGGGAGAGCCCGCCTGGGCGGCGATCTCCTCGACCGGCACGCCGATGACCGTCACCCCGTCCGGGACGGAATGCACGTTGCGGATCAGCGAGTTGTTGAAGATCAGCAGGCCGCCCGGTTTCAGACGCGGCGCGAACTTGCTCAGCGACGCCTTGTTGCAGATCACGAGCGAGTTCGGATTGCCGACGACCGGGCACGCGATCGGCTTGTTCGACACAATCACCATGCAGTTGGCGGTTCCGCCGCGGACCTCGGCGCCATACGACGGCATGTACGTCACTTCCAGGCCGGCCCGCATGCCCGCCTGGGCCAGGAGCTTGCCCGCCAGGATGATCCCCTGGCCGCCGAAACCCGCGATCACGACCTCCTCGTACAGACTCCCTGTTGCGATTTCGGATTTCGGATTTCGGATTTCGGATTGACTCAATTTACTCACCTGCACATCTGCCAATCTCAGCCTTTCAGACGGCCGATGGGAAAGACCTTGCTCATGTCCTCCTCGATCCACTTCATGGCATCGCTCGGCGACATCCGCCAGTAGGTGGGGCATGGGGAAAGGATCTCCACCAGGGATAGTCCGGGCGCCCCGTTCATCTGGAGCTCGAAGGCGTGCTTCAGGGCCGCCTTGGCCTGGCGGATGCGGGGGACGCTGCTCAAGGCGCACCGCTCCACGTACACCGTGCCGGGCAGCAGTGCCAGCAACTCCGAGACCTGCAGAGGATAGCCCTGGCCGTTGGATTTCCGGCCCTGGGGTGTGGTCGCCGTCACCTGGCCGAGGATGGTGGTAGGGGCCATCTGGCCGCCCGTCATGCCGAACACGGCGTTGTTGATGAACACCACGGTAATCTGCTCGGCACGGTGGGCGGCGTGGATGATTTCCGCCGTCCCGATTGCCGCCAGGTCCCCGTCGCCCTGATAGGAGAAGATGATCCTGTCGGGGTTGGTGCGTTTCATGCCGGTAGCCACGGCGGGCGCCCGCCCGTGCGCGACCTCGATCATGTCCACGTCGAGATAGTAGTACGCGAGCACCGCACAGCCGACCGGTGCGATCCCGATCGTCCGGTCCCGGAGGTCGAGCTCTTCAATCACCTCGGCCAAGAGCCGGTGGGCGATGCCGTGCCCGCAGCCGGGACAGTAGTGCGTCGGGCAATCCTTGAGAACCTTCGATCTTCTGAACACCGTCTTCATCATCTATGGCTTACCGTAAGCTCCTTGATCTTTTCCAGGACTTCATCGACGGTTGGCACGCCGCCGCCCATTCGACCGTGGAACAGCACAGGCGCCTTGCCGGCCACAGCCAATTTCACATCCTGCACCATCTGCCCGGCGCTCATCTCGATGGCCAGGAAGAGCCGGAACTCCTCGGCGGTCCTGCTGATCTGTTCCGATGGGAACGGCCACAGGGTAATCGGCCGGATCATGCCGACAGGGATGCCTTCCTCGCGGGCCTTGATCACCGCCGCCCTTGCGATTCGGGCGACGATGCCGTAGGCGACGATGACAATCTCCGCGTCGTCCAAAAGGTACTCCTCGCAGAGCACCTCATTTTTCTCAATGTCCCTGTATCTGGCCTGGAGTTTCTTGTTGAACTCCTCCAGGACGCCCTCGCCGAGCCACAGGGAACGCACGATGTTCTGCTCTCTGTCTTTGGCCCCGGTCAATGCCCAGTCTTTGGGGGGCAACTGCCGGCGCGGCTTCGGCTCCAGCGTGAGGGGCTCCATCATCTGGCCGAGGATGCCGTCGGCCAGGATGATCGCGGGCATGCGGTACTGGTCGGCCAGATCGAACGCCAGGGGCATGCAATCGGCCAATTCCTGCACGCTCGACGGGCCCAGGACGAAGGTCTTGTAGTCGCCGTGTCCGCCGCCTCGTGTGGCCTGGAAGTAGTCGCCCTGTGCGGGGGCGATATTGCCGAGCCCTGGGCCGCCCCGCATGACGTTGACGATGACGGCCGGCAGCTCGGCCCCGGCCAGGTAGCTGATCCCCTCCTGCATCAGGCTGATGCCGGGGCTGGAGGAGCTGGTCATGGCGCGCTTGCCCGTGGCGGAGGCGCCGAAGACCATGTTGATGGCGGCCAGCTCGCTTTCGCTCTGAATGAAGACGCGACCCTCTTCAGCCATCCGCCGTGACATGTAGGCGGTAATCTCATTCTGCGGCGTGATCGGATAGCCGAAATAGGCGTCGCAGCCCGCAATGATGGCCGCTTCCGCCAAGGCCTCGTTGCCGCACATCAAGATTCGTTCACCTACGTTCGTCACTTCTGCTCTGTCCACCGATTGAGATAGTCCTTCACCTTCCCGACGAAATCGCGTGCCGCCTCCAGCAGATCCTCGGCTTCCTCCTTGCTAACCGCACGATTCACTCCGTAATCTCCGATGATCCTCGCGCGATAAGCGAGGCTGAGTGTCTTTCCCAAGTGTCTCTCAAGGACCTCTGTTCTCGCAAAATGCTCCCCGAACAGGTTGATCACGCCTTTGTGAGTAGAAGCACTGAGTTCCTTGGTAAGGAGTGCCGCCTCCGCCATCAAGAACATGGCATAGTAGCATCGGGACGCGCAGGAATCGTAATCCCCAGTGCTCAGAGTCTGTTCGGCCGTGCCTAAGAACACTTGGGCTTTCGCCGAAAGAATCTCTATGTCCTTGAGAATGTCCTTCAAATCGTTACGCCCTCTTTCCTCACGTTCAGCATGAATGGGAGGTTGTGGTTCTCGAAGTGATCTTCAGGAAGTACAATCACGGAAACGAGCTCGCGTTCGTCCAAGAGGATGTCGTACAGCAGGTCGCTCAAGCTATCTTCTACGTCACGGGGATTCAGGGACGGGTCCACCAGCACGAGCACGTCGACATCCGAGTCTTTCGTGGCTTCGCCGCGCGCGTGAGAACCGTAAAGGATGACCTTTTTGATGCCCCCGCCGTACACGCCGTTCAGATGCGCCTTTACTTGATCTACCAGACGTTTGACCTTCGGGTCCATCCGCTCACCGTTTCTCCTCGATCAGGTGCGGCGTGTCTTTCTTGGCTGCCGCGGTGACGATGCGAATCCGGTCCGCCTCCTCCAGGCACACCTCGATAATGCCTTCCGGGCAGACGATCGCGCACCTCGTGCAGCCGGTGCAGTCCGTGTTCTTGGCCTGCGCCGGGAAATAGCCGTTCTTGTTCGATTCCTGCGAGATGACGATGTTGTTCCGGGGGCAGACCGTGATGCACAGGCCGCAACCTTTGCACCGCTCCATGTTGATTACGATTTTGCCTGCCATGATTGCGTCCCTGGCGATTTTCGGTTTTGCGAACACACCCCGACGAACGACTGCTGCGGGCTTCAGCATCGCCAACCATGCTAACAGCGTCTCCTACCCCTGTAAAGAACAAAAACCGGCCAGCGGGGCAGTGGCTGTGCGGGTGGCCACAATCCACAGCTTGATCGATCTCGGCGAAGTTCACCTCCTCATGTCCGTCGTAACCGCTGGGCAGGGCCCATTTTACACTCCCTCGGCCTTCGGGCAGCGCGAGATTGGATTTGACTCATCGCACCCAATATAATAGGGTGGACATTGTACCATGGAGACAAGAGCTATGCACAGGCAACTGATCCTATCTGACCCAAACGTGATGATGGGCAAGCCGGTCATTGCCGGGACCCGAATAACGGTTGAACTCATCCTCGAGAAACTGTCGGCAGGTGAAACGATGGAGCAGATTCTTGAGGCCCATCCCCGCCTGACCCGCGAGGCCATTCAAGCTGCCTTAGCCTTTGCTGCCGAGGCGCTCCGCGCCGATGTCGTTTATCCGATAGCCGAAACCGCCACATGAAATTCGTCGCCGATGAGAGTGTTGACCGCTCTATCATCGACCGCCTTCGCCAAGACGGCCATCAGGTATGGTATGTGGCTGAGACGGCCCCGGCAATATGCGATGAGGCAGTGCTCGACGCGGCCAATCGCGAAGCGGCACTGCTGGTAACGGCGGACAAAGACTTTGGCGAGATGGTTTTTCGTCAGCATCGGTTCTCCGGTGGCATCGTTCTCATCAGACTGGTGGGTCTTTCGGCTGCCCGCAAGGCGGAAGTGGTGGCCGCCGCAATCGGCCGGCACCAGTCAGAATTGGCAGAAGGCTTCACTGTCATCACACCTGGAATCTGCCGTACTCGTCGCCTGGCTCGGTAAGGTGGGACTTGACCCCATCGCACTGCCGGGCGGAGCCCTCTTCACCGAATGTCTGTGATTTTTTTCTGCCCATGTGCGATTCCATCGCAGAAATGAGGCCGGCTCGCGAAAAATACGTATTTCTACGGATTGACACGGGAGGAAAAGGCAATATACTTAATGTTACGGGACCATGGAGTGGCCCGATACATCACTGGTCCATGATACTGAAGCCGACGTCGAAAAGGAAGCACGGAGATGAAGTCGTACACCGGACGAATATACAGGATATACAAGCTCCAGTATTTTGCTCTCTCTCTCTCTCTTGAGCCGCCCGCCACCTGATCCTCTCGTTAGCATTCACACTTGATTATCCGCTTCCCAGAAGCGAAGCCGTTCACGAGATACGCCGAGGGATTCTCGCGGAGGTAGTGATTCTGAACCGGCGCGCTTCTGCGTTAGCTGTATCTTGGATTGACCATGCTGAAGGAAGGGGAAATGCTCATGAAACGGACAATGATGGTTTTGGTAGCGGGGCTTGTTATCTCGATCACAACGGGCGTCCTGGAGGCCGGTGTCATATTCAGCGATAACTTCGACAGCGGAACGCTCGATCTCTGGACAATCGGCGGGCGGCGCTGGGCTCCCAGCGCTGCAAACGTAGTAGAACTACACGGGAGTCTGATGGGGCATTTGTACCAAGGGGGTTTCACTGAGACAATGATAGACAAGAAACTTGACTACGTCCCAAACATGGCTTTTAGCTTTGACATGGAGGTACACGCGGGCTCGGGGGCGTCCTCCACAAGCGCGTTTCATTCCATCGGCAGTGCGTATTTCTCTTTCTTGGATTCCGACGATAACTCACTTGGGTGGGTCGGGTATGGGTACTCCACTTCTAGCTACTATTATGCGCTGTATAACCCTTATCCCGAGTTTGAAGCCATTCAGATTCCGGATCAAGGATTGCATTCCTACTCACTAACTGCGGACGAGATTCTCTCCAATATCACGATCGATACAGGCTTGATATCGTCGGTTGACATGCAGTTTTACGCCGCTGTCACCGGCTACGGGTATAACATGTGGGCTGACATGTGGGTAGATAACGTGGAGATCATGTGTTGCCTCAGACGGAATTGGACATTCCCAGATTGTGTGTTAGTGAGTACGGTTGGTAGTCACTCTTTGAAAGGGAATGTTCATGACCACACGACGACAGTTTTCCGCCCAGGAGAAAGTCCA
>Ga0315274_10015381_pt1 | contig 10839 bp, 5 predicted proteins | sample YL17G02_20_MG_FD_203700 | JGI IMG/M metagenome (GOLD analysis project Ga0315274, IMG submission 203700) | Sediment microbial communities from Yellowstone Lake, YNP, Wyoming, USA - YL17G02_20 | ecosystem: Environmental > Aquatic > Freshwater > Lake > Sediment | place: USA: Wyoming | collected...
TTACTTTTTACCAGTTCCGAGTAAAAAGTAATACTTCTGACGAGTTCCCTCGAATCCCGAGCATTGCACTTGGATCGTACGAGCCCTCAACAACAGATGACGTACTTGGCCACGTTTTTCCGTAATCATCCGACCGATGTACATAAATCCTTCCAGCAGGGTAGGTGTACACTGCGGCATAGACTCGTCCGGCTACACCAGGATGATCGGCAAGTGCCGGTGTCGTGACAAACCCAGACCCTTCGCCAATCCCACAGCCAATCCGTGTCCAAGACTCGCCGTAGTTTGTCGAGCGTTGCATAACACCATTGTTTGACATGGCAATAAAACTGCCATCGGACAATGTAAGTGCCCGTGCCGTATACTGATCACCTAATGCCCATCCACTATAGCGTTCACCTGCTGGCGTTCCAAGAATCCCAGATATCTCTGCATTGATCACTGGCACGTTCGGATTTTCGATTGTCGCTCCGATGGAAAGGTATGCAGTGTTTCGGAACGCAGGTGCCAGTGAACCAAGGTCTGTTGTGACTTTGGGGTCTGGTAGTTGCACTGTCGTCCCTAAGTACGCAGTGTAGTTGATATCATCCATAAACGAGAGTCGTTTGTCACCGGCGAATACCTCGGCCACCGATGTTATCGGTCCTTCGGATAGCGCCAGCGCCCACGCGATGTCCACGGTGGGTGTCTGTCCTGCTTTGGCCGAACCCTTCGACCCGCCCGATCCGCCACCAGACCCGCCCCCGCCATCCGGCCCCTTGTACCCGGAGTCGTAGTCCACGTTGGTCCCGCCGACCCGAATCCACAGCATGTTCCCGCCGACGCGGTTGACCCCGTACACGATGGGCACCGGCATGTTGCGCGCAGACGTGTCATAGTACAGATTAGTATGCTTGTAGTCGATGTTCTTGCGCTCCCCGCGCGGCGGGTCGATGAAGCTTCCTGCAGCCATCCCGAGCGAGAAGCCGAGGAAGGCCCCCTGCGCACCACCGAAGTATGCGCCGACAACACCTCCAATCACCCCACCGACAGTCTGCCCAACCGATCCCATGCAATTTGCTCCTATGTGTTCACGTATACAGTGGTAGGTGCCGCGACGCTCTCGCCTGTAATTCCTCCAATACTGCGAGAAATCGCCTTGAACGTGAGTGTCTGCCCACTGTCAGCCAGTGTCAGCTCGTATAGGTATGCACTGGACTTCCGTACCACGGCAAGCACATCGTTTGTCAGTGTCATCTCCAGCTCGACTGGCGGTGCCACGCAAAGTGACGCGACCCGCATGAGTCGAACGTAGTACCGATCTATCGCGTCCCCGATATTCAGGCCACCCAATGTAGTCTCATGGGTCTGCGCCCAGTTGCCGGGTGGCTCCCAGAAAATCCGTCCGCTCGTCTGCAGCCCGGATGTTGTGTCCGTCGCGGGGATGAAGCTGCTCGACATCAGCGATACCCAGGTGCCTGCTCCGGTTGCATATTCTCCGAACATCCCAATCATCTGCGAGGCATTCCGCGCCAGCCAGATATTTATCGCGCTGAACTTGCTGGACGCCCCGACGTACAGGTAGGTACTGTTCGCCGCGAAGAACATAGTCGCGTAGTTGTAGTCACTGAACTCTGTCGTCAGTACGGTGAGTGCATCGCCGATGGTCTGCTCCCAGGCGACCATCCCGAGCGAGACGATGCCGGTGTGCTGCACCGCCGTGGTCCCGTGCGCCCCACGGGTCACACCAGTAAGCATGCTGTCGGTGAAGGTTGTGTAGCCGATCTCCTCGGTCTCGATCCGCAGGCTCTCGGCGTTTGTCCAGCCACCAAGCGGGCGCTCGATGGGTATCCAGTTTTGCGATGGCGATATCACTTGCGGAATGCGCTGCATCGTGAACAAGTCACCGGGACGGTATGGGCCGTCCCACGCTGATGGCCACCAGACAATGCGATTATTGGAATCGTTAGCAGAGTTTGCGGACGGGTACACTCGAATATATCCAGTGGTTCGCGTAGTTACATTGATCGGCAGAATGACAGTGCCCATGCTCGCAACGGCTTCGGCCTGGACATTCTCATACCAGTGATACAACCGTGCAGCGTACCCATCCGGGACGCCGGTAATAGTGATCGGGTCACTGGTCGCCCACCCCGAGAGCGGACCGCTCGTGACCAGTGTCAGTGTATTGATCGTGGTAGTCAGGTAGGCCGTTGGTGCATTTGAGAGCATGTTCTGCGCCACCCCGATGAAGTCTCCCGCTCCCCGCTGCACGTATAAGTCTACGCCTGAGAATAGGTCATTTGTCGCGACACGTGTGTAGGCCACCTCTAGCGTATTCTCGTATGGCCGTTCGTACACCGACAGTCGACCGACGTTGGTTGGTGACCCACCCGTGGCACCCGACGTACCGTATAATGTGTCCTGTCCATGCGGAGTTTCACCCACAGCATCGTTGTACACCGCTTCATTGTGCTCTAGGCACCCTAGTGTCAACTCATCGTTCTCGGCTTCCTGGATTTCCACAATCTTAAATAATTTGCCGTGCCACCGTGGAATATCATGCGAGACGGCGACTACGTCTCCGACCTCCGCCTGGAGCGCATTGATGCCAACTCGGAACGTGCAGGCGTTCGAGCAGTGAACAGCCTTATTCAAGAAATACTGTGCCATGCGCTGGGCCTGGCTCCGTCGCTTGATTCCGGTCAAGTTGAGTATGCGATCACGCCGCTCGCCCGTGCGCTCAATATCCCAAATATCACTGGCTTCGACAAAATCCTGACGGTAGGTTTTGTATTCTTTTTTCTGCGTGGCTTCGAGCGGAACGTTATATGTACTCCCACTAATTTTCGTAGGTGTAACTGCTGGGTCCTCCTCAGTTGACATTGTCAAGTTACCAGGTTCGATATATTGAACACGAACCACGTTTGCTCGCTCACGGTATGACTGACGTTTCCATTTGAACGAGTCGGCAGAGATATCATTCATTCCAAAGGACTGCACAATTGTGGCACCCGGACGGTCGATGTGCAGCTTAACAATCCCTTGCGACCATGTGAGAAACCCACCGAACGCTGAGAGCATGTCGCGGAGATGCTCGACCACAGGGCGGTAGTTGTCCACGACATAATCGAGTGTGTACCGCTGCTCCCCTGGCAGTCCATCTGCGGTGCGAGGATAGACATAGGCGGGTTCGGACGGGACGAAGTTGAGAGCTGTCCCAATATAGAAGTCCATGACTCCCGGTGGGGTGGGCCAGGTTCCGTTGGAGACCACGGTCGTGTACGTCGCGTCTGAGAATAGAACAATGTAGCCGCTGGTTGGTGTGAAATGCTGGATAGGATCATTTCCTCCGCCGGGGTCTTCTGTCCAGCCCATCGACGAGATTATCGAACTCGACATCACCGCAACACCGTTGCTGCTGATGACGTCCGTCGCGGCGAATTGTGTGCCGTCGGGAAAATACATGCCGACTGAATACCCCGGTGGAAGTCCGCCAATAACCATCGTTCTGTAGAGCATATTGATCATGCTCATCGACGTTATGGTAGAAAACGATGGCGGGACATAGGGGTGATCGAGAGCCGCTGCCTGCGCGCTCGTTACATCACTTCTCGCGATTATATCGACACAGTAGGAGTAGGCTGCCGTGAACGTGATCGGATCGATCCGAAACGAAGACACATCAATTCCGTAGCGGGGGTGGACCAAGATGTCCTGCACGATCAGCGCCGGGTTGCCCCACGAATAGGGTTCGGTAAACTTGCCAACAACCTCGCAGTTGAGCTGTGGTACCGCTGGGTAGCTACCGAGATTGCCACCCATCGCGATGTAGGCCGTGTTGCGGAACGCCGGAGCCAAGGCCCCCAGGTCTTTCCAGAGACGAGGATCAACTTCCTGAATTTCCGTGCCCAGATAGACCGTATAGGTTAGACCCTCCGTCTCGCTGATCACCTTGTCACCGATGAACACATCCGTGACCGCCATGATCTCGCCTTCGCTTAATGCTACCGCGAAGTCTCCGTAAACCTCTACCTGCTGCTGCCCGGAGGAGTTTTTGTCGCCACCGCCCGACCCGCCCTCCTTACCTCCGCCACCGCTCTGCGTGACATTGGCGCTGATGTTCCCGAGCCATATGAGATTCCCCGCAACCCGATTTACACCGTACACGATGGGCACCGGGAGGTTGTGTGCAATAGTGTTGTAGTAGACGTCCTGCTGTTTGTACTGACTCGACCCCATGCGCGCGCTTGGCGGGTCAATGGCCGAGCCAACACCCATACCAATGGATGAACCCAGCATTGCACCGCCGATGGTATTGCCTCCGAAGTACCCAAGAATGGCACCGATGACGCCGCCAATAACACCACCAATTGTCGATCCTCTACTGCCCACTGTCTTCTCCCAGGTAGCGCATCAGCACGTGCGATCGGGCGCCCTGCACAAAGCACTTGGCCCAGGACCGCTCCCGCAGCGAACTATCAACGACGCCCCGACCCTGGAGGCACTGGAGAAACCGCAGGTCGGGTGTCGTTGAGATGACCAGCCCAATATGCTGCACTCGCATGCTTCCCGTGTTGGGAAACAACACGCCCAGTCGGAACAGCACACAGTCACCCACCCGCAGATCGTGCATGTCCGGGAGCGTGATTGAGTGCGGATCGACGCCCTCTAGATACAACTCGGACTGCGCGTGGACGTGCCAGTTGGACGGTAGGAATTTCTCGGTGTCGGGAAAGTCCGATACGCCCGCTGCCCGTTGCACCCAGACGACCAGCCCGAGACAGTCAAAGCCTTGCGACGGGACGCGCCCGTTGTGCAGGAACTTGACGCCCCGCACCTTGGCAGCCTCCTCGTGGAGCCGCGCTTCGTACTCGGATCGCGCGATCACTTCTTTCCTCCACCACCACCGGCAGATGCGAGCGTTGGCATGTCGATCTGCAGCCCGGCGCGCGGAATCGTCGGGAAGCCGCCGTAGTTTGTATAGTTATTGAACTTCGACGTGCAGTCAGCTACGGTCTTCGCGCAGGCCCGCTCGATGGTGAACGCGTCGCCTGAGCTAATCGTAAATGGGAAGGGAATGCGGACCTCGACGCTTCCGCTCGACTGCGAGTGGGCAATCACCTCACGGGCATTACCTACGTTACTGCCAGTGTTCATCCACAGCGTACCGATCGGTCCCCAATACCCATCGGCCTGTCCGGCGAAATAGTCTGATACCAATGTATAATGAGTCGAAGACGCAGTCGCTGTCCCCGTCCCGGCATTGATAGTCACGGTGTTACTGCGTGAGACTTTGCACCACGTGTCGTATAGTTGATAGTTGCAGATGCTACTGAAGATTCGTCGCGGAACGTTGACATGCATTCCATCGAGCCACGAGCGGATCGAGAGCATGAGCTTCGATTGATCCAGCACTGGCTCGTCCATCCGGCCGTCGAACAGGACCATTGCCTGGCCACTGCTTACATCGCCGCGCCGGAGCTTGTAGATCACGAGCCGCCGCCCAACGAAGTCCGTCGCGATGATCCTGTCGGCCATCGCCAGGTTGACGTTGTCAATGGAAACGGACACCTCGTCGCATTCCAGCTCCGACGATGTACGAATCTCTCCGCGGGAAATCCCCATCGCCCACCAGGTCGAACCGCCGAACGTCACGTCCACGTCGCTCTGGGCGTACCGCAGCGTCTCCGCATCGAGGAACGCCTGGTACAGTTCGATCGGGCGGTTCTTGACTTCTTGCGACCAACTTTGGACGACACTTGGTGTATCACGTGACATTAATAATATCCTTTGTTTTCTTAAAGATTACGAATGACATTCGGTAATTCCCAATCCTACAGTTGTGAGCATTGCCATCATAAAGTCGATATTGTAGGTATCTTCACTAAACCGACCCATAATTGCTGGACAGACCCAAGCTCCAATTCCAAAACTCCCAATGGAAATAGCAGAAACGGTTATTGTTGTTGCATTTACAACACTTCCAACGGTAAAAAATCCATAACTTCCATTTGAATCTTCAACATAAAACTTATTCCAATGCGATGCCGGATTCGATGTAAAATCTTGCGTCTGGTCTACTATTATTTGAAATGAGCCAAGATATGTTGCCGACAATCTGGTCATGATGTTCCCATACGCTGGTGCAAGAAACGTCCCATATGCACCACGTTGTCGCATATAGAATCGCCAAATATCCTGAACTTCATCTGTTGTTAATGCACCTCGTTCGAACTGGTATTTGAATGTTACTCGGGAAGTTTCCCACTTGCTTCGACGTTGTTCGGCACCACTTTCAAATTCCGTAACTAATGTTTTCCATTGTTCGGAAATCGTTGCCTGCGATGGACGCCACATCCAAACTGAAGAAACCGGTCCAATGTAACCCATTATGCCGTCCTCTGGATTTGCCGACGAATCGCCCGGTTCCCAGCAAGTGATTTAATCACATCATGAATTACTACTTGTGATCCACGTGCAACACCTGATGCAATCATTGCCTGTAAATCTTCATCACGTGTAAGGCTAATTACCGTAACATCTGCCCGAGCTGGTGCCGCAATCTGTTGCTTATGTACTTGCGGTGCCGGCGGTGGTGGTGCATTGACAAATCCACCACTGGCAAAATGTTCGATACCCTTCATCGGAATCAAATGATAGCCAGCTTGTTCGGCAAGTTCTTTCATGCGGTCCTGATTCGTCAATGGCAAGACCAACTCTGGTTTACCACCTTCACCAAGTTCGGCAAATGTCGAACTTGTTACAAGTCCGCCAGTGGCAAATTTTCGATTCCGACCGGATATTGCATGCATAAAATCTTTTGGACTTCGATTGGTCAATTTCGCTAAGACATTGACCATCGTACCAATAACTTCTCCCTCTTCACCCTGCATTCCAGTCTGTTCCATTGATTTCGGAACGAAGATTCCAAGTTCTGACTCACCACCTTCTCCCATACGTATATGTTTTGTTGCACTCGCTTTGATTACACCACCGCGTGCCACGTCCTTATTGTGAACAATTTGTCCTTGAACAATATACGTCGGACATGGTTCGACATGAAAATTCCAGATTGCACAATCATCAGAATCTTTACGCTGTATCTCAAGAATAGATTGTCCGGAAGCTAATATGTCTCCGCGGTGTAGCTGTCCAGCTTCAATCCATTGTCCGGTCTTTAGAAGAAATAGATGCTGCGACGTACAACGAATATTTCGGTCATTAAATGATATAAGTACAATTCCCCGAGAAAGAAGCCCATTTCCCGCGTCATGAAATAATCTAGTTACCGTACCTTCAATAAATATATTGCGCACTTCATCCCACGAACCAACTCGGTCACCAATGACAATTTTCTCTATTGGCTTTTCTGTCCTATCCGCCATCGTCACCAACATGCCACGCAGGAAACATCTGCCTCCACCATCGCCACCTGTGTCAGTACCTGGACCGCCCTTATTGTGAACGATCTGCTCTTCGACGATATACGTTGGACACGGCTCGACGTGGAAGTTCCAGATTGTTTTATCATCTGTGATATTATGCAATGAAATGGAATCAACAGTTGCACCAGATGCAAGTTCAGTCCCCTTGACGAGAGAGCCTGCCTCGATCCACTTCCAACTTGCCAAGAGAAACGGGTGCCGTGGCGTGCAGCGAATCGTTCGGCCATTTGTCATAGACACTTCAACAATTGTCCGATAGGGAAGTTCTTCGCCTGTCTTGCTGTAGAGTGTCACTACAGTGCCATCGGTGAAAGCACGCTCTACCTCGTTCCAGGACCGAACGTAGTCCCCAATGGCAATCTCTTCGACTGGTTTTTCTGTCCCATCGTGCATCGCAATGCGAGTCCCACGCAAGAAACAATCATCGGCTTTATTGTGAACGATCTGCCCTTCGATCACATACGTTGGACACGGCTCGACGTGGAAGTTCCAGATAACTCGATCAATTGATTCCTGCAGTGAAATATCAACTATGACATTGCCAGATGCGAGTTGCATACCGACTGTGAGATGCCCAGCTTCAATCCATTTACCATCTGCGAGCAAGAAGGGGTGCCGCGGCGTACAGCGAATTGGCGTGCAGCCATCAACTGTAATAACTATCACCGATCGAGTTTCTAGTTCTTCACCCGTCTTGCTGTAGAGCACCGCTACAGTGCCCGGTGTGAACGCGTGTCGTTCTTCGTCCCACGAGAGCACATGATCACCGATAATGATTTCCTCAATCGGTTTCATTGTCCCGTTTACCATTGTCACGCGAGTACCGCGCAGGAAGCAGTCTTCTCCCCCTCCAGCACTGTTCCTACCACTATCGGTATCAGTTGGACTATCTGGGGTACTGGATGGACTAGGAGCACCCGCTTGGTTTCTGCTACTCTCGGGATCGGTTGGAGTTGGATCTGGAGCTGGCGACGGCGGACCTCCCAATCCCATAGTCGTGGGGTCTGGAGTCTCTGGGTCTTTTTGTGTTCTTGACGGGTCGTTTCTCGTGCCCCATCCGGAAGACTGTGCCGGTCCCCAACCAGGAGAATACCCGCCTGCGGTGCGAGATGGTGTCGTGTCCTTAGCTTGATTTTCCGGTTCTCCCGTGAGCGCACTTATACCCGTTGGGGTGCCACCGTACGTGAGTCCGCCCGCTACTGCTCCCTTCGGTCCAACACCACCCGGTGCTTCTAAACCCAGCGCTGTATCGCGCGCGGCCTGCGCTGCCGCGCCTTTGACGTTACCCTCGTAGTCATACGAGGCTTGCACATCCGCCGCAGTCGGCACGCCGTATTCTGGATTTGCTTCGTACCCACTTGTCAGCAATCCCGACGCAACCCGCATTCCCAAGACGCCCGCCAGCGCTTGTGGCCCCATAAGCGATGCCGCCGCCATCATCCCTTGCGCCATGGTCGAGTCGAGCGTGCCAAATCCTGGTGTCTGTCCCTGCCCGGTCCCGATGCCGGACCCGCTGCCGCTCGGGCCTTCTCCTGCAGTGCCCGTGCCGTATACCTTACCCTTGTTCTGCCACGCGTAGCTGACCGGCGTCCAGCCACCTTCGGGTGTTCCGATGTATATCGTCCCATTCCAGACTCGGACATTTGGCTTATTGGCATCATATGTTTTTCCTGCTACTGCTAGCTCTGCGAGTACCCGAAGCTTCTCACTTTCCGATAGCCCGCGGAAATCACCGAAGGGCAGATTCGGTGTCTTCGTTGGAGTTATACTATCAAGTGACGCGAGCACTTCGGCACGCGCTTCCGGCGAAAGCGAGCTTAACTGTCTAAAGTTCAGCACTGCTTCTGCGCCTCTCTCACCCATCAGCGCCATTGTCGGCTTTGTGATCAGGCCGCCCTGGGCATAACTCGCTGATGCCATTGACATCGAGTTCGCAGACCAATCCTGCCACGCAGCACTGCTCGTGTCCCCATTCCATCCACTACTACCGCCACCAAACAAACTCGCTAGCCAGCCGAAAATCCCACCGCTTCCACCACCACTACTCGCGCTCTTACCTAATTGACCCCCGAAAATCATAAGCAGAGGAATTACCACCATCAGTGCTTTGCTGAAGGCACTCATAGCCTTTGTTGCTTCTTCTGATGCTTCCTTTTCATCTTCATATCTAATTGCATTGCTCCCAGTTCCGGTCTCGAAGAGTATCCCACCAGACTGGGTCACCGTTGTTGCCGGTTGTGCCTGCCCGACACCGAGAATATTGTTCGGATTTTCAAGTCCCGTAAGACCACCGTATGCCAATTCCCGTACGCCCGCAAGACGAAGTAATTCGACCATTCGCTTCTTGTTGCTGAGCGGCAAGACAACTTCTGGACCGGCTTCACCAATGATCACCGGTGTCGCGTCAGTGAATAACCCACCCTCGGCAGCTACCGTAAATGCCCCAGAACCAATATACGGAGAAGACTGATTTGCGATTGGTCCAGCAGCGTTTGCAAGTGCACCAGTGCTACTGTTACTTGCCGCAGTTGACAATGCCGTAGCTGCAAGACTAAGTTCTGCTGCCGCTGTACTCAACGCGGTCATTGTTGCAGTGGTTATCGTGGACATTGAAGACATTGCCGTTGTGATTGCCGTTGCGGCAGTCGTTGCAAATGTCTGCAATGCAGTTTGCGATGCAATTTGTGCCGACTGTGTCGCTTGTGCTATTTGCCCCGTACTGTTCAGTGCCGAGACATCACCTGCAAAAGATGCCGTTAGACCACTCGCCTGGGCTTTGGCATTCCGTCCATAGGTTTGATTCCAGGTATCCATTGCACTACTAGACGTTCCAGTGACACCTGGTAGTGGTTTCGTATCTGAAGTAGCTTTGTCACTACCGAAGAAAAGTTTTTTTGCACCATCGAAGAGCATCCCAAGCCATCCACCACCTGCCGCACCACTACTTATCTGACCAGATCCTTCCTTCGTCATCGATTTTTGAATATCAGTCGTCTGGTCTGTAAGCATTCGCTCAAACGGCTGAAAGAGATAATTTGTAAGCATCTTCGATGCCGAGTTAGCATATCCCTTCCAGAGATTATTCCAGAATGCTTCCCACCCCTTCCCTTCTCCAGTCATTAAATCGGACAACCCTTGTTGCACAACATTCTTTGCTTCACCAAGTGCATCTGCCATTCCTTCTTGGAGAACTCGTACATCTGAACGCTGATATCGTTCAAAAGAAGCACGTTCTTCTAGTTGCCGAACTTTCTCGGTATAGCCTTCTTCAAAAACAATTCGTTCGAGCTGGAATCGTTTTTCAAGCTCAAGAAGATTTTCATTGAGTTGTTTTCGTGACCAAATTTCATCTTGAACCAGTTTTTCACCAGTTACTTTTGCAATTGCCAAGTTTGCCGCTTGAGTCGTTTGC
>Ga0315274_10015382_pt1 | contig 10839 bp, 11 predicted proteins | sample YL17G02_20_MG_FD_203700 | JGI IMG/M metagenome (GOLD analysis project Ga0315274, IMG submission 203700) | Sediment microbial communities from Yellowstone Lake, YNP, Wyoming, USA - YL17G02_20 | ecosystem: Environmental > Aquatic > Freshwater > Lake > Sediment | place: USA: Wyoming | collected...
GCCGGCTGAGCTTTACGGACTACAGGACCAAGTTCTGGTATTCCCTACCCTGAGAGAGGAGTACAACTAAGACCAGCCCGTTTTCCTGTCCAAAGAGGCTTATCCACTTAACAGGCCAGGTGCCACACACTATGCGCTAGCCCGCCGGGTCAGCTTCAGCGAGTTGTTGGGCGCCTTCGCTCGGCGTCAAGTACAGCTACAAGGAACAGGATGACAAGACCGCTAAAGAAGCCCATCAGGGCACCCAGGGAGGCGGACCGTCCCGGGATTGCACCGACAAGCATCGCGGCCGCAAACCATCCTCCCCCTAGTGCGACGCAGCTCCCAATGATCCAGAGCGCCTTAGCCTGGAGTGTCGGCGTAAGCGCCCGCGCGATGAACGGGAGCTGGACGCAGGCGACGAGAAGCCCAGCCAGGACGAGAGTGAGTGGGGCGGGTGGACTCATTGTGGCGCCACCACCTTCCCCGGTTAGGCTCATCCCCAGCCTGTGAACTTGAGCGAGTAGCGTGATTGCGCTCAGCACGTAGGCGAATCCCAGGCCGACGGGCATGCCCACGGAAGTGGCAACGAACCAGCGAGCCCGAATATCGAGGAACCGGCCGAACGCAAGTGATGCGGCAAGCCCCAGGATGATGCCTACCAAGAGCCCCAGGCCAGCTGAGGCGGCCGCATAGGGGAGGATCTGGCGAGGATGAACAATCGGAGGGGACCCGAGAAGGGGGTAGCCAACGATCCATGCCCCGATGCTCCCGAGCAGCCAAGTGGCAGACACGGCGACGAACTGAGGCGGCACACGCCCGGTCATGCGAGTATCCCCCACACTTGAGTAGCCGGAGGCGCCCAACGGCCTCGAGCTCAGCTGCCCGGCGGCTCAGGCTTCGGCCCAATCATTCTCGCGCATTCTGGCGGGCAAGACACGCTCCAAGTTTCCGCACGTCAGCCGGGTCAGCTGCAGCGAGTTGTTGGGCGGCAGACCTTGGTGGCGAGATCACAACGTGGTGCGGGATCTGGCAGCGATGGCGCTCTCATCCGGCCACAATTCCAAGGTAAGTGTGGAAGGGGACGTTAATCATATAGCGTTCGCGCCCCGTCTGCTGCGCGGTGGTTTTGCCAAGTGACCGGAGAACGCGCTTTCTGGCCTCGTCATACAGGAACTGAAACTGGGACGGTTCGACCTCCGGAGCGAGGAACAACGATTCGGTGAGAAGGTCCAACGTCTGATCGACATCTTGGGAGGTGATGGCCGCCTTTTCCATGCGGGCCGAGATCTCGTCTCTCGACACAACCTCTGACGCACCCGCGAACTCAACAAGCAACTCCTCAACGAGTGGCAAGACGGGCTTGGTCTCTGCGACGAGGCTTCGGAAGGCAAACTCGGAGTAGTCCTTGTCCGCAGCAACTACGTCGGATTCCTCAATGCGGGAATGGCCGTGGTTGATTGAATACGCGAGCGAGGCCTTGCACAGGTAGAGAATGTCGCGGGGCCTAGGGAGGATTCGTGAGGTTATGTAATCCTTCGTTGGGATTCCCGCCACGGTGGGAGCAAAGAAACGGCCCCACACGTCGTCCGGGGTGATTTCGCCGCCCGCTGACGAGATGAACCGCTCCTCCACTATCCGCTGCAGCAACCTTGGGTCACTCCAGTCGATCCTGGAATAGGACAACTTGTCGACTTCGCGGGCCATGCTCATGATGTAGGAGAAGATGTCACTGCGAAGAAACACAACCAAAGAGACATCCAGCGGCCGCCACGTTGCCCCTGCCCTTCCGAACTCCTGCGTGATCGCCCGCGAAACTCCGAGGAGTCCGAATATGAACTCCGCAAGCTCGGGGAGGTCTTGTCGGGGCCTCCACGCCTTGTCCAAGTTATCGACGAGGACACAGACTCGAACACGGGAGGCGAGGACTCGACCCAACTCCGTCCTGAGTCTGGCAATCAATGTGTCGTGCAGGATCTCGCTGACCCTTACCCGCTGCGACCCAGCCCCGGCCGCGAAATCGACCCCGCAGAGATCGCTTACCGCAGCCTCCATGCGCACAGTGAAGTCCGCATCGAGAGGCGCGACCTCCGACTCGACAAACCGAGCGAAATCGACTTCCTCTTCTGACAGAGGAATGTGCGCGGGGCGGTGTGTGATGTCCTCGTAAACACTGATTGCGATTTCAGTGTAGATGAGGGATTTCCAGAGGCTCTCGATAAGGTATCCGTGTTCAGCGACCGGGCGGATGAGTCGCAGAAGCCTCAGCACACCCTCAAGGTCGTAGTCTATGGGTTGGACCACGCAGACGTGATTGCGACTGTCATGCGCCAACTCGTCCGCGATCTTGTAAAGATTCGCCGTCTTGCCAGTTCCCTTTCGGCCGACGAAGAGAAGGGACTGACTAGCATGGAGGGCTTCCGTGTAGGATGCGGTTTCGATGAAGTAGTCGAGCAATTCGTTCTGCTCATTCTCGGCGATGTGATCGCCCAAGTGGATTCGGCGAAGGGCCAGGGCCGTGTCTGCATCGCGGCGATGCTCTGCGTATCTTTGGCGGTCCTCATGGTAAGCGCCCTCGATTGGCTGAAGCCAGCTCTCCACGATGGCAAGGCACTCCGCAGCAGAGGAGTGCACACTAAGGAGATCCTGGTAGTCAAATGGAGGGTCGTATGGAGAGTGCGCCAACATCAGGAGGGGCTTGCCTAGACCATGGGCGAGCCCCGAGACGAAAGCATACTTTGCATTCTGGACAGGATCGGTAGCGGACCTCGTGTCATCAAGGAGATGCGCTATGACCGCATTCGCTGATAGCGCAGCCTCCGCATACCAAGCCAGTGTCTGGACCGTGACCTCAGCGGGGTCATCTGTCACTACTGGGATGGAAGACTTGTGCAGGAGTCTCGTTAGCCGCGCCGACGCCTCAGTATTGACAGCGCTCTTGAGATAGAGGACACAAGGTGGCCGCGGACGGCTCCCAACTAGGGTTTCAATGACATCAGTGTAAAGGGTCCTCTCAAGGTGGGCGTAGGGTTGGCCGTCAAGGAATCCGTTAACGATCTCCGTGGCGTTGTGGTAGCTCGAGTAGCCTATTGTCGTGAGGGTTCTCACCTGTCTGTAATTCGCGGTGGCGAAGTCGTAGCTCGAGTCGATGGTGAGCCAGATCCGCTTGTTGCGGGCCACAGCGTAACCCAATTCGAAGAGCACATTGGGATTAAGGAAGGTCAAGTCGCACATAAAGAGACCGCTTGCGTCGATCGCGTCGCAGATCTGCTTGATGACGAGGCGTCCTGTGACACCGAGTGATCGCCAGGGCGTGGCATCGACGAGCTGGGTGCCGTTGATCAGATCTACGGCCGCTTCGATGGTCTCAGCGAGGGATTCCGGTCTTGAGGGATACGCTACAAAGCACTTCGTATTGGGATTCATTGTCGACATATGGACCCCCCTCGCAGACTACGAATTCTTGAGCAGTATGGATGTTACGCCGTCTCCGTCATTATCGCTATAGGAGAAGATGGCCCTACCCTCATGGTCTGGGTCGGGGTAGGAGAACACGCGCGACAGAGATACTGCCTGCAGCCCAACGGCCTCGAGCTAAGCCGCTCGGCGGCCCGGGCTTCCCACCATTCTCGCGCCGGGCAGATGGCAGGCAAGTTACCCTCGCGATTCGCCCGCCAGCCGAGTCGGCTTCAGCGAGTTGTTGGGCGACGCTAATCTTCCTCAAGATAGAGGAGGAGCTCCTTGTAATCCGAGAACACTAGGTCAGCAGAATACTCGCCTTCGCCACGGTGGTAGAGACACGTGCGAATCCCGGCTGCTTTCCCCGCCTGGATATCAACATCGCGGTCGCCGATGGCGGCAGTCTCCACACGGTCGAGAGCTCTCCTGCCGATGATCGCGAGGAAGCTCTCCGGGCTTGGTTTCTTGGGAAACCCGTCATCCCCTCCGACGATCTCCGAGAACATATGCCTCATCGCGTGCGTCGAGAGGAGCTCTTCCGCGGATTCGCGTGCTCGATGAGTCGCAATCGAGTTGCTGCCGCCCCTCGCCAGGACTCTCTCGCAGACGGCCTTGACACCGTCGAAGGGGAGCTGGACCGATTTGGGGATAGCGCTGTACAGTTCGCCAAACCGATCGCCAAGCGCGCCCTCGGGCACATCATGCAAGATCGCAAGTTGGCTCGCACAGAAAGTGAGGCCAACCTTGGCGGAATGCTCAACATGGTGCGCCGAATCCGACTTGCCGAAGTCCTCCAGCGCGAGCAGAAATGCTCGGACAATGGCGGGATACGTATCGAACAGTGTGCCGTCGACATCCCAGATCAGATGCCTAATCACGGTCTACCTTCTCGCGTCGAGCGCATCGACTTGAGGTGCGTCGCCCAACGGCCTCGAGCTAAGCTGCCCGGCGGAAGCAGGCAGTTCGCCACATATTCTCGCGCATGCCGGCGGGCCAGATGCCCCGCCCTTTGGCCCAGCCCGCCGGGTCAGCTTCAGCGAGTTGTTGGGCGGCGTACTTGGCTGTCACTACCTTTGTGGAGCCGGTTGCTCTTCGAAGCGGATGTTGTCCGGGACTGTGCGGCCGACACGTTCGCTCAGTCTTCGCAGAAGGTCCTCGGGGGATTCGTTGTCGATTGGTGACATGCGCAGAAGGTCAAACGCGAAGTAGCGCAGGCTGGGAATCTCCCATGCAGGCACTGGATCTCGCTTGAAGACGTCCTCGTCTAGGTGCATCGAGGCGATCAGGACAGCGGTGGCCTCGCGATGCCGGGACTCAATTTGCCTGCCCGCGGCAAGGAGGATTAGCAGCGGGACTACGGCAGCCAGGAGTGTCAGGAGAATGGCGGTGGCCCTGCTCGAGCCGACCTGTGTGGGTGACGGGCCAATTGCTGAATTGAGTATCGCGAGCGCGAGCGCAAAGCCGACGAGACTGGCGCCGACGATGCTGTCGGCCTTCTGTGCCGAAAGCGACTCGACGTCATGGATATTGTGGCCAAAGAACGTCGCTGTGAGACGCTCAGTGAGGTGTGGGGTGAGGCGCAGGATGCTCTTGAGCACGTAGACCGTGCCCAGAGCTCCAAGTACCGTAGCGGTGAGGTTCAGGAACTGGTCGAGTGGCATATTCCCCCCTTGGCGCGTGCCGCGCCGCCCAACGGTTTGGCTCACCTGCCGCCGGGACTGGCGGGACGACGAAATCGTCAAAGCGTGAAAACTTGCAAATGGCCGCCCCGTATCTCCGCCGAAGGCCGTCAGGTGGAGCCGGTGTTGGGCGGCACTTACTTTCTTGGACTCTTTAATGCTTGTTCGATGTCCTTGACCCGATGGTAGGTAGAGTGACCGTCAAGATCGAAAGGCCATTCAGGTCGGCGCTCCTTCCCGCTAAACCATTCTTCGGGTGCCTCTTGCAGTGCTACCAGTAGGTCCTTCTGAACCTGCCTGTGCCAGGCCAAGACCTCCCGAGGAGAACGATCTCGCCAACGTATGTAGATGAGATGGTTGCCATCGTTTACATTTAGCCCTCGCTCCTCGATTGGTCGGGGTTGCTTTCTGACGGAGCGGGCCACATCGGCCTTCCAATGGGTAATATGGGCCAATGCATCCTTCACTGTCCAGGAATCTTTGGTTTCGGGTCGAGGCAGTAACCGTCCCCAATCCTGATTCGCAAGGCCTGCAACCAGATCATCTAGGAGCTCAAACTCCCGGATCGTACGTTTGATGACTTCAGAACGGGTGTGGCGCATATTGAAACCTCCTGCCAAGACCATACCTCAGCGTCTGCCGCCCAACGGCCTCGAGCTAAGCCGCTCGGCGGCTCGGGCGTTGTGCCTTCATTCTAGGACATCTCGGCAGGCCAGGCACCACGGCCTTTTCGCCCGCCAGCCGAGTCGGCTTCAGCGAGTTGTTGGGCGGCAGGTTGCGGCATCTCCGGGGTCTCAAGGCGCCCTGGTGTATAGTCCCGAGGTCACTTTCTTTCGATTGAGGACTCTGGATGCGTGACTATGTTTGCGGTGATTTGGATGGCAAAGAGACCAAGCAAGATGATCCCGCCTACCAAGGAATAGTATTTCCAAGTCATTACCACAAATCCATAATTGCTCGAGATGTAGAGCGCGACATATGGCACCAATTGCTTCCAATCCATCTTCTCTCGGAATGGGATCTTCAGTATCCAGTCATAGAGAGCTTCGATCGCCAGAAATGCCAAGAAGATCCCCAGAAAGACAATGTATCGTGGTGTCTTCTGTTCCTGTTGGACGAGGAAGATCGCATAGATGGCTGGAATCGCTAGAAGGAAGTATGCCCATCCGATTCTTTGCAGAAGAGCAAGATGATTCTTGCGAATAAGAAAGATGAAGATCAGAACCACGCTGTTCACAAGACCTAGCGCGAAGAAGAATGGTTCAAGCATCTTGAGGCTCCTTCTGTCTCCGTTGCGAGCCTACTGCTCCAGCTCCTCAGCAGTGCCGCCTAACGGCCTCGAGCTAAGCTGCCCGGCGGAAGCGGGCAGTCCTAGCAGGACTCTACGCCCGGCCGGCGGGCAATTCAAGCATCCCCGAAGGCCCAGCCCGCCGGGTCAGCTTCAGCGAGTTGTTAGGCTGCCGAGCGGGAAGAAGAGGGAGGATCTAGGTGAATGCCGCGTTGATTCTGGAAACGAGGGCGCGCGCCTTCTCGTATGTGCCAGCGGGCATATCTTCCTTGGTGTTCATCGCGTTGAAGCGGTCTTGCATTGGGCCCATGATTCTTCGCTTGTCGAGCTTGTTGGTTCGACCTCTGCTGATGAGTGCGCGCTCAACGCGGTTCGCGATGAGCTGAGAGCCGTCTGTCGGCAGGTCAGACTCAGTGAGGTTCGTGCCGTAGGCTTCGTTTGCGCAATCCAGGTAGAACCCGACGGGGAATAGGTCCTCGATCGCCGCTGAGGATTCGCTGAAGCCGGGAATGTCGCCCAGCATTAGTATGCGGAACTTCGCCTGGTTCTCCGCGGCCAAGCCGTCAAGGTAGTTTTCCTTGATCTTCTTTCTGGCTTCGAAGCCTGCGTCGTCGGAGTCGAGTAGGACAGCCGCGTCGAACCCGTTGCCGATCATGAAAGCCGCGTACATGGGCGTCTTGGAAGCTCCGTCCGCAGGGATCATGAAGACACGGTCGGAGAGGCGCTCGTCACCAGAGTTGGCAAGGAGGCCGGAAAGCTTGTGGATGATGATCGCATCCTCGCCGCCCTCTACGATGAGATTCTGTCGGTTGCCCAGTAGGCCGGACATACCTCCTGACAAGCCCAGGACAGCCTCGATGACCATCATGGGCTGACGTTGGGAGCTGATCATGGAATTCTTGACCTCGCCGTGATGGTCGTGGACCTCCATGACCCGAATTCGCTCCGGATAGGCGGGATCGATGAGTGTCGCGAGGTGGGTTGTATAGAGAACTGTGTTCGTGCGCGAGAGCTCTTGAAGGAAGGTCAGCAGGTCCGTGTGCCCTGCATGGTGTAGATGGATCCCTGGCTCATCGAGAAGTAGGATGCAATCCTTGAAGTCGCCTCGGCTCGCGTGGGTGAATCTCCAGATGAAAGAAACGAACCATTGGAATCCTGTAGAGCGGCGCGCAAGCGGGACAAATGCACCGAGGCCCTCGTCCTCGACATGGATGTCGAGGGTAGGGCCATCGACGCGGATGTTGAATTCGACAGCTTTCTGCTTCCACATATGGGTAAAGCGTTTCGTGAGGTATGCGGAAGCTGCGTTGGTGTCGAAGCCGCGGAGTGTCCTCCCCTCTTCCGTTCCTGCCTTGCCGACAAGGTCGTCAAGCTTAAGCCCAGCAAGCTCAAGGGTGATCAAGATGGTCTTGTCATCCTCATCGAGGTTCTTCCTCCCGTGGTCCCTCATTCGCTGGACGAGGTCCACGACTTCGGTGTGGCCCGCGAATGTTGCGTAGTCGGACATGTAGATGCATTTGGGCAGGCGGCTAAGAATCCACCCACGGGCTTTCTCGAGGTCCAGCACCGCAGAACACTCGGATGGGATTGTAAGCGTGTACTGGTTGTTGAAAGTGCGGGTTACGTCAGTTGTGAACGGGCGGGGAATGGTTGGAGGTGGCGGTGTTGGCTCCGCGGCTTGTTGATCTGGGGTGGGCTCCCCTTCGGCCGTTGGGGCGGGCAAGAGACATTCCCGATAGAGGGCGTCATCCTCCTCGGGAGATAGTTCGAACTTGCCTGTGCAGACCTCAGTGGAGGGATCGCCCGGGGGCCATCTGTCGATTGGCCAGTCGGCATTGATGCTGTATTTCGTGTCGTCGAAGGGACTAAGGGCATAGAGGGCCTGCAGGAGATTGCTCTTGCCGCACTCGTTCTGCCCTACGATGGCTCCAATGTCGTGGACTTTGATCCACCCGGAGTCGACGACGTTGCGATAGTTCTTCACGCAGAAGCCGACTAGTTTCATTTGGCCCCCACAAGGGATCGAATCGAGGAAAGTATATCAGCCTCGCCCGAAAACACGAGGCAGCCTAACGGCCTCGAGCTATGCTGCCCGGCGGCCCGGGCTTGACGCCTTCATTCTAGGCCAATCTGGCGGGCAATTGACCACGGCATTCTCGTCCGCCAGCCGGGTCAGCATCAGCGAGTTGTTAGGCGGCGGAGGTCTACCCCTCGGACATCAGGTGAGAGATGGCGGGCTGTTGCGGCAATCCATCCGCATCGGCGATCGTCGACCCCGCTAGACGCTGGTCCTCTGAGGCATCGATGTCCGAACCGCCGAAATGGACCACTCCGTTGCGCCGTGCAGCGAAAGGTCCAGTGGATTCCCGTAGCGCACTCTGTCGATGCGTGGGTAAGTGACCTGCCGTCTCCCCTTGCCACTCATGCGCCCGCGGGAGGGCTCAATTTCCTAGCTGCCAGGCCCCTTTTCACGAGTGTAGAGGGCCGCCAGCAAGATGGCGAAGACGGCTCCCAGGATCGTGGGCGGCCAGGCGGCAGCGGGGATCCCTCCAGCCAAGAGACCCCAAGCCATGGTGACAGCGTACAGGATCATCCAGGCAATCTGAACAAGAACCACGATCTTGACCCGCTCCCAGGCCTTCTCCCTATATGCCATCCCGGCACCAAGCGCAAAGGCCAAGAACGCTGCTCCGAGGACCCGTTCGATGGCCGGATCCTTTGCCATCATCAACTCAGGGCTCACCACATGGAGCAGGCCATATATGGCCCACCATATGGCGTAGACCAGCAGGGTGATCCTGAGTGCCTTGGAAGTCTGCCCGTTCATCTTTTGATTCCTCCTTCTGGACGAAGCCTTGCGTGAAAGATTAGGCACGGTGGCCTCGGACTGCGCCGCCTAACGGCCTCAAGCCTCAGAGCCCAGCAGCGTAAGTTCAACCACTTCGTGCGGGAGTACAACCACGATCGGCCCCACGAGTCTCTCGGCCAGGAGACGCCGGCGTCGGCCTACCGGCCATCCTTTCGACCCTATCCAGAGCGGATCCCGAAACTGGAGTACCCGGCGCATTTCGAGCGACGCCTCGTCAGCCGCAATGGTGGCATCCGCTGGGGCAGCGGCTGGGTGAACGTGAGCCATGTCCTGGAAGAAGAGTACGTCGGCCTCGAGGAGGTCGAAGACGGCGTGTGGGCTGTCTACTTCGGGCCGATGCTCCTCGGTCGCTTTGACGAGGAAACCCTGCAGCTACATGGGGGTTATCCCCATAACAAGCCGTTGTGAGTGTTACCAATCAGCTTGGACTTTCTGTTACCCATCAGCCCGACTGCTCAAGGTTTCTCCATCCCTTCGCCAGTGGAGTATTCGGGGCGATGGGAACTGCGAATGGCAGTCTTGAGTCTGCGGGTGTCAGCCCTCTGCTTAGTCCCACCATACGCTCACCAGCTGATAACCTTCTGGCATTCTTGGTGGATTGGCGAACGAGTCCTGTGAAAGGCCGATTGAATCGGGGGTGAGGTTCCGCATAAGGGGAGCGAATGTGGATGGCGCTAGGCGCGTCGCGATCAGTGCTGTGTCGGTGAACGGCCAAATGTCATCGTATGTCTCATCAACTTCGGTGATGGCTAAGTAGACGCCGGAGACGCCTTCCATGCGTTCAATTCGGCCGAGGACCTGGTCGAAGGCGTCAACTCCGGGATGTTTCGTGAGATTGCAGCCGATGGAGCCCGGGTCGTCGTTCCCGTCGAAGAACTGGGCCCGTGACACGAGGACTCTTTGGCCCCCAGTCGAGACCCCGAGAGCTCTGATGATGGAAACCAGCTGTACGCGTTTGACCTTGTCCACGATGGAAAGCTCTCCTTGGCCGCCTAACAACTGATTCTACAACCACCCCCTCCCGCCTGCACGTCTCCCCCGTGCAGGGGACGTGGACGATGCGGAGAAGTCGTAGAATCCCTCCGTACGGGGTGAGTCGCGGTGGAGGATACCCAAAACGTCGGCGGTTGCGCGAGGCACGCTCCTGCCCTCTCCGGCTCACCCCCCAGGGTGATCGCAGGCCGTCCCGCCTCCTCGACCATCTCCAGCCCACGCTCCGGCGCCGCCACTACGCGCTGCGCACCGAAGCCTCCTACCTACACTGGATCCGGCGCTACATCCTCTTCCACCACAAGCGCCACCCGGCCAACATGGCCACACCCGAAATCGAAGCCTTCCTCACCCCACTTGCCGTCGACCAGCACGTGTCGGCCGCCACGTAGAACCAGGCCCTCTCCACCCTGCTCTTCCTCTACCGCAACGTCCTCGGCATCGACCTCGAGCTGCTCGGCGGAAGCGGGCAATGCCACTTGGACTCTAGGGCAAGATGGCGGGCATGACAAGCGCCGAATTGGCGGCGGCGCCTGGCGGTGCTATTGCTGAGGGCGAGGCTGGGTGCTATGCTC
>Ga0315274_10015385_pt1 | contig 10838 bp, 4 predicted proteins | sample YL17G02_20_MG_FD_203700 | JGI IMG/M metagenome (GOLD analysis project Ga0315274, IMG submission 203700) | Sediment microbial communities from Yellowstone Lake, YNP, Wyoming, USA - YL17G02_20 | ecosystem: Environmental > Aquatic > Freshwater > Lake > Sediment | place: USA: Wyoming | collected...
GTATCGATCTCTGGAGAACTTCAAACTGATCATCTATCTGCTCGCTGGGCATTTGGGGTTATTACCCACTTGAAACGTCGAAGAGCCAAAATGTTTTTTCTATTGCATCTATTGTACGTGAAGTTTTTTTATCTCTTTGCTTAAAGCAGGGGTCTGTGAAATCTAAATTAATTACATCATAAGGAAACCACGTATTTGCACGCTTCGATTGCCCTATTGCTCCAGCCCCAACGAAATCTTCAAAAGTTCCTAAAAATCCTCTAGCTCCAGGCAATCTATTATGAATTCTTGCATATCTCTCTGGAACACATTCACAAAAAGTTAGGCTTTCGGGAAGATATCCCGAATTAGTTGTCGCAATTAATCCCCTTTCTTTAAAAATATTAATATCATAGGTTTTGGTGGAAGTAAGAGTCAATAATCTAATATACGACCGTCGATTTGAATCTCGTCTAATCGTCGCGTGTTGCGCCCATTTTTCCCTTATAAACCATTTTTGTGGACTATTGTATATCTGATCTTCTTCTTTACGATTAAAGTCGCCTTCCGCATTGTTCATTTTTTCCACTTAGCCAAGCCTTCTAAAAAAATACTTTTCAATTTTTCAACATTTCCCTCAGATTTCTTATAGGAAGTTTCAAATCTTATTAATATATCTTCAAGAAAATTTCTGTCCTTCTTTTTAATTTTTCTGTATATTGGATTATTCTTATTTATAAATAGCCGGTTATTTTCCAAGTCTATTTCAATCGGATATTTTGCCTGCGTATCATTGTATTCTATCTTAAAGCTCTTTCTAAATTCAGAATTTAGATAACTTTTAGCATTTTCTTTTCTTATTTCTTCTTCAATTTTGCGTTTATTTTCCTTTCTTTCATCCCATCTAACTCTGCAATCAACGAAGACTTTATAATGAAGCAAATCATGCAGATAATTTTCTATTTTTCTGTAATGTGGATGAGTTATCCTAAAAGAATTCCTATTGATATTTAATGCTTCTTCAAGCCCCTCCTCAATATATATTTCACCAAAATTCCAAGGAATAAATAGTTTTTCTGCATAGGGATACTCTAAGAAATTTGGGTCCATTATAATCGCAACATTTTTTATTCTCAGAATTATCCCCTGAAGTTGCGGTGGCTTGATCATTTGCTTTTGATTGTAGACATAACCTCTGAAATAAAGCCTAGATTTATCATCAAAATTGAATTTTTCTTTGAAGCTATAGATTTGAAAATCTTCACCAAGATTTTTTATTTCTTCTTCATTTGGCAACAAAATAGGTTTTTTTAAATATACTCCATCAAAGTCCACGCTAAAATTTAAGCTCTTTACATAATTTTTTATATCATTTATCGTTTTTAAACTTCCACCATCTTTAGATGGAACTCTTATTGGTCCATTATTTAGGTATTCAACAGGAACTATATTTGCGATTTGCAGTATTAGTTGCCAATATCTCCCAACATCTTTTGAAATATCTAACTTATTTTTCTCAATCTCCTCAACAATATCTTCGAACTTCTTACCATCAAAATTAACAACTTCAATTCCTCTTTCTTTTCTTTCTTTATCTTCTAGAAGTTCCCTAAATCCCCGGGATAAGTCTGTTAAGATTATCATTGTGTAATGCTCTTCTTTTTCTTCAGGCTTATTGATAAACTTGACCTCGCTTAGCTCATAAAATTCCTTTTCCTTAGGTTGAGATTTTCTGAATTTGCTAAAGTCTATTTCTGCTTCAAATTTATAGTTCTCGTTTTCCTTAGTTGATATTATCTTCATCTTATTGCAAATTTCAGAAACAGCTATAAAACCGATTCCAAATTTTCCAATAATTGGTCTTTTTAAATTCTTAGTCAATTCACCTTTATCTCTTCTATCTGATCTGCTTATCCACACAAATCTGTCACTAAATTCTTTATAGTTCATCCCCTCTCCATCGTCAGTAATTGAAAATGTGTCAAATTCGGGTTTAGCTCTTATAATTACATTTTTTGCTTCTGCATCATATGCGTTATTTATTAGCTCTTTAATTGCATAAGCAGGATTGCTGTAGATTCCCTTGCTTAGATGTTCTAAAATTTGTGCTCCAACTTTCATTTGGGTAATCTGAGGTTTATTTAATTTAAGTTCAAGCGCATCCTTCTTATTCATGTTTTCCTCTTTCATCTTATTTCTATAATTTAAATATCATTTATCCCTTTTCTTAATCGAGGATTTTTGAGTACTCTCCAAAACCAGCGGCAATCCCCTTTTCTTTTATTTCAGACTTTCTTCTTCAATAACAACATTCGCCTGGGAAAGGGCTTCTTTCACCTTATCTTCATATTCTGAAGTCGTCATTTCGCCATCTTTAGTTGATATTTCGATTTTTATTTCGACTTTGTCATATTTTCCCTTGATATAATTGACTATCCTGACAATATCTGCCAGCTTGCCCGTGGGAACATTCAATCTGAGTTTAATGCTTCGATGTTTATTCTTATCGTGTAAAGGCGTTTTCCCTTTGAGTTCTTCGATTCTTTTTTCAATAACCTCATTGAGTGCCTCCTTTTTTTCTTTCGAAAGGAACTCCCATTCAATTTCTCCATTTACTTTCTTCACTTCTTCAACGGAGCCGCACGATTTAATTTTATCCGCGTATGAGTCAATGGTCTTTTCGGTAATACCTCTCTGGGCTTTACAGAGTTCTGCACTGATAAGGATTTCTCCTTCAACAAGCTCTGGAGATATATCCTCGCAGAAATGACGACAGACCGGTTTCTTGTTCTCGATATCCCCGATGCCAAATAAGCCCTGCTTCACTCCTTCCTTGATGCAATTTTTCAGAATATCGTCCGCGACAATTCTTATTTCTCCGGGTGTTTTGAAGAATGCTTCGAGAATGTCTTTGGTATTAACGTGATCCTTACCCTTCAGATATTTGTCCTTCAACGTAAGAGCGGAAAGCTTTTCCAGTATCTCGCCTTCGCTCCTCAACCTGTCAAAGACTTCTTTATCAATTGTCGCACCTAAACCGTATGTCGGAATGCCTAAATCAATTTCCTTAAAACTGTCCCCTTTAGCCGGAAGCAGTATTGAACGATAAAGGAATCTTATCTTATCCTTGACTTCATTCTCGGCCTTTTTGGATCTGTCCTTAACTTCCTTTCTCTGTTCCTCGGTAAGGTGCAAAGACTTATCTTTCTCTATCAATTGCCATGCAATTTTCCTCTTTAGGAAATTTTCAAAAATTATCCTTTCTGAGTCTATAGGGCATAGGAAAATCAGCGTGTTTCTATATACTCTTGGCCGCTCTCCACATTTTTCAAAAAACTCTTTGATTCTTTTCCTATTGTCGAGAATAATCAGCTTCAGATTTCTAGTGTCTGGAATATCTTTGGAGATCGCTGGCCAGACAAATATATCGAAATATTTCTTGTCCAAATACGTCGTAATAACGTTTTTTTCTTCGTCTTTCAAATTCTCGACACTGTCGACTTTAGTTAAAAGAATACGATTGAGATTTGGCTGATTTGTGAAGAATAAACCCTGGTCAGAAAGATAGAAAAGGTTATCCTTTAGTTTGGAAACGGTCTCCACTACTATGCTGCTAGGGACTGCTATATCCGCGCTGGAAAGCTTAATATCATTGATAGTAGCGCCTCTTTCCGGTCCACCGGAAAATGAGTATAAGAAAATCGCCGTCGAAGCGACCGTTCCGAAATGAAATGGTTTATAAGCGTCGCCAATATTTCTATCAACCCTTTTCGCGCCTGCTTCTTTCGAGGTTATATCCTGTGCTATAACGCTGTCATATTCGGGTCCAATAAACTTAACCAGTTCGCGCCTAATGTCATCATTTCTTAAATCAATATCGCCCAACCTAATAAAGGGTCTCTGTATATCTCGTAATGCGTAAATTACCAGAGAGAGAAGCCTTAATACGCCTCTTGTTCTATGGAATAAGGGGAAGCTTCCCCACCTTTTGTAAAAAACATCAATAACTTCTGGAAGAAACGGATAGCTTTTCAAGAATTTATCTCTATAATCTGATTTATCCATCCCCTCAGGAATCAATCTTTCTTTTTCTGCATAATCCAGAAACTCTTCTACGACCTTCTTGCTTTCCTTTTCGTCGATCTGAGTGAACAACCTTCTTCTTATTACCTGGTCGATTTCTTCATCCCGGACCGGCGTATAAACTTTCTCCATTCTGCCCATGATTGATTGAAGTGCCTGTAGAAGTTCTTCTGACTTTTCATCCCTGTATGGATTGCTCGATGGGAGCGAAGTGAACATTATGGTCTTGTCTAAAGCCTTCACTGCTCCGGTAAGTTCCTGAAAAAAGGCAAGAGTCTGCGAAGCCAGATTCGAATCACCTATCTTAAGGCCCGATGCTTTTAGGATATATTCATGGATCTCATCCAGAAGAATCAGAACTGGCTGTTTCTTTTCCAATAGCTCTATTATCTTTTCGCCGCCGGGCGCGACTTTTCCCCTCAAAATGCTCACTTTCCCGGTAAGCTGTCTTTCTATTTCTTCCCATAGAGTATGTTCGTCTTTGCCAACGGGCAGTTTTTCTCCCGAAAAAACTACGGTATTTATGCCCCACTCTTTTGCTTTATGATAAAGCGCAATTAAGGTGTGCGTTTTCCCTCCACCAAATGGAGTTTGTAATTGAATTACTGCATCGCCTCCTTTGCCTTTTACCCTCTTTTCCGCGATATCCAGTAAGTTTTTCATACCCTGCGTGATGAATGTCCTTCCGTAAAACAAATCAGAATTCTTGTACTCGACGGGAGCTCTTCCCTTGAATACTTCCCAGAGATCGGCGGCAAATACGTCCAGCGTAAGCTTGCCATCCGAAATATCTTTATGAGGGATAGCTATCGTTGAAAATGGCTTCATTCGAACAACCTCCTCTGTACAGGTTTTGATATCTCGCTTATTATCTTTTCCTTCCCTGAAAGAAAACCATCAAGCCACTGCTTTTCCTTGCTTTCCTTTGGCAAGGTCTCGGAAATAGCCTGAGCAACGCGATATAAAGCGTCTTTATTCCCCCATCCGCTCTCAGAAAGGAACTTTGTCATTTCTTCCCTTTTACCTTCTTTCCATAAGTGCAGTGATTTATGCAGAACGTCGATAAGTTCATCTTCTCCGATTCCTTTTAGATGACGTTCATGTGGCCCTAAGACTCGAATGAATTCTTTATCTTTATGGACGAATCCTTTGTTCCATTCTTGAGTTATATCAATGCCTTCAGATTGAGCAAGCTTTCGAGCATCATCGAAGGGCATTTTCGCTTCCTTAAAGAAATACCGCCATATAATGTAAAACCTAGTCAGGGGAGAAATTTCTCCCGATATCCCGTTATGCAAGATTTGCTTAATCGCATAATCTGTAACTATTACTCTGACGATATCAAGGAGGCTATCTGCTTTAATGATTTTCCCTTCATAATCTGTCACTTTTTTATATTTGCCGAATATCTCAATTGCAGAGCCTATACCTGCAATGAAGAAATCTGCCCCTGAAACTCCTTCCTGCCATAGCCTTTCCAGTTTCTCATGCAAATACTTTTTAATCTCTTCCTTGACTTCGTTGTACCAACCATTCTCTTTTCGCTCTATCTTCCTTGCGACAAAATAGATTGAGGACGCCAAAGCTGCAGATTCTCTTGCCCTCAACCTTGTTTCTCTTTCTGTGTCTATCGGCCAAGATGCCGTGACCACCAATCCAGACTCAAGAAGGGAATTTATTAGCGTCTCCCAACCAGATGTTGATTTGTGCGTATAAACAATAGTTGCGATTCCGTTAGGTTTTAAAACTCTAGAGATCTCTTGAAATGATTTCTTAAGATTTTCTTCAAAATAATGTTTTGCTTCTTCCCATGTTTTATTATCCCTATATGCCACAATCTCCTTGCTTTTAGGTGTTAGTGGTGTCGAAAACAGTTCGGGGAATAAGTCTCCGATTGTTCTTTTGAGCCAGACATAATAGAAATCGGAAAGGTGCGAATAAGGCACATTGTCATAATAGGGCGGGTCTGTAAAAACTGCATCAAAGAAATCGTTTTTATATTGTAAAGACGTAGCGGATGACTGTGCTACATGAACGGGAATTGAATTGTTAATCTGAGAACAATGTTCTATTACTCTCAATATCCAGTCCATAGCGGATTTCCAATCTCCCGTAGCACCGCTAAAAGGATTCAATTCCGCATAATCCCAAATCATCGGTAATGCTTGACGAGTGAACGTGTTGGCGATAAAGCCTCCCTGCGAAACCCATAAACTTAGAACGGAATTAAAAGACTCTATCCTATCCACAGCTAAAGCTAAATAACTCGCTACTATCTTTGCTCGATCATCCGAATACTTTTCTTTTATCATCATGTTATGTGCAGCACGGACCTTATCAGCAAAAGTAATAAGCGCTAACTTTTGGCGAGTGTTAAAAAGATCGCCCCATTCGAGAATTCCATATCTTTGAACACGAAAGCCTAACGTGTCTTTTGGTGGTAATAATTCATCAGGTATCGGTTCGAGGCCCCAATCTTCTTTTATTCGCTCAATTCGTTTTGAAAGATATTTTTCAGCAGAATCGAAATCTTTTAATTCCGCTTCAGTTGCGATTCTATAATATTTCCCTTGCATACTGGGATTGTGTAAGACAACTGCAATCATCCTTTGTCCTGCTTTTCCTTTTTGGAAGAGTTTTCTAGTTGAATCACCATCAACTGTCGAACCACAAACAGGACACTTTACAATTGCCCTAGAAACCGTTCCCTCATTTGGATCGAAATCTTTAGCGAAAGATTTCTCTCCGTTCATTATCTCAAATTCAACATTCTTGTTTATAACAACCGGTCTTAAAGCTACTTTTCTTTGATTAATATTTAGAAGCCAAAACTGCCTCATAAGAGGAATCTCGGCATGGCATGAAGGATTCTGGCAAGGAATAGTTCTTGCCCATATATATGCTACAGGTACAGAGCCATCTCTTTCGCTAGAATAATATTTTCCTATGTCTTTCTTCGCTTCTTCGAAAATCCAATTTCCCCATTTTTTTACGTCCTCCAATAACGGATTTTTTATGTTCTCTATAAGATCATTCCAATCTTTTTTCGTTTCTTTAACTTTTCCGTATTTTTGCGGATATTCAAGTGTGCATTTCAGGATTAGATTCGCCACCGGATTATATTCTCCAGCATAGGTCTCACAGCCAAGTCGTAAAGCTTCTAAAGGAATCGCCCCCCCTCCCGAAAACGGGTCCAATACCTTGGGAGGTTTTCCTCCGTTCGCCTCTAGAATATCTTTTCTCGCTTTTTCAATAAGTCGATGGTTTAGGGAATTATCCCATTTTGAGAGACTAACTATGAATTCCTTAGTCTTTTCCCTCTCCGATTTGTTTTTCGGAGCAGGAATCAAAGCGGCGTAATTTGTGGCGCGCGAGGAAGCCAGAGGCCGACGCGCCCACCAAATATGAAGCGTTGAAATATGCCCATGCCTGATATTTTTCTCTTTAGCAGATTCTTTGCTAACTTCCTTGACGGGGAAGCATTCTTCTATGAATCTCTTATCTTCCATAATCTCCCCTAGGCGTTCTGAGCGATTTTCTGCCATTCCTCGCGAGTCACTATAAAGCGGACGACCTCGACTTTCTCGACAACGTCCAAGTTTTCCGCAGGATTCCGGACGATTTTAAGTTCCGGCTTAGTTGCGGCATTCGTCACAATGTAAAGCCAATATTTCTCTCCGAATCTTTTAGCCTTGAACCATTCGTTCGGAGTTAGAATAACGCTGCCGGTATCTTTCCTCGCTTTTACTTCGATATATCTAATATCGTCTTTTGCTTTTGATCGGATATCGAAACCAAGATTCTCTTTTGAAACGTCCTCGGGCTTCCTGCCCTGCTCCCTTTCGTATTCCATGGCCTTTTTCATCCCGATCTTTTCTATTTCCTCGTCGCTAATCATTTCCTTCGACGACGTCGGATGCACGTATACCGCCCCTATCAATTTAGGAACAGAAATAGTAAGACTCGTCTCCTGCTCAATCTCTTTCTTCAACAATTCAAGCGCATGATCGTATTGGCTTTTTCTCTCGGTCTTGTTGCGGATTACGATATCCACTTTTTCGCCGATTTCCTGCCTTTCATAGAGGCTGGCGAGATCCGCGTCAAGCTCGCCAATAAGGAAATCCAGAGACCTGACTCCATACTTCTTCTTGATATTCGCCTGGCGGTTTCTCTCTTCGAGGATTTCCTGCTGATAGTTTTCTACTGCCGTAACCGCAAACTCCTGGGCTTTTTCCTTCACTATATCGACGCTTATGTTTTTATTTGATTTTGAGGGTACGAAATCCCATAGAACCGCAGGGTTAACTGCTTTTATCTCCTTGCCATCATCCAGCGCTGTGATAAGCCTTTTCCCGGCAATCTGCCCTTTCCCATCTTTTACTTCGCCCTCGAATATCCAGATTATGCCTTTGTAGATGCAAGAGGGGTCTTCAAAGACCGCGCCTTTTTGCAGTTTAATGAAGTAATTTTTCGTAACCCATTCAAGCAAAGCTTCAAAGAGCGGATGCCCAAAGCATATGAATTCAGCATCAGGGTTTTTGAAAGCGACTTTTTTGTCAAAAGTTGCCTTGGGATAAGACTTAAGCATAGAACCAAACTTGTTTTTGAAATTTACATCTTCGGATAATTTCCTTATTTCAAAGGGAATCGAATCAATAGCTAAGAAATCTTCGTCTCTTACTTTGAATTTTCCTCCCGCAGCCACAAATGCTTTCTTGAAGAATTCCTCAACATATTCAGGAATTAGCTTATATTCCTCAGCCTTCTCTGCCATCTCCTTGATTCTTGAATAATCAATATGCCTTGTTGCCAGACTCTCTCCCAGAGCTTCCTTTATTTTTATAATGTAATCTTTATCCACCTTGACATCGAGCTCTTTGATGATGTCATCCATGCTCCTGGCATTCGCTACGGCTTCAAGTATCAGCTGATAGAGATTCTTGCCATAGAAAGTATCTCCAATAACATCGAAAACCTTGTCGCTTCCCAAAGCTTTTCGAATCTCATCAAGCTTGTCAAAAAGTTTCCCTAAAATTTGCCCTTCTCTTGTATCTCCAGCCACGAGATTGAAAACATAGACATCCTTCTGCTGCCCATATCTGTGAATTCTTCCCATCCTCTGTTCGAGCCTGTTGGGATTCCAGGGAATATCGTAATTAATCATCAGATGGCAGAACTGGAGATTTATGCCTTCTCCCGCCGCTTCAGTGGCAACCATAACTTGAGTCTTGTGCTTGAAAATCTTTTCTGCTTCTATCCTTTCTTCTAGCTTCATGCTTCCATGAATGCAATTTACTGAATATCCCCATGATTTTATTTTCTTGACGAGATACTCCATCGTATCTCGCGATTCTGTAAACACTAATATTTTTTCATTTCCGCGTATTTCTCTGATTTTTTTCATCCCTTCTGCGATTGCTTTTTTCAACTCTGCGAGCTTAACCTCGCATTCATCTTTGAGAATTTCTTTTGCAGCTTCCTGCATGTGCTCAAGTGACTTGATTTCTGACTTTAACTCGTCTCTATTCTGGGAAATGCTCAGCGTTTCCCATTTTTTTTCTTGTTCCCACCGGCTTTCTTCATCGTAATCATCGACTTCGTCAATATCCGTGGTAATTGTTTCTTCTGGGATTTCCGGTCCCTTCAGCAGATCCTCAAGCCGTTCTTGTCTTCTTTCAAGCGATCTCAAGAGCGCATAGGTGCTTGAAGCCATCCTTCTCTGCAAAATCAACAGAGCGAAAGCTACATTTCTCCTGCGACTGTCGGAGCACAGGGCTTTGTTATATTGATAAATGACGTAGCTCGAAACTTCGTTGTAAAGATTCTTTTCCTTCTCAGAAAGCCTGAACTTAATCGTTTTCGGATATCGATTTGTGAAAATCGGTTTTCCTTCAAAATCCTTAAGGTCCTCTTTCAGTCTTCTAATGAATAACGGATTATCCTTGTTCCTGAGCGACTCTTCTATCAATTCCTGCTTAGCGAAAAAGCCGGGCACAAGAAGGTCAAGGAACAGCCTGAAGTTTTCAGGGTCCCCTTTATGTGGAGTTGCCGTCAAGAAAAGCATATGTTCGCAATTTTTGGATACCGCATCCCCTAATCTATAGCGCTCGGTCTTAGATGATTTGCCTCCCTCCGCGCCATATCGATATGCAGCCATTTTATGGGCTTCATCTACTATGACTAAATCCCAATGCACGCTCTTAATGGAGGGTAGAATTTCTTTTCTTTTTGCGAAATCAATAGAAGTAATAACCTGATTCTCTCTCTGCCACACATTTTCAGCATAATGGGCATCCAATAAACCCCTATCAATAACCGTCATCGGCTCTAAAAACTTTTCTTTCAGCTCTCTTCGCCATTGGTCTTTTAGATGGCCGGGAACGATGATTAGTATTCGCTTTGCCAGACCGCGCAATTTCAATTCTTTGAGAATAAGTCCGGCCATTATTGTTTTACCGGCACCGGGATCGTCTGCGATAAGAAACCTAATCCTTGGAAGTTTCAAAATGTAGCCATAAACGGCTTCTATCTGAAAAGGTAAAGCGTCTATTTTGGAAGTATTCATTGCAAGAAGAGGATCGAAAACTGAGGCAAACTTGTATCTCTGAGCCTCCATTGCTAAAAAAGCTTCTTCTCCTGGGGAAGAGAAATCCAGGATAAACTTCTTTGCTTTAAGCTTCTCTAATTCTTCCTTTGGAATAAGTTGGTCTACATGTGTGTTAGAATAAATCGTCGCTCCGACAAGCCTGATACGCTTTCCAAATACTTCAACTTTT
>Ga0315274_10015387_pt1 | contig 10836 bp, 8 predicted proteins | sample YL17G02_20_MG_FD_203700 | JGI IMG/M metagenome (GOLD analysis project Ga0315274, IMG submission 203700) | Sediment microbial communities from Yellowstone Lake, YNP, Wyoming, USA - YL17G02_20 | ecosystem: Environmental > Aquatic > Freshwater > Lake > Sediment | place: USA: Wyoming | collected...
GGGCCATGAAGCCTGCCGGGACCGACATCATGGACGAGTTTTATAAGGATCACACCCATGATCCCGATACCAATGGGGTCAGAATCCTTGACCCATTTATGGGAGGAGGCACGACAGTAGTTGAAGCGCTTCGCCTGGGATGCCACGTTACCGGTATCGATCTCAATCCCGTGGCATGGTTCATCGTAAAAACCGAGGTTGAACCTGTAAATATTGAAGATTTGAAAGCGGCCTTTAAGAGATTGGAGAAAAGACCTACCTCAACGGGAAAAACATTAAAGGAAGAACTTCTGAGTCATTATAAGACTGAGTGCCCCTGCTGTGGAGCAGGGAGAGAAGAAGCCGATATAATCTATACCTTCTGGGTCAAATCAGCCATCTGCACGAATCCCACCTGTCGGAAACCAGTCCCATTATTTTCCGATTACATCATTGCCATGAAATCACCTACTGTTCGTTACCTTCCGGATTACAAATGTAATTCCTGCAGCAAGGAATTCGACCTCGATATAGGGAGAGCATCACTCATCTCTGAAGAATCCCTGATGGTTAACAACCCCAGGGATGCGTCCGGTGACCTAAGAAGCAATAAACGCTGGGCTCCTTATAATCCTATTGACAAGAATGTAAAGTGCCCATGGTGCTCTAAGATAATCATGGTGGGACCGGTCAACACGGTCAAAAAGGAAAAGAAGAAAGCACCGTTGGCAGTCCTTCTCTGTCCCCATTGCAGCTCCGTATGGCAATACCGGGGAACACTTCCGGATGAAGTCACCTGCCCGATATGCTCAAAAAGTTATTCACCCCATAAAGGAAACATTTCTGAAAAAGGAAGTTTTATCTGTCCTTCCTGCGGGATCAAGGATAAGATCATCAAATCCATTCGAAAACTTCCTGAGGACCAACTTCTTCCAACCACGCCCTATGCCATTGAGGGGTACTGCCAAAAATGTGCAGGAAATGGAAGCGTTGAGGAGAGTAATCTTTTCACCCCCACCCTCACCCTCCCCCATCAAGGGGGAGGAGATTGTTATAAATCTTCCCACCCCTACCAAGAGGGAGGGGATTATAACAAATCTCCCCTCCCCAACCAAGAGGGAGGGGATTATAACAAATCTCCCCTCCCCTGGCGGGAGGGGATGAAGGGGAGGGGGAAAAAAGAATTTTCTCACCTGTGCAATATCAAAGACAATAATGGGAAGTTTTTCAAGAAGATTACCCCTTCTGACTTAAAGAGGTATCAGGATGCTGAAAAGAGATGGGAAAAGGAGAAAGGGAGTCTCCCATACCCCAAGGGTGAAATACCAATTGGAGAGAAAACTAAGTCCGGATTGATCGCCCATCATTATAAATACTGGCATCAGATGTTTAATCCCAGGCAGTTGCTTTGCCTTAGTACACTCCTCAAGGCTATCGGAGAGGAGGAAGATCAGGTTTTGAAAGAGATGCTGTTAAGTGGGTTTTTTAACCTTTTAAATAATATGAGTAACTTTTGCTCTTATATTTGGCAGAGAGATTGTATTCGACAGATTTTCGCAAGGCATGATTTTCAACCAAAATCTACAATATGCGAAAGTAGTGTATGGGGCACATCTATAGGAATGGGGACGTTTTCTTCACTTTTTGGAGCTGTTATTGAGGGGAAAAAATTCAATTTTAAACCATTTGATCGAAAACCTTTTGATGATGTAAAGAATAAATATATACAATCAGAAGAAATTATCATCGGTGACAAAAATAACTGTTCTTTGGAATGTAAAAATTCGCAAAATATAAATTATTCTGAAAAGATGAGCTTGATTATTACCGATCCCCCCTACGCTGGCAATGTCAATTACTCCGAACTTGCAGACTTTTTCTATGTTTGGCTGCGGTTAATTCTTTCTAAAAATTATCCTTGCTTTGCTCCTGAGATCACTCCCAAGGCAGAAGAGATCATCGAAAATCCTACCCGTGGCAAAACAGCCACGGATTATAAAAATGGACTTATTGAAGTATGGAAAAGATGCAATGAAAATCTTGCTGATGAAGGATTGATGGTTTTCACATTTCACCATTCCGAAGGAAGCGCCTGGGAATCACTCCTTGAATCTTTATGCAATGCGGGCTTTGTAATCGAAGCCATTTATCCCATCCATAGCGAATCTGAAAGCTCACTGCATCTCATGGACAAACAGGCGATCTCGTATGATCTCATCCATGTATGTAAGAAAAAGGTGGATTTCAGTGAGGAGAAACAGCGATCCTGGGCAGGTGTGCGTCAGGAGATACGTCAAAAAGCTCGGGAAGAGATCAAGGTCATAGAATCTGGACGATATGGAAAGGAAAAATTATCACCGCCAGACGTAAATATCATCTTAATAGGGAAATGCCTTGAGTTATACAGCAGGCATTATGGCCAGATTGTTGATTATAAGGGAGAAGTGGTTCCTCTTCAGGAAGCTTTGACTACCATCCGCATGATGGTGGAGCAGATTGTATCTGCCCAGCGTCCACTCCCATCGGAATTAGAGCACATAGACCCAATCAGCTACGTCTACCTCACCTGCCTTTGCGACCGGAAAGAGATCCAGAGCGACGAGGTCCATAAGACAACCAGGGGTATCATGGAGCCAGAGTTGCTAATTAAGGCAGGCGTGATTAGGAAAGGCCGAGCCAAGCGCGGAAGAACTTATAAGGTAAAACTTCCGGACGAAAGATACAAAGAACTTCAGAAGCTCTTTCTTAGCACAAGAAAGACCACTGACCAGAAGTTTCTCTTTCCAGAGATGGAAGAGGCAAAATTCGATAGAATAACCTTGGTCGATGCGCTTCATTATCTGATGGGCCTTGCCGGGGCCATGGAGAATATCGTCCCGTGGTTGAATGAGTTCCGGCCAATCATTCCGCAGATTCGGGTTTCACTCGAATACATGAGAGAGAAAAACCCCACCTTTCGGGAGCCAATCAACAAGGTGCTCAGTTTAATCGAGGTGTGAGATGCCTGGCTATAAGATATTTGAAGAGCGATACCTGAATATTTACAAGGAGGAGGGCATCGCTCCTAACGAAATAAAAATTGGTCTTCTCGACTTTCTTCGAGAGATAAGAGGTGGAACCGAAGGAATACCAAGATTATCTTCCTTTATGGTTGTCGGTATTGATGAGGTCTTATATCTGGCAGAAGATCGGGAGAAGATCTCGCTTGCCATCCACAAAATTCTCCAGTCAGCAGCAGCAACCCTTGAGCGAAAGATGGTCGAGGTGCAGATTTCCTGTATTGAAAGAAGGGGACGTAGGTTCTAAAACAACTTGCCAGTTGAGCCAAAAAGGACAAGATGCTTTTTTTCTTATGATCCCCGGTTTTTCATATTGATTGTCTCTCTTCCAAAAATCCATAATGAGAGCGGCCAATCCCAATACCCCTTGTAACTCCCAATTTGATTTTGGTTTCCCGACCTCTGCCTCTCTCTTATCACAATTGCAGAATGTGGAATGCGGATTGCGGAATGTCTAATCTGTAATCTGAAATTTAAAAAGGCTGGGCCCGGCTGCTCCAGGAGGGCGATCTTCTGATCTTTAAGACTTAGAAACACTGGATTCCGGGTCAAGCCCGGAATGACAAATAAGGGAAAGGAGCAATCGCTGTGCATCACCCGTTCGACCGCAGCTCAGGGTAAACTTTACGGGGAAGCACAATAGGGGCGCTTCAATTGCGGATTGCAGAATGCAAACTGCGGAATGTGAAATCTACAGCCCGAAATGTGCAATCAAAGATCGGCGGGGGCCATGAAAGTTGAAAGGTAGGTCTAATTCACAAATGCAGAACGCGGCTCGGACAGGATCTTAGCGAGACTCTTTCGTGATTCACCGAGAATCAATAATGAACGAACAAACAAATCAAGCGAAACGGAAGGATCTCCTGCTTCCATCTTCGCTACCCTCGACTGACTGGACTTCAGGAGACGAGCAAGTTGCTCTTGAGTTAGGCTCTTGTCCTTCCGACGTTCCTGAAGATTCTTACTCAATGCAAGTTTCATCTCAATATAGGCGGATTCTTCAGGTGAAAGCTGCAGAAACTCTGCAACCGGACCAACCTTCCACCCCTTTGTTTCAAGTTGTTTCTTCTTTGTGCTCTTCATATGCTTCCTCCTACGTTAGGCATCATAAAGTCGAATCCTGCGTTTGGAGTTGGATGGCATCATTATCGATTCGATACACCATACGCCACGTCTTGTTTTGATCATCGATACGGAGTTCGTGGCATCTCGAACCAATCGATGGCATCGGTCGTGAATGAGGCAGCGAGAGCAGCTCCCCCAGTTGTAGTTTGCGCAGTAAATAGCCTGCTTCGATTCTCGCTGCGCTTGACAACGGCGGAGTCTTGATCTCGCCGTGTAGCCAGATTAACGGCTTCTCTTTTCTTTTCATTCAATCTTAATATATGTCATTTATGACATAATGCCAACAGATAGAAAATAACCCGTCAATCAAGACTGATTCTCTTACAAAATAGACTATTTATCCACCGAGTGAAGTACCCCGCAGCAGAGCTGCGGGGCATCCAATTCTCGAAAAAACTTTCCTCCCCCTTGACGGAGGAGGATTAAGGTGGGGGTGATGATAAGATCATTTCCCCCTCACCCTAACCCTCTCCCCCCAGGGGAGAGGGGAGGCCATTCATCCCCCCAGCAAAGCTGGGGGGTATTCTGGCACATTTTGATAAACGGAAGCAAGATTGAGGATACGATTTATTTGATCCTGGGAGGAATCAAGTGCAAAAAGAGGATGATCATCATTATCAACAACCAGGCCGGCGGCAACGCCCCTATGATCGCACGATTAATCGCCGAAAAATTCTTGCCATCATAAATGCTGTATTTTCCTTGATTTATAATTACTTTTCTCGTATATTGAAGATGGTTCAAAAAAATATTTCTTTAAGAGGAGGGTAAAATAACATGGCAGCACAGAAGAAATTGATGGCAAAAGGACAAATCGTTACTCATTTCGCAGAAAAATTTGAGATTTCCAAGAAGGCCGCTGCTTCCATCATCGATGAATACGCAGCCCTGGCAATTGCCGAAACCAAGAAAAAAGGAGTTTTTGTCCTTCCGGGAATCGGAAGATCTGTCCTCGTCAAAAGAAAAGCCCGGATAGGCAGAAATCCCTCCACTGGCGCAACAATTAAAATCCCGGCAAAGACTGTTGTGAAGGTTAGACCTGCCAAAGCCTTTAAAGAAGCGATAGTTCCACCCAAGAGATAGGCAGGAATAGAATTTAGTAAGGGGCCGGTAAACGATTCCCTAAAGGAGGGTCGCGGTAGGGACGCTGGTTGCCCAGCGCCCCCCGCACAGATCCGAGCATGCGGAATTATCCCGCCAGGGCGGGACTCTTGCCTCAGGTAATGACGAGAAAGTAAACAAAACCGTCTACTTCTCGTACCCGCTCAAGCGCTTGGTAGATTAACCTTAACGTTGCATAAACTTTTGACGATACGGACATGGGCAAGCCGTTCGGAGAGGCTTCGAGGCGAACCTTTGGCCGAATCGGCACTCTCGTCCCCTTCCCCTGCTGGAATTCACTTGGAGTGATGTCCTCCGATACCCTTAAATTCTCAAAACAACCGCCTTCCGAAGCCTTGAAGGGCGGTTTGCCCATGTCCGTTTTGCAACTGTCAGGTTAAGTCATCCTCTCAAAAGGGGGCGAAATGGGGGGCATTAGATAAAAAAACCTGTTCTGTAAAAGGGAATGGGCTTTTTTGTTTTATGAAAAACGGTGAGTTAAAACAAGATTCCGATTTAAGCCTTGGAAAGTGTAAGCCCTCTATTTTTTGAGCTTATCCACAACCTGTTTTTTCAATTCCCGTTTCAATATCTTACCAGTGCTCCCCTTGGGTAATTCATCCAAGATGATAAATTCTTTGGGTACCTTAAAAGAGGCAAGATGACTCTTTAAAAAAGTCTTGAGGTTCGCCGGATCCAACCGCTGGTTTTTTTGCTTTAGAATGATACAAGCCGTCACCCTTTCACCGTATTCCTTATCAGGAATACCAATCACAGAGCATTCTCCCACCTCAGGTATCTTATAAAGAATCTCCTCAATTTCCCTGGGATAGACATTCTCGCCACCCGTGATGATCATATCTTTGATGCGATCGACAATGTAAAGGTATTCATTTTCATCAAACACTCCGATATCGCCACTTCGCAACCATTCCCCCCAAAAAGAAGCCTTTGTTTCATCAGGGTTATTCAAATATCCACTCATCACATTGGGACCACAGATGCAAATTTCACCTTCTTCACCTTGTTTCAAAACATGTCCTTGTGGGTCCCTAATTTGAACCTCAACGATGTTAACCGGTGTCCCAACAGACCCTACCACATGCCGGATAGAGTGGTTATAGGTAACCATCGTGGCTGTCTCCGTCATCCCATAGGATTCATGGATGTTTAGCTGGAGGCGCGACTTCCATTCCTGCACTATCTCAGCAGCCATGCTCGCCGCCGCTGAAAAGCAATAAGTAACAGAACCTAACTTCTCCTTCAGTTTATCCAATTGAAGTAACCGGATATAGATCGTCGGTACTCCATAGAATTTTGTCACTCGATTCCTTCCGATTGTATCCACAACTCTATCCAGGTCAAAGGAAGGTTGAATGACCACAGACCCACCGGCATGAACCATTGAATTCATAATATGGATCTGCGCAAATACATGGTTGAGAGGAAGAAAGCAGATGGCACGGTCTTCTTGGTTTGCCCGCTCAAAGTGACAGACATTGTGAACGGATGCTTTTATGTTTTCATGGGTTAACATGACCCCCTTGGGAGTGCCTGTCGTACCCCCTGTGTAAAGGATCGCTGCAATGCTCTTACGATCTAAATCCATCGCCCTGAAGGAAGAGACTCCTATTTCTCTTATTCTGTTGTATGAAATGTCTCCACTCGGGCTGATGACCTTTTCCAAATATGGGCGATCCTTACGATCCCCAAGGCTATCCAGCTTCTCATCCGTTGTGAAAAGGATCTTGGGACAAGCATCATTCAACGAATGGCTTAACTCCGTTTTGCTAAGCACGTTTGATAGCGTGACAGCAACCCCTCCAGCCTTAAGGACTCCAAAATAAAAAACAAGCCATGGATAGGAATTGGGAGCACAAAGAGCTACGTGATCTCCAGGCCTAATTCCCAAACGGATCAGCGCCGTGGCTACGCAATTAGATTCCTGATTAAATTCTTGAAAAGAGATTTCTCTGTCCCCCTCAATGACAGCTACGCGATCAGGGAAATAGAAAACTGATGTCTCCAAATTGGTTGCTAAGTTCATATCTCCTCCAAAGTTTTATTAATCTTTTACTCCTTTCATGTGCGGAAAGCCAACAAGATATTCCTATCACGGTTTTATAATATTACCGTATGAGGCATATTTCGGCATCCGCTCTTTTACTTTCTCTTGATCTTCTGTAAAGAACTTCATTTGCAGGCTCTTGATCAATTTCAAGTGTGTGGAAACTCCGTATTCAGAAAAGCGGGGGTGCTTTGCATCCTCCTCACTCCACTTTACCTTCATGTCGTTTCCATCAGAGTATATGGCACCATGTACCCAGCATACGGGACAGTAGACATCCGGCAGTTTCTCAAACACCTGCACGACGTTGCAATGACAGACAGGACAAGAGACATCTTTGTCTTCACCCCTGTATTTCACTTCTTCAATCGGCATCATCATTGACCGAGCAACTCTTCGCCCTAATTCTCTGGCTCTTTCAATGTACTCTGGCCTCATCAGAACTGCGCCTGGTCGTCCAACAAAATTCACCTGTATTTGATCGACCAGCTTTCGGGTATGTTGAACAAAAATATTTGCCGTGGTGAGACCCAAAGGGGTCCATTCAGGTTCACCTCCGCCGACAGAAATGATCGCCCCCACTCTTGTTTTTTCCAGGATCCATGGATTCCTGAACATCGTGGGTAGCATTCTTTCGTTAATGATCTCAAAGTATCCGTTCGCCCTTAAATGATATACAGGAACACTCACGATCAAACCGCAATCTTCAACTAAGACCTTTTCTAAAATCCACTCAACATCATCGTCTTTAATAACACACCTTGCTTCTTTTCCTTTTGCCATCGCCATAGAACACGCTTCACAACCCGTACAGGGTTTTACTCTCAATTCCATGGCCCGGATTATTTCCGACCCCACTCCAATTTCCTCCGCCCCCATGAGAGCTTCCTTTAAAAGAATCTCACTGTTGCCGTTCACTCTCCCACAGGATAAGCCAATAATTTTTTTTCTTTCTGCCATCGTAGTGACCTCCTCATTTATCAAAATGTGCCAGAATACCCCCCAGCTTTGCTGGGGGGATGAATGGCCTACCCTCTCCCCTGGGGGGAGAGGGTTAGGGTGAGGGGGAAATGATCTTGTGATCACCCCCACCTTAATCCTCCCCCATCAAGGGGGAGGAGAGTTTTTTAGAGAATTAGATGCCCCGCAGCTCTGCTGCGGGGTACTTCACTCTGTTGTCCGAGTGTTTTCTTATTCCTCCGGTTCAGGCGGCAAGGGTATAAACTTGCTAACTCTCCGGCATCGTTCCCTTATGATTTTTCCGGTTTGATGATCTTGCCGTACTCCCTGTGCTTTTCCGTCAGCTCGTCCACTGCTTTGAAATATTGCGGGTTCATAAAATAATGTCTGCCAAGCCATTCCATATGATGCTTGTCCCCATCATAGGAAAACCGGGGCTTCTTGGCATCGGCCTCATTCCATTGCACCTTCATTTTGCCACCCTCAGAGGATACAACGCCACGGACCCAGCATATAGGACAGGCAACGTAAGGCAAATCCTCGTGTACCACCAACACATTGCTATGGCAGACCGGACAGGATACCCCGCTCTTCTCGCCCACATATTTCACTTCTTCAATAGGAATCATCATGGCCTTGGCCACATTTCGCCCTAATTCCCTGGCTCGCTCGAGGGATTTCTTAAAAAAATCCACCCGATCATATTGCCCCGGCCACACCTTGTACATGTCGTCGTAGTCGATGTCCGTAACCCTTACCTTGTGGGTCACAGGAGTAAGGTCTTCCCGCGCCCAGATATTCCACTCCTTCAATGCGCAGTAATTCACCTGTATCATATCGACCAGCACCCGGGTATGCTGCATGAAGATATTGACCATGGGATTGTTAAGGCTCGTCCATCCGTCATAACCTGAACCCCCGACACCGATCATTGCACCGACTCTCGTCTTCTTAAGGATGTCCATATTCTTCATGAAAACGTGATTCATCCTCTCGTTGATACAGGCAAAGTAGCCGTTGGCTCGAACATGGTAACAGGGAACGGCAACGATTAAAGCGCAATCTTCGACACATGTTTTTTCCAGAATCCACTCCACATCATCTTTTAGCACGCATTTACCTGTTTGAAAGCATCCATTGCAGCCGTTGCACGGAAGCACTTTGAGCGCCATGGCGCGGATGATTTCGGTCTCCACCCCGAATTCCTCTGCCCCCATGGCCGCTTCCTTCAAAAGGGTCTCACAGTTACCGTTCTTTCTGCCACATGATAAACCGATAATCTTTTTCATAACCGTCTCCTCCCTGTTGATATGATAGGGTGCTACGCCTCCCATCTGTTTTCTACTGTGTTACTCCCTTTCCCATTGGGGGTAGAGCACACCAAGTTTGTCATTGACTGTCTTCATCGATATGCCGCATGTTGACCCAAGGATCAGACCACCCTTTTTGAACTCATTTTCTGCAAGGCTGATTTCCTTGTGAATATGTTCTTTCGTCCAGGTGATCGTGTCGATGTGGCCCATGAAGGAAACACTCTCCCCAAACTCTTTCTTCAATTCATAGAGATTAAGTCCTGCCTGTGTATCGACGGGATGAATACAGTCATACCCTGCTCTGATCAAAGGTTCGATCACTTTCCTCATGTCGCCGTCTGAATGAAAAAATGCAAACAGACCGCTTTCTTTTATGATCTCTGCAATCTTTCTATAGATCGGCCAGACGACATCTAAAAAATAACTAAAGGAAAAAAGGAGTCCCTTGTTTCCGGCGATATCATCAGCGATGGCTATTGCCCTGAAACGATTGGCATAGGCCAACCTAGTCTTCTCCTCTACTTCTCTTAAAAGTTGAGTCGCTACACCTGAGAGGAGGGATGGGTTTTCTTTCATACTTAACATGGCATTGGAAAATCCATAATTCTCAATCAACCTGGCTACGGGTCCATTGATACATCCAACGGTGAAGTACCCTTCCAGTTTTTTATAACTCATATCCATTAAAAGGGACCGGGACCATTCCCCATTGATTTCAACTCCCATGACAGACAGTCCCATACATTGGGCTGCTGTCTCTAACTGTTTCACATATTCGTCCTTATGTTTGCTGAAGAAGTGATCAAGGAAACTCCTGTCGATGAACAATTCCCCCCGAGGCAAAAAGGCCACATGATTGTGGTTTAGAGCATCTGTAACCGCTTCAATGTGAAGAGACACTTTTCATCTTTCTGTAATAGGCAATGGAGCCCCACGGGCGAAGCCCGTGGTACCTCCAGCAAATACCCTCCTACGCCAAGGCTTCGGAGGGTTATCCGCCTTCAGCGAAATCCGCCGAAGCAGCAATACTTCAGTCCATGAATAATCCTGGCACAGTCTACGCTTTCATCCACGGGCAAAGCCCGTGGTTTTCTGCGTAGGCGGATAACATCACCGGCATAAATGCCGGGGCTTTCTAACAGGGGTAGACGCCGTATTCATGGACGGCATCGGTCAAGGCCTGCACGTTTTCCACCTTCGACTCGTCGGGCAGCCCCATCGTGCTGTCAAC
>Ga0315274_10015389_pt1 | contig 10836 bp, 10 predicted proteins | sample YL17G02_20_MG_FD_203700 | JGI IMG/M metagenome (GOLD analysis project Ga0315274, IMG submission 203700) | Sediment microbial communities from Yellowstone Lake, YNP, Wyoming, USA - YL17G02_20 | ecosystem: Environmental > Aquatic > Freshwater > Lake > Sediment | place: USA: Wyoming | collected...
CGTGAATGAGTTCGTAGTAGCGCCGCCAGGCGCGTTGAAACACGGGACCTGAAGTGAGAACACCGGTCACACGAAAACGCGCCTTGCGGCGCTACTACGAACTTCTCATCCCTTTCCGGGCGACGCTTCGCCCTTGAAGCGTCATGAGCAACTTGCCGCGCCGACGGCGCTTTGGCGCTTCACCGTCCGGAAAAATGCTTTGACAAACCGCCGGGGCTTGCCTATGTAGATCTCCCTCTTTTCGAGAGGGGAGCGCAAAAGTCGTCAGAAATCAATGCGTTACGGCCCGACCGTCGGGCGTAAAGGGAGATTGTCACGTGGTCCAACAAGTTGCGTTGCAAGCCGAACCGCGCTGCGAGACCGGCAAGGGGCCGGGCCGCCGCCTTCGGGCCAATGGCCGCATTCCTGCGGTCGTCTATGGCCTGTCGCGCGAGCCGGTCAGTATTTCGGTCAACTCGCACCAACTCTCGCGTCTCGTTCTTCAGGCCGGCGAACATGCCATCATCTCGCTCCAGGTCGGCCAACAAGACCCGACCGAAGACGTCATGCTGCTCGAATCGCAGCGCGACCCCGTCACCGACCGCCTGGTCCACGCCGACTTTCGCCGCATTGACCTGAACAAGCCGATCCACGTCGAGGTTCCCGTCGAGTCGGTGGGCACGGCCGCCGGCGTCAAAGAAGGCGGCATGCTCGAACGCCTCGTGCGCACCATCGAGATCAAGTGCCTGCCGCTCTCCATGCCCAGTGTGATTCAGGTGGATGTTTCGGGAATCCGAATCGGCCACTCGCTCCACGTGCGCGACCTCAAGCCGCCCGAAGGCGTCGAGTTCCTGTCGCCGCCCGAACAGGCGGTCTTCACCGTTTTGGCTCCGATCAAGGAAGAAGAAGTCGTCGCGGCTGCCGTCGTCGAGGGCGAAGCGGCCGAGCCCGAACTGATCACCAAGGGTAAAGAGGGTGAGGAAGGCGAGGAAGGGGAAGCCGAAGCCGCCGGCAAGAAGGAAGGCAAGAAAGAAGAAAAGAAAGAGAAGGAAGGAAAGAAAGAAAAGGAAGGCAAGAAGGAGAAGGGTAAAGAATAGACTTGCCCTTCGCGGGGCATTCGGAGTTCAAGCAGGGTGGCATGGGCCGATGGCTCGCGCCACCCTGTTCTTTTTCGGCGTCCGCCATGCGAACCGTCAAACACCCCGTGGTTTTGGCCGTTGTCTTTCTGGGCGCCGCCGGTCTCGTCTACTGGAAATGGCCGCGCTCGACGCCCATCGTCAACGCCCACCCAACCGGCGCTCAGCTCATCGCTCTGGGCGATAGTCTCACGCAGGGAATCGGGGCCACGCGCGGCCACGACTTTGTGAGCGTTCTGGCGCAGAAGATCGGCCGCCCGATCCTCAACGGCGGTGTGGCCGGCGACACCACCGCCGATGCGCTGGCCCGACTGAAGCGCGACGTGCTCGACCGCGACCCGCGCATCGTCTTCGTCTTTCTCGGCGGCAACGACGTTCTGCGCCAGATCCCGGTCGGGCAAACCTTCGCCAACCTCGATCAGATCGTCGCGCAGATTCAGGCGCGCGGCGCGATGGTTGTCCTCGTCGAAGTCCGCCCGCCGATGGCCGGCTCGAAATATGGCCGCGAATTCAAACGCCTGGCCCGGCGCCGCGGCGCCGTCCTTGTCCCCAACGTCTTTCGCGGCATCTTCCTCGACCCCCGGATGAAATCCGACCAGATCCATTTCAACGACGCCGGCTATGCCGTCGTGGCCGAACGAATTTACGCGGCCATAGAACCTCATTTGTAGCAGGCAATCTCCCGAGGAAATCACTGAACCAAGTTCGCGTGCGGGACGAATGAATGGGGCAGGTTGGCAACCCGCGCCACTCGCTTTTGCCCGCTGTTTGCCCCGGCCTACCCGCGCCAATTCACCGGCCAACCCGACGGAGGTTTCTCTTGTGCTCAAATGAGGGGAAGCGCTCAAGGAAATGCCGGCGTTTCGAGCGGCCTGGCGAAGACGCCGAGGTGGTTGGCCACAACGCGTTCCTTGCCGGGGAGGCCGAGGTCAATGGGCCGATTGAGAACTTTGGCGCCGCCGCGGCCATCGGAGACGACCATCGCCGTGGAGCCGCCGCCGTCGAGATTCAGGGCGTCCCACGCGCCGAACGAGCGCATCCATTCGGCCGTCTCAAAGGTCGTCGCGCCTTCGCTGTATTTCTTCTGTCGGCCGTCGAGCACAACGAGATAGAGAAATCGTCCGTCCTTCGAAATCCCAACAGCGGTGCGCGGATGGCGCACGTCATTGGAGGCAACGTTCTTTCCATCCTTGAGCAGGAGCCGAAAGCCCCCCACCGCGTTGTGGGCCGCTTTCGCTTTGATCGGCGGCGTGGCAATCCAGGCCTTGTTATCCTTGCCGATCAGCAACGCGCCGTAAGAATCATTGGCCGGCGAATAGGCGTCGCCTCGCGAGACGGACAACCCCAGCACGTCCTCCGGCGTCGTCTCTTTCTGCACCACCGGACTGAACGGCGATGCGTTGATAGCCGCCTGGCATTTGTAGGTCTTGAGAAACGTACTCGTCCACGTGCCCGTTGTGTCGAGCGGGGCCGGCCCATTCGACGGCGTGACCAGGAACTCGATGCCCGGCTCCTGCAAATGAACGCGAAGCGCGTTGAGTTTCATCGGCACGGGCTTCGAGGTCTCGGCGGTCGTGTGGTCTATGCCGCGGAAAATCGGCCGCCACGAATAGACCGCCGGCGGGCGCAACTGGAGCGAGCCTGTCGTGGCGGCCGCGGTCGCCGATGACGCGGCGTTTTCCTGCGACGTTGTCGCCGCGTGCACGATTCGCTCGACAAGGCCGGAGGCGTCGAGACGCTCGTTCGCGCGGGCCGCGACAATGGCCACAACAACAAAGAGTCCGACCAAAACCGTCTTCCGGCATATCCAGAACAAGCGAAGCGCCGCCATCGTACATCCTCCAATTCGCCGCCTTCGTACTTCGCGCGCCGTCGTCTGTCAATGGCGGCGTCAGAGAGCATTTCCGACATTCAGAAACCGGGGAATGTCCGCTCAACTAGCGCTTGACCTGTCGCGGCACGCTGAAATAGGTTGCCTCGTCGCTCCCGAACGGGTCTTACGTCCAGAGACAGGAGACTGACCGGAGTATCGAAACGAAGGTGGAGTCCAATTCTTCGCCAGGAGGATGCGCCATGAGCAACGGAGCACTACCGGACTACCTCAAGATGGCCACGCCATTGCCGACGGCCAATCGCGTGCCGTGGTGGAAGAGCACGGCCCAAACCTATGCGGGCATTTTCCTGTGGGTTGTCTTCTACATGAAGATCGCCGACGGGACTCTGGCCCAAGCCGGACTGGGCTTGAGCCTGCTGGGTCTGGTCGTCGCGGCGTTCATCTGCCATTTCCTCTTCTATCTCGTGCCCGGCAGGCTGGGCATGGAAACCGGATACCCGCTCTACGTGGTCGGTTCCTCGACTTACGGCACGGCGGGCGGATTTCTCATGCCGGGCCTGCTCATGGGCTTGCTTCAGTTCGGATGGCTGGCGGTGAACATCGCCGTTTCGACGAGTTTCATTATTCAGGCGACCGGCGCCGAAGCCGTGCCGGGGAGCTTGCCGTTTGTCCTCGTGGCGATCGTGTGGGGGCTGGCCGCCTGCTTCATTGGCGTTCTGGGCATCCAGTATGTCGCCAAGGTGGCCTCGGTTCTTCCGATTGTCCCGTTGATCATGATCCTGATCGTGTTTTTCACGAATCTCGGAGGGGTGGGGAAGTTCCAACCGGCCGCTGAGGGCAAACCCCTGATGGGTTTTCTGGCCATGATCGCGATGGTCGTAGGCTTCTTCGCCACGGCCGGCGCCGCGGGAGTGGACATCGCCATGTCGAACCGCAACGCCAAAGACGTCCAGCTCGGCGGCCTCTTCGGCATCGCGCTGGCGATCATCGTTGCCGGCGGGCTGCCGCTCATTGCCATTGCGGGGGCCAACGGCGCCGATCCCAAGTTGAACAGTTACGTCTTCGACACCGTCATCAAGCAGCAGGGGGGCTTCCTCGCCAGCTCCATGTTCATCCTGTTTACGATTGCGAGTTTTGCGCCGGCGGGCTTCAGCTCATTTATCGCCGCCAATAGCTTTGGAACGATGTTCCCCAAGGCGAACAAGATGGGCATGGTGCTCTGCGGGGCGATCGTGAGCATCGTTCTGGGCGCGACCGGCGTCGCTCTCAACCTGGCCGGAGTGTTCACGATCATCGGGGCTTCGTTCGGCCCGATCTGCGGCTCGATGGTCGCCGACTATTTGTTGAGCGGGTGCAAGTGGGCGGGGCCGCGCAAAGGGATCAACTGGGCCGGCTACGTCGCGTGGCTGGTGGGATTCGTCGTGGCGATTTTGCCCACGGTCGGGGGCGCGAAGTTCAGCTTCATCACCCCGGCGCCGGTCATCGCGTTTGTAATCGGCTTTGTGCTCTACGCCGTTCTCGCCAAGGCGGGACTGGAGCCGGAGAGAGTCGCGATGCCCTCGGCGAAGCGGGCGTAGGAAAGCGTGAGCGCCGCTCTCAAAACGCGTGCGAGAAGCAGAGAAAATGTCCGGCTGGAATGTTCGTAGTTCCCACTGCAGTGGGGGATTGGTTGTTCACAACGCCCGCTGAAGTGGGAACTACGTACTTCTCGCACACGCCCTTAGATTCTCGCCCTGTCGATCTGAGAATTCCGTTCGTAAAAGGAATGAATCTCACACGGAGGCACAGAGCGCACGGAGAAAAGATCCTCCGACGGCGAATGACATGGAACTCCTTCTCTGTGCGCTCTGTGCCTCCGTGTGAGATCAAAAAACACGCGCTGTACCTAAACGTAAGTTCTGGGACATAGAATTTTAAATACCTTTGGCTAGTTCTTTGCAGCATCTTGGACCGCGGGCGGTAGGTCAGAGGGAACAGAGGCCGCGGTCGGCGGACGGTTCAGATTCTGCCCCAACGTCGTGCTGGTGTTTTGCGTCTCGCCGCCGGTGAGAAGCACAAACCTGTCGCCGACAAGGCCGGCGTTGATGTTTGTGACGGGATTGCGGTCGGCGGTAAAGCGGGCGCGGGTGAGCGCGACCCACTCGCCGCTTTTCGGCTTGACCCAGCTGTTGCCAAAGCGCGCCTCGCGCGCCTTGGTGGCCGAAATGCGGTTGCGCCGAAAGTCTTCGATAAACGAATAGTAGCCGCGCAGCGATCTTCCGCCCGTGATTGTCGAGAAGGTTGCCAGGTGCTTCCATTCCTTCTTTTCGGGAAGGAAGAACCAGGCGGCAAACGCCGTGCGGCTGCTCGCCGCTTCGGCCGTCACGAGGAAGCGATACGTCTCGCCGATTTTCCACTCATAGTCGAGAAACGACTGCCCGCCGGTGCCTTCGCCGCCAAAGCGGCCCACGCGGACCGCGTCGTCTTTGTACAGCATTTTGACGCGCTGCTCTTCGGCCACGGCGTTCTTGTCGTTAAGACGGCCGGGGTCCCAAACGGAGAAAATGAGCAGCTTCTTGCCGTTCGCAAGTTCCTGGATTCCATAGTAACCCATGTTGAAGCCGCAGACGCAAAAGTACGTCCCGTCGGCTGATCGGAGTGGCGTGATTTCGTTGTAGAACGCCGTGCCTTCGGGCGCCTCCCACTGCAAATGGACCGACCGACAGGCGATTCCCTGGAGCCGCTCGTCGGCGCGAACCGGCTGCGCAGAGAACAATTGCGGCAAGAAAACCGCAGCCGCGCAGATCAACCCAAGATTTCGATGCACGTGGAGACTTCCTTTGCGCAACACGCGATTTGTTTCTATCTGACTTCTTCCCTACTGCCCCATTTTCTTTCGTATCGCCGCCTCGATGTTGCCTGCTTCATAGCGCGTCCAGACGCCGGTTAACAGGCCGAAGTAGTTTAGCCGATCCTGGTCGGTGATGTTCTCCTTCTTCACCATAGCTGGTACGCCCTCGGCAAAGCTGTTGTCCGGAATCGCCTGGTCCACGTGCGTCGCGCTGCCGTTGGCCAAAATCGCGCCCTTCCCGATATGTGTATTATAGTCGCAGCACGCATTCAGCCCGACCGCGCCGCCGTCGCCGATCTGCGTGCCGTGCATCGTTGCGCCATGATTAACCCAACATCCATCCCCGATGATGGACTGGTCGGGGACCTCGGCCCTCGAAGAACCCACCTTGGCGGGCCGACCGCCCTCGATACACACATTGTCATAGATATGTGTATAATTGCCGATGGTATTGGTCCCTCGAATCGTCACATTGCACCGGATCAGCGTATGATGACCGATGGTTACGCTTCCCGTGATGATCGTACCGGCGTCAATCTTGGTGTACGCGCCGATGGTGACATTTCCCTCCAGGATCACGGAGGGATGAATGTCGGCGGTCGGGTCAATGCTCCTGCCTGCCTTTTTCGGAGCGACGGTCTCGGAAGCACCGATCAGGAGAAATCCGGCCAGTAAAGCCGTGGCGGCGAAAGCAGTTGCCGCCCGAATCACTTTCTTCCTTTTCTTACTCATGTTCATCTCCTTTCGTTGCAGTGTCTTTCAAGATGGAACCGCCTGTTCACGGCAATTGCTCATACATCTTGTAGTGCGCCTCTTTCATCCCCAAATTCTGATAGGTATGTTGAGCTCGAATGTTGCTTTGTTCCACATACAATCGAAATCCACAGATGTTCCCTTCCTGAGCCGCCTTGGCCCGAACGTAATCATACATTTGTCGGTAGATGCCTTGCCGCCGGCAGGCCGGCTTCACATAGACGCTTTGAATCCACCAATAGACGCCGTTGCGCCAGTCGCTCCATTCCGGCGTGATCAAAAGCGACCCGGCGATCTCGCCGCCTTGCTCGGCGACGACATAGAATCCAAGACTCGGGTTCCGAAGAACGGCTTCGACGCCGGCCCGCGCGGTTTCGGGAGGAAGCGTTCGCTGTTCGGTCTCCCACGCCATCGCCCGGTTAAACTGCGCAATAGTCTCGCTATCGCGGCGCTCGGCAAGTCGGGCGGCGAACTCGGTGCTCATGGTTCGTTTCCTGTGCTATGCGGGTCGGACCGCGTGTGAAAAGTTCGCGACCCACAGACTGCGCGGCGTCGTTGCTGGAAATCAAGATCATTCTCCCGCGAACCACCCAAGAAACCCCGGCGCAGCCTGTGGGACCGTAAGTCTCGCCGTCCGGATGGGACTTCTCGCAGGCGGACAGCCGGCACCACGCCCGTTTCGCAAGTTCCCCGCTGTCTCGCAGCCGGCAGAAAACTGTTGAACTGCGCCGCAGGGACGGCGTAAATAGTAATCGGAAGCCCGGAGGGGCGGGAAGGCGAAAGGCGGTTACGCAATCGTGCCGATCTACGAATACCGGTGCCTGGACTGCGGCGAAGACTTCGAGGACCTGATCCGCAACAAGCGCGACGAGGAGGAACTGGAGTGTCCCTCGTGCCGTTCCAGGAACTTCGTCAAACAGATGTCGGCGTTCGGCGTTCAGGGCGCCGTCGAGAAGCCGATCACGGCGGGATCGGGCGGATGCAGCGGATGTTCGTCGTCGAGTTGCTCGACATGCCATCGTTGAGCGAAAGGCGATAGCGTGGCCCGGGCCGTCGGCCCGGGAGCGTTCACGGGCGGGCGGGCCGCCCGCACCACATTCCACGTCGGAGGGAGAAGCGCGCCATGGCCGTAACCAACGACCAGATCGTGAGTTTCGTCCAGGAGAAGCTCGCCGAGAAGAACGACGTCATTCGCGAGCAGCAGTTGCAGATTCAGGACCTCCAGCAGAAGATCGCGGCGCTCGAACAGGAGCTCCTCAACGTCCAGGCCCACGCCGCCGACCGCGAGGAACTGCTCAAGAAACTCTCGGCGATTGTGGACTGATGTCTGTCATTGCAGATTTCCCCTATGGGCCGTTCCGATTTCGGATTGCGCACGCACAGGAACGATCAGGCTAAACCTGTAGCGTAGTCCTGATTCCCTGGCACCAATCGCAGCCAGCGTTGTGGCATAAGAGACGCACCGGATTCGCGCGTTCGATTGTCGCGACGTAGTCAAACACCTCGCGGGCGAGCATCCACGTCATCCGTCCCCATTCGGTTTCGAAAGGCCGAGCTAGGCCGCGTGCCTCGAACTCCGGCCCCAGCGACGAATAGGCCCCATCGCAGGGCGGCGCCACGTAGCGCCGGCGGCGACGGCCCCCAAACTCCAAAACCGCGTCCACGTTGATCCAGACGACCGGCCGCTCGCGTTCGACCGACAGGCGCGCGACGTGAATCAGCGGGTTGGCGCGTTGATCGCCGCCCAGGAGCAGAACCTTGCCGTCGCGGGCGACCAGTTGTCCCAGCGGCGTTTCGGGCCGAAACGGCAGATAAACGTCGTGGTCGCGGGCGATCAGGCTCGCCTGCGGCCCCCAAATCGCCACCGAATGGGTGGGATGGCGGCTGCGCACGACGCCCGGCCGGCGGCGGAATCGCTCGGCCAGCCGGCCCGTCGCAGCGGGGGTTTTCTCAACATCGAACTCCCCGCACGGCGTGAACGTCGGGACAAGAACGTGGCCTTCGTCGCCGACCGCCGCCACAATCTCGTTCAGCAATCTCTCGATTGCGGCCTCGTCGCCCCGTTCGACATCGCCGAACACCGCCAGCCAGTCGCCGCGCCGCAGACCCAATTCGTAAAGTTGGTCGCTCAGACTCATGAGGGAAATTCTGCCGGGCGCGGCGACAGATTGCTACCGATAAAGCATCCACCGGCTGGGACGGACGGCCACCTGCGACGGGAACATATACTCCCCTGACAGGCGCTAGTTGCTGTAGTTGTAGAACCATTGCGACTTCGCGGAGTGTTGGACGCGCACATAGTAGTCGCCCGGCCTGTCGAACACGTATCGGAAAAAGCAATCGAGGTTGCCTCCGGGAGCGATGTCGTCGTTGTACGCGAGAACCGTGCCCGTTGTGCTTTCCAGCCAAACCTCGGGATCGCCACTGATGACCACGCTGCTGACGCCGTTGACCCGCGCGGTGAGCGTGGAGGGAACGTCGCCAACGTCGAGGCGATAGAAGTCCACGTCGCTGGCCGGATAGTAGCTCGGCGCCTCGGCGCCGCCTTTGAGAAGAAAGCCCGCCTTGGCGTGCGTATCGTTGGGTTCGCTTTCCAGACTATCGAACGCGATGGTAATGACTCGCGCCCGCGCCGCCGTGACGATGCACACAAAGACTGTCGCGAGGATCATTGTGCGCGAAGACATCTGAAAGCAACCCGTTGAATGCGGCACCAAGAGCGCCGGCTACAACGCCTTGATGACGACCAGCGTATAGTCGTCGAATTGCTCGGCGTTGCCCTGATGGGCCTTCATCGCGCCGGCGATTTCGGCCCGCAGCATCTCGGCCGTCGCCTCGCGGTTGGCGGCGACGGTCTGGCGCAGACGATCCAGTCCAAACGCCTCCTGCTTTTCGTCCAACACATCGGTGACGCCGTCCGAGTAGATGATCAGCGTCGAACCCGGAAGCAGCCGGACTTCGCCCTGCTCGAATTGCCGGTCGGGCATCACCCCTAGAACGCACCCGCCCCTGTCGAGGCGCGACTCGTTGCCGTCGGGATCGAAAAGAAGCGGCGAACAGTGGCCGGCGTTGATGTAACGAAACCGTCGCGACGAAATCTGAAGAATGCCGAAAAACAGCGCGATGAACATATCGTTGGAGGCGTCGCGGCAGGCCATCTCGTTGAGGTGCGACAGCACGGTCGGCAGCGGGCAGTCGCCCTGGCGCGCCTCGATCTGCAGCGCCGACCGCACCGACGCGGTCAGGATCGCCGCCGGCACTCCCTTGCCCGACACGTCGGCCACGGCCACGCCCAACCGGTCGGGATCGAGCGGGATAAAGTCGTAGTAGTCGCCGCCGACCGACTTGGCCGGCACGCTCATGGCGGCGACCTCGAATCCCGGCACCACCGGCGGGTGCTTCGGCAGAAGATTCATCTGGATCGTTCGAGCGATCTCGAGCTCGCGTTCGAGCCGGTTCTGCTGGACCAGCGTCTGGTGGAGCAAGGCGTTGGAGATGGCCATCGCCGCCTGATCGGTGATTCCGGCGAGCAGCTCCAGTTCGGCCTGGCCATAGTCCACGCGCTGGCTGCGCGAGTCTATGTAGAGGACGCCGAGAACCTTTTCCTGCGCGATCAGGGGCGCACAGATGGCCGATCGAATCTGCTGCGCCACGATGCTTTCGGCTCCCTGAAACCGCAGGTCGCTGGCGGCGTCGGTGATCAAGAGGGCCATGCGTTCACGGATGGCCTGATGGACGATCGTTCGGCTGATGGCAATCTGCCCCAAATCCTCCGCCGTTTTGACCACGCGCGGTTCGAGCGTGCCTCGTTTCGGATCGTACAAGAGAATCAGGCCGCGCTCGGGCTGAAAAACCTCGAAGACCAGCGACAGGATTTCGTTCAGCAGCGGATCGAGTTCCAGGACGCTGCGCATCTTGGCGAGCAATCGCAGCAGGACGTCGAGGCGGTGGTGGGTCACCAGGCCCTCCTGCGGCTTTTCGCGGCGCACAGCCGCTTCGAGAACTCGGCTGTGGCCGGCGGGAACGGAGCGGCAGGCGCGGGCGGGAGTCTCATCGGCCAGTCGCACGCTCGAGGTCGCGCTTCGCCGCCTCTCGCCCGCTGCCGCGGCCTGCTCCTCCTCGTCCTCGAAGACGAACAAGGTCTGTCCGATTCGAATCTGATCGCCATGGTGGAGGGTGCACTCTTCGGTGAGGCGAACGCCGTTGAGGCTCGTGCCGTTCTTGCTGCCGATGTCGTGGACGCGAAACGCGGCGTCGCGGCAGAGGACCTCGGCGTGAAAACGCGAGGCCCGTTTGTCGCTGAC
>Ga0315274_10015391_pt1 | contig 10835 bp, 8 predicted proteins | sample YL17G02_20_MG_FD_203700 | JGI IMG/M metagenome (GOLD analysis project Ga0315274, IMG submission 203700) | Sediment microbial communities from Yellowstone Lake, YNP, Wyoming, USA - YL17G02_20 | ecosystem: Environmental > Aquatic > Freshwater > Lake > Sediment | place: USA: Wyoming | collected...
CCGCGTCTCGAGGACGCGGCGAGATGCGCTTCGCTGTCATCGGTCTCAGTCACGTCCACATCATCGGCATGGCGCAGGCCCTGTTGGGCGTGCCCGGCGTCGTCTGCGAGGGCTTCTGTCCGGAAGAGACCCCCATCGCTGGGGGTTTCGCGGGCCTGTTCCCCGACCTGCGCCGCCGTCCCCGGGATGAGCTGCTGGCCGACCCGGGCATCGACCTCATCCTGTGCGCCGACGTGAACGGGCTGCGGGGCTCGCTGCTGGTCTCCGCTTTGAAGGCCGGCAAGCACGTGTTCGTGGACAAGCCCCCCGTGACCACGCTGGACGACCTGCACGCGGTCGAGCGTGCTGTGGAGGAGAGCGGCAAGCTCTTCTTCGTCTACTTCGGCGAGCGCCTGGACAACCCGCTTTCGTTCAAGGCCAGGCAAATGCTGCGGGAGGGGCGCATCGGGCGGACAGTCAACTTCATCGGTCTCGGGCCCCACAAACTGAGCATCGAGCACCGGCCCGCCTGGATGTTTGACCCCTCCCTCTACGGCGGCATTCTGAACGACATCGCTATCCATCAGGTGGAGCTGTTCGGCTGGCTCACGGGCCAGCGCGTGGCCCGTTTCCGCTCTCGGGTGGGCAACTTCGGGACGCCCCAGCATCCCACCTTCGAGGACTTCGGGGACGTCTGGTTCGAAGGCGACGGCGGCACTGCCGGCTACGTGAGGGTGGACTGGTTCACTCCCGATGCCCTGCCCGTTTGGGGAGACATCCGACAGTTGCTGGTCGGCACAGAGGGGACGCTGGAGATCCGCAGCACCATAAGCGTGGGCTCGGCGGACTCGAAGCCAGCGCTCTTCCTGACTACCCGCAGCAGCGCGCCGGAGCAAGTTGACGTCAGCGATGTCGACACCGCCTGGGCACCCCAGCTTGTGGCCGACATCAGGGACGGCGTCAACCGGCTGATGCCCCACAGCGAAACCTTCGCGGCGCTCCGTGCCGTGCTTGAGATGCAGAACAAGGCCGAGCGGATCGGCCCTCGACCATAGCAAGGAAGGCGCTGCCGTGCCCTCTTCAGCCGGCTTGGACCTGTCGGGGCTCATTCCGGCCACCGTGACGCCCCTGACGGGTGACTTCGCCCTCGATGTGCCGGCGCTGAGGTCATACATCCGCTGGTTGAGGGGGTTCGAGGGGGTGAAGGCCCTGGCGGTCAACATGGACACCGGCGAGGGCCCGCACCTCAGTCAAGAGGAGCGCCGGCGCGTGCTGGAAACGTATGCCGATGAGATACAGGGCCAGACGCCTCTGCTGGCGGGCATCGCCGCCCGCTACACCGCCGAGGCCGTGGAACAGGCGCGAGACGCGGCGTCCCTCGGGGCCTCCGGCCTCGTCGTCTTCCCCATCCCGGCCTTCGCTGGCGAGCTGCTTCCCCCCGAGCTGCCCTTCGAGTATCACGCCGCCATCGCCCGCGCAACGGACTTGCCCCTCGTCCTGTTCCAGCTCCAGCCCGCACTGGGTGGGGTCATCTTTACGCCCGAGGCCCTGCAGCGCCTGCTGGAGATCGACCAGGTGGTGGCTATCAAGGAGGCCTCCTTCGATCGGGCCTGCTTTGCGGAGACGGCCGGTCTGCTTGCCTCAGCGCCTCGTCGCATCGCCCTCCTCACGGGCAACGACAACTTCATCCTGGATTCGTTCCTGGCTGGTGCGGACGGTGCACTCATCGGGATGGGGACGGTGGCCATCGCCGAGCAGGTGGACATGATAGCGAAGGCCAAGGCCGGCGACGAGGCGGGCGCCCGTCGCATCGAGCGAACAGTGGTAGAACCGCTGGCCGCGGTGCTCTTCGCGAGGCCTGTCCGCAACTATCGAGCCCGCATCAAGGAGGCCCTCCGGCTCCTGGGGGTGCTGCCCAACGCTGTCGTCCGGCCGCCTCTCCTGCCGCTGAGTGGAGGCGAGCGCTGGGCCGTGGCCGAGGCGTTGACGGGCCAGAACCTGGCCGCCCCGGCCCGTGGGAGATAGCGGGGCATGACCGATCCCATCGGCATCGGGATCATTGGGACGGGTGAGATCTCCGTCCTGCATGCCGCAGCCTATCAAGCGCTGGGCGAGCGGGTGCGCCTGGCGGCCGTCGCCGACATCGACGCGGACCGGGCCCGCGCCCTGGCGAAACACTTCACCATCCCCGCCGTGTATGAGGACTACCAGCGGCTCCTGGCGGATCCCGACATCCAGGCGGTAAGCATCTGCACGCCGCCCTTTCTCCACGTGCAGCAGAGCGTGGAAGCGCTGGAGGCCGGCAAGCACGTCCTCTGTGAGAAGCCGGTGGCTCCCAACATGGCCGGCCTGGACAGCATCGCTGACGCGCAGCGGACCTCGGGTCGCGTCTTCTCCGGCGTGTTCCAGAGCCGCTTTGGGCAGGGAGCGCGGCAGGTCAAGGCCCTCATCGAGCGGGGGCGATTCGGCCGCTTGCTCCTGGGACTCACGCACACGCTTTGGATGCGGGATACTGCCTACTACGGGGTCTGGTGGCGTGGCTCCTGGGCCCAGGAGTGTGGCGGCGCCAGCGTCAGCCAGGCCCTCCACGGCGTCGACATGCTTCTGTGGCTGATGGGCGAGCCTTCTCACGTCTGGGCCGAGGCCGATACGCTCAAGATGGACATCGAGGTGGACGACACTGCCGCTGCGGTGGTGCGCTTCCGGAGCGGCGCCCTGGGCCAGATCCTGGCCACCGTCAACTGCCAGGACAACCGTAGCCGCCTGGAGGTGTACGGAACGGCCCTGCACGCCGTCTCGTCGGAGGATGCCTACCAGTCTACCAAGGACCCCTTCCGCCTTTCGGCCGCCGACCCGGCTTACCTGGAGAGCGTGCAGAGAGAGGCAGACGAACTGGTTCCTTCTGGCCCGCCATACCTGCAGGTCGGGATGATGGAGGACTTTGTGGACGCCCTGGAAGAGGGCCGAGAGCCGCTGGTCACGGTCGCCGAGTGCCGCCGGTCGCTGGAGCTGGTCACGGCGATGTACCGGTCGGCCATGACCGGTGAGACGGTGAGCTTTCCCATCGAGAAGACGGATCCCTTCTACTCCTGCATCCCTCCGGAGGGGATGAGCCTGCCGGGGACGGCCCGGCATCGAGGGAGGGCATCATGACAGAGATAGCCACGGAAAAGTTCCTGATGCGGCGCCTGTCGGAGGTGCAGGAGGAGCGCGGTGTCTGCGGCTTCCGGAGAACCCTGATCACCGCCGCCGATACGCCGGCGGTCAACGTATCGCACCTGAGGATCGACAACTCCCGCTACCACTATCACGGTAAGATGACCGAACTCTACTACGTTCTCTCAGGCGGCGGGACCATCACCCTGGACGGCGAGACCTATCCCGTTCAGGAGGGCGACATCGTGCTCATCCGGCCGGGCGTCTGGCACACGTCGGAAGGGGACATGAACGTCCTCATCACCGGTGTGCCGGCCGGCGAAGCGACGGACATCTTCTTCGAATAGCGGCGGTCTTCGGTGGCCTTCTTCACCTACCGCTCCCTGGACGACCTGCGCGCTGCCATTGGTGAGCAGGGGGTGAACCTCGCCTGCGACGAGGAGATCCGCCTGCTCACGCAGCCCGTCGCCATTGGCGAGCGGGTCGCTGGCAACCGCATGGCTGTCCACCCGATGGAGGGCTGTGACGGCACGCCGGATGGGCGCCCCGGTGAGCTCACCTTCCGGCGCTGGCGCCGCTTCGGCGAAGGCGGCGCTAAGCTCATATGGGGCGAGGCGACGGCGATCTGCCCAGAGGGCCGGGCCAACCCCCGACAGCTCCTCCTTGATGAAGCCACAGCCCCCGATCTTCGCCGGCTCCTGACCGAGACGCGCGAGGCCCACAGGCGTCGCTTCGGCAGGGCGGACGACCTGCTGGTGGGCGTTCAGCTCACTCATTCCGGGCGCTGGAGTCACTCAAGGCCGGTGGTGGTCCACCATACGCCCACCGTCGACGCCGTCACCTGGCTGGATCGGGCCGGCGGGGAGCGCCTGCCGCTGGACTATCCCCTCGTCTCCGACGCCGGGCTGGAGGCCCTGGGGGAGCGGTACGTGGAGGCCGCAGTGCTGGCGGCTCGCATCGGCTTCGATTTCGTCGATATCAAGCAGTGTCACACCTACCTGCTGAATGAACTGCTGGCGGCCAGGAACCGGCCCGGTCGCTACGGCGGTCCGTTCGAGAACCGCTGCCGGCTGGTGCTGGACATCGTGCGGGAGGTTCGCGCCCGCCTGGGCCGCGACTTGCTGCTCGCCACCCGCCTGAACGTCTACGACGGCGTGCCCTTCGGCGAGAGCGTCCACGCTTCCCTTCCCTATGAGGAGGGATGGGGCGTGGACAGCCGGAACCCCTCGCGGCCTGACGTTTCTGAGCCCATCCGCCTCATCGGCCACCTCAGAGAGCAGGGCGTGCGCCTGGTGAATGTGAGCATGGGCAGCCCCTACTTCAACCCCCACATCGGCCGCCCCTTCGAGCGGCCGCCGGTGGATGGTTACCCGGCTCCAGAGCACCCCCTTCAAGGCGTGGCGCGACACGTGGAGGCGGCAGCGGCGCTCCAGCAGGCGCATCCGGACGTGATAATGGTGGGGACAGGCTATAGCTGGCTCAGGCACTTCGCCCTCAACGTGGGCGAGGCCAGCGTGCGGTCTGGACGCATCTCCATGGTAGGGCTGGGACGGGGTGCGCTGGCCTATCCCGAGTTCGCCGCCGAGGTGCTGCGCAGCGGTCGCATGAGCCCCGCGAAGGCCTGTCTGGGCGTGAGCTACTGCACGGCGCTGATGCGGGCCAAGAACAAAGAGGTGGGGCAGTTCCCGGTGGGCTGCGTTCCCCGCGACCCGCTTTACGTACCATACTTTCGCCAGGCTTACCCCCGGCGCTAGGAGCGCCCGAGGACGCCACGAGCAAGCGTGGCGTCCCGGGGGGAGCCGTCGTGGAGCCTTGGAGAGAGGGTCAGACATGGGCAGAGGAGGTTTCCCGATGAACGTACGAGCCGTTCTAACCGCCGCGGGCCTCATTTTCGTCGTCCTGGCGGGAGCAGCGTGCGGCGGGGGCAAAGAGAGTGCTCCCTCGCCTACGCCGCCGCGGCAAATAGCCACCCCGTCCGGTCCCGTCACCATCTCGTTCTGGCACGTGGCGACAGGCTCCCCTAAGGACACCCTCACACGCCTCACAGACCAGTTCAATGCCTCTCAAGACAGGATCACGGTCTCGCTCGTGTTTCAGGGCACGTACGATGACAACATGAACAAGATCCTGGCCTCCCTTGGTTCAGGCGACCTGCCGGCCCTGGCTCAGCTCGACGATCCCAAGACGCAGCTAATTGCCGACAGCGGAGCCGTGGCGCCGGTGCAGGACTTCATCGATGCAGAGGGATACGACCTCTCGGACTTCATGCCCCAGGTGCTCGGCTACTACCGGGTTGGGGGCCGCCTGCTCGGCATGCCCTTCAACGTCACGAACCCCATTCTGTACTACAACAAGAAGGCCTTCGAGAAAGCGGGGCTCGACCCCGAGCAGCCTCCACGCACGCTCGACGAGGTGCGCGAGTACTCCCAGAAGATCGTCGATGCCGGCGTTGCGCCCCACGGCATTGCCCTCGACATCAACCCGTGGTACTTCGAGCAGATGCTCTCCAAGGCGGGAGCCGAGTTCCTGAACAACGGAAACGGTCGGGAGGCGCGGGCCACCGAGGCGACCTTCGACGGCAACGAGGGGCTGGCGATATTCACCTGGTGGAAGGACATGGTAGCGTCCGGTCTGGCCCTGAACGTGGGCCGCAACCCGACTGGAGCCGACCAGATCCTGGCAATAGCGTCCCAGCAGGCGGAGATGACGATCGGCTCCGTGTCCGCCCTGCGCACGGTGGTCAACCTTCTTCAGAGCGGGCAATACCCTGACATCGAGCTGGGAACGGGTCCCCTGCCCACTCTGCCCGGTGGCACAGGTGGCGTCGCGGTCGGCGGCGGCGCCCTCTACATCATGGCCAGCCGCCCGCTCGAAGAGCAGGAGGCGGCCTGGGAGTACATCAAGTTCCTGTCGTCGGCGGAGACGCAGGCGGAGTGGTTCAGCGGCACCGGCTACATCCCTACTCGAGTGTCGTCTCTCGACCTCCCGGCTGCTCAGGAGGCGATCGCGCAATACCCACAGTTCCAGGTGGCTGTCAACCAGCTAGCCGAGTCGCCGACGACGACGGCGGCCGCTGGCCCGCTCTTGGGCCCCTACGCTCAGGTACGGGCGGCGGTCGCGAGCGCCATCGAGGAGATGCTCCTGACGGAAAAGGATGCGGCCGCCGCTCTGGCCGACGCGGCCGCTCAGGCGAACAAAGCGATTCAGGACTACAATAGCCGCGTCCAGTAGCTTCTTTGCCAGCGTCCGGCTGCCGCTTTTGCCTGCCTATGGCGTGCCCGACGTCGCGGCGGGCTCAGGCGATGTCCTCCGCAAGGCAGCGCCGCCTGAGGGAAGCCAGGACGTGATGGTTCGTGCCGCTTCACTGGCCGGCCGGCGCCTGGATCTTGTCGGTGAGAGGTGACCCATGGCGCAGAGCCCAACCCTGGACAGGCGCTCAGAGGAGCTGTATGCCGACGGCTACCGAGACCTGAAGAAGAGCTTCGACGCCGACGCGCGGATGACCCGTATCGACAGCGGCTTCGGCGTGTACCACGACCCACGGGGCAGCCTGGCCTACGCCACCTGCCTCCTCCGCGAGGGTGGCTCCGAAAACCTTGCCCTGGCCGAAGAGGTCATCGATAAGGTGCTCTCGATGCAGGAGACCCGTCCGGGGAACCCCTACTTCGGCAACTTCCGCTGGTTCTTCGAGGATGACATGGTGGCCGACCTCAACGCGGTCGAGTTCATGCTGGAAGCCCTGGCCCTGATCACGCTCGGCTCAGGAGACCGCCTCTCCCTCCGCCTGCGGGAGCGGATTCGGGAGGCCATGCGCCTCGGCCTGCAAGAGATCGAGCGGCTGGATGTCCATCTCTCCTACACCAACATCTGCCTTCTCGACATCCACAACAGCATCGTCTGCGGGCACATGCTGGGTGACAGGCACCACGAGGAGCGAGGCCGTCGGAAGCTGGACGCCTGGATCGCCTTCACTGCCCGCTCCGGCGCTCCCCATGAGTACAACAGCCCCACCTACCTGGGGGTCGACCTCGGCGCCCTTGCCAGCGTAGCCGAGCACGCCCCTGACGAGGACACTGCTCTGAAGGCCCGCCTCATGGAGGAGCGGCTGTGGGTGCATGCGGCCAGCCGCTTCCACCGGCCCACCTGCCAGCTCGCCGGCCCGCACTGCCGCGCCTACCGTCGTGACACCGTTGGTGCTGGCGGCTTTCTGAAGGTCGTCCTCTACAAGGAGCTGGGCTACCCGGAGCTGCGGCGCCCGACGCCCTACTATCCCTGGGAGGCCGAGGAGGCACACGTGCCGGTGGCCCTGGGGCGGTACCATCTTCCGGACTACCTCCGCCCCTTCTTCGAGGAGAAGCCGCCCCAGTGGCAGGTCCGCGAGACAGCCGACGCCGCCTCTGGTGCCGACCTGACCTCCTACCTCACGCCTGACTACGCCTTAGGCACCGCCTCCCGCTCCTACCAGGTCGGTGAACCTCCGGAACCGTGGCCCCAGTTCAACGCCGCCATCATCTACTACCGCAAAGACGAGCCCCCGGGCTACGGGCTGCTCTACACTCGCTACGCCGTCAACGAGTACGAGATCGGCCACATGGCGGAAGAGACCGGGCGGACCAAGCGTGAGCTGTGGGACCTGGGAGCGCCCCGCTGTCTTCAGCACCGCAACCTGGCGATCGTGGCTTACGGGCTGACGCCGATGCCCATCACGACTGCCGTCCACACGCTGCGGCTTGACGTTCTGCTCATCGGCCGGGGCGCGGGAACGGAGATTTTGGTGGGCGGCCAGCCGCGGTCGTCGCTGCCCCAGCCGGTGGAGCCCCTGGGGCCCGTGGTGCTGGCGGATGGAAGCGTCTACATAGGTCTCATTCCCCTGGAGCCGACAAACATGGGGCAGGAGGCGCCCATCGTCCTCGACGAGCGGGGCGGCGAACTCGTCCTCTCCACCCATAACTACAGCGGCCCGAGCAAGAACTTCTGGGAGTACCGCACCCTGTCCGGTCCCTTCTTCAAGGGCAACGTGCGCAACGGGCTGGTGATCGAGGTAGCCTCCCGCGACGACTACCCTTCGGCTGCCGCCTTTCATGAGCATCTGGTCAACGCCCGCCTCATCGATTCCGTGTCGAGGGAAGGCGTGCGCGAGATACGGTACGAAAGCGGCGGCCAGGCGCTGGCCCTCCGCTACGACCTGCGCGACCTGCGGGTGCTGGAACGCTGCATCAACGGCGAGGTCTACATCCCGCCCATGCTGGAGGCGCCGGGCATCGTGCAGGGCTGCGGCTCGACGCTGACCGTAGGCGGCGCCACCCTGCGGGCGGGAGATGCGCCCGCCTGGCTCCTGGCCGACGAGGCCCGCCAGCTCTGGGTGGCGGGCGTCACCGGGCATGAGCCGGCGCCGCTGCGGCTCCAGGTGCCGCCGGGCGCCCTGGAGGCCGACGCCTTCGCCCTGGGGAAAGTGGTGTGGCGGCAGAACGAGGAGCGCGTCGAGGTAGAGGCTGCTCCCTTGCCGGCGGGCCTCCGGCTCTGGGCGCCGCCCGCGACGCGGCTCCTGCTCAATCGCCAGGATGTCACGGCCCGCCTGCGCCCTGCGAAAGCAGGGGGCCGGACGCTCCGGCTGTAGGGCGCGCTGTCATACCGGGGTGCGAAGGCAGCGAATCGGGCGACAGAGATGCGCCGTGGTACAATCGGCTCGGCGAAAGGAGAGGACAATGAGGCCAGCCTTGCGACAGCCCTTACTGCGTTTGATCGTTGTTCTGGCCATCCCCCTGGCCTTCGCAGCTTGCGGCGGTGGCGAGGAGGCTGCCCCTTCCGGCCAGACGCCGGGAGCGACGCCTTCCTCAGGGCCGGTCAGCATTGACCTCTGGCACGCGGAGACCGCCGCCAACGCAGACACCCTGGAACGCCTGATCTCTCGCTACAACTCGTCGCAGGCCGAGGTAAAGGTGCGACCGACCTACCAGGGCACCACGACGGACCTCCTAGCGAAGCTCGTGAGCTCCCTCGGCTCCGGCCAGGTGCCCGCGATCGCCCTCATGAGTGAAGTCGACACTCAGAGGCTCATCGATAGCGGCGCCTTCGTCCCTGTTCAGGACTTCATCGACCGTGACGGGTACGACCTTTCGGACCTCGACGAGAGGGCGGTTAAGTACTACACGGTCCAGGACCAGGTGTGGGCCATGCCGTTTGCCGCCAACGTGCCTCTCCTCTACTACAACAAGACAATGTTCAGTGAGGTCGGCCTCGACCCGGACACGCCGCCTCAGGACCTCGAGGAGCTCCGCAGCTACTCGGAGAAGATCCTCCAGCGGGACGCCTCGGGGCAGGTGACGCGGAGCGGCATCGCGCTGGACATCCGGCTGTGGACAGACATGATCCTCGCCGAGCACGGCGACTTCCTGGTGAACAACGACAACGGCCGCGACGGCCGCGCCACGGAAGTTCTCTTGGACAACGACACCACTCGCTGGTTCTTCGGCTGGTGGCATGACATGGTGAGCGAGGGGCTTGCTTTCAATGCGGGCCGCAACCCCACATTCGTCGATACCTTCCTGGCCATGGCCAGCGGGCGCGCCGCCATGACTTGGAGCTATGCCTCCGCGCTGCGGTCCGTGGTGGATGCCCTGGAAAAAGGCGTGCAGGGAGTAGAGGTGGGCATCGGTGCCATGCCTGGCGTGCCCGGTAGTACGGAGAGCCCCAGCTTCCTTGGCAACGGCCTGTGGATCCTTGGCTCGAGACCGGTGGAGGACCAGGAGGCGGCCTGGAAGCTCATCCAGTGGCTGGTGGAGCCTGAGCAGCAGGCGGAATGGTTCGCGGGCAGCGGATACCTGCCGGTCAGCCTTTCTTCCCTCGACCTGCCGGCCGCCAGGGACGTGGTGACCCAATATCCCTTGTTCCAGATAGCCCTGGACCTGTACCGCGAAGGCTCGGTGACACCCGCCTCGTTGGGAGCCCTGATCGGGCCCTTCCCGGAGGTTCACGAGAACATGCTGCGCGCCGTGGAGGAGATGCTGTACGGCACCAAGGACCCGCAGCAGGCTCTGGAGGACGCCGCTGCCGCTTCCAATCAAGCAATCGAGGAGTATAACCGGCGGCTGAAACAGTAGACGGGCGCTCGCCGCCGGCTGCCTAACCCCGGCTTGCCGCCCCTGATGTGGACTTCAGACGGTGTGCTCGGTTCGGGCGATGAGCTCATCCTGGACGACGCGGTTGAGGTCGGTGAACAGGGCGCTGTAGCCCGCCACGCGCACCACCAGACCCCGGTACGCCTCCGGGTCCTGCTGGGCGGCGATGAGCGTGGCCCGGTCCACCAGGTTCCATTGGAGCTGCTGCCCACCCAGGCTGAAGTATCCCTCTAGGAGACCGCCTAACACCTCGGTGGCGTGCTCCCGCGCCGAAGCGCCCAGGCTCAGCATCTGGATCAGTGTCAGCCCGTTCGACACCAGTGTGTGGTCTAGTTTGGCAGCGGACTTCAGGGCAGCGGTGGGGCCGCATCGGTCGCGGCCGTGCGCTGGGCTTACGCCCTGCGAAAGCGGCTGGCCCGCATGACGCCCGTCGGGGGTGGCACCGATCATGAGGCCGAAGGCTATGTGCGTCGTCACGCTGTACAGTCCCGGCGAATACCAGCCGCCGCGGAAGCTCCGGTGTTTCTCGACGGCGCGGCAGTAGATCTCGGCCGCCAGCCGGGCGAACCCGTCGGCACGGTC
>Ga0315274_10015392_pt1 | contig 10834 bp, 9 predicted proteins | sample YL17G02_20_MG_FD_203700 | JGI IMG/M metagenome (GOLD analysis project Ga0315274, IMG submission 203700) | Sediment microbial communities from Yellowstone Lake, YNP, Wyoming, USA - YL17G02_20 | ecosystem: Environmental > Aquatic > Freshwater > Lake > Sediment | place: USA: Wyoming | collected...
TAAATTGACTTCGGCCGGGGATTCGTCTAAAATTTGACCCACCCACGGCGGCGTAGCTCAGTTGGTCAGAGCATGCGGCTCATATCCGCAGTGTCGGGGGTTCAAATCCCTCCGCCGCCATTTCTTCACACAGTATTCCGTCCCCAAAAATGATAAAATACGGTGTGATGGATGTCTTCCAAGCGTTCAAAAAGGCCGTGGAGCGGAAACGGCTCGTCCGGCCGGGCGACAAGATCCTGGTCGCCTTTTCGGGAGGCCCCGACTCGACCGCCCTTGTCGACCTCCTGCTCGAGCTGCGCCGGGAATGGCCTTTGGAAATCAGTCTAGCCCATTTCAACCACAAGCTGCGCCGGACGGCGGCCCGCGATGAGCGTTTTGTCCGGACGGCGGCCGGACGATGGAAACTTCGGCTGTTCGTGAAAGGTCAGGACGTCAAGGCCTACGCCCGGCGCAAGCGGCTCAATCTCGAGGAAGCCGGCCGTGAGCTCCGCTATGATTTTCTCAAAATGACGGCGGCCAAAACCGGCGCCAACAAAATTGCGACGGGGCATACGATGAACGACCAGGCCGAAACCGTCCTGATGCGGCTCCTGCGCGGGACCGGCAGGCACGGCCTGGGCGGGATATCCCCCATCGTCGATGGGACGATCATCCGGCCGCTCCTCGGCATCGAGCGGCAGAGCCTCGAAGGGTATCTCCGCAAACGGGGGCTGAGATTCTGCCGTGATGAGACGAACGAGAACCGCCGCTTTCTCCGCAACAAAGTGCGCCTGGGGCTCATTCCTTATCTCCAAAAAAATTACGGCGCGGGAATCGTCCGCAGTCTCACTCGTCTGGCGTCAATCCTTCAAGAAGAGGATGACTTCTTGGATCAGGTCACTCGGGAAAAGTGCCGGCGCCTCGTCATGGGCGAAGGGACGGCCCAGCTCCTGGATAGGCGACATCTCTCCTCTTTTCCCGTGGCCCTCGCCCGGCGTTGCGTGCGGCATTTCCTCCGGGAGTTGAAAGGAGACCTGCGGGGCATTTCTTTTGATGATGTGGATGCCGTGCTCGGCCTGGCCGAGGGCAAAGACCTTCATCTTAAAAAGGGCCTTTTTTTGCACAGGGAAGGCGATTACATTTTTTTGAGAGATAAGACGCGTCCCAGGCGTCCCTATCAATACCTATGGGACGGCCGCGACAACCTGCCCATCGGCGAGATCGGCCTCGAATTCCAAGGGAGGAGGATCCGGAAGACAAAAATCCGCGAATATCTGTTCGACGATGCCACGCGCTGCTATTGCGATGCCAAGAAACTCAATTTTCCCATTTTTATCCGCAGCCGCCGGGACGGCGATCGCTACCGGCCCCTCGGTTCTCCCGGCCGGAAAAAGCTCAAGGAAATCTTCCGGGCTAAAGGGATCGCCGTCCAGGACCGGGACAGGCTTCCCGTTTTTCTTTGCGGAGAGAAAATCGTCTGGGTGCCGGGGCTCCCGGTCGCGGAGGAATTCAAACTGACGTCTCAGACAAAGACCGTCTTTGTCATCACCAGGCTATAGGTAATTTTCTTTCCAGATCTCAAAAACAAGGAGAGCCCAGAGCTCGTGGCTGTAATTTTCTTTGCCGGCGATATGGGCGTCCATCATCCTCTGGATGGATCCAAAGTTGAACAGACCTTCTTCCCGGAGGCGCTTTTCGCTGAGCGTGGCCTGCATCAAGTCCTTGAGCTCGGTGCGCAGCCAGTGCTTGATCGGGATGCTGAAACCTTCCTTGCTGCGGTAGATGTTCTCTTTGGGCAGCAGGCGTTCCATGGTCTTCTTAAAAATCCATTTTGTCGTCAGGCCGTGAAGCTTGAGCCTCCCCGGAAGCCTGAAGGCATACTCGATGAGCTTGTGGTCAAGCAAAGGCTCGCGGGCTTCGAGGGAAACGGCCATGCTCATCCGGTCGACCTTGACCATGATGTCGTCGGCCAAGTAGGTCTTGAGGTCCAGATAGAGCTCGCCGTTTGTCCGGTCGAAGCCGCGGAGGCCGGCCAGCAATTCCGAAAACGGAAGGCTATCCTTGATCTTTGGGATCCCACCCAGCTCGGTCTTTAAGGCATCCGAATACAAGCTCTTTTTAGCCCGGCTCGACTGGAACATCATCCAGCGCAGATGCCTCAAGCGGCCGGGATGCTCGAAGCCCTGGCTGAACCGCCGCGTCTTATTCCAGAATCCTTTTTTCTGCTCAGAAGGCCTGAACTTGCCGACCGCCGGCCGGAGCGCCCGGCCCAGCAGCGGCATCGTCGGAATCCGGGCCAGCTTTTGGGCCTGGTAGTGCTCGTAGCCGCCGAAGATCTCGTCGCCTCCGTCGCCGGAAAGGATGACCTTGACGGAGGACCTGGCCATTTTGGACACCAGATACGTCGGAAAGATCGAGAAATCGCCGAAGGGCTCGTCGAGATGGCGGACGAGCTTTTGGCTGAGCTCGAGGGCCTGAGGCTCGAGGATGAATTCCTCGTGCTCGGTGTCGAATTTTCGGGCGATGCGCCGGGCATGGTCAAGCTCGTTATAGGAAGTGTCTTTGAAACCGATGGAGAATGTCTTGAGCGGCGAAGCCCCGAGCTCTCTCATCAGCCCGACGATCGCGGATGAGTCGATCCCGCCGCTCAAGAACGCTCCCAGCGGCACGTCGCTGACCAGCCTCAGCCTGACGGATTCTTTAAGCAGGGCGTAAAGCTCATCCATGACGGCGGGGAGAGACGCCGGAACCGGCCGGGCTTCGGCCTTCTCCTCGTTGTCCTCCGGGTAGATGTCCCAATATTTGACGATGGTGAGGGCTCCCTTTTTATAGGCGAGAAAACAACCGGCCGGGAGCTTATGGATATTTTTGAAGATCGAATAAGGAGCGGGGATATACTCGAGCGTCAAGAAGAGGTCGAGGGCCTTCGGCTCAAGCTCCCGCTTGACGCCGGGATGGGCGAGGATGGTCTTTAGCTCCGACCCGAAGACGAGCGTCCCGTCCTGGAGCAGCGTGTAATAGAGCGGTTTGACGCCGACTCTGTCCCGGACGAGCAGGAGCCACTCCTTTTTTTGGTCCCAGATGGCAAAGGCGAACATGCCCCGGAGTTTCTGGACGAACTCTTCGCCCCATTCCTCGTAGGCGTGGACGATCGTTTCCGTATCGGACCTGGTGTTGAACGTATGGCCGCGGCCGATGAGCTCTTCCCTCAGGTCCGGGAAATTATAGACTTCGCCGTTATGGGCGATCCAGATCGTGCCGTCCTCGTTCGAAAGCGGCTGATGTCCGCCGGCCAGGTCGATGATGCTCAGCCGGCGGTTCCCCAGGCCCACGTTTTGGAGGATGAAAATGCCCTCGTCATCCGGGCCCCGGTGGACGATCTCCCGGCACATGGCCGTGAGGATGGCAGGGTCGATGGGCTGGCTGCTGGAAGTCCTGGCGATACCGCAAATTCCGCACATTTACTGCCTTGGAATGACATCCAGCTCGAAAAAAACCCCCAGGAACCGCTTTTCCCCGCTGGACTCGATCTCGAAATAGGGGATGGCGCCTTTGGCGGCCTTGATCTTGATCCTGTGCAGATTGAGGTCCTTGATCTGGACGCCTTGGCCGACCGGGAAGCGGAGCGTTCCCCATTCTTTAGAGCCGAGCGCGATCTTTTGGACCTGCCCGTCTACCGAGACCGAGATCTCGTTGGCTTGCCGGGGATTGTTCAGCAAGTGAAAAACGAGCTCCTTGACCGGGAAATAGGTCTTGAGAATGATATCCGCTTTTCTGTCGCCCCTCGTCCACCAGCCGTTTTCCCGCGGATGTTTTTCGTGGAAATTGTCGTCGAGAAAGTAGAGAAAGCGGTCGTCGTACAGCGGCGTCCCCCATTGCTGTCGCCTGGCATGTGTATTGGTATTCGTGGGGAAGTTGTTGACCAGGGTCATTTCTACAGGCAGGAGAGTGAAGGGAAATTTCTTGCAGAATAAGGACGGACTGGACGAGGACTGAAAGGGATTGATAAGGATTTGGCCGATGAAGACCGAAGCCGCAATCCAGGACAGGATGATTTCTTTATGTTTAATTTTGATACGGGGCAGGAACAAGAACAGCGGGTAGATATTGAGGAAATAGCGGTTGGCCAGCGATCCCCCCCCGCCGCCGTAGTTGTCGGGCATGAGAACGATATAGATTAAAATCTCCCCGGCCAAGGCGATCAGGATCAGCCACCGGTCCAAAGATTTTTTGCCGAGGAAAAACAGGATGAGAAACAGGAAGGCCGGGAAAAAGTACCAGGCGACGCCGGTGAACCGGCCGAAGAAGTAATAAAAAATATTGTAAAAAATGAATTTGAACGGATACAGAAAGCGGCCGAAGTAGCCCTCCGACGTCATCGGATTCGAATTCCGGGCATTGTCGAACGTGACGCCGTCTTTTTCGTACGGGAATTCGAAATAAAAAGTCTTGCGCTCCCCTCCCTGGAAGTTCCATCCCGAGGATGTGAAAACGGCATTCGACCCGAAAAAGAGGCCGGCGCTGAGGGCGAACAGGAGAATCATGGCCGCGGTTTTAATAAATTTTTTTTTGAGCAGGCTCCATAGGATAAGCGGTCCCATGAGAGCCACGTTGGGCGGCTTGGAAAAAACGGCAATGCCGGCAAGGAACGCCGCCAGATAATCCGACGATTCTGACAGCAAAAACGCCTGGAATCTGCCCATTTTCGCCTCCGGGGCGGCCGGCGGCGCTTCTTTCCTTCTTATTTTATAGAGCCAGAGAAAGAGCGCTGCGAAGACAAGGAACAGGTTGAAGAAATCGGGGGAGATCCAGAGAAAATAGATGCCGGCGACCGATGCGAACAGGAAGGTGAGGACCTGGAGCAGAGAAAGGCCGGGGCTGTTGGAAAGCGAAAAATAGGCTAAACCCATGACCAGCAGCAGGAACAGGAGCAGGGAATGGAAGACCATGGGGCCATTGGCGCCGAAGACTCTGACAAAAGGAGCGGCGAACAGGGCATAAGCAAAGGATTTGGCGTAGTAAAGCTTGCCGTCCGCTGCCTTCTTGAGGAAAATGCCGTTGGGCCCGGCCCCGAAGTCCTCATAATAGCGGATCAGGTCCTTCTTGGTATACTCCAGGTCATTGTCGAAGGCGATGCTCTGGGCCATGGCGTAATAGACGGCCTGGTCGGCGGATAGAAAGCCGTTATGGACGGCCGGAAGGTTGATGAACAAGGAGAAGCCGAGAAAAAACAGGGCCACCATCCACAAGGCCGCCTTTGCGATTTTCTTGTCCTGGTTCATCTGTTCATTCAATACCATAAGCATTGGGTAAATTCAACCTGGGAAGATCCAGAGACATGCGCAGAATTTCTTTATCGGCCGGGCATCAAGCCCAGGTAAGCGGAAATGATCCGATCTCCCCAGACCAGGGCGATCCAGGCCGCGGGCGCCAGGAACGTCCCGTAGGGGAGGGAGTATTGCATGTCTTTCTTTTTGATGAGCATCAGGGCGACACCGACCAGGGCCCCGGTAAAAGAGGCCAGAATCAATGTCAGCAGGGTTTTTTGCCAGCCGAGAAATACGCCTACGAGGAGCATCATCGTCACGTCGCCCATTCCCAGGCCTTCCTTTTTGCGGAGGAGATAATAGGCTCCGTAGATGAACAACAAAAAGCCCGCTCCGACCGCAGCTCCGATGACGGCCTTGAAAAATGTCAGGTCGGGGCGGAAGAATGAATAGGCCAGGCCGAGGATGGTCCCCGGAAACGTAATCCTGTCGGGCAGGAGCTTGTGATAGTAGTCGATAAAGCCCAGCGCGATGAGGGCGCTGGAAAAGAGGCAGGCGGCGAAAAAGTGAGCACTGAGAGCGTACTTTCCATACAGGACCAGGAAAACCGCCGGCGCGAGCAATTCCACCAGGAAATAGGAGAAGGGAATTCTCTGCCCGCAATACCGGCAACGGCCCCGGAGGAGGAGGTAGGAAACGGCGGGGATGTTGTCGTAGAATTTGATCCGCTTTTTGCAGGAAGGGCAGGTCGACGGCGGATGGAGGAGGCTCAAGCGGAGGGGAACGCGGTAGATCACGACGTTGAGGAAGCTCCCCCAGGCCAGCCCAAAAAGCGCGATGATGATTATCTTTTCCAAGGGATGACCGCGGTTTTGACGTCTCCGGTCTTTGGGTCGTAGACGTAGTCTTTGTTATCGTAATCCTTGGGGATGAAGAGGAGCAGGCCGGCCGCGACGATGCCGGAGAGCTTGTCCGGATACCGGCCGTATTTGGCCTTGTATTTTTCGAGGACGGATCTGAGACCGCGGATGTCCACGGTCGCCTTGATGTTGTAAAGGTGGTTGGAGGCGATCTTCTTGACCCGCTCTTCCTTGGCTGTTTCATAGACTTCGAGCCAAGTCTCCCAGGCGGTTTTGATATCCATAACCTTGAAAGCGGCGTTGGCGTAGAGCCTCTTGGTGATATCCGGAGCGCCCGGAATGTCCATGGCTTTTTTGTAGTACTCCCTGGCCAGGGGGAAGTCCTTTTTATAGAGCTGGGCGTAATGGCCGGCCTCGAGAGGGAAGATCCATAGATCCGGGTTCTTGGCGAATCCCATGTCCAGCAATTTTATGGAAAGCGCGACGTCCTTGATGTCGTAAAGGGCGATCAGGGCCCCGACCTCGTACGGGTCGACGTAGCGGGGATCGAGCTCGGAGATGATGGAGAAGATGTGGACGAAATGATCGAACTTGTCGGGAATGGTGGTATTGCCGAAATACTGGATAGCCCAGATATAGACGAGATCGGCCATGAGCGAGGAAAAGCCGAACGTGACCATCTTCAAATACTTTCCCGACGGGATGTAGATGATGCTCGAGCCGGGGATTTTTTGGCGGGAGACCTTGTCGATCTCGAGCTTCAGGCCCATGAACAGAAGACAGGACAGGCACAGGATCAGGATGAGAGAGACGTTTTTTCTCATCGCTTAAATGAAGTCTCTCCGCCGGAAGACGAGAATGGCCAGGCTTAGGATGAAAACAGTGTAGAGGAAGCCGTAGGCCGCGGAGTACAGCAGGACCTGGGGCGGAATGGTCAGGCCGTGGACGACTTCGGCCTTGAAGTTGAAGTTTTCGAGGTCGGGCAGGATCGTATAGACGATCTGGGCCATGACCTTGAGGATGCCGGCGGGGATCTTCTTGATCAGCGTCTCCAGGCTCCAGGAGAAATGGCCGATGAGATAGAAACAGAGGGAGAACAGCGAGCTGAGGATGGGCGTGGAGAAGCTGGAGAAGAGGATGGCCACGGCGGTGATGAGGATGAGCTCGATGAAAATATAGAGAATGGCCAGGAGCATTTTCCACTCGACGGAGAAGGTGTGGAAGAAAACAAGGGCCAGGAAGATGACGCTCATCAGGGCAAGCATGACCAACAGCGTCAGGACCAGGCCGAAGAACTTGCCGAGGAGGAACTCGTGGCGCCGCATGGGCTTGGAGATGAGGGTGAAGATCGTCCGCTTTTCGATTTCTTTGTAGACCAGTCCCGTCCCGATGAGGATGGCCATCAGGGCGCCGAAAAAGGAGATGGAGGCCAGCCCGACGTCCTTGATGATTTTGGCCCGGTCGCCGACGGTGAGAAGGGCCAGGATGCGGGAAACAAGGATGGACAAGGCGGCGAAAAACAGGAGCAGGTAGAGGATGCGGTCGCGGACGGCTTCCTTGAAGGTGTTGAGGGCGATGACTTTGATCGTCATTGGGATTTCACCATCTCCACAAACAGGTCTTCCAGGGTCTGGGTCCGGGGGATGAGGGAATGGATTTTCGCATTCCTGTTTTTCACGAGGTCCAGGATCTCCTGGATTTTTTCTTCGTGGAAGACTTTGATCAGCGTCCGGCCGCCGTGGGCGGAGAGGCTCTCCCCGAGCCCGGCCAGGTCTTTGGCGGCGAGCCCGGACAGGGTGATCTCGGTGAACAGAATTTTTTCCGAAATCAGGTCGGTGAGCGGTCCCTGGCTGAGAATCTTCCCGTCGACTATGATGGCCACCCGGTCGCAGATCATTTCGATGTCCTGGAGGATGTGAGAGCAGAGGAAAACCGTCTTGCCTTCGGCCTTGAGCCGGATGATGATGTCGCGGATCTCCTTCCGGCCGAGCGGGTCTAAGCCGCCCAACGGCTCGTCGAGGAGGACGAGCGAGGGCTCGTTGACGAGGGCTTGGGCCAGCCCGATCCTCTGGAGCATGCCGCGAGAGAACTTGCGGAGCTGGAGGTCGCGGGCCCTGTCCATACCGACGAGATTGAGGAGGGAGGCGACCCTCTCCTTACGCTCATCTTTTTTCACACGGAAGAGCTGGGCATAGAAATCGAGGAATTCCCGGGCCGTGAGATAGTCGTAGAAATACGGATTTTCGGGCAGGAAGCCGAGGCGTTCCTTGGCCCTCGGCTCAAGGTGCGGCTGGCCGAAGATCTCGATCTTGCCCCGGTCCGGAAAGATGAGGCCCAGGATGCACTTCAGGGTGGTCGTCTTGCCGGCGCCGTTAGGGCCCAGATAGCCGAAGATCTCGCTCTCGGCGACGGAGAAGGAAACGCCCTTGAGGATCTCTTTTTTCTTGGGGATGAAGCCGACCTTGAAGAACTTATGGACGTTTTCGATGGCCAGCACCGTCTTCATCGGGTTTATTATATGAATTTAAAGGAATGGGGTCAAACCTCAACATTCAACAGATTTTCCGTGGACGCGTTTTCTTAAGTGCTTTCCCGGTTGAGGATGCGGAGGCTGTTGGGGCGGGGGCGTTTCCGGAACATTCTCTAATCCGGCACGACGTGTTGCAGCGCGTCCGGGTTGATCGTGATATAGAAATCGTTGCCCAGGTAGAGCAGCGGCGATATTTTGCGCACGTTCAGCACGCCTTCGGCATTGAAGCATTTTTCTCTTTCGTGGACGGCCAGGACCTCCCCGGCAAACAAATCGTGGTCGCCGAAAGCCCGGATTTCTGCCAGCTTGCACTCGAAGGAGACGTAGGCTTCTTCGATGACGGGCGATTGGATGACTGTGGAGGGGGCCAGCTTGACCTGGAATTCCTTGAGCTTGTCCATGTCATAGGCCGATCTCCGTCCCATCTGGGCGGCAAGCTTGACGGTCTGGAAAGCGAGAAAATTCACCGTGAACTCACGGGCTTTGGATATAAGCTGGTGGGTAAAGCGTTTCTTGGAGACCAGCACACCGAATAAGGGCGGCTCGAAGGACAGGGCGGTGTGCCAGGCGCAGCTCATGAAATTGGTCTGTGCTTCCGATCGAGCCCCGACGAGGGCTACCGTGTAGGGGTAGAAATACTGGAACTTTTTGAGTTGCGACGATATTTTTTTCATGGCCTCCTCCGTTTGAGATGCATGGTGCCAGTCCTAATCGAGCCCTTTGATCATGCGGGCGTTTTGGAGCAGCCATTCCTGGGTGAACAGATGCTCCCGCTTGAGGGCCAGATGGAGCTTGAGCTCGTCCTTGATCTCGCCGTCCGGCACCATGGCCACGAGCTGCTCATCCTTGGCGATCAGGTTCTGCTCGGCGGGAACCAGGCTTTTTAGGGCGGACAGCCGGCTGCGTCCGGGATACGAGACGGGCATGGGGCGAAGGCTTTTTTCCTCGCCGGAGGACGCCTTCTCCGCATTCTCGATGCGGATGACGCTGCCCATCTTGACCAGCAGCCCGGCATTCTTGTCCCAGTGCCTCATGTGGTTGATGGAGTTCTTGAACAGGCGCTGGCTGAGGTCCTGGTGGCCGCTGAAGAGGATGACGTATTTGAGATAGCGGTGCATGAGCTCGTTTTCAAGACGCATGATCTCATGAAGAAGCGCCGCGTCTTCCCGACGGTCCACTTCGGGATTGGCCTGGAAACAGAACTCCCCGGCCTGGCCTTGTTTTTCCAGCGTCTCGATCATAAAGTCGAACTGTCGGGAATGGCGCACCTCGTCATAGGAGATATTCAGGATCATGTTCAGGACCTTGGGATAGGCGCCCTTTTTAAAACGGGCTGTCTGATAAAGGTCGGTCACGAGGTCTTCGGTGGCCTTGTCCCGCTTGAGGTTGTCGATAACCTTCGGGTAGCGGATGACCTCATCGGTTTTAAAAGACGGAACGCCTCCCATCTGGGTGATGATGACGCCGAGCTGGAGGGCGTGATACATCTCGTCGATCCCGATCTGGATGGTCTGGGCCCGCGCATCCGTTTTCTGCTTCATCACGGGATCTTCGTAGAAGAATCTTCCCTTGGGCATGGAATAGGCATGGAGGAGGTACTCGAAGCTCACGGCCCATTCATGCTCCAGGGCGATGTTCAGGAGCTTGATGGTGTCTGCGGCGGTGCCGATGATGCGCCCGATTTTTTTCATGGATTGATCTCCTTGGAACCTATGTCCCCAAATTATAGTCAGGTTTCAATGGAAAAGCAAAAAAATGCAGAGGCTAGTCCCTGCCGACCTTTGGGGGGGAGAAAAAGGGTTGATAAATTCACCCCATAATTGATCCCAAGAGGTGATTGATCGGCCATTTTTCATATGTCAACATATGGGCATTCGCGGCCTTATGGTGCGAGTAGACCTCATCCAAGGCTACGCCAAGGTTGTGAAAAGGGGAGAGGGCTTTTGGCCCTCTCCCAACCCCTCCTTTCAAAGGGCTCCCTTGAGTCGATATAGAGTCAAGGGAGTACTCTATATTGCTTTTTCCGGTCTTTCCGTGTAATTAATATCAAAGTAATAATTAAAGTGACATCCCTGTTCGGGCGGCGCTTAGGCCGCCCGCAGCCCCCGGGCCCCGGGGAACCAGTCCCGTCGGTTCCCCCCGTCGGAAAAGCCGACGGGGCCCCCCTCCGCTACGGGGGCTTGAGGGCGGCCTAAGCG
>Ga0315274_10015395_pt1 | contig 10833 bp, 7 predicted proteins | sample YL17G02_20_MG_FD_203700 | JGI IMG/M metagenome (GOLD analysis project Ga0315274, IMG submission 203700) | Sediment microbial communities from Yellowstone Lake, YNP, Wyoming, USA - YL17G02_20 | ecosystem: Environmental > Aquatic > Freshwater > Lake > Sediment | place: USA: Wyoming | collected...
GGATCTTCTCAATAACATCTTCCAGTCCCAGTTCCCTCAGCTTTGCCGGTGTAGGCACACCATTTTTATCCCACCCCCTGTGCTGGTAGTAATCATCGAGCATGGTCTCCCATTTTGCGGCGTCAATTATCTCTCCCTTGAATGGACCATTTGGAATAGGACCTGTTCCCCATTTGCCCGCAAGCACATCATCTTTTCTCTTCAACCCCATTCTCACACCAAATGCCCGTTCAATATTATAGACCCTTTCTGCAGCAGTCTGCATGGATTCCTCATCCACCTCAATCCCGGTAGCGAGGGAAAAAAGGGTGTAAAGGGTCTTCAGAGGAACAACCTTGGCGATTGCCGGAACGAACCTGCAGACCTCGAGCATATCAATGATGGCTGACTCGTGCTGGTAGAAGATAGCCACGGCTCCCTTTTTATAAGAATTCCGGTCGATGGCCTCCTTCGTTCCAAACCTTGCTTCTGCTTCCTCGGGTGTCATTGCTACCCTCTCGGGGACAAGTGAAGCAGTTTCCACCCCTGGCATCCCCCGCACATGGTCTGCTCCCCGGCTGGAGGTGGCAAAGCAGAGGCACATCCCCTTGAGCATCCTGCACTCTATCCCGTTCAGGGTCATACCTTTTGCATGACTCACGTACTTTTCTGCTTCCTTCCCGAATCTTTTTGATGCCTTGACGATCCCTTCAGCAAAAACATTCCCAATCCCTTCCCTGAAGGCAACCTTTCTCGTCATCTCCACCATGGCTTCATGGTTTCCCCAGGTCATCTCAATGCCGTCAAGGTCCTCCCTCGATACGATCCCGTTCTCATACCAGTCCATAACCGTAGCAAGTGCAGCGCCCATCTCCAGGTGATCTACCCCCAGCTGGTTACCCATGTTATTCAGCTTGAAGATAGAAGGGACATATGAATTTCCGCATACCGGACCGTAAGGAGTCCATGCACCCTCCTCTGTCTTATTTCCCTTTTCACCTTTGTAGGGACCTTCCTTCACCTCAAATTTTTTCCAGCAGCGGATGGGGCAGTTATAGCAGCCGAGGTTCCCCGTATAGTACTTTTCATTCATTGTCTTGGGATCGAAGTTCTCAATTCCTTCAAATCCACCCACCTGTTTGAAGTTCTTCACTGCCAGGAGACCTATTTTTTCTGTAATCGCCGTACCGGCAGTTTGCCCTGCCTCTCTGAAGCGCTTGTATTCAGGCGCATTGGCCATGAGCTGGTGTACTTCTTTAGCCAATCGATTGAAGCCTTTTGGATCAAAGAGTTTTACTTCGCCTGTACCTCTTACGGCTATGGCCTTCAGGTTCTTTGAGCCCATCACCGCACCGACCCCTGTCCTCGAGGCAGACCTCTCCTCGTGGACGATGTTGGCAAACTTGACCAGGTGCTCCCCGCCCTGACCGATAGAAGCGATCTGAACCTTCTTATCACCTATTTCTTTTTTCAGAGCCTCTTCTGTCTCTCTGGTATTTTTCCCCCACAGAGAGCGGGCAGATTTTATCTTAACTTTGTCATCATCAATCCACAGATAGACAGGTTTGTCCGCCTTGCCGGTAATAACGATGTGATCAATCCCTGCCTTTTTAAGAGCAGGGCCAAAGTGCCCGCCGGCATTGGCATCGCCGTGAATACCGGTGAGAGGTGACCTGGTTGTTACCGTAAACCTCACGACCGAAGGGGCCCTGGTGCCTGAGTACGGGCCTGTTCCGAAGATCAATTTATTCTCCGGTGATAAAGGATCTATCTCAGGTCCTACCTCATCAAAGAGAAGCCGTGAGTTTATCCCCCTGCCCCCAATGTACTTAGCCCTCACATGCTCTTTCAGAGGCTCTTTTCCAATTTTTCCGCTGCTCAGATCGACCCGTAAAACAACCCCTCTCTCCATATCCATTTGCTTTTCCTCCTCACCATGTAAAGGTGCAGATCAGTATCGTATGACCGGTGCAAAATGCCCCAGGGTGAGAGCCTCCAGGGGAACGCCCAGCTTCTGGGCAACCCTGAATGACAAATCCTGGAGCATATAGAATTCCATGATCCGTGCCCGGACAGAGTACATGAGGGCTTCCTGTTTCTTGCTGAAAGGCTCCCTCGCCCTTTTCTCAACGATTTTGAAATAGGAATCAACCCATATGCGTGCCGCATCTTTGACTAAACCGAGCTGCTCCGTAGACAGTTCCAGCCGGATCCCGATCCCGGCATTGACCGCCTTTTCCCAGTGGTCCATTTTATAGATGCCGTCCACCTTTTTCCTGAGCGTCTCATAGTCCTGCCCATATTTTTCTGCGACCTTCTTTATCTCAGCCTGTAAAAAGTGAAGATCTCTCTTGCTTGCGGCAACCGGGGCAACGTCCAGAAATCCTGCAAATTTGTCTTCCTTTGCAGCAGCCCGGTTCTCCAGATTGAAAAGCAGGATGGGAACTTTCGGGGATCCAGGATAGACCTTAAGCTGGAAGACATTGAACAGGGTATCTTCTCCCGTTTCGGGATTCTTGGTCTTGAGCAGTATGCGTGTTGCCGCTGCCTTTTCCAGTACCTTTCCTCTCACCACGCTCACATCCCAGCTTCCCACCGGCACTTCCCACCTTTTATGTTCGACAATGCGGGTCCGGTTAAGCCTCTTGAAGCCTTCTAAGGCAACCTGCTCAAGCTCGTCGTGGCATGCTTTCATGTCCATAAACTTACCTCTGGGTTACTCAACCAGCCATCCCTCGATGAGGCGGGTACTTTCATCTTCTGGGATGAAACACTCCACTGCAATGCCGCCCACCCTGATAACCTTCTGAGTATCTGTCATAAACACTTCTCTCCTTCTTAATCCATCCCTTCGAGAAAGGCTCACACGTTCCTGCCCAGGACATCGTGGTTATAGCCCCCTTCTAAAACAGCAAACCGTCTTCCTTGGCAGACCCTTTCTGCGGCTTCCTTCGTAAGCTCATCTTTCCCCACCTGGTTACAGATTTACCTGCAGCCCTTTCCCCCGGAGGTATTCTTTTACCTCCCTGACACTGAGGATGCGGTAGTGAAAAACAGAGGCAGCAAGGAGGATCTCTGCCCCGCCAATCATAACCCCCTCGTGAAAATGCTCCAGCTTTCCAGCCCCGCCGGAAGCTACAACCGGTACCTGAACTGCATCTGCCACCAGTCTGGTGAATTCCAGGTCATACCCTGCCTGAGTCCCGTCTCCATCCATGCTCGTCGGGAGGATCACACCGGCTCCCAGGTCCTGGCACTCCGCTGCCCAGACAATGGCATCTTTTCCAATCGGCTTGGTGCCTCCCGAAACGACAAGTTCAAATCCTGACGGCATCTCCTGATTCCTCCGCGCATCAATAGCGATAGTAATCCTTTCAGAGCCGAATTTCCTTGCAGCCTCCCTGACAAGAGCAGGGGATTTCACGGCAGCACTGTTCATGGAGACTTTATCAGCCCCGGCTTCAAGGACTAACTCAATATCTTCCAGACTGCCAATCCCCCCGCCGACGGTCAAGGGGATCTTGATAACGGACGAAACGTTCTTCACCCATTCCAGCCTCGTTTTCCGGTTTTCCAGGGTGGCAGCAATATCCAGCATGGCAAGCTCGTCCGCCCCTTCTCTCTGGTAGAACTCGGCATTGACTACCGGGTCTCCGGCGTCTTTCAGATTCACAAAATGGATGCCTTTCACTACCCGGCCTTCTTTCATGTCAAGGCAGGGCATGATTCTGATTGTCTTCATAACCTCTCCTTTTCAACTGTTCTCTTACCTTGCTGAACGTATCAAAAAGTATTGAAAGTTACAAGTTCAAACACATGAACAACAGCAAAATTTCCGCTATCTTAAACCAATTATCCGGAGAGGATCCGGTACTTGATTACCTTAAAAAAATCTTGACATAAGTATGTTTAAAACGTTACTATACCGTCCAGACTGTATATATAAAGATGGATGAGGAGTGTGTTCCATGTGCCCGCCACCGAGTTCACGTGAACTCATTGTCGATGCTGCAGAGGCTGTGGTGATCAAGGTCGGAGCAGCCCATATGACACTTGAAGCCGTGGCTGCAAAGGCAGGCGTGAGCAAAGGAGGTTTGCTCTACCACTTCCCGACGAAAGAGGCACTCCTTAAAGCGATGCTGAATCGACACCTGCAACGTCTCGAGGAGGCGCTAAAAAAGAAATGTGCAGAACTCCAGGATGACACGACACGCGAAATCAAGGCGTATGTCCTCTCATCCCTGGCCCGCGACCGCAAAACGGAGTGTATCAGCGCCGCCCTTCTTGCTGCTGTCGCACACGATCCCAGGCTGCTTGAGCCAGTACGCGACGAGTACCAGAAGCGCCTGGCTGAGTTTACTTCTTCCGGACTCAGGTTTGAGCGGGCAGCCGTCATTGCCCTCGCAGCAGATGGTCTGCGGCTCCTGGAAATTCTGTCTCTATCCCCCCTCAAAGACAATCAGCGGAAACACGTGATCGAGGAAATGCTCAGGCTCGCCAAGGATAAGGAGGAATTCTGAATGACATGGAAAAACAGGATAAAACGGGTTTGCTCTGTGAGCGTTCTCACGGTTTTCGGGTTGACACTCCTTCTGTCAGGATGCAAAAAACAGCAAGAGGAAGAAGCACCTCCGCCCACCGTTGAAGTGGTGGATGTCATTCAGAAGGATGTTCCGGTGTATTCAGAATGGACCGCCTCAACGGATGGCATGGTTAATGCCACGATTCGCGCCCAGGTCCAGGGCTACCTCATCAGGCAAAACTACAAGGAGGGGGATTTCATCAGGAAGGAGCAGGTCCTCTTCGAGATCGACCCGCGGCCCTTCGAGGCAGTACGGGAAGAGGCCCAAGGGCAGCTCGCCCAACAGCAGGCACGATGGAAAACCGCCAGGGCCGACCTGGGACGTATCAAGCCTCTGGCCGAACAGAATGCCGTAAGCAAGAAAGACCTCGATGATGCTACCGGTGCCGAACAGGCAGCTTACGCGGCGGTGATTGCAGCACAGGCGGTGGTCGATAAGGCCCAGCTTGACCTCGGCTTCACCAGGATTACTTCCCCCATCGACGGCATCGCCGGCATCGCCAAGGCACAGATCGGTAACCTCGTCGGTCCCGGATCCATAGAGGAACTGACAACCGTTTCAACCGTTGATCCTATCAAAGTCTACATCCCCTTGAGCGAACAGGAGTACCTGAGGGACGTGCAGAATAGCCGGGGGCGCACTCAGCAGGTGCCGCTCGAGCTGATCCTTGCTGACGGGAGTGTCCATCCTCACCAGGGGGCGTTTGCCTTTGCGGACCGCCAAGTGGACGTTAGGACCGGCACGATCAGGGTTACCGCCCTCTTCGCCAATCCGGGAAATGTCCTCCGGCCCGGGCAATTCGCCAGGGTCCGTGCGCGGACCCTTATCAGGAAAGGGGCACTGCTGGTACCACAGCGGGCAGTTACGGAACTCCAGGGGAACTACCAGGTGGCGGCGGTGAGTCCCGACAACAAGATCGATATCCGGCCGGTAAAAGTGGGGGAACGCATCAACAACCTCTGGGTGATTGACGAAGGGCTGAAGCGGGGTGAGAAGGTTGTAGCAGAAGGAGTCCAGAAGGCCCAACAGGGAATGAAGGTAAGTCCGAGGCCCTTTGTCACTGAACTTAACGCCAAGTCGGAGATGAATCCCAGCGCCATTCCAGAGACAACTTCCAGGCCTGACCCCTCCCCAGCACCGAAAAAGACCGAAAAGAGGTAGGAGGCAGGTCGATATGTCAAAATTCTTTATCAACCGTCCCATCGTTGCCATGGTCATCTCCATCTTCTTTGTGATCGTGGGCCTCGTTACCATATTGGGACTGCCCGTTGCTCAATTCCCGAATATCATCCCGCCGGAGATTCAGATCTTCGCCACGTATGTCGGCGCCGACGCAGAAACCATCGAACAGTCCGTAGCCACTCCCATCGAGCAGCAGATGAGCGGTGTGGACAATATGAACTACATGTATTCCCTGAACACCAATAATGGACAGATGCGGATGTTCGTCAACTTCGACGTCAATACCGACCCGAATACAGACCAGATCCTCACCCAAATACGAGAGAGCCAGGCCGAACCCCAGCTCCCTTCGGAGGTCCGCAATTACGGGGTACTGGTCCAGAAATCCTTCATGACGCCCTTGATGATCTTTGCCCTGTATTCACCCCATGGTACCCGCGATGTAACCTTTCTCACGAACTACGCCCATATCAATCTCAATGATCAGTTCCTCCGCGTGCCCGGCGTCGCAAATATTATCATCTTTGGTTCAGGCCAGTATGCGATCCGCATCTGGGTAAAACCTGACACCCTGGCAAAACTCGGCATCACCGTCCCCGAGATCATCAATGCCGTCGAGAGGCAGAATACAGTCAATCCGGCCGGACAGATCGGCGGTGAACCCGTCCCTCCGGGGCAGGAATTTACCTATGCCGTCCGCACCCAGGGCCGTCTCATCACTGAGGAGGAATTCGGCCGGATCGTTGTCCGTGCCAATCCTGATGGATCGATTGTCCGGGTCAAGGACGTGGCCCGCATCGAACTGGGGACACAGGTTTATAACACCAAGGGCCGGCTGAACGGCAAACCGTCCGCCGTTATTGTGCTCTACCAGCTACCGGGTACGAATGCCGTTGCTACAGCCAAAGCCGCCAGGAAACTGATGGGAGAGGCCAAGGAACGATTCCCGGCGGATCTCGACTATGCGGTCTCCCTCGACACGACACTGGCCATCTCCGAGGGAATCAATGAGACGGTCAAGACACTCCTTGCGGCCTTATTCCTCGTCATCCTTGTCGTCTACATCTTCCTTCAGGGCTGGAGGGCAACGCTCATACCAACCCTTGCTGTACCGGTTTCCCTCGTCGGCACGTTTGCCGTCTTCCCCCTGCTCGGATTCTCGATCAACACCCTGTCGCTGTTCGGTCTGGTACTGGCCATAGGCTTAGTCGTCGACGATGCCATCATCGTGGTTGAGGCGGTCGAACATCACATGGATCAGGGGATGTCCCCGAAGGAAGCGGCGCTTAAGACCATGGAGGAAGTTTCAGGACCGGTGGTGGCCATTGCCTTGATTCTCGCGGCGGTCTTTATCCCCACAATCTTCATTCCGGGGATCACCGGCAAACTCTACCAGCAATTTGCTGTGACCATTGCCATATCAGTCCTCATCTCGGCCTTTAACGCCCTGACCCTCAGCCCCGCGCTCTCCGCACTCCTCCTCAAGCCGAGGAAAGAGGGACGGGGACCCCTGAGTGCCTTTTTCAGGATGTTCAACCGCGCCTTTGGCCGGGCCTCGAACGGCTATGTCGGCTTGTGCGGTATCCTGATTCGTAAGAGCGCTTTGAGTCTTCTCTTGCTTGTCGGGATATCGGTCTTTGCTGCTCTGCTCGGCAGGGGAATTCCCACAGGATTTCTGCCGGAAGAAGACCAGGGGTTCATGTTCTTGCATGTATCTTTGCCCGATGCCGCCTCGCTCCAGCGCACCGACGAGGCCTGCCGGAAAATCGAGGAGATCCTCAAAGATACCCCGGGCATTGAATACTACTCGATGATCCCCGGTTTCAGCCTACTGACCAATGTTCAGAATACGTTCAGTGCCTTTTCTTTTATAACACTGAAACACTGGAAGGAACGAAAAAAGCCTGAGGAACAGTACGAGGCCATCATAGCGCACCTGAATCGTGAACTGGCCAATTTGCCGCAGGTTGTTGCCTTTGCTTTTTCACCCCCGGCTATCCCCGGGATCGGGACCGCCGGTGGCGTCACCCTTGTTCTCGAAGACCGGGCCGGCAAGGACGTCAGCTTCCTTGCAGAGAATGTCAGCAAGTTCATCGATGCCGCGAGCAAAAGACCCGAACTGGCCCGTGTGACGACAACCTCTCTGCTGGCGGTCCCTCAGATCTTCGTGAACGTAGACCGTGACAAGGTACTCAAGCAGGGCATCGACCTCGGACAGGTCTACCACACCCTTCAGACTTTCATGGGGGGATACTTTATCAATTATTTTAACCGCTTTGGCCGCCAGTGGCAGGTCTATGTCCAGGCAGAGGGAGAATACCGCACCAGGGCGGAGAACGTCGGGCAGTTCTACGTGCGCAATGACAGAGGTGATTCTGTGCCGCTCTCGGCGGTGACAACGCTTGAGTCCCGCTCCGGTCCCGAATTTACCATGCGATTCAACCTGTACCGCTCAGCGCAGATCAACGCCTTGGCTAGGCCCGGCATCAGTTCCGGCCAGGCGATGAAAGCGCTCACAGAAGTCTTTGAGCAAACGATGCCGCGGGAGATGGGTTTTGACTACCTCGGCATGAGCTTCCAGGAAAAGAAAGCGCAGGAAGGGGTGCCGGCGTCAGTTATCTTCGGATTCTCGCTCCTGTGCGTCTTCCTCATCCTTGCGGCGCAGTATGAGAGCTGGTCGCTGCCGCTCAGCGTGCTGCTCTGTACGCCCGTTGCCGTCTTTGGTGCCTTCGCAGCGATCTGGCTGCGCGGCCAGGTGAACAACATCTATGCCCAGATCGGGCTCATCGTGCTCATCGGCCTCGGTGCAAAGAATGCCATCCTGATCGTCGAGTTCGCGAAGACGAGACATGAACAGGGGAAATCCCTTACCGATGCCGCCCTTGAAGGAGCCCGGCTGCGACTCAGACCGATCCTCATGACGTCCTTCGCTTTCATCTTTGGCGTGTTTCCGCTCGCCATCTCTACGGGTGCCGGGGCATTTGCGCGTCAGATCATGGGGACTGTTGTCATCGGAGGCACGATCGCTGCATCGGTAATTGCAATCTTCCTCATCCCCGTGACGTTTTACGTCGTCGGAAAACTCTCCCGTCGCGGCGAGAATGGGGAACAGGCAAAAAAAGATGGGGAAGACCATGCGTAACGTTATCATTTCTTCTCTGCTTGTCCTTACCCTCTTCGGATGCATGGTGGGCCCGAACTACCGGCGCCCAGCAGTAGAAACTCCGTCGTCATGGCGCTTTGAGGAGAAGGGAGCGAGGAACGTTGCCAATACCACCTGGTGGGAGCAGTTCGACGATCCTGTCTTAAACGAACTCATTCAGATTGCCCTGAAAGAGAACAAGGACCTAAAGATTGCCGCAGCCAGGGTTGAGGAATTCATGGGCCGATATCGTACAACGCGCGCGGCACTTTCCCCGCAGGCAAACGCAGGTGCAAACGCTGGCATAAGCCGCAGCACGGAGAGAGGGCCGTTACCTCTCCCGCCCACGGTGGAGAATCCTGCAGAAAACTATCAGGTCCTCCTGAATGCGAGCTGGGAAATAGACCTCTGGGGTAAGCTCAGGCGCTCCGCCGAGGCGTCCCGCGCCGATCTCCTGAGTACGGAGGAGGGGCGGAGAGCCGTCATCCTCACGCTGATTACCTCAGTGGCGAACGGCTATGTGAACCTGCGTGACCTCGACCGGCAGCTCGAGATCGCAAAACGAACAGCCAAAAGCCGCGAGGAAACTTACCATCTTTTCCAGATGCGCTTCCAGGGAGGTGTGATTTCGGAGCTCGAGCTGAACCAGGTCAAATCCGAGTATGAGCAAGCCCTCGCCACCATCCCGTTCCTTGAAAAAATCATTGCCCAACAGGAAAACGCCCTGAGCGTGCTGCTCGGCCGGAATCCGGGTCCCATCCCGCGGGGCAAAATGATTGATGAGCTTGTCCTCCCAGCCGTTCCTGCCGGCCTGCCGTCAGATCTCCTCGCGAACCGTCCTGACATCCGCAGGGCGGAACAGGACCTCATCGCTGCAAATGCGAGGATCGGTGTTGCAAGATCTCTCTACTTCCCGGCGATTTCTTTGACCGGCTCGTTCGGGCGGACGAGCACGGAGCTTTCAGAGCTCTTCAGCGGGCCCGCAAAGGTATGGAGTTTTGCCGCCCCTCTGGCCGCCCCGATCTTCACCGGCGGCGCCATCCAAGGACAGGTAAAATCGGCCGAGGCGGTTCAGCAACAGGCCCTCCTGCGATATCAGCAATCCATCCAGACGGCATTCCGCGAGGTAGAGGACGCCCTGATTGACCAGAAGAGGTCACGGGAGCAGCTTGAGATCCAGACACAGCAGGTTGAGTCTCTCCGCAACTATGCGCGCATTGCCCGCCTGCGGTTTGACAACGGCTACACGAGCTATATCGAGGTGTTGGATGCAGAACGCAGTCTCTTCAACGCCGAGCTTCTCCATGCCCAGACCAAGGGAGTTCTCTTCCAGGCGCTGGTGAACCTTTACAAGGCAATAGGAGGCGGCTGGGTCGTAGAGGCAGATCCCATAAGGAACGATGCAAAAGATTTAAGCATTACGACTTCCGGTTCTTCGACTTTCTCAAATAAAGATGAGGACTACGTTAAACAAAACAAGTGAAGACATATAGAAATATTCTGATTCTACCTTCCTTTTTTTATCAAGAGAGCGAATCCCTGTCCTTCCGCCTGTTTGGAATCTAAAAATTTGCCTGGTTCTATTTTACATCTCACGTTTCATCTCTTCTTGAGAAGCATTTTACCGTTGACGAATTTAGCCAAGAGATATACAGTAATTTCGTTAACATTATTCTCTGTGAATAAAGAGAGGTGATTCTCCATGAAAGTTAAACACCGGATGATTAAAAAACTTGTTACGATAGATCCGGATGCCACCATCCCCCAGGCGATTGACATAATGAAACAACACTCCATCAGACACCTGCCGGTGGTGGAGAGGAAAAATTTTGTAGGGTTCGTTACCGCTGGAGACCTCCGGCAGGCCTTTTATCCATCTATGATCAATAAGCTCACCATCAAGGACATCATGATCAAGAAACCTATCACGGTTGATCCGGAAACGAG
>Ga0315274_10015396_pt1 | contig 10833 bp, 7 predicted proteins | sample YL17G02_20_MG_FD_203700 | JGI IMG/M metagenome (GOLD analysis project Ga0315274, IMG submission 203700) | Sediment microbial communities from Yellowstone Lake, YNP, Wyoming, USA - YL17G02_20 | ecosystem: Environmental > Aquatic > Freshwater > Lake > Sediment | place: USA: Wyoming | collected...
AGCCGCAACCGAGGGCGAACAGGGCGCCCGGATTCTGGGGCGCTTCCTGGGCTTCCAGGAACCGGAGCAGTTGGTGCGCTTCCTCGAGTTTCTCCTGCCGGACGAGGTCCAAGCCGACCGCCACCTTCGCCTCGGGGAGCTCCGGGTTCAGGGCCAGCGCGCGCTGGTAGAAGGGGAGCGCTTCGGCGGGACGGCCCTGGTATTCTTTGACCGAGCCGAGATACGCCTGCGTCCGGGCGTCCCGGGCGAAGCATTCCTGCATCCGGGCGCTGAGCTTCTCCGCTTCGGCCGATTGCCCAAAGGCGACGAGGGCACCGTGCAATCGGAAGGCTGCCTCAGTGTCGTCGGGCGCGGCCTTCACCTTTTCGAGGGCTTTGGCGAGCTGCTCTGCCTTGAGTTTCTCCCACTCCTTCAAGCTGAACACGCGGTGGCGCGTGCAGTGCGGGCAGTAGTCCAGAATCCGTTTTCGTTCGAGCGGGATGACGGGAATGAGCAACACCACGAACCACAACCGTGTGTCATAGGAAGCCAGTGTCGCCGCACGGCTGCAGTGTTCGCAGACACCCGGGCGCGTTTCCTGGTTCTTCTTGCCGTAATAGCGGGTGCCGATTCCGTTGTAGGTGGTGGGCATGAGGGGTCAGGCGAAAGCCGTGGCGGCTAGAACAAGGAGTGGAAATACGGAGGCCCCAGCTCGGCGGTGAACCGGGTCGGCCAGTCGGGTGCGGTCACGGTGCTCGGGGCGTCCTACGGCGTCTTGGGCGGAACCGGGACGACCTTCGGCGTTTCGGCCGCCAGGGAGCGGAGCTTGAGGTTGCGGAGCGCCGCGCTGGTCTGATAGGTGGCGATCCCCAGCGGCACGGAGCTCTCGATTTCACCCGGCCGCAGCGAAATCCGGCGCCCCACGATGGACTGATTGATGATCCGCTCGTTGTCGAGCCAGGCCTCAATGCGTTCGGGCATCACCTTGAGGCGGATCGCATACCAGCGGTTTTTCTCGAACTGCAGGTACTTCGTGGTTTCGTTCTCCGACGCGTCGTAGCCATCGATGCTGGACAACCCCACCACGCCGCCGCCCCACCCGCCGACGATCAGCGTGCAGAACGCGTTGCTGACCGGGAACGTCAGGCCACAGAAGAAATCGCTGCCCTCGAGCTTCATGGCCTCCAGCGAAATCTCGTAGCGCAGTTTCGGCACTTCGCTGGTGCAGACGACGCCCGTCAGCATCGCGCCCATCGGGAGAAGAATCTGGCCGTCCTTGACCTCCACCTCGCCGTGCCCGCCGAAGGGGGCGATCTTCCAACCGGCCAACGACTTGCCGTCGAAGAGGCTCTTCCAGGGCGGCTCAGTGTCCGCCGCCGCCGGAGCGCTCGGGCCCGCGGGTTTTGAGGACTCGGCGGCAATCATTCGAGGGCCGAACAGCGTTGCGACCGTGAGCGTGATTGCGAGCACGGCTGCCGGGTTTCGGGTCAGGAGCGCACACGAGCCGGTCTCCGGCATCGTGGCAAATGGAGTTGATGCGTTCATGGCTTGTTGCTTGTCGCCGCCATGTTGTGGCCGAAAGCACCGCCGGAGTCGAGCAGAACCCTTGAAGCGTGCGCGGGAGCCGATTGCGAATCTACTGTCGATTGCGAATCTACTCGTCAAGCCCTTCCGCTTTGACTAGGCTAGATCGAGTTTTGCCATGAACATTCGTGCATACCTTGCATCGGGGGCGCTGGCTTGGGTAGCCACCACGCTGGCCGTTTTCGGCCAGGCCACACCGACCACTGCCACTAATTCCCCCCCGGCTCCGCTGCCGCCGCTCCCGCCTCCAGTCCGTGCCGTTGGGCCGCGTCCGCTGGCACCGCAGCCCTCGCCGCCGCGCTCTCCTCAACGCACCTTCGCCAACCCGACGAATCGCCCACCCGGCTATTCATGGCCCGTGCCGTCCACCAATGCGGGCTTCCGTCCCGCGACCAATCCCTTAGCCGCACCCGTGCGGACGCCGCTCGCGCCGTTCCCGTTGGTGTTCGACGCCGAGAGCAAGACGGCCGACGTCCGGCCGGGCCAGACGAATGTGACTTTCACCTTCAAGTTCACCAACACCACTCCAGCGGAGGTGACGATCGACCGGGTTCAGACCTCCTGCGGTTGTACCGTGGCGAAGCTGCCCGCAATGCCCTGGAAGCTGGCCGCCGGCACGAACGCCGAGTTCGCAGTGGTGGCGGACCTGCGCGGGAAGCGCGGCTTGTTCAGCAAGATGGTGTACGTGTATACCTCCCAGGGGTTCAAAGCGCTCAACATCAAGGTGAACCTGCCGGAGGCCGACCTGTCGTCCGCGGCCGAGCGGATGCGCAACCTGCAGATCGCGGTTGCGGACCGCCAGGCCGTCTTCAAAGGCGATTGCGCCCGGTGCCATTCGGACCCGGGGGTGGGAAAGAAGGGTCGCGAGTTGTACCAGGCGGTGTGCGGCGTGTGCCACGAGGCCGAGCGACGGGCGACGGTGGTGCCGAACCTGCGCGCGCTCAAACATCCGACGGATGCCGAGCACTGGCGCAGTTGGATCACCCACGGCAAGGCGGGCACGCTGATGCCCGCGTTCTCGCAGAGCGACGGCGGCCCGTTCACGCAGGAACAGATCGATTCGCTGGTGGCCTATCTGGTTGAAAATGTTCCTTCCCGGCCGGCCGCGGCCCCGATCGCCCCCACCTCCGCGCCGACGCAATGAGCCCCCTCGGCTGCCCGCGATGAAAGGCTTGTTCATCACTTTTGAAGGCACCGAAGGCAGCGGCAAATCCACGCAAATCCGGCTGCTGGCCGAGGCCCTGAAGGGGCGGAACCGCACCGTGCGGGTGTTGCGGGAACCGGGCAGCACGCCCATCGGCGAGGAAATCCGCCACACGCTCAAGCACAGCCAGCAGAACCAGGCCATGACGCCGGAGGCCGAGCTGCTGATGATGAACGCCGCCCGGGCCCAGTTGGTGCATGAGGTCATCCGGCCCGCCCTGGCGGCCGGGCACCTCGTGCTCTGCGACCGCTTCTCCGATTCCACGCTCGCCTATCAAGGCTACGGACGGCAGCTCGATCGGAGCGCGGTGGAGCAGTTGATCGATTTCGCGGTGGGCGACACTCGACCGGACCTGACGCTGCTCCTGACCATTCCCCTGGCGGTCAGCGAGGCACGACGTTCTTCGCGCCAGGTGTCCCTGTTCAAGGGACTGAGCGAAACCGCGGCGGAGTTGCCGCGCCTTGGGTTCACCGAGCCGTTGCGCGACCGGATGGAAGAGGCGGATCGCGGTTTCTTCGAGCGCGTGGAGCGGGGCTACGAAGCCATCGCCGCAGCCGAACCGGATCGCGTGCGGGTCATCGACGCCACGCCACGGGTGGAAGCGGTCCAAGCGGCCGTGTGGCGCGAGGTCGAGCGCTTGCTGGCGCAGAACAAGTAATGGCAGCCCTGGGTCTGCCCGCTGGTCGCGGCCGCACTCAACAGCCGCCGGTGAGCGCACCTGTCAGGCCAGCCTCCCAGCACCCGGATTACACCATCGCCGTGTCGGACGGCCGGGGCGCGAAGACTTCCGCGTCCGGCTTGAGCGCCCGCAACGCTTCCGCGAACGCCAGACTCTGCGACTCTTCCCCGTGCACGATGAAGATCTTCTTGAGCCGGCCATCCAGCGCTTCCACGTAGCGGCGGAGTTCGTTCCGATCCGCGTGGCCAGAAAAGGTGTCGAACGACGCGATCCGGGCGCGGACGTGATGCGGCTCGCCGAAGATGTTGACGGGGCTGCGGCCGGACAGGATCTGGGCGCCGAGGGTATGTTCGGCGCAATAGCCGATGAAGAGCACCAGGTTGTTCGGGTTGCCGATATGGTTCTTGAGATGGTGACGGATGCGGCCGGCCTCGCACATCCCGGAGGCACTGATGATGATGGCCGGTTCCTTGAGGTCGTTCAGCTTCATCGAATGCGCCTGCTCGCGGATGTAAGTGAGGTTCTCCATGCCGAAGGGATTCGCTTTCTCGCGTAGGAACTGGTAAATGGAGTCGTTGAAGCACTCGGGATGGAGCCGGTACACCTCCGTGGCGTTCACGCTCAATGGGCTGTCCACGAAGATGGGCACCTTGGGCAGCGAGCCGTCGTCCGTCATCTGGTGCAGTTCGTAGACGATCTGCTGGGTGCGACCCACGGAGAAGGACGGGATGATAACCTTGCCGTTGTGGGCGAGCGTTTCGCGCACGACATGCCCTATCTCGGCCGTCGAATGCGCCTTCTCGGAATGCTCGCGACCGCCGTAGGTGGACTCCACCTGGAGGAAGTCCGCGTTCTCCACCGGCTGGGGATCGCGCAGGATGTCGTCGCTGCCGCGGCCCACATCGCCGCTGAAGAGGTAGCGGTATTGCCGGCCATCTTCGCGGATGTCGAAGACCACCTGGGCCGAACCGAGGATGTGGCCGGCATCCCGGAAGGTCAGGGTGACCCCATCCGCCACCGGCATCGGACGGTCGTAGTTGACGGCGACGAACTGGCGGACGGCCTTCTCGGCGTCGGTGACACTGTAGAGGGGCTCGACTGGCGGGAGATTCTGTTTGGCTCGCTTCTTCGAGACGAACTCGGCGTCGGCGCGTTGGATCTCGGCGGAGTCCTCGAGCATGATGCTGGCGAGGTCGCGGGTGGCGAACGTACAGTAGATGTTCCCGGCGAAGCCCTGGCAGCAGAGATTGGGCAGATTGCCACAGTGGTCGATGTGGGCGTGGCTGAGGATGACGGCATCGATCTGGCGGGCATCGAACGGGAAGTTGCGATTGCGTTCGATGGATTCGGCGCGCCGGCCCTGGAACAATCCGCACTCGAGCAGGAGGCGTTGCTGGTTCACTTCGAGAACGAACATCGAGCCCGTGGTCGTGCGGGTTGCCCCCAGGAATCGGATCACCATTCCCCGAGGGTGCGATAGCCTCGACAAAGATCAAGCGTCAATATGAACCGAACCGCGCGAGCGGGCCGACGGGCTCATGGTTCTGAGGAAGAGGATACCGATGGGGAGTGGGAGGGCGGAAGGAAGCCGTGGTCTCGAAACGGGAGAAGAGGGGCGCCGCGCGGAGCATGTGCCGGGGCGTCCGGCATCAACTCTCCCGGTAGGTAATGCGCGCCTTGCCGAGATCGTAGGGGGACATTTCGACCTTGACCCGGTCGCCGACGCTGATCCGGATGAAGTTCTTGCGCATTTTGCCGGAGATGTGGGCAAGCACTTCGTGGCCGTTGGGCAACGTCACCCGAAACATGGTGCCGGGCAACACCTGGGAGACGGCACCGGTCAGCTCGATTGGCTCTTCTTTGGCCACGCGGCCCCTATTTGTTACCGGAATCCGGCCCGGCGTCAACCCGGAGTCTCGACCGTCGCAGGCGTGGGCAATCGCGTTCCGCAGGCGGCACAATAACGGGCCGAGGGAGGGCTCTCCCAGCCGCATCCTGGGCAGCGGGTGTGTCCTCGGGTGTGGCGCCGGTGAATGATCAGGTTCCGGACGTAGGGAAGCCAGGTGAAGGCGTAGGCAAAGATGAACACCGAATCCCGCCGATAGAAGAGCGCGTAACCCAGCAACAGGAACGAACCCGCCAGGCTGAGCCACCAGAAGGCCACCGGCACCACTACCTGCTTGCGTTTCTCCGTGGCGTACCACTGAACGAAAAAACGGGAGAAGAAGATCGCGTTGCCGAGCCAGCCGATCACTTTCCAGGTGTTCCATTCGATGCCCAACCAGCGGCCATCGGACCACAGGAGATCCCGGAGCCAATCCATACGGGATTGGGATTTAGCAGGTCGAGCGGCTCGGCGACAAATGAATTCTCGGTTGTGAGGGGGGAAAGAGCGGCGCCTGCTGGCCCGGCGTCGGTACGTTCGGCGGCACGTTCGGCACTTGCACGTCAAGGGGACTCTGCATAGATTGCCAGCGCCGGGCCAAAATCGGGGCACTGCAAACCGCACTGTGGCAGCTCATGAGCAGTCACAAGCAACTCATCGAAGCGCTCATCAACTCGTCCCTTTACCGGGATTACGAGCGCGCCTTCAGCCAGGCTCTCGGGCTGCCGGTGGCCCTCCGCGCCGTGGAATCCTGGCAATTGCCGTATCACGGGCAACGGATGGAGAACGCGTTCTGCGCCCTGGTGGCTCAACAGAGCCACGCCTGCGCCGGTTGCCTGCAGTTGCATCAACGACTCTCCGAGCACGCCCGGACGGCCGCCCACACGATCGCCTGCCCGTTTGGGCTCAGCGAGACGGCGGTGCCGGTGCGGATGGGGGAAACCATCATTGGATTCCTGCAGACGGGGCAGGTGTTCCGGCGGCGGCCCACCGAGGAGCAGTTCGAGCGCGCGCTGCGGTTGGGACGACGCTGGGGTTTGGTGGTGGGGCGGGAGGAAATGCAGCGGGCCTATTTCGGCGGGCGGGTGATGGAGGGGAAGCAGCACGAGTGCGTGGTCAAGCTCCTGGCCATTTTCGCCGAACACCTGTCACTGGTCTGCAACCAGATCGCGGTCCAAAGGCAGAACGAAGAGCCGCCGGTGATCCGCCGGGCCAAAGAGTTCATCGAGGCCCATCAAGGCGAGGAACTGCGGCTGACCACCGTCGCCCGGGCGGTCAACACCAGCCCGTTCTACTTCTGCAAGATGTTCAAGAAGGCCACCGGCCTGAATTTCACCGACTACGTCTCGCGGCTCCGGATCGAGAAGGCCAAGAACCTTCTGCTGAATCGGAATCTCCGGGTCAGCGAGATCGCGTACGAGGTGGGGTTCCAGTCGCTGACCCACTTCAACCGGGTGTTCAAGAAGGTACTGGGCATGGCGCCCACACGCTATCGCACACGCCTGCCAGGGCGTTGAACGCCTTCGGCGGCCTTCGCGCATTGAAGTCTCACCGGCGAACACGCCCGAGCCACCGCCCACGCCGTCACCTCGCTTCAATCCAAGAGGGCTATTCGATAAAACCGCTGCGGCTGGCCGCGCAAATCGTCCACCACCGTCAAGCTGCTGGCCGAGGCGACGACCGGGACATCGAGCGGCGTCCAGTTTGGGTCCGACAAAGTGTTCTTGTAGTCCATCCGGTAGGTCTTGCCGGGAAGGGTGCCGAACGTCAGGGCGAATTCGCCGCCCGACAGGGCCGTGATGGTGTTGACTTGCGGCCGGGGGAAGACGTGCACCTGGAACGCTCGCCAATGGCTGAGCGGCGGCGTGCCGTCGTCGGTCACCCCCACGCGGATCGTGTTCGTGCCTGGCGTCTGGTCGGCTGTGGGCCGCCACGCAAACAGGCCGCTCATGGGGTTGATGGTCGCTCCGTCTGGCGCGCCGAAGTCGAGGGCGAAGGTCAGGGTCTGCGGCGGCTGATCCGCGTCGCTCGCGGTTACGGGGATCAGGAGCATCTGTCCCTCGGTGACGGTCTGATCTGGGATCGGCCCCAGGGCGGGGGGGGTGTTCGAAAACGCGACGATGTTTGCCTGCCGCGGTGTTGGCGTGGCCAACTGATAGAGGCCAGACCCTCCGTCCGGAAAGCGGCCTTCCGTCAAGTCGTTCGTCTGCGTGTCGAACGAGAGGTAGTCGATCACCGTCCCGTCCGGGGCGAATAACCCGACCGAGCCGCCCTCCTTCGATAGTTTGAAGCCGGCGTGGAGATCCGCCCGGTTGGTGCTGTTTTGCCGTGCCTCATTGTCCGCCCAAACGAGCAGGAACCCTTGCGGTGGGACGGTGTATCCGTTGGGAATGCGGAACTCGGTCTTGTTGGTCAGGCTCTGGCCCAGGTAATAGCCCGAGAGGTCGGCCACCGCCGGCCCGGGGTTGTAAATCTCGAACCAGTCCTCGAAATCATCGTCCGCCGGATCGGCCAGGAAGGTGGCGTTGTCGGCCATCCACTCGTTGAGGAAGACGTTGAGTGGTGCCGAAGCCGGGTTGTTCGCGCCGCCCGGAGTGACATAGAAAAACTCCTGGTGACCGCTGACGTTGCCGTCCGGGTAGCAGCCATAGGATCGGTCGCTCTTTTCGATCTGGCAATTAAGGTGGTCCAGAATGTAGGACCGGCCGCCGTTCGTCCAGACCAAGGCCAGCGACCCTTCGACGGCGGGAACGCTGAAGCTGGTATGCGGTTCGGCAAGCGTGGATTCACCGGAGTTGCCGTCCAGCCAGACGGTGGCGAACCCGTCGGCGCCAAGCGTGCTGCCGGCGGGAAAGGCCCACTGCGTCAGGTTCGTATAATTGTTGGCGAGGAAACAGCCGGCCAGGTCGAGGGTACCCGCGCCGCCGTGGTACAGCTCGACCCACGGGTGGTGGTGGCCAAACCGGTCGGTGGCTCCGTCCAGATTGCTCGGCAGGATTTCGTTGAGCCAGAGCTTTGGGAATGGCGGCTGTGTCGCCCGCACGGAATTCGGCGCGCCAGGCGTGTAGCGGGGACTGTTCTGGGCGCCCGCGCCGGGCGCGAGGTTGACATCGGCACGGACGCCGCTGCCGGAGAGCCGGAGCGTCAAGGTGCCACCGTTAGTGTTCTCCAGATACCAGAAACTCAGCGTGTAGGGCTGGCCCGTGGTGAGGGCCGGCGAACAATCCTGCCAGATGGACGAGTCGCGGGTGGTTCCGCCGCTCGAGGCGACGAGGTGCAGACTCGCGCTGCCGGCGTGCTTGATGGCGGTACTGAGGGCCGAGCTGGCGTGATTCGCCGACACTGTCCACGGACCTGGGAAGGCCGTTTCGAAGCTGCCATTCTGCACCGAATTCACCCCAACCTCCGGCACTACGCCGGGCACGAGCTTGAGATCGTCGAGATACACATCGCCGGCGGATTGCAGGTACAGGTAGAGGGTGTTGGCGGTGGCGTTGCCGGTGACGCTGACGTAGCGCCATTGCGGCGGAGGAGGGGGCGCATTGGTTTCCACGGCCGCCCAGTTGGCCACGCGGTTGTTGTCCTGCATTGGGTCGATCAGTTGCAGTGAGGCGCCACTGTCGTTGGCTGCCGTGGGCCACGGCGCCGTGCTGTCGTAAGTGACCTGGTCAATAACTCGATCCTCCGCCGGCGTAACGCCCGGCTGGATCAGACGGAGTGTCTCGCCACCGTTCCGCAGCCGGCCACCGAATTCGCCTGCCACGACGGCCGAACCCCCGTAGGCGGTGGCGAAGGCGGTCCGGTCGTTGGCCACCACCAGGAATCCGCCCGGGGCGAGGACGGTGCCCGGCGGGAACGTGAAGTCTGCGCCACCGAGCCGCCAGCCGGAGAGATCATAAGCACAGGCGGTCGAGGTATTGTGGAGCTCAACAAAGCCGGCATCAGGCACTGCCGGGTTGTACATGATCTCGTTGATCACCAGGCGGTCTTCCGGCGGCTCGACCGGTCCGGTGTAGTTTACCTGGATCTGATCGCTGGCGCCAGCGATCGCCTGACCGTTTCGGTCCCAGCCCTGAACAGTCAGCGTGTTCGTGCCGCCGGTCAGCGCGACGGTGACGCTCCAGTTCGTGACCGAGGTCCAGATCGGCCGACCGGCCACGCCGTTGACGGTCAGTGCGCGCGCGTCAATCGGCGCGGTGCCGGTCAAGGTGACGAGGTTGCGGTTCGTGCTGAAGTCGGCGCCGCTGTTCAGGGTCAAGGCGAAGCTGGCGGGCACGTTCGCCGCGATCAAGCCAAGGATGTGACTGCGCCGGCTGCTGAGGTAGTTCTTGATGGCGGTCGGGCTCTCGATCGACACGCCGTTGGCGATCATCGCCGCGTACTTGGCATCGAGGAGCGGGTTGGCCTTGGCGGCCAGCAACGGGCCGTCGGCGGCATCCTGCAGCGCCTGCCAGTATTGCCGACGGAACGGCGGGTGGGTCAGGTCGGGACCGATGTTCCGGCCGCCCACGTTGAATAGGTCGCTGTCTGGCGGCAGCGAAGCAAAGGCGAAGTCAATGTCCCAGATCATCAGCTTCCAGGTGTCGCCTTGCGGTTGGTAGGCGTACATGTTCTGACCGCCGCCGTATGCGTAGCTGTCGTTGTTGCCGACGATGTGCTCGACGGCGTAGGTGCGCAGCCAGTTGTCCACATCCACGACCGGCTCGATCCGGCGGGTATAGGTGTCGCCAATGACGGTCGTGTTGACGGTGTTCACGAGCTTGAAGAGGTTGGTGTAGTTGCTGGCCGAGCCGTGGATGGCGCGCTTGGCCCACGTCCAGCGATACCGCGCCAGCTTCTTCGCGCCGCCGGTGGTGGTGAAGTTGTCGAGTGACGCGCCCACCCCGGTGAAGTTCACCGCCGCGTCGTCCATTTCGAACCAAATCTGGACCTTGTACAGGTCTCCGTTCTGCCCGTCCGGATAGAATTCGTCCGCCATGTCGCCGTTGGGCTGCTGGACGTCCTCGAGCATCGCCGCGCGCCGCACGCCGTTGATGAACACGTTCACGTGACGGCGATAGCAGTAAGGCAGCCCCAACTGATCGGCGATCCAGTACGCGGTCTGCTCACGTTGGTAGGAATTGTCGCCGCCGCCGTTGCCTGGCCACTGCAGCGAGAAGTCCGTCTCGCCCAGCAGCCGGTCGTCCTCGGGGAAGTTCAGCACGTAGTCAGAGACGTTGCCGGTCGGCGTGTCATAACCGGGCGCGTGCCACGGACTGCCCGCGTACTGACTTCCCATGTTGTAGATGACGCGCTGGGTGCCGTAAACGAACGTTCCGTCGAGCGGTTTGTTGCTCAGCTTCTCGCGCTGCCGCCAACGGTCGAAGGTCGCCTGCGTGATCCAGAGCCGGTAGGTGCCGAAGTTGCCGCCCTGTGCCGGATCGCCCAGCGGACCAGGCACTCGCGGGTCGGCGCGTCGTTCGGGAACCGCGTGCTGGCAGGCGGCGCAAAGTGATCGGTCGC
>Ga0315274_10015399_pt1 | contig 10832 bp, 9 predicted proteins | sample YL17G02_20_MG_FD_203700 | JGI IMG/M metagenome (GOLD analysis project Ga0315274, IMG submission 203700) | Sediment microbial communities from Yellowstone Lake, YNP, Wyoming, USA - YL17G02_20 | ecosystem: Environmental > Aquatic > Freshwater > Lake > Sediment | place: USA: Wyoming | collected...
CCACACCATGCTCGTGCGGCGAGAACCGGACTGGCGCCTCGATGTCCCCTGCCGCACATCCGTAGGGCAAACTCAAGTTTGCCCTACGTTCGGTGGTTGCCGCACGGCATGCCGTTCTCAATCCTCCCGGAGGTTCAAACCCTCCGGGAGGTTATAGGTGACAGAAATCACTATAAGTGGTACAATGGCGAATGACCGTCGCCGCTGCTCGAAACGGAGGAGCCGCCTTTGAGCACGGAAAAGGACCTCACCGCAATTACCGCGCCCCGGGACGCTCGTCGAAAGATCGAGGGCCTGGTGCAGCGCTTCGCCCGCAACCTGGACGCCTACACCCGCCCCGACTACAAAGAGACCCAGGTCCGCGTGGAGTTCATCGACCCCTTCTTCGAGGCCCTGGGCTGGGACGTGCGTAACGTCCAGGGCTACGCCGAGTTGTACAAGGACGTGGTGCACGAGGACGCCATCAAGGTCAGCGGGGCCACCAAGGCGCCGGACTACTGCTTCCGCGTGGGCGGGGCGCGCAAGTTCTTCCTGGAGGCCAAGAAGCCCTCGGTGCCGGTCAAGGGTGAAGTGGGCCCGGCCTACCAACTGCGGCGCTACGCCTGGAGCGCCAAGCTGCCCCTCAGCATCCTCACCGACTTCCAGGAGTTCGCCGTCTACGACTGCCGCCAGCGGCCCCAGCCCACTGACAAGGCGGGCGTGGGGCGGGTCATGTACTATACCTTCGACCAGTACCTGGACCACCTCGAGGAGATCTATGGCATCTTCGCCAGGGAATCGGTGCTGAAGGGCTCCTTCGACCGCTACGTCTCGGACACCAAAGGCAAGCGGGGCACCGGCGAGGTGGACGTGGAGTTCCTCAAGGAGATCGAGGGCTGGCGCGATGAGCTGGCCCGCAACATCGCCCTACGCAACCCCGCCCTCTCGGTTTACGAGCTGAACTTCGCCGTGCAGCGCACCATCGACCGCATCATCTTCCTGCGTATGTGCGAGGACCGGGGGATCGAGGACTACGGCCGTCTCCTGGGCCTCACGGCTGGTCCCCACGTCTACGCCCGGATGGGCGAGCTATACCGGGAGGCCGACGAGAAGTACAACTCCGACCTCTTCGACTTCAAGGCCGACACCCTGACCAAATCACTTTCCATGGACGACAAGACCCTCCAGCCCATCCTGGCTGGCCTGTACTACCCCGACAGCCCCTACGAGTTCTCCGTGCTCCCGACAGAGATCCTGGGCCAGGTCTACGAGCAGTTCCTGGGCAAGGTCATCCGCCTCACCGCCGGCCACCGGGCCAAGGTGGAGGAGAAGCCGGAGGTGAAGAAGGCGGGCGGCGTCTACTACACCCCCTCCTACATCGTGGAGTACATCGTAGCGCAGACCGTGGGCCGCATCATCGAGGGGAAGACACCACAGCAGATCAGCAAGCTGCGAATCCTGGACCCCGCCTGTGGCTCCGGCTCCTTCCTGCTGGGGGCCTACCAGCGCCTGCTGGACTACCACCGCCAGTGGTACGAGGAGCACGACCCCCAGAAGTTGGCCGCGGCCAAGCGCCCCACGATCTACCAGGGCAGAGGGGGAGAGTGGCGGCTGACCACGGGCGAGAAGAAGCGCATCCTGTTGAACAACGTCTACGGCGTGGACATCGACCGGCAGGCGGTGGAGGTGACCAAGCTGAGCCTGCTGCTGAGGGTGCTGGAGGGGGAGAGCCAGGAGACCTTGGGCCAGCAGCTCAGGCTCTGGCGCGAGAGGGCCTTGCCCGACCTGGGGGAGAACATCAAGTGCGGCAACTCCCTCATCGGGCCGGATTACTTCGAGGGGCAGTTGCTGCCCGACGAGGAGGAGATGCGCCGCGTCAACCCCTTCGACTGGGAGAAGGAGTTCCCGGAGATAATGCGCGCGGGCGGATTCGACGCGGTGATCGGGAATCCGCCATGGGGCGGCGACATTGACAGAGATGTGGCGTATCTCCGCGCGGAGTACCCTGCCACGACTGAGGAGCATACAGACAGCTTCAAGTTGTTCATCAACCGTGCCATTCGCTTGGCTTGTACTGGCGGTCTGGTGTCTATGATTGTGCCCAATACCCTCCTGAGACAACGCCGGCTCAAGGACGCCCGCAGCCTTGTCCTGGAGAACCGGACGGTGGCCCTCGTTGATTTGGGAGAAGACGTATTCAGTGGAGTCGTAGCGCCATCGTGCATTCTGGTGCTAGAAAGGCAGACGCCTGCCACAACCCACCAGGTGAGGATGACAAACCTGCGAAACGCTTCAACCGAGGAGAAGGCCAGTGCCTTGACGGGCGACGGACGTGCCGGGGTTGCTGTTCATCAACGTCGGTTCCAAGAGAATGCCGACCTGGAGTTCATGATCCCGCTCGGCGGGGTAACGGTACCAGTGGTCCCGTTGGCGGACTTCCCCGATCTGGAGTGCAAGGATGCAGGCATCAACTACCAGCGAGTCGGCGTGGGCATGCAAGAAAAGGGGAAGAGCGATTTATCCAGACGCCTCCTCTACGAGGGCAAGCGGCAGAAGGCGCAAGATAGAATGTACTGGAAGGGAGCCGACATCAGCCGCTACTGGGTCGCAGAGGAGACCGGACGGTTCTGTCGCCCCAACTATCAGGATTTCGTCCGTCCAAACGAGGTTGTGCGGTTGAGTAAGGAAGTGTACGCAACGACGCCGAAGATCCTTTTGAGGCAGACCGCTGATCACATCGTTGCGACCCTGGACTATCGAGGGATATGGTTCGGCAGGAGCATTATCGCAGTAGTACCCACCGAGGAGTCAGAATACCGGGTCGAGTACGTTCTAGGACTGTTCAACTCTCAATACTTCAGATCATTGTACAACGACCTCGTGCAGGAAAGGGGCCGCGTCTTTGCCCAGGTCAAACTGTCGAAGATCAACCAGCTCCCCATCCGAATCGTCAACTTCGGCGACCCAAAGGACGTGGCCCGCCACGACAACATGGTCGCCCTGGTGGGGCGCATGCTGGACCTGCACAAGAAGCTGGCCGTGGCCACCATCCCCGCCGACAAGAAGCTCTACCAGCGCCAGATCGAGGCCACCGACGAGGAGATCGACGCGCTGGTGTATGAGTTGTATGGCTTGACGGAGAAGGAGATCGCTATCGTGGAGGGGCGGGATCACTGAGAATCCTGAACGGACTGATTCCGCGCAAGAGGGTTCAGTGAACTCAGGGGTTCAGTGGCCTCAGTGGCCCGATGAGCTTGGAGATCGACGCGCTGCTGTATGGGTTGTATGGGTTGACGGAGGAGGAGATCGGTATCGTGGAGAGGCGGGGCAATGACCTGCGACCAGAGTGAGATCGTCTCAAGTGTGCTCCGGGCCGCGGGCGATGCGCATGCGCCCACACCCCGACTTTGTCAGGTGGCCACTTGGACCCCCCACTCTCGCGTATGAGGGGAGACCGCGTAGAGGGGTCCTGTTCGCGTAGGGGACGTTCCACGAACGCCTCGCCCATACTCTAGTGCGTGTGAGCATTTGGCCAGAGCGTAGGAAACGGGTGAGAATCAATGGGCTACAACTTGACAGAGAAGCAGAAAGACCTACTCCGCTGGGTGGTGCAGCAAGTGCGTGATGAGAACCTCCCCGAAGAGTTCTACGTGGTTTGGATCACAGATGGTGGGGAAATCCACGCCTTCAGGGGTGAGCATCCGCAAATCACGAAAGGAACACTCGACGCCCTGGCTAGCGCCGAGCTACTTCTTTGTGTCTCGAACTTCAAAACCACTACGTCGGTGTCCGGCAGCAGATCCCACCCAAGCACCACACACCGAGAAGTGGAAATGAACCGAAGGTGCACCGTCACAGGGAGGGCCTTCGACGCCGTTGACAGCGACTTCGAGCTGCCGGCCCAGGAGGGCGCCCGAGTGAGCATCGGTGCGATCATACATAGTATGAGCGGGGGGAGCGTCCAAGCTGTCGGCATTGCTCAGGATGCCGAAATCTCACAGGTCGTCGGTGACCCTGCCTTGCTGCGCTCTCAGGTTGAGATCTTGGCCGAAAACCTGCTGAATGAGGTCAGGTTGTCGCTGAAGGTGGATGACCTAGCAGACTATGCTCAAGCAGTGCGAGATCTAAAGGAACAGGTACTTGCGGAAGAGCCTCAACCTCCGTTGATTCGGCGGCTTGTGCGCACCGTTGGCTTGCTAGGCGACATAGAAGGAACCATTGGACTGATGACTAGAGTATGGGCACTCCTACATCCATTGCTACTCATCGTGGCAGCCAGACTGGGATAGAGTGGCGGCCGCCAACTAGTAGGTGTTTAGGAGGTGGTAGCTGGGATCCGCCATCCGCCAGGAGCTGGACTCGCGATTGTACGAGTTGCATGGGTTGACCGAGGAAGAGATCACTATCGTGGAGGGGAAACAGGAATGACCGCCGGCCACCTGAACGGCCTGGTGGGCTCTCTCGCCGACGGCGGCTGTGGTGATACCACGCGCCATCGTCAAAGGACCCCGGTTACTCAGATCAGCCACTCTCAAGGAGCAGCACGATGAGGGAAGCCCCCTTCCAGACTGCTGACCAGCTGGCGGCAGAGTTTCCTCATCTGAAGCGGGCGAGGCAACTGCACGCTATGGCCCAAGAGCGTCTTGCCACGCTGCTCGAAGACGTATGGCCGCATGGCTATCCGAAAGAAGAGCCTGGAGAAATGCCGGCAGGCCGGGCTGATCTCGCGTTCTATTTGCCCGACAGAGGTTATGCGATCTTCGAGATCTTCGTCACTGTCGGCCAGGTCCCACAGGACTTGAGACACCTTGAGCAGTCCAACGCCCAGGCTCGAATCGCGATTCTGACTGACCCGGTGCTTGATAACGGCGCCATATACAACGAATACTACGCCAGGAGGCCAAGAGACCCCTTCCCTGTCCTCAACCTAAGCGACATCCTTGTAGCTGAGAGTGAGGCAGCAGGGAAGCACAAGCTCAAGGAGTACATCGGCGAAGCATTTGCCACGGGGGAACAGGTGTCACAGCCGGCTGAGGCTCTTGCCTCTCGACTTGCAGAGCTATCCCTCGATGATGTTAGTAGAGAAGACTTTGGCGACAGCAGGTTCACGGTCGACGTGGCACGGCTCGGCTCGCGCTGCGTAATCATTGCAGCCACACCTCCGTGCAGAGTCTCGACCTCGCCAACCGATGTCTTGAAGAGAGCGGCCAGGATGCTTCATGACGATAATTGGCAAACCTCCACTGGCGATGCTTTTCCACCGCGCTACTGGCCCGAGAAGATCTTCAGGCGTCCCAGAACCAGGCGCTCTGCCGGGGACGCTCTCTTCTGGGAAGATGCGGGTCTTCGCAGGACCTCCGTCCGCTCAAGGCTGGTCATCACTGATCGAGCGGAGGTCTTTTTCGTGTCCTCCGGCGGCGCCAAGTTCGTAACTAGGCTAGACAACGGGACGGGCGTCTTCGTGCTTGGGCGCATTATCGCCGACTGCTGGGAGCTCTCCGGGCTGGTGGCACAACTCTATTGCGACATCGGACATGCAGGGCAGACACATCTTTGTGTCGCGTTGGTGGGGACCAAGGGCACGCTTCTAGGGGGTTTTGCCCGTGGCTACAGTGATCCCCTCGAGGAGCAGCGCTGGCCATGGGACAACCTGGATGAACGAGACTGGACATGCCATGCACCCAATGTGAAGTACTGCGACACGGTCGATGTGCTCGCCATGGAACCGAAGAAGGTGCCGCAGTTTGTGTACGACTTCGCGGAGGCCATCTCACTAGCCTACAATTATGACACCCCTCCATGCTTTGACAAGAAGACCGGCCTCATTCCTGACCGTTATCTGTGATTGGTCAGCGGTATCGCGGCCGAGGCGACGCGAGCTTTCGCTACGCAGCGCAGGCACCGCGGCCCTGCGCGGTTTCACCACAAATCCGTGACTGGGGCCACGATCCCACCCGACAAGAAGCTCTACGAGCGCCAGATCGACGCCGCCGACCAGGAGATCGAGACACTGGTGGGTGAGTTGTATGGCTTGACGGAGGAAGAGATCGCTATCGTGGAACAGGGGCGATGAAGGCTTACTACTCGCACTACTTGGTAGGTGACTACGCGCTTTTCCCACCCACCCCCTACAAGGGCAAAGGGTGGATCATCTCTTTTGAGGACGAGCCTTCGGATGCGACCGCTGGGCGAATGGACATCATCAACGGCAAATCATACCGTGCAAGAGCCGTCATCATACACGCCGCGTCGCGAGAGAGAGCACAGTATGTGGCCGACATGGTCCACGCCTCGCTGTGTCTCACGTTGGGGGAATTGCCCCCTTGCGGTCCAACCGTCGTGGTTCCCGCGGATTTGCGCAGCGCGGAGCAGGAGGACAGACAGTATCAGACACTGGCCGCCCCGCGTGATGTTTTTGTGGGAGGTCTCCCTTTGACGTGCCTCATAGCAGTGAAGGCCTCATACCGAAAGGGGTACCAGTACGCGCTTTTCAAGCATCTTCTTAGCCATCAGGTCTTCCCTACCAGCATGATGGGTCTGCACCCGACTGGCTGGTGGCCTAGCCAATTCGTGTTCGACTCTCCCGAGCACCATGTGCGTTGCGCCTATGCAATCGTTCTGGCATACTCCGTGCTGGAAGAACTCTCGCTGCAAGTGATTGCATCAGATAGCGAGCCGAGCAGGAAGAACGGCCAGTGGAATCCACCGGTCAAGCAGGATCTTGAGGACCGTTGTAAAAAAGGCGGGTATCGACTTGTCCGAAACGATCCTGTGGATCCTGCGGGACACGCCCACCCGAATCGAGCGCAAACGGCCTCCGGACACTCAGTCGCTTGCACCGTGGGCAGGCCTGAAGGTGCGAGACAGTGAAGTAGCAGTGATTGACGCGATTGCCTACACGAGTTGGCTCCGCAGCACAGTGTCGGCGCACAAGCTGCGGGAACTCGCGCCCTCTCTGAGCTACTACGATGTCATGAACGCTCAACATGTTGCCAGACGCTTGCTGCTTGAAAGGCTAGGGTTCTGGCGGTACCAAGAGCGGGTAGCTGGAGGCACCGGCGGCTAAACCCGCCAAAGGGACGCTGTACCACCGGCAAATCGAGGGCACCGACGAGGAGATGGACGCGCTGGTGTATGAGTTGTATGGATTGACCGAGCAAGAGATCGCTATCGTGGAAGGGCGGGATAGCTGAGCGATTAGGCAAAGCCGACCGGGTGCAGCGATGTGCTCTCAATCGGCGGGCGGGACCCCTGTTGTCCCTAGTATTCATGCAAGGAGGCGCAAGAACATGAAAGGTCAGACTTCTAAGGGAGTGAGAATCGCCCTCCTCGTCTATGCCATCCTCTGGGGGCTCTATGGCCTGCTCCATGTGCTTACCCCGGAGCTGATGCAGGCCAAGGATCCGGCCATCGAGCGAGTGCTCGGAGCGGCAGTGGTGGCCTTTGCCGTGGGTGCTGGGTTAGCCTACGTCGAGAGAGCCTGGGACAGAGTCAGGATCATGGTTCTGCTGCAGGTTGTCTGGATGATTCTGTACACCGTGACCATGGCTTGGGGCCTCCTGGCCGGAGGCATTACCCCCGCAGCCTGGCCCCCCACCATCATAGGCGCGGTCTTCGCCGTCTTGTTGGCAATCCTCTACGTTCGTGAAGAGAGGATGCAGAGATAGTAACCGCGCTTGTCCTGGAGACGGGTAGTCACAGCGTCGAGAACGCAGGCTGGTGCGCCGTGAATTGACGGAGGCACGGACGGGCGTCCTAGGGCGGGTCTCGGACCCGCCCTACCACACACCACTCAGCCGGCTCCAGCCGGTTCTTTGCCCCAGCAGGAGAGCCATTTGACGAAAAGACCGTGCGAGGACAGAATTATCGTCGGCCTGGTCGGGCGCCTCCGACCCGAATCCATAAGAATGACCATCTGATCAGGACACCGCTGAAGGATTGTCTTTCACTATTATCATCGACTCAAGGAGGTTTGCTGTGTCTTACCCAAGATCACGACTTCTCAGGTTAGTGCTCGCTCTCTGCATTACCGCGACCGTGGTCGGTTGCGCCTCCACAACGCAGCCGCAGGCCACACCTACTCAAGGATCGGCCGGCCAGATCGCCAATCCCGCTTCGGAAAACTGCGTCGAGCAGGGCGGCACACTGGCCATTCAGGAACGCAGCGATGGCGGCCAGTATGGCGTGTGCATCTTTGAGGATAACGGGCAATGCGAGGAGTGGGCCATGTTCCGCGGCGACTGTCCGGTTGGAGGTGTCAAGATCACCGGCTACGTCACTCCGGCAGCTCAGTACTGCGCCATCAACGGAGGAGAGTATCAGGTCACTGACAGCAGCAACACGGACCAAGAACAGGGGACCTGCACCTTCAAGAACGGCCAAACCTGCGATGTGTGGGAGTACTTTGCTGGCGAATGCGCCCCCAATAGCGAGGCAGAGCAATCGCCTTATGACGATCCCTTTGCCTATTGCGCAGCGGTGGGGACCATTGATACGCCGGATGGGCGATACGACGGGCCCGAGATGCCGGATTCCATTATCCAAGCCATGATCCGGCAGGACATCGTGTCCGCTGAAGCGCCACTGGAATTCCAACAGAACTCCGTTTGGCGGTGCATGGATAACAGCGTGTGGGTTTGCCATTTTGGAGCCAATCTTCCCTGCGAGGAGAAAGCCGACACCTCACAAGTGCCCACGTCGGGGATGGAAGACTATTGCACGGAGAATCCCTCAGCGGAGATCATCCCCGCTTTCGCCACAGGGCGCGCCACGGTGTACGAATGGGCCTGCCAGGATGGGAAACCGGAGGTGATCAAGCAACTCTTCAACAGTGATGCACAAGGGTACCTGGCTGACTTCTGGTATGAACTGACCCCGGAGTAGGAGTCTAAGAGACAAGGTTACAGGTTCAAAGGGAACCGCTTGTGGTACAACACTGCCTTACCCAGGCGAGGCCACCGACCAGGAGATCGACACGGTGGTGTATGAGTTGTATGGGCTGACGGAGGAAGAGATCGCTATCGTGGAGGGGCGGGATCACAGAAGCAAGTGGAGCACCTACTACGCTGAAAGAGGCTTCAGCGAACACTCGGAGCTCGGGCCCGCCGTGGTTGCGGTGCAAACGTCGACTCAATGCCCCAGATGGGCAACCGGGCAGGAAGCTTGCGCATGATCAGCAATTGGGCTGCAGACAGAATGGGAAGGCAGCAGACCTTTCACCACAAGGCATCATAGCCGGCCATTTAGGAGGAGCGCAACTATGAAAACAAACTTGACGGTTGCTTTGCTTGTAATTGCACTCTTGTCAGTGGCTTGCCAGGCCGCCCCACCAACACCATCACCGACACCCCCTGGACAGTTGGAGACACGGGTGGCCACTGTTCTTCCCGTCCCCGCCAGGACCTCGACTGCCACTGCCACAGAGACAGCGGTGCCGCCAACACCGACCGCCACCAGCACAGGGACAGCGGCACCACCGACAGAGACGCCCCCCGTTGTGACCACGCCTCCTCCCAAGAGGACTCCGGTGATCTTCGATGATGATGGGAGTGCGGATGGCACCACCGCGCTGTTCTACCTGCTAAGTCATCCGGACGTGGCTGTCGAGGCCATTGGCATCTCCTACGGTGAGGCACATCCAGCAGTCTATGTACAGCACATTGGACGCACGCTGGATGAGTTGGGCATTCGTGACATCCCCCTTGGTGAAGGACAAGACGCGCCTCTGGCCGGCAGCAACGCATTCCCGGAAGCGTTGCGTCAACTCGCCAACAACTTCTGGGGGCTCCCGATACCCAACGCAGACCAGACCTATCCGACCCACGATGCCTCTGAATTGATGGTTTCCATTGTCGGGCAGAGTCCTGAGCCTGTAACCATCTTTGTGAGTGGGCCTTGTACCAACCTGGCCCAGGCTCTGCGACTCGATCCGGGTATCCGCGACAACACTGCGGCCGTGTACATCATGGGCGGGGCAGTGTACGTCCCCGGCAATATCGATGATCTCCTGCCCGATTCAGACAACACCGTGGCGGAGTGGAATATCTACGCGGACCCGCAGGCGGCCAAAGAAGTGTTCGAGTCCGGTCTCGATATCTACCTCGTCCCCCTTGACGCCACTAACCAAGTAATGATCGGCAAGGAGGACACTCGCCAGTGGCACCTGGGCGGGGCAACTGCTGACTTGGCCGCAGATATCTACGACCTGCGATTGAGTAGCTGGGGTGTGGAGAGCGCCGCTATTTGGGATCTGATGACCGCTGCCATCATGGTCAAGCCCGACCTATGTGTCTTTCAACCGCTCCATTTGGAAGTCATCACAGACGAGGGGATTACGGAGGGGCAGACTGTCATTGTCCCCAATGAGGAGCCGAACATCTACGCCTGTTTGGGGCCGGATGTCAATCTGATCAAGCAGACGCTGATCGATGTCTTTTCGAGCAGTCAGTGAAAAGAAACACGGGGCGCCGCCCAACCCCCGCTGAACGCGACAGCGCCTCCGGCGCCACTGAGCGGGGCTGGGAGATATCGAGGTTGTGGGGACAAACGTCGCCCTGGTGCGCCAGATGGAATGAGCGGGTGGAAAGATGTCCGCATAGTCATTAGATTGGCAGCTTGATATTGGCTCAGGTTCCATTTGTGGAGGGAGGAGAAATGCCAAAGCTACAAATCAATGACGCAGAGATCTATTTCGAGGAGCATGGAGCCGGTCCTGAAACTATCGTCCTTGCGCATGGGCTCCTGTGGAGTGGGCGCATGTTCGACAATCAGGTGAATGCGCTCCAAGATCGGTATCGCTGCATTACCTTCGACTTTCGGGGACAAGGCCAGAGCGAGGTCACTGAATCAGGTTA
>Ga0315274_10015401_pt1 | contig 10831 bp, 10 predicted proteins | sample YL17G02_20_MG_FD_203700 | JGI IMG/M metagenome (GOLD analysis project Ga0315274, IMG submission 203700) | Sediment microbial communities from Yellowstone Lake, YNP, Wyoming, USA - YL17G02_20 | ecosystem: Environmental > Aquatic > Freshwater > Lake > Sediment | place: USA: Wyoming | collected...
CCCACAGCGGCAACGCGGAAATGAAGAAAAAGGCCATCGAGCAGATTGACAAACACATTGTTGGGCCGGTCCTCGAAGCGATTAAGAATTACCAAAACTGGCGAATCCTGGTAATGCCCGACCATCCGACGCCGGTGCGAAACGGCTCTCACTCGCCTGAGCCGGTGCCATTCGCTATGGCAGGCAACGACATCAGTGGTATTCTGGATATGACTTTTAGTGAAGCCAACGCTGCCAAATCAGGGCTTCGGATAGATAATGGTTTTGAATTGATGGAGTATTTCCTAAAGAGCTAAAGAATCTGAGGGGAGGGCACGGAAGACAGAAGACAGAAGTGTGCCCTGAACCGAGTTGAAGGGCCGAAGGGACGCAAGACAGGAGACAGAATACAGAAGATGCAATTCACAATCCAGGACCCTGTTTGCTGACTCTTTGCTGCTGTGTCCTATCGCAGGGTTAAATTTTGGTGGATGAACTATGGCAATACTTGTGCAAAAATTTGGCGGCACTTCGGTCGCCGATGCGGCCAAGATTCGCAGAGCCGCCGAGCGGGTAATCAAGGCAGTTAAGGACGGCTATCAGGTCGTGGTGGTAGCTTCGGCACGCGGTCATCAAACAGACGAGCTTGTCGCCGACGCTTTGGAGCTTAATCCCAATCCGCCGACGCGCGAGATGGACCAGCTGCTCAGCACCGGCGAGCAACAGACCGTGTCACTATTTGCTATGGCACTGGACACGATGGGATACGATGCTATCAGCTTTACCGGCGGCCAGATTCGATTGCTCACAGATAGCATCTACACTAAGGCACGGATAAAAAGCATCGATGCCGAGCGGATCCACAAGCAGCTGGACCAGGGCAAGATCGTTATTGTCGCAGGATTCCAGGGCGTGGATGAGCTTGGCAACATCACCACGCTTGGCCGAGGTGGCTCAGACACAACAGCGGTAGCGCTGGCGGCAACCTTGGGAGCCCAGGAATGCGAAATTTATACCGATGTGGACGGAGTCTACACCACCGACCCGCGAATATTCAAAAAGGCCGTAAAAATGAACGTGATTAGTTACGATGAGATGCTGGAAATGGCCAGCTTCGGAGCAGGAGTGATGCATCCGCGAGCGGTTCAGTTCGGCAAAAAATACGATGTCAAAATTCACGTGAGAAACAGTATGAACGAAACGGAAGGAACAATAATTACTCATGAGGTGCCTCAGATGGAAGGCGTAGTGGTTTCAGGAGCAACGTTACAGAAAGATATGGCCAAGATAGGTCTGGCAGGCATCGATAACGTTCCGGGCAATGCGGCAAAACTTTTCGCCCGTCTGGCACGGGCAAAAGTAGTGGTCAATGACATTATTCAGACGGAAATCAGTCCCGAAAAAGCAAACCTGGCGTTCTTGATCGGCATCTCCGATTTGCCTGCTGCCAAAAAGGCTGTCGATGATATCAAAGACGAGCTTGGTTGCGGGAGCGTGTTCATTCGCGATGACATCGCCGAGGTCTCTGTAATCGGTGTCGGCATGCGGAGCCACTACGGCGTGGCAGAAAAAATGTTCGGCTCGCTGGCCAAGGCCAAGGTCAACATCGATTCAATTACCACCAGCGAGATTCGCATTAGTTGTGCCGTGAGCAGGGACGAGGCTGAAAAAGCTCTTGAGGCTGTTTGTCTTGCTTTTGAATTAGATAAGCCTGCCGAGCAGCGAGAAAAAACAGAGTAGGGTGGGCTTTAGCCCACCGACAAGGAAGTGGTGGGGTATCCATTCTCCATAGCAGAGCTTCCAGCCTTCGTCTGCCACTGGCGGACTTCGGCGGAGTAGGCACTGCGAAGGACGAAAGCCCCACCCTACCGCTGAAAGGCGTCATACTGGGGTAGACCCTCATTGGCTGCTAAACATAATAGCGCCTATGCGATGAGCAGACGCCGCCGCACCGGCCTAATGGTTTTGGGCCTGTTGGCGGCGGCTGTTTTTATCGCGATTGACCACACCTCGGTCAGCTACCACCGCCAACGTCGGTACAGATCCGATAGGCAAATAAGAGCGCACGATTTTCAGAAGTACCATGCCAAAACCTTCAAAGTCATAAATGTCGTTGATGGCGACACTATTGATATAGACATACCCGATAGTAATCAGACTCACACGAGGATACGGCTTTGGGGTGTTGATACCCCGGAAACCAAACAGCCGAACATGCCCGTTCAGTATTTCGGCCCGGAAGCCGCTGAATTTACCGATAGGGAGATGCTCGGCAAAGAAGTTGTCGTATACCTGGATGAGGCAAATCGCACCAGAGACAAATACGACAGACTGCTGGCCTACATACAGCTGCCCGAAGGCGACTTTTTGAACGAAAAGCTTTTATCACAAGGATTCGCCTACGCAGACTTACGATTCGACCATAGTTTCTACAACAAGTATCAGCAGTTGCAGGCGAGTGCCCGTAGCTTGAAAAGGGGTTTGTGGAAGAAAGTCTCTCGCGAGCAACTGCCCGAATGGCTGCAAAAAGAAAGACCGACTCTGCTGCTTACGTCAGAGGAATCTGGATAAAATGCCCAGAACAAAGATCATCGCCACGTTAGGACCTGCCAGCAGTGATTATACGGTTTTGCGGAAGATGGTGACAGCCGGCCTCAATGTGGTCAGACTGAATTTCTCGCACGGCACGGCCCAGCAGCATCTTGACCGGATCACGCTCATTCGGAAGATAAATCAAAAGTACCGGCGGCACATTCGGATAATGCAGGACTTGGAGGGTTTTCGAATCAGGGTAGGACGATTCAAAGGTGCTAAAACCAGGACCTTGAAGAAACGCACCATCATTTGGCTCAGTAATGAGCCCGATGCCCAAGGTCCCAAGACTATACCTCTGGATTATGATGGCAGTTTGGATTGGATAAAGCCGAAACAGCTTATCTACATCGACGATGGGAACCTCGCCCTGCAAGTTGTCGACACATCCGGAAACAAAATAAAGGCTCAGGTTTTGGAGGGCGGAATCCTTAAAGAGCGAAAAGGCATAAATGTCCCTGATGCCCTGCCGCCTTTTGGACAGATAACAGAAAAGGACCAAGAAGACATAGAATTTGGTATAGCGCAAAAAGTTGACTACATCGCCCTTTCGTTTGTGCGGGACGAAAATGATGTGCTTAGGGCGGTAGACTTGATAAAGCCGAGATTGCCAAGTTGCCGGGTGGTGGCAAAAATAGAAACCAGGCAAGCGATCCACAACATAGACACAATAATTGATGCAGCCGACGGAATCATGATTGCGCGTGGTGACATGGGCATTTCCATTCCCGTTTATGAGGTGCCCATCGTGCAGAAGCAGATAATCAAGAAATGTAATGCCGCAAAGAAGTTCGTCATCACCGCCACGCAGATGCTGGAAAGCATGACCGAGCACACCAGGCCGACCCGGGCGGAGGTAGCAGATGTAGCCAATGCCATTATAGATGGCACCGATTTCGTGATGCTTTCGGCTGAAACTGCAGTGGGCCGGTATCCATACGAATCTGTCCTGATGATGAATGAGATTGTCAAATTCACCGAGAAGTCCATCTCACAATTGCGGTGATTAGACAACATCCCACGGTTTGGTTCTTCTCTGATTTAGATCGCGGGCAGCATGTATAATCGTAAGGACTAAAATGCGGTCACTTTCTACACGATAGATAATCCGGTAATTGTGCAATAAAACCTCCCGAATACTCTCCTCTTCAGCTTCCGGGACAGCCCTTCCCATCTTAGGAAACTTCTTGATGCTTTCCACTGCTTCAATAATTTTTTCGATGAATCGATCTGCGTAATACTCTGAGTCTCTGCGGATATAATCCCGGATGCTTTCTAAATCCAGCAGGGCTGGCCGAGTCCATTCGATCTTCATTTTGAAAGAAGCCTTTTCTTAACTTGTTTGTGGGAAACAACGTTTCCTTCTTGTGCGGCTTTCAAAGCGATGGCTAACTTCTTTTTGACGTAAAATTCGTACATAATGTCATCCCAGGTTGCTTGATCTGGCAGTTTATCAATGAGCTTCTTCGCTTCTTCCTTAACAATACTCATAATCGTTCAGCCTCCCGGCACCGTGTTCATTATGCCTCATTACGCAGCCTTCCAACTGTTGATGATTTCTTCTGCCAAGAATGATAGCATAAAGGAGAGTGCGGGGCAATGAAAAAGCATATGACACAGACTGCGCGGGTTCTATCTTCGCCACAGCATTGATTTGCCTTTGAAATTGGGTTTGGTTGGCTTTGCTTTTTGGGCTTCGCAGGCGGCAATTTTTCCATAATCCTTTGTCGCAAAGAAAGATACATTCGTTTCGGTTTCACCGAAATTGGCTTTGCTTTGCAAAAATAGGGCCGATTTGTAGAGGATCCCCGACAATTGTCGAACAAGGTGGGTGGCCTGCTCAATCGTAGTTTGGGTGTAGATTCTGCCCTGATTTTGCTGTCTCCTGTGTCCTGTCCCTTCGGCAGGCTCAGGACAAGCTTCTGACTTCCGTTTTTAAATTGGCTTTGTTTTGCATAATTGGTCAGAATTTCCCGGCGCGCAGGGATTTGTAGCCGGTTTCTTCATCGGCGGCCCTGGGCGGATTCAGCTTTCGCATGACCAGGAGTCTCTGAACCTCGAGTATCGTTTTATACAGGCTGTGCTCTAATCGGCGTTCATACATTAAGAGGCGTTCGAGCACCCTTGCATTTGAGAAGTCCTTTATGGCTATGCGACCCAGAGCCAAGTCGCCGTCCTCCGCTTGGGGATGCCTAACGGCAGAGGTGGACGGGCCGCCCTGCGGCTGGCCTGTGGCTTTGAAAAACAGCGATTGGGTCAGTTTAGCCAAGGGGCTGGACGTTCTATCTGCGTTCAGCGCGTCGATGGTTTGGTTCTGGATGCGGCCGGCCCGTTTGAGCCGCCATGAGAGACTGACAATCCGCTCGGCCAACATCGATTCCATGGGGCTGACGGGGTCCAGCTCGGCCAGCATCCGGTCGCGGTAGAGGTCAAACTCAGCCTGGTTTTCCGAGCTGATTACGTCCTGACGGGCCGACAGGCCGTGTTTCACGCCGTTTTGTGAGACGACATTCTTGCCCTCAGGGCTCCGGGGGCCGGTCGATTCTTGGGCATTACGACGGTTGGCGAGGATTTGTGCTTCGGTGGCCATTATAAGTACTCCGAGTATATCAACGCAAATTCTAAATCCTAAACTCTAAATCCTAAACAAACGTGTCCTGAGCATAGTCGAAGGATTCGAAAATCAAATTTTCAAATGCTCCAAACGAGGTTTAATAGATTACTTGACTGGGCCTGCTGGCCCCAAAGACCGTGCTGCGCTGCAGCTTACAGACATGCAATCTGAAATGTCTATTTATCTCCGCCTACGGGCGGTTTATGTTTGCTTTCTGGCAAACAATTAAGAATTTTAAGGCATATTCAAACAAAAGTCAACAAAAAAATGGCCAAAATCCACTTTTTTTGGTCATCCTGCCGGTTTGTGGAGGACTTCTACCAATGGGACAAGTTGCTCAGAATTCACCCGAACGTCATGGATGAGCGGTCGGGGTACGCCTGATCCGTTGAATCTAATTGTTGGACATTGTTGGTCAGTCTCTCTTTATCGGTCTGCTGGCAGCGGCCACTCCGTGCAACCGACACTACATTCTCCATCATACACGAATGCAACACTATGCTTTGCCCTTGTAACACCTACATAGAACTTTGCCAGAGACCCCTTGGCATCATTTACATTACCACTCTTAAGGTATTTCTTTATCGGGCCGTGTGGAATAATCAGAACCCTGTCAAACTCCAAGCCTTTGGCATCTCCGAAATTCAACGCGGAATAGCCGTATGTATTCGTCCTTTTCCAATACCGAAGAACATCAGGCGAGAAACGTTTAACGTATTCGTGCACGTTAATTTCAGACACCACGAAAATACCATCATGATCAGTCGTAGTGCTGTTGTAGGATACCGTTTTTTCCACGTCAGGCCACAGCATGTCTGAAAAATCGCATATCTTCTGGTTGCATCTGTAGCTTACTGCATGATTCTTAATCTGGCAGAGATTATTCGTTTCCCATTTGCAAGCCAAATCCAGAACCCCCATGCCGCGGTATTGTTTATTCTTGGCTGAGTGGTTCGTAGCATAGACGTATTGCCTGGGATCACCTACGATCACCATGCGAATCCCTGATCGCAGAAAGACCTCGATTAGATCGAGATCGTAGCCGGACAAGTCCTGGAACTCATCGATGAAAACCTCATCATATATTTCAGCCAGCCTTTTGGTCACGAGGCCGTTCGAGTTCTTCTCACAATCGATGACAAAACGTGAAATCTTATCCGAGTATATCTCGTCACCATCCCTGAAATAGTACTTTTCGATATGAGAATAGTTTTCATAATATGGAGAACGTCCTTTTGGAAAATAGATCGTTTTCACTCTTCGCTTATTATAGACTGAGCGTTGATACGGTCTTGTGCACTCACGGAGCAGAAAGGAAAACCATGTCACTACATCTACGCCTTTCGGGATTCCTCCATGCTTTTTGTAGAACTTCTTCTTGATCTCATTAATGTTATTATTGGTATACGTGACCATTGCGATTTTTCTGTCTGGCTGTGATAACGCTTCATCGACCAAGAACGTTGTCTTGCCGGAGCCAGCAGAAGCTATAATTATTCTGTTACTATTCGATTGCATTATTGATATATTCCGGGAAAGTCAGGACCTTGGTAGAATTGAATATTTTTAGAGCAAAATCTGTTTTGTTATTGCCCATATAGCGAAGAAGTTCATCCTCGCTTGCAAAAGTCATGCCCAAGACCGTATTCATCACCTTTAACGAGTTCGCCTTCAGCAATTGAGGCTCCAATGTTCGGCAGGTCTCATCGCTATCGTAGCATATCTTTATGTTCTCTACCTTTTTCTCATCCAGATAACCCTCGTACTTTCCTTTGAGCGTTTCAATACTTCCATCGTTATCCGTAACGACTCGGATATTCAGCTTCAGCAATTTTCCAATCTCAAGGAATCTCTTGAAAGACATCCCGACTGATATCACATCAACAGCGTCTTCTAAAGGCAATTTCCCGTGTTTCACCTTATAAGCCTTCTGAACAATCAGTTCATCGGACGGCCCCTCTACGAGAATGGTCTTGGCTGAGAGGATCAGCCTTAAGGTGTCATACCCAGGAAGCTTGATGAAGTAGTCTTTAGTGTCTGGCGACAAATCTGCCAAGGTCATTGTGTCTCCGCTTTGAGATAATAATTTCAGATTGTCTATACCGAGCTTATTAAGAACGAAATTGCTATGAGTTGTGAGAACGATTTGTCTATCGGCACCTCTCTGCGCGATTTCTTCAAGTAATTGGTTCATACTAGAGTGAGACAGATGATTTTCGGGTTCTTCAATCAGCAGAATGTTTGAATCGCCAGCGGCTTCGATAGCAAGCTTCATTTGGACACGACATTGCTCCCCCTTCCCTACGGAATCAAAAGGTATGTTATCCAAGTGAGCCGTTATGCTACTATCCCACGTCGAACGTGCAGACATGTCCATTGATACAGTTAGAGTCTTGGAAGTAACATCACCTTTCTTTAATGCCAGATAGTCATTGATTTTTCTTATGCCTTCCTCATCCATGAATGAATGTTTCAGCTTCCTGTAAGTCATAGCCAACAAAATCCGTTGCTCCTCATCCAAAACATCACTGATAATTCTAGAGAGGTACTTGTTCGGGCCTAGGTATCCTCTGACAAGACTCGTATCGATTATTTTCGCACGGAACGGAAGATTTCTGATTGCCACTGGGTTATCCGCGAAATCACGCCAGGCAACCTCGTAGTATTCTATCGGCATAATATTGGGATTTTCGGGCGCAATAGAGTATTTTCTAAATTCATCAGCGAAGTTTTCGTCTAATTGCACGGACAACTTTAGCCCCGGACAGTCTTCCCGTTCTGAGTTGTTGATTCCCTTGAGCCTTGCCAATTCACTGCTTTGATCATCTTGAAGGTATGCCTCTATCAGGATCTGTGGAGGACATGGATTCTTCGCTTCTCTTAGGGCTTCAAGATAATCCTTAACCATGTCGGTGTTGAAGATGTAGGGATTCAGTTCATATTGAATACTGCGACCGTCAAGCTGGCAGGACAGAACAAGGTTAATTGCTTCCAGGAGCGTAGTTTTTCCGGTCTCATTATCGCCCACGATGATATTGAGATGTTTGTTCAGTGCCAATTCAAACTTGCGAAAGGTCTTAAATCCTTCGATTTTGATTTTCTTTATGTGCATAAATGTGGCCTTTCTCTGACAATATTAGTCTGTAAATCTCGGGACGCCTTACTTATTTCTACCTTTCATTGAGGTCCTTTCGTATCTGGCATAGGGTTCTCCAAACAGATGCGTCAATCCTTCGGCTGCCCCTTCGGCTGCGCTCCCCCCTTCGCTATCCTTCTTCGCCAAGGCTACGAAGGAACCAGCTACGGGGGGCAGGCAGGGCTACGCCTTATTCAGGACAGGCCCTGCGCAGGAATGACAAACGGACGATTCAAAGAAGTATTCCGCCCCGTGGTGTTTCCGTATTTGGTTAGATAAAATAGCGTAATAGACGGTAAGAGTCAAAACCAAAATAAAAAAATAACGACCAAGAAACCCCGCAATTTTCGCCAACTCTAAAAATCCACGTAATCCGTGGTTAAATAGTATTGAATTCTCTGTGCCCTCTGCCGCTTACAGATTGTATTCTTTTATCTTTCTATAGAGTGTTCTTTCGCCGATGCCGAGGATTTTTGCGGTTTTCTCGCGGTTGCCCTGGGTTTTGGCTAATGTGGCTGTAATGGCCTACTCTTCGAGTTCATCCTCATCCTGGTCATTCTGTGAAGCCTGTTGAAGCTCTTGGATAATCCGCTTGGCTTGCTCTACATGGGTAGCCGGAACGAGCACACCGGGAACCATCCCATCAACACAATAAGCCCCTTGTAGATGCTCGTTGGTGATCTGAACGGGGATTCCTGCGCTCTCAAGATTTGCCTTCATCAGATAGGCGAACGTAATATCGCTGGCCGTAAAGACCTCTACGTATTCGTCCATGTGAGCACCTCTTTGGGAGCCACTACAATAACCTTTTCCAGAATTGTACTGAGCATTTGTGTTTATGGCAATGTGCAACTCCCCGCGACTCTACCACAGATTGTGATGTTGTCAAGCATGGCAAGACCAGCGTTTTCCTTCTGCCCATTCTACCCTATAATCCAACAAACACGCTCCACAACTGCAATTATGGTCAAAACAAAATCCGCAAAATCTGTGTAATCCGTGGTTAAATATTCAAATCATATTCTTTTATCTTTCTATATAGGGTTCTTTCACCGATGCCGAGGATTTTGGCGGCTTTCTCGCGGTTGCCCTGCGTCCTGGCCAAGGTATCTACTATAGCTTGTTTCTCCAGCTCGTTCAGAGGCACGCCCGCTAAACTGCTCGTTGCCCCTCCGCCGGCAGCTAATTGCCGGACCTGGTGTATTTCAGAGGGAATATCGGCCACATCGAGCACGTCCCTGTCACACATCACCACCATAGTCCTGATAGAGTTTTTGAGCTGGCGGATGTTGCCCGGCCAGTCGCAGCTCGTAAGAACGGACATAGCCGCGTCTGTGATACCCGCAACTTTTGAGCCTATTTCTGCAGCGGCCTCTTTTAAAAAGTACTCCGCAAGTACGGGTATATCTTCGGCTCTATCACGCAGAGCGGGCAGTGTAACGCTGACGCCTTTGATTCTGAAGTACAAGTCCTGCCTGAATTGCTTCTCTTCTATGAGCCTGGTCAAATCGTGATTTGTAGCGCTGATGATTCGGACGTCCACCACCGTTGGCTTATTCGAGCCAACCGGTATGACCACGCCGTCCTCGATAACCCGGAGCAGCTTGGCCTGCATATTCAGCGGCATGTCGCCGATTTCATCCAGCAGGAGCGTCCCTTTATCAGCTACCTCAAACAGGCCTTTTCTCTCGCTGCTGGCGCCGGTAAATGCGCCCTTAACATGCCCGAAAAGCTCGCTCTCCAACAACGTCTCGCTCAGGCCGGCACAATTTATCGGCCTAAACAGCTTATCCCAGCGCGGCGAGTTGTTGTGAATCGCCCTTGCCAATAGTTCCTTGCCCGTTCCGGACTGCCCTTCAATCAAAACGGATATATTTGTTGGTGCTACGCGTTTTAGGACCTCGAAAATGCCCTTCATTGCCGGGCTGACACCCCACACACCCTCGAATTCAAATTCTTCCGCTTCACCCTTTTCGGTCTTTGATTCGCGCGAATACGCAGCCCAGGCTTTTCGAGCCGCCTGGCCTACAAGTGTGCGAAGCTGGTCGATGTCGATCGGCTTGACTAGGTAGTCGTAAGCACCGCGCCTTATGGCTTCCTTACAGTTGTCGATAGTCGCATAAGCGGTTATCAGAATAACTTCTGTGCCGTCATTGTGCCTCTTGGCCTCTCGGAGTATAGCTAGACCGTCGATGTCACTATCCAGCTTCAAGTCGGTAACAACAACATCTACTCGTTGACGGCGAACGATCTCAAGGGCGTCTTTGCCGCTGTAAACCGCGATTGCTTTTACGGGCAATTTCTCCAGCGCTTCAACAATTCCATCCGCATGGTCGCGCTCGTCGTCGACAACCAGAATTATGCCTTTCTCCGTTTTCAAAGCAGCACCTCAGCCAAGCTGCTGTCCCCAATAAGCAAGGGCAATTTTATGGTAAACATTGTACCTTTGCCCGGCTCACTATTGACGCCGATCGTGCCGTGGTTGGCTTCTACGATTTTCTTTGTCGTCG
>Ga0315274_10015404_pt1 | contig 10830 bp, 9 predicted proteins | sample YL17G02_20_MG_FD_203700 | JGI IMG/M metagenome (GOLD analysis project Ga0315274, IMG submission 203700) | Sediment microbial communities from Yellowstone Lake, YNP, Wyoming, USA - YL17G02_20 | ecosystem: Environmental > Aquatic > Freshwater > Lake > Sediment | place: USA: Wyoming | collected...
TATTGGTTTTTCACTTCTAGATTTCCTGGTTAAAAAATACCAGCCGCGGAGCGATCCCGTGGCTGGCTTTATTTATGCTCTATTCTTTACCAGGTATATTAAATTCGGAACCTGGCTCACCAGGGCTTTTGTTTGAGGCCTGGATTAATAAAAAACCACGGGGCATGAGCGCACCGTGGCAGCAAAGAGCAATCAGGAATGTTCTGAAGCTATACCTTGTCCAAATGGCGCGCCCATGTATCTTGATCTCGAACAAGCACCGATGCCTTCTTATACATGAACACGCTCCTTTCTATATTGATAAAACGTGGCGAGTCTATCACCATCCTCTAAATGTTGTCAAGTATAATCATACCGGAGATAATTCCCATGATATCGATCACAGACTTCTCTGCAAATACAGATACTATCATAAATCTTCTAACGAAATTAGTCAGCCTCGAATCCCCCTCGACTGACAAAACTGCCGTGGACCGGTTGGGATCTTCGCTCGTGGAGGAACTCACCAGCTTAGGCGCAGTCGTTCAGATCGACCAGCAGGCTACCGTTGGCAACAACATCATAGCAAAATGGAATCCCTCTGACAGCGGGAACGGTATCCTGCTCCTCAGTCATATGGACACCGTTTTCGAGCTCGGCACTTTGCACCATCGTCCAATTCGGACCGAAAACAACCGGTATTATGGCCCAGGCGCGTTGGATATGAAAGCCAGTATCGCCATATTCCTGTATGGTATGCGCTGGCTGCGCGAGCACGGTCAGTTTCCCGAGCGTCCAATCACAGCCCTATTCACATCGGATGAGGAAACAGGCAGCGAAGCTTCCCGCCAATTAATCGAGGAACTGGCAGCCCCATCGGCTTTAGCCTTATGCCTGGAACCTGCCTCGCCGGATGGATCACTCAAAACCGCCCGCAAGGGCACTGGCGATATCGAGATCATAACGCACGGTAAAGCTGCGCATGCTGGAGTCGATCATGAGAAGGGGCGAAATGCTATTGAAGAATTAGCCTATCATATCCTGGCAGTGCAGAAATTAACTGATTACGCGTGTGGGACAACAGTTAGTGTAGGTGTAATCAACGGGGGCACACGCACGAATGTGGTTCCGGATCAAGCCCGCGCCATGGTAGATTTCCGCGTGGCTGTCCGAGAAGAGGCAGATCGAATTCGGCAGTGGGCCTCCCAGCGAACGCCGGTATTGGACGGCACACAGGTGACGATCTCAGTCAGGCAAGATCGTCCTCCCATGCCGCGCGACACAACGATGGTTAGAACATTCCAAAAAGTGCAAACCATTGCCAACCGGCTTGGCCTTCACCTGACGGAAGGAAGCACAGGAGGTGGATCAGATGCGAATTTCGTAGCCCCCCTGGGTGTTCCGGTGGTGGATGGACTGGGGGCTGTCGGGGAAGGTGCTCACTCCGAGCGAGAGTACGTGATCCTCTCCAGCCTGGCAGAGAGAGCGGCTTTACTGGCTGCTATTCTCACAGAATGGTGAACCCAGTAGGTTTTTAATAAGTCATGGACTCGTTGAGCTGCATAGTTCTTTTAAAGGGCATCACAATATTGATCTTGCATCTTCATCAGTTTCGTGTTAAAATTTATGATGTTCATGGGGGAAGCGGTTGTGTGGCTTGTCCTTGGAAAAGTGGGTAACTCCCACTTTTCTTGCGTATATCCCAGATCGCTTACCCCGTCCCTCAGTATTGGAGAGTGAGAATCGCATGAAGAACGAATTTGTATTGGCATTCAACGAAGTATTGGAAGAAAAACAACTCCCGAAGCAAGTCATCCTGCAAGCCTTGGAAGCCGCCATGGTCTCGGCTTACCGGCGGGAAGTCAATGCTTCCAATGCACAACATATTGAAGCCAAAATCGACGCAGAGACGGGAAAAGTCGTTGTGTATGCCGAGAAAGAGATCGTCGAAGCCGTGCAGGATGAACGGACCGAGGTAGCGCTGACCGATGCACAACAGATCACCCCTGAGGCCCAGATAGGCGAGATGATCATCGTCGAGTCCACGCCGAAAGACTTTGGCCGCGTGGCTGCGCAGACCGCTCGCCAGGTGATCCAGCAGCGCATTCGCGAGGCCGAACGTGACTCGCAGCTAAGCTACTACAGTAAGCAGCTAGGCGAGATTGTTAATGGTGTCGTGCAGGCAGTCAACCCGCAAGCAATCACCCTTGGCCTTGAAATGAAGGCTGAAGGTATCATGCCTCGCAACCAACAGGTACCGGGTGAGCGCTTCCGCGTCCACGACCGTGTACGTGCGCTGTTATACGAAGTCAAAGAAACTCCTCGCGGCCCACAGATCGTGCTATCACGCTCCCACCGCAATTTTCTGCGCCGCCTGCTTGAAAATGAAGTTCCTGAAATCTATCATGGACAGGTAGAAATCCGCTCGATCGCACGCGAGCCCGGGCAGCGCTCGAAGGTGGCGGTAGCTGCCCTGCAACCCGCGGTAGATCCTGTAGGCGCATGTGTAGGGATACGCGGGGTGCGCATTCAAGCCATCGTACGCGAGCTGAACGATGAAAAAATCGATGTCATTGAGTGGAACCCTGATCCATCCGCATACATAGCCAAAGCCATCAGCCCAGCGCGCGTACTTGGTGTGTTCCTCAACGAACTGGCCAAGGGCGCAAAAACTGCCACGGTGGTTGTGCCTGAGGATCAGCTCAGCCTGGCGATTGGCCGGGACGGGCAAAATGCTCGTCTGGCTGCCAAGCTGACCAGCTGGCGGATCGACATCAAAAGTTTACCTGAAGCAGCTTCTGACGCTATAAATAAACTACAAACCGATGCAGAATTTGCTACGCTTGCCGAACACGAAGCCGATATTCTTCCGCAGGTGGAGTCCATCCTGGGTAAAAAGGGCGAAGGCCGGCCAGTTACACCGGAAGAGTACCAGATCCTCAACCAGTTTGTGGATCGAGTCGAGCGCGGCATTATCCGCCAACGGGCAGGTGTTCGGTTGGCTGAGGACGAACAAGCCAAAATCGCTCGAGCGGCAATCCCGGCTCCCGCATTCGAAATGCCCCTCGAAGATTTTCCACTCACCGATCGCGCCCATAATGTGTTGATCGAGGCCGGTTACATAACCGTAGGTGATCTGATGCTTCAAATGAAGATCGCACCTGACGCAATCCTTGCGTTGGGCGGGGTGGGTGCGAAGGTGATGCGTGACATTGAAGCCGCTCTGGCTACCATTCGCTTCCCAAAGGTAGAGGGTGAAGCTGTTCTTGCTGAAACTGCTGAAACGGTGGAAGCCCCAGCCCCAACTGAAGCAGCCGAGTTGCTGACGCAGCTGGAAATCGCCCAGCCGGAGATACCACAACCAGGATTAGAACTAACCGCGCTAGAACAACCCGCGATCGTTGCGCTGTCTCCCGAAACAATACCCTCAGCAGTCGAGGAACTTGCAGCTACGGAGATTTCCGGTGAGATTCCCGCTCCGGAAGCGGCACTCCCTATAAGTATACTGAACGCAACCGAAGGTCAAGAAGCTGCCCCTTCAGGCGATGTTACCGCAGAAACACCCGCTCCTGCTGAACCGTCTACTGCTGAAACCACGCCATTCGATGAGCTCTTCGCAATCGCACCAGCCGTTTACGAAGGTGAGGAGGAGGAAGAAGGCGAGTCAGGAAGCGAACGCGGTAAGAAAACCAAGAAAGCCAAGAAAAAAAGCTTCACCGAAGTTGAATATGACCCAGACCGAGACGTTGTTATCTCTCGTAAGAAACATAAGCGTAGCGGTGAATGGGAAGATAATTGGAAAATTTAACGATTTAGATCAAAGTGAGTGCCCCGAATAACTTAAGGCGGAAGCATGTACCGCAGCGAACCTGTGTGGGCTGCCGCCTGACTTTACCGAAACGATCGCTCGTCCGGATTGTACGCTGTCCTGATGGGGTTTATATCGACCCTACAGGGAAAGCCGCAGGCCGGGGAGCCTACCTGCATAAGGCTCGATCTTGCTGGGAACGCGGGTTAAAAGGTGCACTGGCAAATGCTCTGAAAACCGAGTTGAAAGATGATAACCGCGACCGGCTGACCAACTACATGGAAAGCCTGCCTACAGAAAGCCCGGAAACAGAGCAACTCGTAGACATCCCACCCGATAACTCTTCTGTGGATGCCAGCCAAACGGAGGCCGGCAATGTAATTTAGGACTACCGAGAAGGGTTTTGAGCGAACGGTGACTTGCCGCTCATCGGGGCATAGACAATAGAACATAGGAGGTGCCACATGGGCGAAGACAGGCAAATGACAATTGTGTTACCTGCCATGATTACCGTCCGCGAACTGGCTCAAGTAATTCAGGTCAGCCCGATTGAAATCATTAAGATTTTGATGAACAATGGGGTGATGGCCAATATTAACCAGCAGATTGACTTTGACACTGCTGCCATCGTAGCTGTTGAAAAGGGTTACGATGCAACCCTCGAAACACCCGAACTTTCCCAAGAAGAAGATGTAGGTGAAATTCCTCTCTGGCGGAGGTTGATTGCGAAAGAACCGGCTGAAAAGCTCAAGCCAAGAGCTCCGGTGGTGACAATCCTGGGTCACGTCGATCACGGTAAGACCACCTTGCTCGATGCTATCCGAAACACCAACGTTGCCGCTGGCGAAGCAGGTGGGATCACACAGCATATTGGCGCATATCAGGTAGTTCACAACACGCGCTTGATCACCTTCCTCGATACACCGGGGCACGCCGCCTTCACCGCGATGCGAGCGCGTGGCGCACAGGGAGCCGACATTGTTGTGCTGGTAGTTGCCGCAGATGATGGAGTAATGCCCCAAACCCGAGAGGCAGTTGCTCACGCCAAGGCTGCCAAGGTTCCCATCGTTGTCGCCTTGAACAAGGTTGACAAATCCAACGCCGATCCTGATCGAGTGAAACACCAGCTTTCGGAGATCGGGCTGGTTTCAGATGAATGGGGCGGCGATACGCTGGTTGTACCGCTGTCGGCCAAACAGAAGAGCGGCATCGAAGATCTGTTGGAAGCGATCCTGCTTGTTGCCGATAACATTTCTATCCGCGCCAACCCAGATGGAAAAGTGATCGGCACCGTAATCGAAGCCGAGTTAGATAAATCCAAAGGTCCGTTGGCCACATTACTTGTGCAAAACGGCACCCTGACCGTCAGTGATATTGTGATCGTGGGAAGAGCCTGGGGCAAGCTGAAAGCCATGTTCGACCATCGCCTGCACAGCATTCGCAAAGCAGGTCCATCCACCCCCACGTCCGTCATGGGTTTGAACGATGTGCCTGCAGCTGGCGATGTGTTCCAAGTCGTCGCGACCGAAAAAGAAGCCCGCGCCATCATAAACGAACGCCATCTGGCGGCTGGAAAGTCCGCCACAGGCCCCAAACAGGCTATCACTCTGGAACAATTATTCAGCCAGATCCAGGCGGGTGAAATCCACGAGCTTCGCCTGGTGATCAAGGCAGATGTGCAAGGCTCATTGGAGCCGGTTATAAATTCCCTCAAAGACCTAAGTAGCGAGGAAACCCGTATCAATATCTTGCATGCCGAAACTGGCAGCATCGGTGAAAACGATGTGATGCTGGCCTCAGCCTCGAAGGCGATTGTGATCGGGTTCAATGTTCAGGCTGATGCTGCTGCCCACCGGCTTGCAGATACGGAAAGAGTCTCCATCCGTACCTATGACATCATCTACCGGTTGCTTGAGGATGTTGAAAAAGCCCTCAAAGGTCTGTTGGAGCCGGTAGAACGCGAAGTGATTATCGGGCATGCTGAAGTTCGGGCATTGTTCCGTGTATCGAAACTCGGCTTCATCGCCGGCTGCCGTGTAACCGATGGTGAGTTGCTTCGTAACGGACGCATGCGCGTGCTGCGTAACAAACAGGTAATCACCGAAGGTGAGGTGGGTTCACTCAGGCATTTACAAGAGGATGTACGCGAAGTACGCCAGGGGTTTGAGTGCGGCGTTTCATTGAAAGGTTTCAATGATTTCGTCGTCGGCGATTTTCTGGAGTGTTACATCCGTGAGAAAGTTTTGATATAAAGGAATTCCTGTGGTATCCACATCCCGCACTACACGCATTGCCGAACGCATCCGCGAGGAGCTTTCGGAGATGCTGGTCACCCATATACAGGATCCGCGCCTGGCGGGGATCTCAATCACCGATGTGAACGTTGACCGCGAGTTAGCATTTGCCAACGTTTATTTCTCCTCGCTTGAGGGATCAGAACGGGCAAAGGAAATCCTGACAGGGCTGCAACATGCTCAAGGATTCCTGCGCAGCGAGCTGGCACGGCGGATTGAATTGCGCGTATTTCCGCGCCTGCGCTTCCATTATGACCCTACCTATGAGCACGCCGAGCGGATCGAGCGGTTGATTGCATCCCTACACCCAAAAGAAGAAAAGCCAGTCTCGGAGGAGTCGACTCCGGATGGATGAGGCATTGACTGAGACGACTCGCCGCGAGTTGAACAAGGCGAACCGTATCTTGATCGTCTCCCACGTTCGTCCGGATGGTGATGCAGTCGGCTCCATGCTTGGGCTAGGACTGGCTTTACAAGAGGCTGGTAAATCCGTGCAAATGGTACTCGAAGACGGAGTCCCTGCCGGCGAAAGCCGCCTGCCAGGCAGCGAACAGGTGCGCCTTAAACCCGAGGGTGAATTTGATCTAACTATCGTGGTAGATTGCTCGGAGCTGGCAAGGGTTGGCGAAGCGCTCAATGGGTATGGTTTACCTGACTGGAATATCGATCACCACATCACCAATCTCAACTTTGCGCGCCTGAACCTGGTACAACCCGAAGCAGCATCGACAGCAGAAATGGTGGCCGAGATGATACCCGCATGGGGTTTCTCCCTCTCCCCTCGAGCTGTTTCAGCGCTTCTCGCTGGCATCCTAACGGATACCCTCGGTTTTCGCACCTCAAATGTTACACCCAAGACCCTGCGAGTTGCCGCAAGTCTGGTAGAGGCAGGAGGAAATCTTTATGAACTGTATCACGATGCCCTGCTGCAGCGTTCCTACCAGGCAGCTCGTTACTGGGGGTTGGGGTTATCAAAAATCCAACGCGAGGGTCGCATGGTTTGGACTACCCTCACACTGGCTGATCGCCGCGCAGCTGAGTACTCAGGCCGCGACGACGCTGATTTAATCAATGTGGTTTCAGTTATCGACGAAACCGATGTTTCATTGGTCTTCGTAGAACAAAATCACTCCCATATTAAGGTAAGCTGGCGTTCACAACCTGGTTTCGATGTTTCCCAGATTGCCTTATATTTCGGAGGTGGCGGTCACAAAGCAGCTGCCGGAGCCGATGTAGATGGCACACTCGAAGAAGTGCTAGAAAAGGTGTTAACTGCTACGCGCACCCTTTGGGGGTAGCGTATAACGTAAAACTCAAGGATCTTTAGAAAAGGTTAGGGAAAGAATGAACGAAACATACCAAAGTAAAAGTGTTGTATCTGGGGTTTTAGTTGTGGATAAGCCGGTAGGCTTAACCTCCCATGATGTAGTACAAATCATCCGCCGAGGCACCAACATCCGCCGCGCCGGGCATACAGGCACCCTCGACCCACGCGCCTCGGGCGTTTTAGTTATCTTGATTGGCCCGGCAGTGCGACTGAGTGAGTATGTGTCTGCCTCCGACAAGCGTTATCAGGCCACCATTCGTCTCGGTGTCTCTACAGATACCTATGATGCTGAAGGGGAATACATCGAACCTATCAGGCCTACTGTTTCGGTGAAAGATATCACCGAAGAACAGTTCCAGGATGCCCTCTTGCAGTTCGTTGGCGAGATTAAACAAGTACCCCCCCCTTACTCAGCTGTCAAAGTCCAGGGGCGCAAGGCTTACGAAATCGCCCGCAGTGGCGAGGAAGTAGAGTTAGAGCCGCGCACCATCAATGTTTACAACCTCGACTTGCTGGAATGGTCGCCGCCTGAAGCCGTAGTAGATGTGTTTTGCTCATCAGGCACCTATGTACGCTCGCTTGCCAACGACCTGGGTAAAGCCCTCGGTTGCGGAGCGCACCTGGTGGGTTTGCGCCGTACCAAGAACGGCCGCTTTACTTTGCGGGATGCCGTGCCTCTACGCCGTTTGCAAGAATCATTTACCGCTGCCAACTGGTACCAGTATCTGATTCCAGCTGCTGAAGCACTCGGTGATTGGCCAATGATCGAACTCGACGCCGACCAGGTGGAGCTAGTCCGCCACGGGCATCGCGTTCCAGCTGATGCTGGTTCTACTGGTTGGGCGCGTGGCGTGAGTGAAGCCGGCGATCTGGTTGCTCTCATGGAAGTAGATCCTGCTACCCAGGAATGGCAGCCTCGCAAGGTATTCTTCCAGGATTAACGCAACAACGTTATGCAGCTCTTGTCGTCGCTGGATAGTGCCAACGCGGATGGGGTCTGGCTGACGATTGGTTCCTTTGACGGAGTCCATCGAGGGCATCAAGAAATCATCCGCCAACTGGCTGCTGGAGCGCATGCTCATGCTTCTCCCGCAGTTGTGTTGACGTTCTATCCCCATCCTGCGGTAGTGCTGCGTGGCTCAAACGGCCCTTTCTATCTCACCTCTCCCGATGAACGGGCGGTTTTGTTAGGAAAGCTGGATGTAGATATTGTAATTATCCAGCGCTTTGACCGGCAGCTGGCAGATACATCCGCGCGCGATTTCGTGTTGAAGTTAAGAGAACGCCTGGGATTGCAGCAACTGCTGGTTGGACACGATTTCACCCTCGGGCGGGGGCGGGAGGGGGATATCCCTACTCTGGGACGATTGGGAAGGGAGCTTGGTTTCGAAGTGGTGGTCAATCCGCCCGTGTTGCTTGATGGACAGGTGATCTCCTCCAGCCAGATAAGGGCTGCGCTGTCTGTAGGTAATGTAGAAAGCGCATACCGTCTACTGGGACGACCCTACCGTGTTACCGGTGAGGTTGTGCCTGGTGACGGCCGAGGGCGGATGATCGGTATCCCTACTGCCAATCTGAAACCCTGGTACGAACAACTACTGCCAGGCGCGGGGGTATATGTTTGCCAGGCACGGATCGGGGATAAAGTATATGGAGCCGCCGCCAACGTTGGCGTGCGTCCTACTTTCGATGGGTCCACATCCTTTTTACGAGTGGAAGCCCACCTGTTAGACTTCCAAGGGAATTTGTATGGGCAAAATATCCAGCTCGATTTCCTGGCTCGTCTGAGGGACGAGAAAAAGTTCACCAGTGTCCAGGCGCTGGTCGTACAAATCCTGGAGGATATCGCCCATGCCCGTAAATTGTTAACCCAGACTACCCCCACATGAAACAATATCTAGACCTCCTAAAGGTTATCCTTGATCACGGCGTCGAGAAAGCTGACCGTACCGGCACCGGCACGCGCTCCGTGTTTGGATACCAGATGCGCTTCGACCTGAATGCTGGCTTCCCTTTACTGACTACCAAGAAGCTGCACGTCAAGTCGATCATCTACGAGCTGTTGTGGTTTTTAAAAGGTGAGACTAACACCCGATACCTGCGTGAACACGGCATCACCATCTGGGATGAGTGGGCCGACGAGTCAGGCGAACTCGGACCCGTGTACGGCAGCCAATGGCGCGCCTGGCGAACTGCCGATGGCCGTGTGATCGACCAGATTACCCAAGTAATCGATCAGATCATACGCAATCCCGACTCGCGCCGTCTGATCATCACTGCCTGGAATCCGGGCGAAGTGGAAAAAATGGCGTTACCGCCCTGCCACGCCTTGTTTCAGTTTTACGTAGCCAGCGGACGGCTCTCCTGCCAGCTTTACCAGCGCTCCGCGGATGTTTTCCTGGGTGTGCCGTTTAACATCGCTTCTTACGCCCTTCTGACGATGATGGTCGCGCAAGTATGTGGACTGGGTGTGGGAGATTTCATTCACACCCTGGGTGATGCCCACTTATATTGCAACCATCTCGATAAAGCTCGCCTGCAGCTCACCCGTACACCTTACTCTCTCCCACAAATGCGCATCAATCCAACCGTCGGGTCGATTTTCGACTTTCACTACAACGATTTCGAGCTGTCAAATTACCAATCCCACCCATCGATCAAAGCGGAGATTGCGGTGTGATCGTTTCTCTGATCGTGGCGATGGATGAAAAAGGGGGGATCGCATGGCAAGGTCAGCTGCCCTGGCATCTGCCTGCGGAATTACAACTATTCAAGCAAACCACCACAGGTCATCACCTGCTGATGGGCCGTAAGACGTTCGAATCGGTGGGTAAACCGCTGCCAGGCCGGACAATCATCGTGATCACCCGCCAGCGCGCCTATCACCCGGAGGGTTGTCTGGTAACCCACTCGCTCGAAGATGGTCTTGCCCTTGCTCAATCGAGAGGAGAGATTGAGGTTTTCGTTTGCGGGGGTGGGGAAATTTATACACAAGCCCTACCCCTCGCTGACCGGTTATATATCACAGTGGTACACACGAAGGTTGCGGCAGACATGGTTTTCCCACCCTTTGAGCCTTCCGTGTGGCAAGTAATAGACATGTTTTACCACCCGGCGGATGAAAAAAACCTGTTCGCGTTTAGACGTTTAATCTTGGAGAAAAAGCCAGTCGTAGAGGTTGACAAACCATGAATTCCGGTTAAAATACCGTTCGCATCGCAACGAGCCGAAGTGGCGGAATTGGCAGACGCGCTAGGTTCAGGGCTTAGTGACCATTACGGTCGTGAGGGTTCAAGTCCCTCCTTCGGCACACAAAACCGCTCATCCCACGATGAGCGGTTTTCATTAGAAAGCCTAAGTGCGCACGGAACTTGCATCACTAAAGATAGATGCAGGCATCCACGCTGAATCTAGCTCAAGTT
>Ga0315274_10015405_pt1 | contig 10830 bp, 8 predicted proteins | sample YL17G02_20_MG_FD_203700 | JGI IMG/M metagenome (GOLD analysis project Ga0315274, IMG submission 203700) | Sediment microbial communities from Yellowstone Lake, YNP, Wyoming, USA - YL17G02_20 | ecosystem: Environmental > Aquatic > Freshwater > Lake > Sediment | place: USA: Wyoming | collected...
ACAGATCATCTACACCTCCGAGCCAATCATGGCCCACGAGAAATTTGGATTTTGGATTTTGGATTTTGGATTATCGACGCCAAAGCCCCTGGTGTCTCTCGTTCCTGACTTCGGTATCGCCAATCCAAAATCGAAAATCCAAAATCCAAAATCCGAGGAAACATCATGGGATACCGATCCGGTTTCGAGCCTGGCAAGCACCACTCCTATGGAGGACCTCCTGCAAAAAGCGATCTCATCCGCTTACGCATATTGTGCTGGGGATTCCTGATTGCTTTTCTGGTCGTGCTCCTTCGGCTGATCAAGGTCCATACCGACCCCGATATGCAACTCAGCTATGAGGAAAAATCCCATATCGGCGAGGTCGAACTGCGCGTTCCGCGCGGAAGCATCTACGACCGCGATGGAAGCCTGCTGGCCACGGATCGCCAGGTCTTCTCCCTCTGGGCCAATCCTCGCGAAGTGGTCGACCCCGAGATGGCCTCAATCGCGCTCGGCACCCAGTTGGGCGTCAACGAGCTCGAACTCGCCGGCCGCCTCGTACGCCGGGACGAAAATGATGTCCTGATGAAGTTCGTTTGGGTCAAACGGTGGCTTAGCGACCAGGATCTGAGGGTCTACGACAACCTCGATCCGATGCTAAAGAGCGGGTTGGACCTGAAAAAGGAATCGATCCGATACTGCCCGGAGGGCGAACTTGCCGCCCATGTCCTGGGCTTTGTCAATCGGGAAGGATTCGGGTGCGACGGGATCGAACTCGCCTTCGACAAGCGCCTCAGAAGCATCCCGGGGAGGCATGTATCCCGCGTCGATGCCAACCGCAACCTGCTGGCGTCGCTTACGCTCGAGACTACCGATCCCGAGGGCGGCGATTCTCTCTACCTGACGATCGACAAGGCCACTCAGCGGACCCTCGAAAAAGAGATCGATAAGGCCCTCTTGTCGGCGCAGGCTCCGCGCGGCATGGGAATGGTCGTCGACGTAAAGACCGGCGCCATCCTGGCCATGGCCTGCCGTCCCGCCTACGACCCCAACGCGCTCGAGGACATACAGGATGAACGCTACCGCAACCGCGCCCTCGAATTCGTATTCGAGCCCGGGTCGTCCTTCAAAATCGTGACGGCTTCCGCGGCTATCGAGCAGGGACTCGTTACGCCTGAGACCATCATTGACTGCGAGAATGGGTTCTTCAATCCCTACGGCCACGGCATAAAGGACTTCCACCGGCTCGGCGTGATCCCGTTCTCGCATTGCTTCACCGAGTCCAGCAACATCGCGATAATCAAGGTCGGCGCGATGCTCGGCCCTGAACGGCTCGAACACTGGATACGCCGCTATGGATTTGGCCGCAGGGCCTGCACGGATTCTCCCCGCGAAAGCCCCGGCATTTTCCGCCCGCGCTCAAAGTGGTCCCGGTTATCGATGGGTTCGCTGCCGATGGGACAGGAGGTAGCCGTCACCATGCCGCAGCTTGTCCGCGCCTTCTGCGTCATTGCCAACGGCGGCTTCCTCCGGGATCTGTACGTTGTCGAACGGACCGTTGACCGCGAGGGCAACGTGACGTATCAGCATCCGGCGGACCCTGGAGAGCGAATTCTGTCTGAGGCTACCGTGAGGACCATGCGTGAGCTTTGCCACTCGGTGGTCCTGCACGGCACGGGCCAGCCCGCGAGCATTCCCGAATACCGTGTGGGAGGGAAGACCGGTACCGCTCAGATCGCCCGCCCGGGCGGAAACGGTTTCGAGCCGGGCAAGTTCACGGCCATCTTCGCGGGCTTCGCGCCTATATCGGATCCGCGTATCTGCGCGGTGATCGTCGTCCAGGAGCCCGCCATCAGGTTGCACTTCGGCGGTTCCGTGTGCGGCCCAGTGTTCAAAGAAGTTGTGCGAGACACGCTTATCCGCTTGAACTGCCCGCCGGATCCGGTCGTCGATGAAACCCGGCCCCAGCAAGAGGCGCCCATGGAAGATGAAGATACCGTCGTCGCGCGGGAATCCTCCGAACCCGAAGCTCCCGTCAAACCCGAGACGACACTCTCGCTCGACCCCGTTCAGCTCGTCGCGTCCACGCCCGTGTCTGGATCGGATCAGCCCGTCCTGCCCAGCTTCCTCGGAATGACCAAGCAGCAGGCAAAGGTTCGCATTGATGCCCTCGGAATCGGCTGGGATCCGCAAGGCGCGGGACGCGTCGTAGCCCAGGATCCCGCGCCGGGAACTTACTTGCGCGACGTGACATTATGTCGATTGATCTTCTCCAACGAACAGGTTCAGATATCCGATGAAGTTAAACGAACTCCCGCCGCTACTCCGCTGCAAGGCGGTTGAAGCGCCCGACGTTGACGTTGCCGGTGTAACCGAAGACTCGCGCCGCGTCCGCCTGGGCTGGCTCTTTGTTGCTGCGCCCGGCGTACGCTCCGACGGGCACGTTTACGTGCCGCAAGCCGTGGCCGCCGGGGCGATAGCCGTGATCGGCAATCGCCATGACCTGTCATCCATCGAAGGCGTGCCTTACTTTTCCGTAGAGAGTCCGCGCCACGCCCTCGGACTCATCGCACACGCGCTCGCGGGCGACCCATCAAAGTCTATGACCGCCATCGGCGTGACGGGCACGAACGGGAAATCAAGCACGATCCTTATGATCCAGCGCGTCCTCCAAACCTGCGGTTGCAGCGCCGCTGCCATCGGGACTCTCGGGTACGACGTCGGCGGCAACGTCGTTTCCGCCCCGCATACCACACCGTTCGGTGAAGACCTCGCCGACCTGTTCCGCCGCGCCAAAGCGGCCGGGCATACCCACCTCGTCATGGAGGTCAGTTCGCACGCGCTCGATCAGGATCGCGTGGCCGGAATCGATTTCGACGTCGCCGCGTTTACTAATCTGACCCAGGACCATCTCGATTACCACCAAAACATGGACGACTACCGCCGCGCAAAGCTCAGACTCTTCGAATCCATCGAGGGGTCCGACCGCTTCAACGTGGTCAACTGCGACGATCCCAGCGCGCCACACTTCATCGCGGCCTCCAAGGTGCGGTGCTTCACCTTTGGCCGCGACGGCGACTGCCGTGCCTCGAACGTCCGGATCCGCGTCGGAGGCACGCAGTTCGATGTTTCCACTCCCTGGGGCGCGTGCGAACTCGAGATGGCCCTGTTAGGCCATCACAACGTCTCAAACGCACTTTGCGCGCTCGCTGTTTGCTGCGGCCTCGGACTTCCCCTCGATCGAGTAGCCGAGGGCATCGCCTCACTTCCCTGCGTGCGTGGCCGTTTCGAAAGAGTCGAGGCCGGCCAGGACTTCCACGTCATCGTGGACTACGCCCACACCGAAGACGGCCTGCGAAACGTCCTCCGGGCCGCGCGCGAGATCTGCGACACGCGCGTCATCGTCGTGTTCGGATGTGGCGGCGACCGCGATAAGACCAAGCGTCCAAGAATGGCCGCCGCCGCGGCCCAGTTGGCCGACTACGCCTTGATCACGTCCGACAACCCCCGCACCGAAGATCCCCTGGCGATCATACGTGACATCGAGCCCGGCATGATCGATAGCGGCAAGAAAAGGGACCTCGACTACCTCGTGATTCCCGACCGCGCCACGGCCATCCGTCGCGCCATCGAAATGGCCCGTCCCGGCGACCTTGTCATGATCGCGGGCAAAGGCCACGAGGACTATCAGATCATCGGCACGCAGCGCATTCACTTCGACGATACCGAAGTGGCGCGCGCAGTGCTGGAAGGACGCTGAACAAATGGCCGGATGGAGCTATACGCTGAACGAACTCGCCCGCATCATCGGCGCGGAGCCGGTGCGCAGCGAGGCTGCGTTTTCAGCGGTCTCCACCGACACGCGCAAGCTGCGCCCGGTCGACGTCTTCTTCGCTCTATCCGGACCGAATTTCGATGGCAATAGCTTCGTGCCTGATGCCTTCAAGAAAGGCGCCGTCGGCGCCGTAACCAAGACACCGAACGTTGCGGGGCCGTGTCTCATCGTGGAAGATCCTCTGAAGGCCCTCCAGCAGTTCGCCGCCCAACACCGCGCCCGCTACCCGATCCCTGTTTTCGCCTTGACGGGTTCCTGTGGGAAAACCTCGACCAAGGACATGACCGCCCAGGTCCTTGCAACGCGCTACAACGTAGTCAAGACGCAAGGCAACTTGAACAACGAGATCGGCTGTCCGCTCTCGCTTCTCCAATTGGACCAAGACACGGATATCGCCGTGATCGAGATGGGCGCCAATCGCAAAGGCGAGATCGCCGGCCTTTGCGCCCTTGCCCGTCCCACGGAATCCGCAATCACGATCATCGCGCCGGCCCACCTCGATGGTTTTGGCGACATCGAGAACGTAGCGAAAGCCAAGGCGGAGATTGTAGAAAGCCTGAATCCCAACGGCACATTCTACGTAAACGTTGATGACATATGGTGTGTGCGAATCGCCGAATTCTTTGAAGGGCGCAAGGTTCGATTTGGGAGTGGGGGAGACGTGACGCTCAAAGCGTGCCGCACGCTTGCCCCCGGTGAAATGGAATTGGACATTGCGCCGGTGGGAACGCTCCGGATTCCGTTAGCGTGCCGCGCTCATGCCAGCAACGTCCTTCTGGCCCTAGCCGTCGGGCTCGAACACGGCGTCGACACATTCGAAGGCCCTTTGCGCGAGGCGTGTGCCGCCTCATCGCGTTTTCACGTACTAACGATAGGTCCGCTGACTGTGATCGACGACACGTATAACGCAAATCCGGCCAGTATGAGCGCTTCGCTCGAGGCCCTGGCCGAATGGCCAAGCGAAGGCGCCCGCATCGCTGCGCTGGGCGAGATGCTCGAGCTAGGCGATGCCGCCGCTTCCTTGCACCACGACATCGGAACAAAGGCTGGCCGCCTAGGAGTTTCACACCTGTTCGCCAAAGGCCCGCACGCGTGTGATACGATCCAGGCCGCCCGCACGGCAGACGTTCCTCACGCCGAAGCGATTGACGACCCCCGCGAACTTGCCCAAGCCATTCAGCGCATCGCGCGATCCGGCGACCTGCTTTTAGTGAAAGGCTCGCGCGGCATGCGGATGGAACGCGTAGTCCAGGCTCTAGAGGAACTGTACTCATAGTTGAACTGAAACGAGGAAGAAAGCATCGCGCTTCAAGCGGAAAACGAAGCGCGTGTTGAGAGAAACGATGCTGTACTATTTGGCCCTAGCGATGACGCCCTACCTCGGCGCGTTCAACGTTTTTACATACCATACCGTTCGCGCGGGCGCGGCGGCCCTGACGGGATTTCTCTTCTGTCTCGTCATCGGCCCGCGCGTGATCCATTGGCTGCGCGTGCTGAAGATCGGTCAGCACATCAAGAAAGAGTACGTCGCGGATCTCCATGCGCTGCACAAGGGGAAGACGGGCACACCCACAATGGGAGGCGTCCTCATCATCCTGGCGACACTCTTCACGCTGCTGCTGTGGAGCACCCTCGTCAACCGGCTGCTGTTGATCGCTACCGCTGTCCTCTGCATGTTGGGCGTCGTCGGCTTCATCGACGACTTCATAAAGCTGAGGCGCAAACACAACGACGGCCTCAGCGCCCGCGCAAAGATGATCGGCCAAATCCTGACCGGACTCGCGTTGGGTCTCATTCTCTACTTCTTCCCGATTACCATTGGCTCATCCTTTGTCAATCCCGATCATGTGCTTGACTGGCCCGGCCTCGTCAACGAGCTCCGAACTCACGGCGCTCAGCCCGAACCATCCCCTGTCAAACAAATCTGGAACCGGCTCTCGCCGGCTCTCCAGCGGCGACTGCAGGCCGCTCCGGTCGACGCGACTCCGGACAAGAAATCCCGGAGTCTTCTGATTGGAGAATTGAACGCGATCCTCGAGGAGCGCGACCTGTATAACGAAACCTTGTGGCGCGAAACGCCACTGAATGGCGACTCAAAACCTTTCCTCCAAAAAGGCCTCGCGAATCTCACAACCCGTGAGACAACCCGGTTCAACCGCATGCTCCTCGAGGCCGCCTTCCCCGATTACATCGCCAAGGGGGCACGCAACCTCCACACGCGAGTCGAGATCCCCGGCCTCAAGGGCGTGTTCATCCCCCTTGGCCCGCTGTACATCCTCTTCGTTATTCTCATCATTGTCTGCACCTCGAATGCCGTCAATATCACCGATGGACTCGACGGTCTTGCAATCGGCGCCTCACTCATCTCACTCCTCGCGTATTCCGGCATCGCCTACGTCGTGTCGCGCATCGACTGGTCCGAATACCTCTACGTAATCTATGTCCCTGAAGCCAGCGAACTGACCGTGTTCGGCGCGACCCTGCTCGGAGCGGGGCTGGGCTTCCTGTGGTTCAACTCCCATCCCGCCGAAGTGTTCATGGGTGACACCGGCTCGCTGGCATTGGGTGGTGTGATTGGCGCCATGGCCATACTCACGAAACAGGAGCTCCTGCTGCCCGTGGTAGCCGGCCTGTTTGTCCTCGAGGGCATGAGCGTTGTCATCCAAGTGGCCTCGTTCAAGCTCACCGGAAAACGCGTCTTCCGCATGGCGCCGCTGCACCACCATTTCGAGCTCAAGGGCTGGTCCGAGACGAAAGTCACCATACGCTTCTGGATTATCGCGATTCTCTTTGCCCTTATGAGCCTTGGCGCGCTCAAGTTGAGGTAGAAGGATGGAGGTCGGAGGTAAAAAGGTCGCCGTTGTGGGCATGGGCGAGACATGCATCGCCTTGGTTCGCCTACTGCTGCGCGAGGGCGCTCATCCGTTCGTGACCGAGGCAAACGACGGCCCCAAGATCGCCGCGCGCTGCCGCGAACTCGAAGCCCTTGGCGTTTCCCATGAGGCCGGCGGCCACACACCGGCCGCGTTCACCGATGCCGTCCTTGTCATTCCCAGTCCTGGCGTCTCGCCCCACGTCGAGATCATCCACCATGCCGCGGCAAAGGGAACCGGCGTGATCGGTGAAATGGAATTTGCATTTCCGTTCTGCACGTCCCGGATCCTTGCCGTTACTGGGACGAACGGGAAAACCACCACCACGGAACTGCTCCGAGCGCTTGTCGAAGCATGCGGACATTCCGTTGTCCTCGCCGGCAACAATGCGTTTCCCTTCTCCGCCGCAGTCATGTTGGAGCAGGCCCCCGAGTTTATCGTCCTCGAAGTGAGCAGCTATCAACTCGAAACTGCACGTTCCTTCCATCCCTGGATCGGCGCGGTTCTCAACGTCACGCCCGACCATTTCGCGCGACACGGCAACATCGAGCAATATGCTTCCGTAAAGGCACGCATGTTTGCGGCCCAACAACGCGGCGAGATCGCCGTGGTCAACCATGACGACCCGTTCGTCCGCAATATGGCCTCAGCTTCGCGCGCGTCCATCTGGCCGTTCAGCCTCGACACGCGACTCGACGCCGGCCTATGGCTGGATGGTGAGATCATCCGCCACGGCAACCAACCGGTGGCATCCGTGTCCGACACCACCCTTCCCGGGCGGCATAATCTTCAGAACGTCCTTTGCGCGCTCACCATGATGCGCGCGGGAGGATTTGAATGGGAGAAGACACTCAAAGGACTTCGCGGCTTCCGCGGCGTCGAACACCGAATCGAACACGTGCTCCAGTTTCACGGAATCGATTTCTACAACGATTCAAAATCGACAAATATCGACAGTCTCAAGGTTGCGCTCGAGAGCTTCCATCGGCCAATAGTCCTAATCGCGGGTGGAGAAGGAAAAGGCACCGACTACCGCGTCCTTCGCGGCCTCGTCCGCGAGCGCGTCCGAAGAATAGTGACTCTCGGCCTTGATGCCCCGAAGCTCGAGCACGCCTTCGCCGATCTCGTTGCGACGGAACGCGCCGATGATATGGATGACGCCGTCGAGCGTGCTGCTCGTGCCGCGGTTCCCGGCGACGTAGTGCTCCTATCGCCCGCGTGCGCCAGCTTCGACATGTTCGACAACTTTGAGCATCGCGGGCGCGTTTACAGGGAATGCGTGTTCAGGAGGTTTGGCGGACAGCAGTGATGTCTCTTATTGACACGTGGGAGGTGGAGCCATGAAACGCGAGACGACCATTCTACTGCTCATCGTCATGACGCTTATCTTCATCGGACTGATTTCCATTTACAGCGTCGCGGCCGTCAAACCCGCCGGCATGGCATTGTTCGAGCGCCAACTCATGTGCCTCCTGATAGGCATCGCGTTGATGCTCTACCTGGCCACGCACTTTGACTACCACCGCTTTGGGTTCCCGTGGGTTTTCCGCGCCATCGCCTTTCTCTCCTTGTTTCTGCTCGTGCTTGTATTGGTGCCGGGCGTGGGCGTCGAAGTCAACGGGGCGCAGCGTTGGATGCGGATCTTCGGCTTCCAATTCCAGCCCTCTGAGTTGGCGAAGGCCGCCCTGATCATACTTCTGGCCCAGAAGCTTTCCGAGAACCGCGACCGCGTGCAGCAGCTTTGGCGAGGGTTCGTGCCGCCCATGTTTATTGCGGGTTCCTTCGCGGCCTTGATCCTGCTCGAACGTGACCTGGGCGTTCCCGTCGTGATAATGATGTTCTCCTATCTGATGGTCTTCGCCGCGGGTGCGCGCTGGTTCCATCTCGCCGGCAGTGTGGCTCCCGTCTTCGTCGGACTTGTCGCACTCATAAAGCTGAACCCCTATCGCGGCCAGCGCCTAATCGCGTTCGCGGACCCCTTCCTTCACCGAAACGAAGGAGGCTTCCACCTCATACAATCCCTGGCGGCCTTCGCGCGCGGCTCTATCTTTGGAGTCGGGCCTGGCGCCGGCGAGCAGAAACTGTTCTACCTCCCCGCGGCGCACAACGATTTCATCTTCGCCGTGTGGGGGGAAGAAATGGGGCTTGCCGGGACCGTGCTGATCCTGCTCTTGTTCTGCGCATTCATGATTATCGGCGTACGAATTGCCCGTTGCGCCCCCGACATGTTTGGGTCTCTCCTTGCCACGGGAATCGTCGCGTTGATCACCCTGCAGGCTGCCCTCAACATGGGCGTTACGATCGGGCTGCTCCCGACCAAAGGGCTAACACTGCCCTACATCAGTTACGGCGGCACGGCCCAGATTGTTTTTCTGGCCCTCACGGGTATACTAATCAACGTAGGCGTGCAAGCCGAAGCCCCCGAAGAAAGACGGGAATTCGCCCTGGCTTTTTGATGCGTACGGGAGGGCGAGGCTCCAGCCGAGCCGGGGTTTGGCCTGCTGCTTCGGCTCGGCAGGAGCCTCGCCCTCCCAGAATATCGACCATTGAAAACGAACAGGTCTGATGCGTCAAACGGGAAAGGAGTCGTTCAGATGCCTGATTGCGCCAACAAGAACAAGAATCTTGATCGCTGCACTTGTACGTATACTTCATGCGGACGCCGGGCTATGTGCTGTGAGTGCCTCCACAGCCACCTGGCCCAGCGCCAACTCCCAGGCTGCTGTTTCCCGGCGGACGTCGAAAAGACTTACGACCGCTCGTTTGAAGCCTTCATCCGCGCCTGGAGTTGAGCGCGCAAAAATGAAGTGGGTGCAGCGAAGCTACACCCACCTCATGCTCACATTCGAAACCCGAGATCCGGTTGTGACGAGGCGCGCTTTTCCTATTTGCAGGCGCCTCCCACATCTCCTTGGACGCCTATGATCGCCACGAATGCCCGGGTGAAGGGATGCTTGCCCGGATATTGCACGAATTCGACGTGGCCGTCCATATAGAGGACGTTTCCCCCGGCGGGGACGTGGTTGAAGTCGTTAATCTCCGGAGTCACGATGTCCCACATGACCACCACGTCGCTCTGTGCTCTGCTTGAAGCCGCCGGGTTGTTAATGTCGGTGATGAAGAAGCGTTCAATGCCTTCACGGAGGCGATAACCCATCATATCCCTCGCCGGTTGCTCATGCGCGAACTGTATGTCCTGCGAAACGACTTCGAAGGCGGCCTCCGGCGTGTCCGAACCGCGAGGGCACAGCGCACCCACGAGGCTAACCATCCCATTCAGGAAGCCCGGATCAATATACGGGGTGGCCGTATCGATCGAGGTTATTGCCGGGTTGTTCGCGTCCTGGCCGTCGATCATGTAGTACGACTCGTTAAACACCCAGCCCACGTAGTTGTACGAAATATCCCAGATATTGCACGGGCATACGATGCTCGGATCGGCCGTGCAGTGGACGTCCGGATTTCCCGTGCCGGATATCTGCGTCGCATCTGAAGGGCAAATGATAACGTTTGCGTCGCTCAGGTACTCCGGATACATCATGTTGCCCTGCCACATACTCCGGAATTCGGAGAAGTCGCAATTCTCGCCGCTCACAAAATGATTCGGCGGGAAACGCTGTCCCTTCGACTCATTCGCGTACATCTTCAGCGACAACCCCATCTGCTTCAGATTGTTCGCGCAGCTTGCCCTCCGTGCCGACTCCCGCGCCCGTGCGAGCGCCGGCAACAGAATCGCCGCCAGGATTCCAATAATAGCGATGACGACCAAAAGCTCAATCAAGGTAAAACCATGTCTTGTCTTTGCCATGATCTGCTGCCTCCCGATTGTTTTCCTCCGCCAATCCCATGATGACATTTTCTTGCATTCGTAGCAAGAGTTTTCTCATCTAGTGTACCGATTCATCCTGTTGGCAACTTATGGCAATGGCAGCGGCTATGCTGTGTCCCCCTTTGAAGGGGGTTAGGGGGATGTTGGGATGTTGGGGATGTTGAGTTCCGCCGCGCGCCCAAACATCCCCCTAACCCCTTCAAAGGGGGAATTTGGCACCGTCTGTGCTTGAGTCCTTCCACATCTCATTGGATGCTTCGCTTCCTTAAGATGCCCAAATTCTGATTCAGTACACTAGTTGGCTAGTGGCT
>Ga0315274_10015407_pt1 | contig 10829 bp, 8 predicted proteins | sample YL17G02_20_MG_FD_203700 | JGI IMG/M metagenome (GOLD analysis project Ga0315274, IMG submission 203700) | Sediment microbial communities from Yellowstone Lake, YNP, Wyoming, USA - YL17G02_20 | ecosystem: Environmental > Aquatic > Freshwater > Lake > Sediment | place: USA: Wyoming | collected...
CCGTATGGCCTGTTTAAATGCATCTATTGCGTCTGAGTATTTCTGAAGTGCGCTGTAGGACAGCCCGAGATAGTAGAAGGCCTCTGCCAGGTCCGGCCTCATCCTGAGCGCCTGTTTATATGCATCTATTGCCTCCTGGTGCAATCCGGCCGATCCACAGTAGAAACCAAGGTTCATCCAGTACTCCGGTATCTTCCGGTAGTCCTCGATCCCGGCGTTTTGAAGCAGCGTAACCTTTTTGCCTGTAACACTCTCTCCGAGGAGACTCGCTGGCACAGCAAAATAGAGGTTCTTTGCCCCCTGGATAAGGAAGGTAACCACACCGATGAGCTCACCGTCCTTATTGAAGACAGGGCCTCCGGTATTCCCTTCTGAGGCAGGCATTGCAATCTGAAGTATCTTTTTTGCAGGATTCATCTGGAGTATACCGCTTACGAACCCTATAGCAAGGATGTTTCCAATGTCCTGAGTACTGCTCATCACGTAGACCTTTTCTCCCACCGTCACCCTGTCAGGATCTCCCATCTTCACAGGCTGGAGGCTCTCCCCTGCAGCCTTCAGGACCACCACATCGTTTTCCCTGTCTGCGGAGAGAATACCCTCGACCTTTAAGACGGTATTACCCACGGTCACCATTATCCCCTTTGCGTCACTGACGAGGTGGTAGTTTGTAACGATCACTCCGTCCCTTCTCAGAATGAAGCCGGTTCCCTGGCGAAGGGGATTGCCAGCAGCATCAAGTGCGGTAACGATTCCAACTGACCGGTTATTGTCGCTGAAAATCCTGTCAGGACTGGCAAAGGCAGGTGAAACAATGAGCAGGATGAGGAAAAAAGCAAGCAGGCGTATTCTTCTCAGAGGGTTTAGTGCATATTGAAACTGTTGCATAAGAAGTGCGGGGCAGGGCTATTATTCCCTGACGTGCAGGCGCTTTTGCTTGGTCAGATCAACGATTTGGTCTCCCTGCACCACATAGACAGGTGTACCCGTCTGCATACCAAGTTTCCTGGCACGCCGAGCCGCTCGACGCAGCGCCTTTGCTGAAGCTAAGATGTCCGGATCTTTGGAACCTTTTGTTTGTCGAATCATGGATTGTCTCCCGATGCTATTAGATGAGGGATAATACCAGCATTGTCATACAACACCCAACTATTTACCAATGTGCGATAGATATTATAAAAATTTTTCAGCCCGCTGTCAAAACGACGCCGTATGACGTTCTCAGGGATATTGTGTCCCCCTTGTTTCACCCGTGCAGCCACGCGGGCTACAGCCAAGTCCACCGTGGGCAGGCTGAGGAATATCAGTTTGACGTGGTACCCTGCCGCACGCCATTGAGGAATCATCCGCGCGTAAAGGCGCCCGCTCAAGGTAGTCTCAAAAGCGAAACTATCCCCGCGTTGAACTCGGCGCTTGATCTCCTGAAGCATAACCCGTCCGGCACGAATGGCAACTCTGTCCGGGTCAAAGGGCGAAAGCCCCGCTGCAATCATATCTACATTGATGAAGTCTGGGCAATCAGCTTCGCGTGGAAGAAACTCGAGGGCGAATGTGGTCTTTCCAGCCCCGTTCGGCCCCGCGATGATGACGATTTTTTTATCCTTATCCATCTGTCTTAGCACTCAGCCTGTCTTTGCGGTTCTCTCCGTCTCCCCAAATCTCCGCCAGCTTATCCCGAATCTTCTTCGCGAAAATCTCAATCAACTTCCGGTTCGCCTCCACCAACTTCCGCTCTTCGTCGAGTTCAGCAACGATCCGGTGCTGGACGTCGAGGGGCGGGAGGGGAATCTTTTGAGCTTTCACGAACGAGAGGTTGGCCATTTTAAAGTTGCCATCTCCCAAACTAAGGAAGTTCTGGTAAAGAGTTTGTGTAATGTAGAAAAGGTAACGCGGATCAAGCATCTTAAGATCGACAGGGAAGAGACCCACAACATTTTGATTCGTTGTTGTCTCGAAGGTCGCAAGCGCTGTCTTCCCAATAGTCGCACCGACCAATGCAATAAGTGTTGTATTCGGTTTGAAGAACTTCGCCGAAGAATTCTCTAAGCCGGCTTCTGTAATAAAACCAGTGGGCTGATCTATTATACTATCCTTGCATACCTCCGATTTCAACCAAGGGATGGACCCGTTTTCGTAGTACTCCTTTCGTGACGTGTTCGGTGTACCGCCGGACTTAATGTCACATATATCTCCGAGCTTCATCCTCGGCCACTCCGGGTCAATCCGGATGCTGGGTTTGTAGGAGGCGAGGATTTGGCGGGCGCCTTCGATGATCTTCCGGTAGCCGTTCAGTTCCGCGACAATCTTCTCCTGCACGTCCAAAGGTGGGAGGGGAATTCGGATAGTTTTTATTATTGGAATATTCAACCCACTTCTCTGGCTATCCCCAGTAATGTTCCGAATTGCCTGATACATTGATTTCAGCTGATAGAAAACAAACTCAGATAGAAGTATGTTCTTGTTAACAGGGTTGATGGATACGATGGATTGGTTGCAGGTAGCATTTTCCATCCGTAGAATTGCCACAGCCCCACGAGTCTTTCCTTGTCCATTCAGGGCAATTAACACGGAATCTTTGGGCAAATACTTCGCATTTGAATTTTGAACGCCTTTTATTGTTATCCTTCCGTCACAATCAAAGATTTCACCTTTATGAATATCTCCTGAAACAAGCCAAGGGACAGTACCATTTTCCCAATATCCTTTGACCGACGAAGTTGGAGTCCCCCCGGTCATAAACTCACACACCTCCCCCAACCTCACCATCGGCCATTGACCGCTCACCCGCACGCCCGTGTCGCGATAGCGGTCACCAGACAGGTTGCAGTCGCCGGATTCAAGTATTCGGGATTTTTTGACGGTGTGGAATTGAAATTTTTGATTTTCGATATGTGGTTTTTGATTGGCAATATCATCGCGTTTCAATTCCGCAATCTGCAATCTAAAATCCGCAATCGCCCGCAGGGCCTCCGGCAAGTCGTTCTTCTCGATGGGCCGCCTCTGTGCGCCAAGGTCAAAGCCGTCGTTCTCGATCTTCACAAACAGGATTTCATCTATTCGCTTTGTTAGGCTTTTGTCCATAAGAAGAACGCTGGTCTTGACGCCGGAATACGGATTGAAACAGCCAGCAGGCAGAGAGACAACGCACCAGAGGTAATTCTCAACGAGCATTTTTCGGAGAGTCTTATAGGCATTCTGAGATTGGAAGATGATGCCTTCCGGCACAATGACACCCGCGCGCCCATTCACGTTCAGGTGCTCGGCGATGTAGTCCACAAAGAGCACTTCGCTCCGTTTTGCCTTGATGCTGAACCGATTATGCGGCCTGATGCCGCCCTTCGGGGTCATGAACGGGGGATTGGCAAGAATCACGTCATAGCGTTCGTCCCAGCGTTCCTCACTCGTGAGCGTGTCGTACTCGTGAATGCGGGGATTCGCGAAGCTATGCAGGTACATGTTGACGCGAGAGAGCCGCACCATGTCGGGAGAGATGTCGTAACCGCAGAAGTTGGTCATCAAGCGGTCCTTCTCGTCCACGCTCAGTTGATCGCCCGAACGATCTTTTGTATTCTGGGCGAGAATGTGCTTATAGGATGAGATCAAAAAGCCAGCAGTCCCGCAAGCAGGATCAAGGACGGTTTCATTTTTCTTTGGATCAACGATCTGAACAATAAAGTCAATGATGTGGCGGGGCGTGCGGAACTGGCCCGCGTCGCCCTGGCTGCTGAGCACGGAGAGTAGGTATTCAAAGGCATCACCGAGCCTTTCGCTGTGGTCGTAAGTGAAGCCGTTGATCTCTTTCAGGAAGAGGTTGAGGGTTTCCGGGTCCCGGTAGGGAAGAAACGCTCCCTTGAAGATGTCACGGAAGAGCTGGGGAATATTCTTATTCTCGTTCATCTTCTCGATGCCCTCGGCATAGAAAAGCAAGCGTTCCTGCCCGCCAATCTTCTTGTCCAGCAATTTGCTCCATGTGTACTTTTTGTACTCACCGGAGAAGAACGTCACCTTGCCGCCGATCTCCTCGGACTGACGGTCCATGTCATCCATGAACTTGTAGATCAGGGCAATGGTAATCTGCTCTACCTGGGACTTGGGGTCCGGCACCTTGCCGACCAGGATGTCGCGCGCGGAATCAATCCTTGCTTTGGTCTCAGCGTCGAGCATGATCACTTTCTCCGGGGACGCACGGAATAGGTGGCGCGCGGTTCCCGGACATGAAACCCGATGCCCTTTTTCTTCGGCTCCGGCGGGGTCATCAACTGGCGGATAGCCTCGAAAACCACTTTGAACTGGGAGTCATATTTTCTTTCCATCTCTTCGAGTTTTTTGGCGAGATCGGCGTGGGTGGCCAACACCTCCCGCAGACGTACGAAAGCACGGACGACCTGAACACTCACGCGCACGGCACGTTCCGAATTCAAGATATTCGCCAGCATCAGTGCGCCGTGCTCGGTGAAGGCATAAGGCAACGTATATGAGAAGCGGAGCTGGGAGAGGTGGTCACAATTTGTGACCACCTCCTTTTTCTCTTCGGGATTCAGTTGAAACATAAAATTGGATGGAAACCTCTCCTTGTTACGTTTCACAGCCTGATTCAGAGCTTTTGTGGTGACGCCATAGAGTGCTGCCAGATCGGCATCCAACATGACCCGCTGACCCCGAATCTGCAGGATGCATTGATCAATTCTTCCGGCTGGGGTCAATGTAGAACGCGGTTCCATCAAGCACCTCACATGAACTGGTTCAGATGTACATAGTCTTTCACATATTCGGGAATCATGTCCCGCCAGTTGTCCAGCGCCTTGAAATCGGCCAGAGAAACTTTTGGATTATCCGCGAGACGTGCGAATTCCCCTGATTCGATGAGGGCTCGCAGGTTTCCGTCTGTGACATAGGCCTTGAAGAACTGGCGGATTACAGGCATGTGCGCCGCATCGGGCTTGTTGATCGAGACGAATTTGGCCAGTTCTTCTTCGAGAAGTTCATCCTTCGTCTTGAAACGGTCTAAACCGCCGAAGATTTTCTCAATGACTTCGCGCAGAGTCAATCGCCGGTCAAGTTGGACGGACTTGCGGAGTTTGTCGAGGTTGAAGAAATCCTCTGGCTTTTCAAAAAGATTCTGACGGATGTAATCCTCAGCGGAGCGGATGTCTCCACGCTCGTAGAATCCGCGGACAACCTCGTCCTGCTTCACCTTCTCCTCAAACTGCTCGTAGAATTTACGGTCAATCTTCATACCCAAAAGGCCAATGGTCGTTTCCCGGATCGTGGCAAGAGGATCGGGATTGACGTTCGTGTAATCAGTCTGACCCGGCGGTGGTGGAGGCGGCGGCGGAGGTGGCCCGATCGGGCGTAGTGGCGGAAGTTTTATCACTTCGTCATAATTGAACTTCTCTTCGAAGTATTCACAGTTAGCAAAGAAGTCGAATAGTTTGAACTTCTCCTTAGGCTTCGTGTGCTCCTGAACCTGACCGTCTTCTTTCTCAACATAGCGGAAGGCATATTTGCGGGTACCGCGGCCTTTGATCTGGATGAAGTCAGTCGGCGAGAAGATGGGGCGAAGCAAAACAATGTTCAGGAGGTCTTCGCAGTCGTAGCCTGTCGTCATCATCCCAACCGTAACGCAGACGCGGGTCTTGGAACTGATGTAGCCTTCCAGAAACCGGGTGTGACCGTTCAGGTTGTTGTTGGCAAAACTGGTTGCCATTTGTTGGGCATCTTGTACCTCAGGAGGAGAGGTCACTTGAACGGCAAAGTCAGAGTTGTACTTCCCGGGAAACATGGTGTGAGCCAGTTCGTTCAGGGCTTGCGTGATCCGGGTGGCGTGATCTTTACGCACACAGAAAACGATGCTCTTCCCGATCTCGCCGCTCAGCGGATCATGGAGGGCGTGTTTCAGGAAAGTCTCGCAGAAGACGCGGTTGGTCTCGTCGGAAAAGAACCCCTTTTCAAAGTCTTTACCGAAATACGTCTGCTCCTCTAATTCGCCGTCTTCGTTCTCTACCATTACGGAATAGCCTTTTTCTGAAAGTAATTCTGTTGTGATCTCCGTTCGGGCATCCGCTACTACCGGGTTGAGTAGCCAGCCTTCCCGCACGCCATCCACTAAACTGTAACGAAATGTGGGAATACCACTTTCACAGCCGAATGTCTTGTAAGTGTCCAGCAGTTGACGGCGCTCCCACTCGCGGGGGTCACGCTCGCTGATCCTGCCCATCTTCTTCAGATAATCCTTCGGCGTAGCTGTCAAACCGAGTTTGTATCCAATGAAATATTCAAACACCGCCCGGCTGTTCCCGCTGATTGAACGGTGGGCTTCATCGGAAATCACCAGGTCAAAGTCCGTCGGCGAAAAGAGTGCCCGATACTTATTGTTGAACAGAAAGCTCTGGACTGTGGAGACAACAATCTCGGCCTTGCGCCAGTCATCGCGGTTCTCTTTGTAGATGACTGTCCGGTAGTCGTTTTTGAGGAACTGGACAAAGCGTTTGATGGCCTGGTTTTCCAGTTCGATGCGGTCAACGAGGAACAGGACGCGCGTGGCATTCCCTGTGCGCATGAATAGTTTAATCACTGCCGCTGCAATCAGCGTCTTACCGGTGCCGGTTGCCATTTCAAAGAGGAAACGCGTCTGCCCCTTCTTTACAGCATTTTGAAGCACAGTTATTGCCCGGAGCTGGTAGGGCCGCAGAAATTTCAATTCAGCATCTTTGATAAAGGCTTCTCGTTCTGAGGGGCCGTTCCATCGTGGATCATTGCGGTAATTTGGGTTTTGAGTGACCACAACGTAATCTGCTTCAACCTTTTCGTTGATCAGGCTGTCCGGATTCGGTTTGAAGGCGTGGAAATGGTCAAGCGATTCCGGCGTCGGGAACTCGGTTATCAGAACGGGGTTGCCCTGTTCTAAGTCCCAGAAGTAATGCAGGTTGCCGTTGGACAAAATGACAAAACGTACGTTCTGCGAGTGCGCATACTTGCGGGCCTGTTCCTTGCCCACCAGGGGATCGTACTTCTCGGACTTTGCCTCCAGAACAGTTATCGGGAAACCTCGTTCATCAAGCAGCAGGTAGTCAACATAACCGTGAGCCGTCTTTTCAAAGTCATCTCCCAGGCTGTCGAGGATTTTTTTCTTGAGTTTGACATGAGTTTCGAGGGTAATGTTGGCGGGGCCGGTTTCTTCGTCAAAAAACCGCCAGCCCGACCTTCGGAGAAGATCGTTAATCCGGATTCTTGCTTTGGCTTCGGTCTGCATATCCCTTCGTTGTTTGTCGAAAAATCACCTACCCTGAAATCCATTCCATTCATAGTGCATTCATTGAGAAAAGTAAATAGTTAGATAGGCAACAGGCAATAGCAGAAAACAGAAGGCAAGAGAGGGCGATGGGCAGGGGTAGATAGGTAGGTCTTTTCCCATCCCTTCCTTGACTTGCACCTTAATCCAATATATACAAGAGGAGAGAACTGAATCATCGGCGAGAAAAGATTGAAAGCCATTGTTATCATTCCGGCGCGGTATGCCTCCACCAGATTCCAGGGGAAACCGCTCGCCCTACTTCAGGGAAAACCCATGATTCAGTGGACGTACGAATCGGCGCAGAAAGCGACAACCATTGATACCGTTATGGTGGCAACCGATGATGAGAGAATCTTTACCGTGGTAAAAGGGTTTGGTGGTCAGGCTGTCATGACTTCACCCACGCACCGATCAGGGACCGATAGACTGGCCGAAGCTGCCAGGAATGTAGACTGTGACATTATAGTAAATGTTCAGGGAGATGAACCTCTGATTCGGCCGGAACAGATTGATCAGCTCGTAGAAGGCTTGCGGGATGATCCGAAAGCAGATATGGCAACACTCATGACCAAGATCAGAGACAGGGAAGAACTGGTCAGCCCCCACGTAGTGAAGGTGGTTACTGACCAGGACGGGTTTGCCCTCTATTTTTCACGGTCCCCTCTCCCCTATCTCAGAGAGGAATGGCATGATCTTACCTCGATCAAAAATAATCACATTCAGGATACGTGCTTTTTCAAACACATAGGGATTTATGGTTATCGAAGATCCTTTCTCCTTACGTTCAGTTCCCTTCAACTGACTCCGTTAGAGAAAAGGGAAGAGTTAGAGCAGCTCCGGGCTCTGGAATACGGGTACCGGATCAAGGTGATGGTTACCGAATATGACTCACAGCACGTAGACACAGAGGAAGATCTGAAGAAAGTGGAAGAGATATTAAAGAAGGAAAGATGAAGACAAAATTTATCTTTGTAACAGGCGGCGTAGTTTCTTCTCTGGGCAAAGGCCTTGCGTCAGCCTCCATCGGAGCGCTCCTGGAATGTCGAGGCCTTAAGGTTACCCTCCAGAAACTTGATCCCTACATCAATGTCGATCCGGGAACCATGAATCCTTTCCAGCACGGAGAGGTGTTCGTGACGGACGACGGAGCGGAGACGGATCTCGATCTCGGTCACTACGAGCGGTTTACCACTGCCAAGATCGGAAAAAAGAACAACGTCACCACCGGCAGCGTCTACAACTCGGTCATCTTCAAGGAGAGGAGGGGTGACTACTTGGGCGGTACCGTCCAGGTCATTCCCCACATCACCGATGAGATCAAGAGCAGAATACGGGCGGTGGCTGATGACAACGATGTGGCAATCATTGAGATCGGAGGTACCGTCGGAGACATTGAATCCCTGCCCTTTCTCGAGGCAATCCGACAGTTCCAGAGCGACATCGGGAAAGAAAACTGCCTCTACATTCACTTAACCCTTGTCCCTTTTATCGACACGGCTGAACAGCTCAAGACCAAACCAACCCAGCACAGTGTCAAAGAGCTCCGCGAGATTGGAATTCAGCCTGACATCCTCCTCTGCCGCACTGACCGCTTTCTCCCTCCTGACATCAAAGCCAAGATTGCCCTCTTCTGCAACATAGATCAGAATGCGGTGATCACGGCCAAGGACGTGGAGAGTGTTTATGAAGTACCGATCGTTTTTCACCAGGAAGGGCTGGATGAAAAAATTGTGGAGACGCTGAATATCTGGACGAGAAAGCCGAGGCTCGAAGCCTGGACGGAGTTGAACGAAAAGATAAAGCACCCCAAATTATCCACGAACATTGCAATTGTCGGCAAGTATGTCCACCTCAAGGATTCCTACAAGAGCCTCAATGAGGCACTCGCTCACGGAGGCATAGCAAATAACGCCACGGCGAACCTCCTGTACATCGATGCAGAAGAGGTAGAAAAAAAGGGTGCAGATCAGATACTCAGGGATGCAGATGGAATCCTCGTGCCCGGCGGTTTTGGAGAGAGAGGCATCGAGGGCAAGATCGAGGCAATCAGGTATGCCCGGGAGCAGAAGATACCCTTCTTCGGGCTCTGCCTTGGCATGCAGCTGGCAGTGGTGGAATTTGCCCGTCATGTGTGCCACCTCAAGGGGGCCCACAGCACCGAGTTCAATAAAGATACGCCGTATCCGGTAATCTACCACATGAAGGAGTGGATAAATTACGAGAACAACACCGTGGAGAAAAGGGATGAGGACTCTCACAAGGGCGGCACCATGAGGCTGGGCGCCTACCCCTGCAAATTAGAAGAGGGTTCGTTCGCCCTCCGGGCCTACGGAAAAAAGCTCGTCTCGGAGAGACATCGGCACCGGTATGAATTCAATAACCTTTTCCGTGACCGGTTATCCAAGGCCGGGCTCAAGATCAGCGGGACCTCACCGGATGGCAGGCTGGTAGAAATTGTGGAAATCCGCCCCCATCCCTGGTTCCTCGGATGCCAGTGTCACCCTGAGTTTAAATCTAAACCGATGGAACCCCACCCTCTATTTCGTGACTTCATCAAGGCAGCTCTTGAGCAGAAGAAAAAGCATGGGGCGCCAAAAAAGAAGGGCAAAAAGGGATTTTCACCTTGATGTGTCTCTCAGAATAGGATAGAATTTCAGCAGGATAGCGTGAATCGAGAGATAAAGATTCAGGAAGTTGCCATAGGAGGGAAGAACCCTTTCGTTTTGATTGCCGGCCCCTGTGTCATTGAGGGGAGAGAAGAGACCCTCCGGATTGCAGAGAGCCTCCAGGAGATTACTTCTGCTGTCTCGGTTCCCCTGATCTTCAAATCCTCGTACGATAAGGCTAACCGGAGTTCCCTCAAATCGTTTCGCGGTCCGGGGTTAGAACGAGGGCTGGAAATCTTACGGGAGGTAAGAAAACGGCTTAACCTCCCCGTCCTCTCAGACGTCCACCGGTTTGAGGAAATCCAAGAGGCGGCCTCGGTGCTGGATGTGATCCAGATCCCTGCTTTCCTCTGCCGTCAAACCGATTTTGTCATGGAGGTTGCGAGGACAGGGAAGCCGGTTAATGTGAAAAAAGGGCAGTTCATCGCTCCGCTGGAGGTAAAGAATATCATTGACAAGATCACCTCAACGGGCAATCAAAAGATCCTGATCACCGAGAGGGGATTCACCTTTGGGTATAACAATCTGGTGGCAGATATGCGTTCCCTGGTCATCCTGAAGCAGTTTGGCTATCCTGTAGTCTTTGATGCCACCCACAGTGTCCAGCTCCCCGGGGGGAACACGGATTCCTCGGGAGGGGAGAGAGAGTTCATACCGCCGCTCTCCAGGGCAGCAGTGGCGGTTGGTGTTGATGCACTTTTCCTCGAGGTACATGAAAAGCCTGATCAGGCTCTCTGCGATGGCCCAAACAGCCTTACCCTCAAAGAACTCCCTTCCCTCCTGAGCACGCTCAAGGAGATAGACCGTATCGTGAAGGAGGGATGACAGGTTACCATGGTCATTGAACGGGCAAAGCAGGTCCTCAAGAT
>Ga0315274_10015408_pt1 | contig 10829 bp, 9 predicted proteins | sample YL17G02_20_MG_FD_203700 | JGI IMG/M metagenome (GOLD analysis project Ga0315274, IMG submission 203700) | Sediment microbial communities from Yellowstone Lake, YNP, Wyoming, USA - YL17G02_20 | ecosystem: Environmental > Aquatic > Freshwater > Lake > Sediment | place: USA: Wyoming | collected...
CCGCACGCTCGCTCTGACCTGTGGAGAGCGCCTGTTCACGCTGGAAACTGACAATATCCTGATCGCCACCGGCGCTACAGAGAACGCCCTCAGCTTCCCAGGGTGGACCCTGCCCGGTGTCATGGGGGCGGGGGCGGCCCAGACCATGATGCACTTGCACCGCGTCAAACCTGGCACCCGGGTGCTCATGGTCGGCTCGGGTAACGTAGGACTCATCGTATCCTATCAGCTACTGCAGGCGGGTGCTGAAGTCGTGGCGGTAGTGGAGGCAGCGACCACCATCGGAGGCTACGCGGTCCATGCCAGTAAGCTGCGGCGGATGGGAGTGCCCATCCTGACCCGCCACAGTGTGGTGGAGGTACACGGGGATACTCAGGTCGAGCAGGCGGTGATCGCTGCTTTTGATGACCGGTGGCAGCCGGTGCCGGGTACCGAACGTACCCTGGACGTTGATACCGTCTGCCTATCCATTGGGCTGTCGCCGTCGGCTGAAATGGCCTGGCTGGCGGGTTGCCGCTTTGAGTTTGTCAACGAACTGGGGGGACATGTGCCCTGGCATGGACCGGACCAGCAGACATCGGTCCCAGGCGTGTACGTTGCAGGTGACGTTACCGGGGTAGAGGAGGCCAGCATAGCTCTGGACGAGGGACGCATGGCCGGTCTCAACATCGCGGCGGCTCTCGGCAAGATCGGGCCGGAGAAGATAGAGCAGCGCCGACAGGAGATTCAGCAGCGACTCAATGCCATCAGGCAAGGCCCCTTTGGCGATAGACTGCGCGTGGCCAAGCAGCGGCTGATGGGTCTGCAGGTGGACACCACCCCGCGTCCAAGCGTGGCCTTGCCAGCGCAGGTGCGAGGCACTGGGGTTCTGTCTGACGAGGAGCTAGAGAAACTGCCTGGAGTGCCCGGACGTGGGGCCTTTGGCGACGGCAAGCTGGCCGTGCTGGAGTGCGCCGAGTACATCCCGTGTAACCCCTGTGAGGATGCCTGCCCCGCCGGCGCCATCAAGGTTGGCAGCCCCATCACCAACTTGCCTTCGGTTGATCCTGCGCTCTGCCAGGGCTGTGGGTTGTGCGTTGCATCCTGCCCCGGTTTGGCCATATTCGTAGTAAACTCTACCTTTTCCGAAACCCAGGGCACGGTCCAGCTCCCTTATGAGCTTCTGCCATTACCCAGCGTTGGCGCCATTGTGGAGACTCTGGACCGATCTGGCCGCCCAGTGGGAACCGGCCGCGTAGTCGATGTGAAGACCACCAGGAGCTTCGACCGTACCGCACTGGTCACCATTGCCGTTGCAAAGGATCTAGTCCATGACGTCCGGTGGTTCGTAGGTCCCGAGGAAGGGTGTTCGTCAGCCGAAGCCGCGCCGCTGTCTGCCGTTGCGTGGACATCACCCGAGAAGAAATCAGGGTAGCCATCGCGGGGGGCGTCTAGATGTCGCCCTCATTAAGCGAGCAGAATGCGCAGCCGGAGCTGGAAACAGTTTACATAGGAGGTAGGCAAGGCGTTGAAGCAGACTGGAGATGATGTTGTCATCTGCCGTTGCGAAGAGATCACCCGTGGTGACATCCTGAGAGCTATACGCGAGGGTGCAGACAACCTTAACGTCATCAAACGAACCACCCGAGCGGGCATGGGCCTTTGTCAGGGCAGGACCTGTCAGAAGATGGTTGCTGTCGTGCTAGCTCAGGAACTGGGCAGGGCCCTGTCAGAGGTAGTACCACCTTCCGTCCGGCCGCCACTACGGCCTACCAGTATGAAAGTGTTCTGTGGGGATGAACAATGAGGGGAGCTGTCAGCCGTTCACTAGGCTGTCTGTGCACTGAGGGATCTTCTCTTTCCCGTGCTCTGCTTTGTGGACACACAGGCAAGAAACTCCTGTTTTTCGGGTAAACGCATGCGCAGGTGTCGCCTGTGTGGTACGGTGCCATAGCGGGACATGTATCCATGGTGTGCTCGATGATGATGGGTGCTGGGGCGTCCTGATCGGGTTAGGCTGCTCAGATACCAAGGCGTCCTACTGTGACCCGAGCAGATCATGAGAGGCATCTCTTCGTAGCGATCGACAGAGCAGAACTCAGTGAGAGGAGGTACGGCTTGTGGGTGTAAGGTTTAAGACACGTGCGGCCGCACACGTGGTCGTGGGGGCAGGGATTCATGGTCTCTGCACTGCCTATTTCCTCGCGAGTGGCGGTCAGGATGTGATTGTGATTGAGCGGAACGCAAGAGTTGGGCTTGATGCGTCTGGCGTTAACGCCGGTACTCTCTCGGTGCAGAACAAACGCGTCGAATTTACTACGCAAGCGATAGAGAGTGTGACCCTATGGCAACAGTTGGCCGAGGAAACGGGAAACGGGTTTGAGTTCCGACGCCCGGGGGGATTGGCACTGGCCGAGACCTCGGTCGAGATCAACCAGCTCAGGAATAAAGTCTTACAGCAGAGAGCGGCAGGCCTGGAGGTTGAATTCATCGAAGGAACAACTCTGCACAAGGAGTATCCCTACTTGTCCAACAGTGTTGAGGCCGCGGCCTTCTGCTCGCTGGACAGCAAAGCAAATCCTCTCAAGGCCTGTGACGCCATAAAGACATTGGCCGAACGGCATGGAGCCCGGGTCATTTGCGGTGCTGATGTTCAATCTATTCGTGCCCTGCCCAATGGAGGCTTCCATCTTGAAACCAGCGCCGGTGTGTTTGGGGCAGACCAGGTGCTTGTGACAGGAGGGACACGGATCAGCCAGCTTTTTTCGTTCATGGGCCTTGAATTACCCAGTTTCTACGTCATGGCAACTCAGGTGCTGGTGACTGACCAACTACCGCCCTTTGTGCCTCATGTTGTCACTCATGCGGGTCCCAGTCTCACGCTAAAGCAAACCGACAACGGATCGCTGTTAATTGGAGGTGGTTGGCCAGCGAATGTCGATGACGAACAGCAGGCGAGTTCGCCGCGCCTTGACAGCATCGTGAGTAATCTCAGGCTCGCCGCGAGGGTGATCCCGAGATTGAGAGAGTGCACGATCTTGCGGGGATGGAGCGGACGACATGCACGTGTTGGCGATGAAAAGCCTCTTCTGGGCCCGGTTCCAGGCTTCAAGGGGCTGTTTGTGATTGGGTGCACTTCTGGTGGTTTTACGTACGGCCCATACTACGGTAAGATCACGGCCGCTCTTATGACCGGGCAAAGAACGACTTCGATATCAGCAGATTGCTTGATTTCTAGGCTTGTTCGACCCGTTTTGCAATCAGCCGAGACCGCCGTATAACACGGTGGTTGGCTTGTGACCTGATCCCAGTGAAAGGCAAAAGGTGTCACCCATTAGTTGCGGCCTGGCAAGGCCGCGTAGTCTTGTAGGCGGAAATCCTACCCAGGTAACCGCTACCCACGAACCTGAAATCCAGCCTTGTAGGTGTTCTGGTAACAGGACGCTTGATGCATACGCAGTTCACAACAGACCTATCTTGGTAATGTGGGACACGGTGCAACGGCCAATCGCCTCATCTGTGCAGTTTCTTGTCTCCACCAATTCGAGTGGAAAAAGCAATCTCAAGGCATGTGGCAATTGGGTAGAATGGATGCTGAGCATAACCCTGTTTCACAAAAAGGGTTGTTATTCTGATACCTTCAAGGACTACCTACCCGTTCCCGAGGCAAACCATCTTACCTGCGTAATTGCTCTTGGGAAGCGGTTTCTCTATCGACCGTGATAGAGTTCGGAAAGAAGACGATGTGGAGCAGAGCGCTAAAGGCTATTCCCGGCGTCAGGAACAGAATGGTACTTCTAAGGCCCTCGATGAAAAAGTAGCTGTACAGAGCTGATGTGTTCGCCGCGAATAAGATGAGGCTTATGAGGCCAACCATTCGGGTGGGAAGAAGAAGCATCACCACCCATAGAAACACAAAGCCTATTATGAAGCCAAGACCCGCCGATTCGAGGTTCAACTGGGGCAGAGAGCCAAAGGCAAAGGTAGATGTTTTGAGACTCTGCCATTGGCTAATCACAAAAACAACCATCAGAACAACGCCAGCCCAAAATCCCGCCCTTGCCGATGTCTGACGTTCGTCCCCAGAGGTACACCGGACGATGATGATAAGGAGAAGGTTTTTTTGACCAACTTTTCTGTCTCTCGATCCATGAAGATTATTGAGCGATATGATCTGCGTTCAGAGATTGAGAACCAAGGCTTTCTGGAACCCAAGCAAGGGTATCATCTGTTGAAGTATCCTCAGAAGACAGTCTGTGCGGTTCGGGCTCATTTGGTGCTAACACTGATCATTTATAGTTTGGTCAATGCCTATAGAAGCGAGCAGAGGCAACGATTGGCCCACCTTGTGATCCGCCGCTGGAGAGGAAAACAGATGGGCCAGAGCATCCATAAAATGATCGTCTACTATGAGGGTATCTATGGAATTGTCGATGTAGAAGAGTTGTTTTACCTCATGGACATGACCCCCAAGGAGCTGTATCGACTCAAGATTAAACAACTCCAGGGAGAGATCGAATAAGGCAGGTAGCTTTCGCCTCATGAAAGCTAAAGGGATTTCTATTCACTAAGTCCAACGGTCCCATTCTCCACTCCTCTTTCACCCCCTTCATCCTCTCTCCAGATATATCAACACCCCTGCCATCTCTTATCCGATTTCCTTATGGCAGAATTTCAGGGTAATCGCTTTTTCACCGAAATTGCTATTTTTTCATATTTGGGGTAGAATATATCCGATACATTCGAGGGAGGGGGTTCTGATAAAATCTTTGAATTAGATTTGAACCTGTTCCCAAAAGAAATGAGCCTTTTCTTATTTGCCTTGCGACCCAGATTGAACACGATGCTCCATGCGCTTTGCGCAATTTAGAAGTTTGGAGGTAACCATGCCAGTCATTGCACCCATTGAAGATTTGAGAGCTGCCCAGAGAGACCTTCTTGCAGCAAAAGATCTGGATGAGCTGAAGGCGACATTTAAGAAGTGGAGAAATATCGGATGGAAGAATATATGCAAATTGTGGCTTCAGGAGAGCACCCCGGAAAAATTGAAGGGGGAAGGCGGATGAGATTTCTGAAAGGGAAAAAAAGTGAAAGAATTGGACTAGGTCCCTCATACAAGTTAAAGATTTCAACAACGATATCCGGTTTCGGGAGGCATCTGGCTCCAGCCAGCAGAATTTTGAGAGCAAAAGAGGGAATGCTAAAAAAATAGACCTGGCCCCCTACACTGGGAGAGGGAGATGTTGATGAAAGTTTTAAAAAACCGGGGGAAAATAATGGCATATGAAGATGCGAATCCAAATGCTCTTTCTCTTGAACTAAGGGGGATGCCTAAGTTGTATTTGAACCAACGTTATATATATCTGGAGAGCAAGGGTAGACTCCCAACGGTAAAATAGAAAAAATATAATACCAGTCTAACACAAAAAGAAACCTCCTGTTAAGAGATAAGAGTAAGCACGACCAAACTCAAATTCTTAAAAGGAGGTTTCCGATGAATGAAATCAATCGTCCCCATCTTCCATCTTCAAGTAGGAAAAACTTATATGACCAAACCATTTGAGGGAATTAAAGTAATCGATCTGACTCACGTGCTCGCAGGACCTTTCTGTACCTATCAACTCGCTGTTTTGGGGGGAGATACGATCAAGATAGAATCACCGGACTGGCCGGACCAGGTGCGTACAAGCGGCACCGACAAGACTCTTAATAAGAGATTGATGGGGACCAACTACCTGAGCCAAGGAGCCAACAAGCGTTGCATCACTTTGAATCTCAAGTTGGAAAAAGGTCGTGACGTCCTCAAGCGTATGGTGCCCAAAGCCGATGTGATGGTTGAAAACTACCGAGCAGGCGCCATGATCAAATTAGGTCTTGGTTATGAGGATATGAAAGTGATCAATCCGAGACTCATCTACTGCTCGATGACAGGATACGGGCAAACGGGACCGAAGGGGGGAATTACAGCCTATGATACAATGATTCAGGCAGCCTCAGGCATGATGGCGGTAACCGGAACACCGGAAACAGCCCCGCTCAAAGTGGGTGCACCTATTATTGACTACGCCTGCGGCACGATGGCCGCCTTTGCCGTAGCCGCAGCTCTCTTGCAGCGAGAACGAACGGGTGTGGGGCAGTTCATCGATTTCTCCATGCTGGACACCACCTTAATCCTGCTGAGTTCCACAGTAGCGGGCTATCTCTATAATGGAACCGTCATGTCGATCCCCAGAGGAAATGACTTTTCGAGGGCCGGTGGTTGCGGGTTCAAATCAAAGGATGGGGCCATTGTTATGCTCGGCGCATTGAATACCCGTCAGTACGAAAGATTGTGGAAAGCCCTTGGAAGGCCGGATCTGGCAGATCAATCAACCTATGATGAAATGGATGAGAACAACGAGATATTGAAAGAGGAACTGACGCGCATCTTCCTAACACGCACGGCCGCGGAATGGGAAGAGTTCTTTGACCAAGCGCACGTCCCTGCAGCCAGGGTGAATACGATTCCGGAAGCCCTCGCACTTAAGCAGCTCAACAATCGCGAAAACTTGTTCCACACTTTTAATACAGTACCAGGAACAGAACAAACGGTGACTGTCCCGGTTGCCGGTTTTAGTTATGCCCACGGAGGACCAAGCGTTGAGATGCCGCCATCGAGAATGGGGACGCACACGGAGGAGGTTCTCCGGGAACTTGGCTATGATGTAGAATATATTGCCGTATTACGCCGAGAGGGCGTGATATAGCAGATCGTTGAAAAACGGATTTATTGTAGGCTGTTTGAGGTTCTGAACTCTACAAACGAGCCGCAAATGATATTAGTCGAAGAAAAGGTTAGCGCGCAATCGCGGCTGATCAATTTCATTATCTTGGTTATTGGCGGTTGTTGACTTACTATTCCATCTTTGGTATGCCGGATCCCGTACATCCTTGGCGCCCGGATGAGGAGGAGCAAAGAGGTGAAAGAGGAGGTTCTCTCCCGGGCCGGCCGTTATCGGGAGGTTCATCCGGATGGCGTATCTGCCAAAGATCCCGCCCCGCTGAAGGTCAAGGAGGTGATCGTGGACGGGAGCCTTTAATCGTCTGCCTTAATGAAAAGCAGGCCGGCGGATCGGTAGGCGATCATCGCTTCCCTCCAAGAGAAGCTCAAGAGCAATCCGAAATCCCTTGTGGGGAACAAAGGCTACCGGAAGTACCTGAAGCTGGATCGGGACACGGTTTCCGTCAATCAGACGAAGATCGAAGAAGAGGAAAGGAGTTCCCAATGAAACTTGAGTTTCATAGTAACAAAGATTTCTGGGCCGGCGCGATGTTCATCGCAATCGGCGCCGGGGCCATGTTCTCCGCCCGGAATTACCCGTTTGGAACCTCGCTGCGCATAGGGCCCGGCTACTACCCGATCATTCTGAGCGGAATTCTCATCGCGTTCGGACTTTACGTCATGCTCAGGGGGCTGCGCAAAAATGAAAAGATCCAGGGCAACTGGTCGATCCGGGCCCTGATCGTGCTGCCTTTCTCCATGGTCCTGTTCGGTATCCTGATGAAACTCGCGGGGTTTATCCCTGCACTGATCGCTCTGTGCTTCGTGTCGGCGGCCTCGGGCAGGGAGTTCAAGTTCACGGAGGTCCTGCTGCTGACCATTTTTCTAGGCGCGCTGTCGGTGACCCTGTTCGTCTGGGGCCTTGGGCTGCCCTACCCTCTGATCAGAAAATTCTAACGAGGAGACCATAATGGAGATATTCGACAACCTGATTTTCGGTTTCAGTGTTGCGTTGACGTATGAGAATCTTTTATACTGCTTCATCGGTTGTTTCTTGGGCACCCTGATCGGCGTCCTACCCGGCATCGGACCTACAGCAACGGTTGCGATGCTGATGCCGATCACCTTCGTCCTCTCGCCCGTCGCGGCGATGATCATGCTGGCCGGCATCTTCTACGGGGCCGAGTATGGCGGCTCGACCACCGCCATCCTGGTCAACCTGCCGGGCGAAATGTCGTCGGTCATCACCTGCATTGATGGTCACCAGATGGCCCGCCAGGGGCGCGCCGGTCCGGCGCTCGCGATCGCGGCCATCGGTTCATTTTTCGCCGGCACCGTGTGCACGCTCATCATTGCGCTTTTCGGCCCGCTGATCGCCGATATGGCGCTGATGTTCACTTCCACGGAGTACTTCTCGCTGATGATGATGGGCCTGGTTTTCGCAGCGATGCTTGCCCAGGGCGACGTTGTCAAATCGCTCGCGATGGTGGTGTTGGGCCTGCTGATGGGTTGCGTCGGAACCGATGTCGATTCCGGCTTTAGACGCTTCAGCTTCGATATCATCGAGTTGTCGGACGGCATTGGCTTCTTGGTCATCGCCATTGGCATTTTCGCGATGAGTGAAATTATGGCCCACCTCAGCGATCCGGAAGAGAATACGATATTAACCTCCGATGTGAGGCGTCTCCTCCCTTCGAAGGACGACATCAAGCGATCCATCGGCCCGATCATCCGAGGAACCGGACTCGGGGCATTCTTCGGTGTGCTCCCCGGCACCGGGCCGACGATCGCCGCGTTCTCCTCCTATATTGTCGAGAAGAGGCTAGCCAAGGACCCGTCGCGTTTCGGCAAAGGCGCCATCGAGGGAGTGGCGGGACCCGAGGCCGCCAACAACGCGGACTCGCAGTGCAAGTTCATTCCAATGCTCACACTGGGGCTTCCTGCGAGCGCGACGATGGCGCTGCTGCTCGGCGCGCTCATGATCCACGGCATCGCGCCTGGCCCGACGGTAATGACCCTGAGACCCGACCTCTTCTGGGGGTTGATCGCGAGCATGTGGGTCGGCAACTTGATGCTCCTCATCCTCAACCTGCCGCTGGTCGGTATCTGGGTGAGCCTCCTCAAGGTGCCCTATCGCCGTCTCTTCCCCGCCATCATGGTCTTTTCCTGCATCGGCATCTACAGCTTGAATAACAGCCCGTTTGAGCTCTATCTCACGGCGTTCTTCGGCATCATCGGCTTCGTGTTGATAAAGTTCGAGTGCAGCCCGGTGCCGCTGATACTGGGGTTCGTGCTGGGGCCGATGATGGAGGAAAACCTGAGGCGGGCGCTGCTGGGCTCGCGCGGCGATCCCACGATATTCCTCACACGGCCAATTAGCCTCGGATTCATCATCGCCACGATCCTGGTCGTCATCGTGGTCTCGCTGCCGGTCTTGCGTAAAAAGCGGGGATCTATTATTATCGACTAAGGCTTTGAGTCAGCGGTTGCGTACAGCTTCTGGCGTTTTGGTGCAATGTGATCGTGGTTCATTAACTTGACACGACAGTTACACTATAGTATTTGAAAGTGGATTAGTACGAATCCATCTTGTTTAGAACGTTACCCAAAAAAGGAGGAGATTATGAATCGAAAACTGTTGATTAGGTTGATCGGAGTATTGTTGTGCTTTTACGGGTTCGCATTTGCGCAGGAGCCGAAGTACCCAACCAAACCAATCACAATAGTGGTTGGCTACGCACCCGGCGGCAGTACCGACACCGTAGCTAGGCTTATTGGCCAGGAAATTACCAATGCGATGGGTCGGCCAGTCATCGTCGAAAACCGGCCGGGGGCGTCCCAGAATATCGCCGCGGAGTATGTCGCTAGAGCACCCAAAGACGGTTATACGCTGTTCATGGCTGCAGCGAGTGTAACCGTCAACATCAGCATTTATTCCAAGCTCAATTACGATCCTGTAAAAGATTTCGCGCAGGTGGAGATTATGGGGACCGTCCCGCATCTCTTGGTGGTTCATCCTTCATTTCCCGCCACGAGCATCGAGGAACTTATTGCCTACATAAAAAAGAATCCTGGCAAATTAAATTATGCGTCAGCCGGCATAGGCACATCGCCCCATCTCAGCGGGGAACTGTTCAAGAAAATGATCAACGTGGACGTTACCCATATGCCCTTTAAAGGTGCTGCACCTGCCGTGACTGGGGTGGCGACCGGGGAGGCTCATTTTCTCTTTACCACCATAGGTTCAGCATGGGGGATGTTGCAAGCGGGCAAGGTCAAGGCGTTAGGGATTACCAGCGCCCAGCGATCGCCACAGATGCCCGAAATTCGGACTATGATAGAAGGTGGCCTTCCGGGTTTTGTCACTTTAGCCTGGGATGGGCTATTGGCGCCAGCGGGAACCCCGGGCAATGTGATAAGCGCGTTGAATTCGGTCATCGTAAATGCCAAGAAGAGGGAGGATTTTAGTGCACGTCTGGATAAATTAGGCTACAATCGGATCGCGGGAACGCCGGAGGATTTTCGCAACTTCTTCCTTGCGGAAATCGAACGCTGGAGAAAGGTGGCAAAGGAGGGCAAGATAACGGCAGAATAATTCCACATTGCATTGACCTGCCCCCCGAAAAGCAGTCCAGTTTTTATGTTAGGATATTGGCATAAATTGGGGTCATGATGAAGGAGGGCAGGATGAGTCGGAAGCGATTTACGGCGGAACAGATTATTGGGTTATTGCGGGAAGCGGATGTGAAGCTGTTCCAAGGCAGGGGTGTGGGTCAGGTTAGCCGGGAGATGGGGATCACGGAGCAGACCTATTACCGTTGGCGTAAGGAATACGGTGGGATGAAGACCGCCCAGGTGAAGAGGCTCAAGGATCTGGAATTGTGGGAAGCCCTTGGAAGGCCGGATCTGGCAGATCAATCGAGCTACGACGAAATGGATGCCAACAATCAGTTATTGAAGGAGGAACTAACCCGCATCTTCCTAACACGCACGGCCGCGGAATGGGAAGAGTTCTTTGACCAAGCGCACGTCCCTGCAGCCAGGGTGAATACGATTCCGGAAGCCCTCGCACTTAAGCAGCTCAACAATC
>Ga0315274_10015409_pt1 | contig 10829 bp, 14 predicted proteins | sample YL17G02_20_MG_FD_203700 | JGI IMG/M metagenome (GOLD analysis project Ga0315274, IMG submission 203700) | Sediment microbial communities from Yellowstone Lake, YNP, Wyoming, USA - YL17G02_20 | ecosystem: Environmental > Aquatic > Freshwater > Lake > Sediment | place: USA: Wyoming | collected...
GATTATCACCCCATACGAAAAGAGGAACTTGATGTAAATCCCTTTGCCCATCAGTCTTTAGAGCCACATAACTAATATACGTAAAGGATGCTATGGTTTTCTTTCCTTGTAATTGACAGGTTGCCGAACACCATCTATTTTGTGATGAATCAGGTTCAACTTGGGTACAATTTGTTAATGCTGGTCTTTGATCAATCATAGCATATATTCTTGTGAAAGTATCGTCAATTTCCTGATTAAAGGCATTAATTTCATCTTTAGTATAAGAATTTCCTGCTGATATTGATTTCTCAGTTATCACAAATGTGACAGTCTTACCAGCAATACTTGAAATATATAAGTCATATCTCTGCCAAATTGGCAATCCTTCAGATTGTTGTTGATTAGGATATTCTACTGATTTTCCAGTATCCCTATTTTTCAAGGTAAAAGATGCTGTATTTCCAGATATTTTCGTAACAGTTAAAGAATATCTTGAACCTTCTAAATCAAAATTTCCTGTTTGCCTCTCTCTAACACTTATTTTTTTATTTAAATCGAAGATTGCATTTCCAGTTAATTTTGAACCAACAACTAACCCCAAAGCAAGAATAGCGATAACTATCGCAATAATCGCTAAAGTATTATTACTATTTTCAATAATTATCCTGACCCAAATAGCCTTTTAAACCAGTTGAGAATTTTCTGAATAAATCCTTCCGAAATACATTTTCCGGAAACACAAACATTTGAAGAACATTCAAAGTTATTATCACAGGTTGAATCTGATTGTGATTGAGACACAAATGTTTTACTTTCTGAACAGAACTCTCCACTTTTTCTATATCCCAAAGGATAACAAGTAGTCTCTTTTAAACATCCGTAACATAAGTTTACAAATACCTCTGGATTAGATTCTTTAACTGATTCTGGAGCATCTATTTTAATTGGTCCTGTTTCTTCAGTAGGTTCTGCTTTTGAAAGAACAGCCCAGCTTGATTGTCCATTAACATATTTCAAAGTTACAACTCCACATGTTGCTTCAGTAGGAACTCTATAAACATCAGATTTATACTCGTTGCTTGATGAATCTTTAAATTGAATAAAAACGTCGTAATCTATTGGTAAGGAGGACGATAAGTAGTGTTCTTTTACAAGATTAGAATTTCCCCCGCCATTGTAACCTTCGCTGTTCTTTAGCTTGTACATCACATCAAAGCTCGAATCAATATCTGACTGGATAGATATATCTGCTTCTGGCCATGCATATACCTTGCCTATGTCCAACTCAGTTTTTCCAGAAGTGCCTTGAATTTCTTGTTTCCCATCGAACTTTTCTTTTATTAAAGCAAGATCGTATTTTTGACTTATTACTCCAACTGAACCTTCTTGATAAGATTCATAATTCTTTTGTAGTCCGATATTACCTGCCCAGCCATGACATTTATCAGAAAAAGTCCAAGACCCCGTATAATCTGAACTGACTATAAACTCAAAATTTCCGTTATTATCTGTGATTACTTCTTTGGGAGAAAATTCATAAGCACTGGATAATCTTGCACCTGATATTGGTTCATTTGTTCTTTGGTCTACTAATTGCCCTTTAATTTTAATTGTACTGCCTACGCTTGGTTCAGTAGGCTCTTCAGTTGTAGGATTTCTCTGTTCTAAAGAAAGAGAATCTCTAGCTAAATGAGCTGGAACTAAAGCCTGATTATAACTTAAATCTGGCCAGCCATGAGCATGATTGCTATTTGCATAATAACTTGAGCCATCTTCTGCAATCCAATAGTATTCTCCGTAAGTAGAATTTCCTGCAGGGGTTGAAGCAGGCAAATATATTTTTCTCTCATTTCCTGAACCATCGATTAAAACAACATCCGTATTCGGTCTCTCCCAAGAAAATTCAACCCACAATGCACCCGTTTTTAAATCATTAGAATTCTTATTCTCAAATCCCATCCATTGTCCCTGTTGATAACTTCCTAAATTATATTGTGCACTCACCTGATAAACCCCAAATCCAAGATTCGCAACATCCGAAGGCGTAACAGATTTTATTTCTTTAATAGTTCTAAGAACCATCGGATTAGAGCTACTAGCAGAAACAATCCCAAGAATCATAATTATTCCTAAAATTAAAATAATAGGCAAAACGTATTTCTTCATAATAGCTATTAGATTATACTATTTAAAAGTCTTTCGTCCCCTTCCCCAGAGGGAAGGTATCGGGGATGGGTGGCATAGAATTTATATCTTAATTTTTCCTCTCGCTTTTATCTTCTTGAAAAAGGTGAACCTTTTGATTTTCCTCTTAGAAATCTTCTGGATGGTCCTTCTCTTCTTTCTTCACTTCTTCCCCTTTCATTCCTGTCTCTTCCGCGATTGCCATGCCTAAATCTATTCCTTCCAGAATCATGCCCGCCATGACTGTGTCCGCCATATCTGCCTCCGCCCCCCATATTTCTGCTCATTTTTCTGTCATCATTTGACTTAAAATCAATTGGAATAATATGACTTAATTTTGGAGTGTTCAGTTTTTCAATTGTGCATTTGCTTTCCCTTAGAATTTGTTTAAACTCGCTTCTGTCTCCCGGGCATACAAAGCTTATGGCAATTCCATTTTTGCCCGCTCTCGCTGTTCTTCCAATTCTATGAATATATTCCGTAGGTGTAGACGGAATATCAAAATTATAAATATGAGACACATTAGGAATATCTAATCCTCTGGCAGCAACATCAGTGCAAACTAAAATTAGCGCTTCTCTTTCATGAAAAGATTGAAGAGCATTGCTTCGTTGATTTTGGGATAATCCCCCATGAACTGCAAGAGCATAAATTTTTTGCTCATGAAGCGCTTTTGTTAATCTATCAACATTTCTTCGCGTATTGCAGAAAACCATTGCTATTCCATTTTTTTCTAGTTTCAGCAAATGAACTAATAAAGAAAATTTTTCTTCTGTTAGAGGTTCATAATATGCTTGGTATAACTGTGAAGGATCAACTAGATTTTTTACAGAGACTTGAACCGGATTTTTCATATGTCTGTTAGCAATGTATGCAATTTCTTTAGAGATTGTAGCTGAAAATAAAAGAGTCTGTCTTTCTTTTGGGCAATGCGCAATTATTGATTCAACATCCCGTATGAATCCCATATCAAGCATCCTGTCTGCCTCATCTAAAACAAGTATTTTTACTCTGCTAAGATTAATAGTTCTTCTTTGCAAGTGATCTAAAATTCTTCCAGGAGTGCCCACAACAACATCAGTATATCTTAAATCAGATATCTGGGGGCCCATGCCAACTCCTCCATAAATTTCTTTTATTCTCAAGCCAGAATTTTTTGAAAAAAAGCGTATATTCTTTGCCACTTGTTCAGATAGCTCGCGCGTTGGAGTCATAACAAGAGCCTGAATGCCTAATCCCCTTTTCACTTTATCAATTATTCCTGCGCTAAACACAAGAGTTTTTCCTGAGCCTGTTGCGCTTCCACCTATTACATCTCTTCCTTGTAAGACTAAAGGTATTGCTTTCTCCTGGATTTCACTAGGTTCAGTGAATCCCAAAGATGCAATGGCGCTTAAAATGCCTTCGCTAATTCCTAATTTCTTGAATTTTTCCATTTTATTTAGTATTAATTAAAAATAGACACTAACTAATCTTTGTATTATTTAGAGCTAATCCAATCTTCTATCCAAACCGATGATAATTCTGGCTTTTAAATCTTTCTGTGTTGTAACTACTGTTTAATAACTAAAAGAACATGAACGCCCAATGTGCGTTTTCACTCCTTAATCTGATTTAGGGATAGTAAAGTGAAAACGCCCACACCAAGAGTCGAACTTGGAAATCCTTGCGGAAACAGGTTTTTTACCAAGGTAGCAAACTTACGCCAATTTATCGATATAAACTGTCTGCGCCGTACCGTTGGGCCATGTGGGCGTAATCCTATCAGTTTTTCACCTTTTTAAAATGTTTCGGATTGTTGGGAGCGATTTCTTTCATCCATTTGTTGAGATTATATCTCCCAGCCAGCCCTATCCTAAAACAATTTCTCTCGTTCCATTTATACACTCTGAAGCCTAGAGAGATTAACATTTCATACAAATCTTTGGTTAGGAATTTTGAAGCAAATCCAAATTCTATCCTAGGATAGTAATAAACAGGAGTTCTATTTTTCTCAAATCTCAAGCAGCCATCAGTATCAAAAAGTCCACGGATAAACGCGCACTTTACTTTGTTACTTGCGTTTTTTATATAGTTCGGTATTCTTACAGTATATGTTTTTGTCCCGGGCTTAAAACCTCTATTAACAAAAAAAGAGGTTACTTCTTTATTACACGTTTGTATTCCCCAGGCATTTGGTGAACGAAATTTGGGTATAAACTTTACAGAGAATAATCCTTCAAGCAAGCGAGATACATGTTCATAATATTCCTTTTCTTCAACACTTCCTCTTAATTCCCAAACGAGACTCACTCTTCCTGTTTTGTACAATGTCCCATCTCCAGCATGCATTCCAATCAACTCCGCCTCTTTTTCAGAAATCATAAATAGAAAAGGCATCTAAAATTTATAAATCTTACTTATCCAGCAGTTTTTCCGCCCTAGAAATCATCTCCTTCTTCAGCCCAATAAAAACCCCGCCTTCTTTTCCCTGAACATAGCTTGCCTCTCCAGGTTTCATTATCTTATTCAGCTCATCAAGTTCTATATCAACGTGTGTGATTCTTGCATTGCTTTTTCCTTTCTCATGAATGTATACTTTTGCTTTCCCGATTAATTTTTTCCCGTATCCTTCTCCGCTCATCTCAAAATATGCAAGGTTCTTCTTGCTACTTCTAATTTAATTTCTAAATTTTTGTTATTAAGCTTTTCCACATTCTTTAATTCCTGAACCTTGTGGATACATTTGTCTCCGCTCATTTAAACCTCTTTTTATAAAAAATAGCGGGGGCGGGAATTTCATGAATTTTTTAAATTCAATTTGAACCACGCGACCTCAGGGTTACCTACAAAATGGAATTTTCTAGTGATTGGAAATTCCATTTCCAATATGGGCCCTGCGAGCTAACCATGCTGCTCCACCCCGCTATATAAATAAACTTCTAATTTTACTTATAAACCTTTCTCTTTAGTGGCACTGGATACTTATCGTCATCTAGGAATCTAATGAGTTATTTATTAAAATTACCCATATAGTTTTCAAATTATGATATTATTGTAGCGAGGATAAATTTGGTTTATAATGCTCTTTTATAGATTGTTTCATGTTAATATTTTCGTAAATAGCAGCAGATGACGATAACTATACAATATTCTCTTTAGTCAGATTTAAATAATCCCCGCATTTGAAATAAAACATGTTAAAGCTTGGTATTGACGATGCCGGAAGAGGCCCAGTCATAGGCCCAATGGCGTTAGCTGGCTGTTTAATGGATGAGGAATTAGAGGAAGAATTCAGGAAGCGCGGAATAAAAGATTCAAAGCAAATCACTCCAAAGAGAAGGGAAGAATTAGCAAAAATAATAAAAGAAAAAGCAGAAACATTTGAAATAACTCTAGCATTTCCCCAGGAAATAACAGACAAGAACAAGAATGGAGTTAATTTAAACACAATTGAAGCCCAAAAATCAGCAGAAATAATAAACAAAATAAATAAAGGGCAGGGAAAAATTAAAGTTTACATTGATTGCCCCTCCCCAAATATCCCAGCATGGCAGAGAGTAGTTGAAAATTATATCGAGAACAAGGAAAATTTGGAAATTCACTGCGAGCATAAAGCAGATATAAATCACATTTCATGTTCAGCAGCAAGCATCTTGGCAAAAACAGCAAGAGATAAAGAAGTGGAAAAAATAAAAGAAAAAATAGGGGTTGATTTTGGCTCAGGCTATCCCAATGATCCTTTAACCTGTAAATTTCTTGAAGATTATTCAGAAAAACACAAGCACGATGGAATATTCCGGGAAACCTGGAGCACATGGAAAACTGCATGCAAAGTTAGGGAGCAGAAAAAACTTTCTTCTTTCTAATTTTTAAGAGTTTCTTATAGATGATACTAAAGAGGAAAGTTTTTCAAGAAGATAGGTGACTTCTGAAACATAACTGGCATAAATTAAGTTTAATCATAAATTTGATGGAGATGAATCATCTTAGTAACTTCAATAATGCTATTATAAAAATCACCAATTTAACTTATCTCAAATCAGAGTTATCTTCTCTTTTCTTAGAAATCTTTTCACATACTAAAAACAAGAATTATAATCCGCTCTTGCTGCTTCTTTTACTTATTTTTTTCATCAAAAATTCCCGAATTTTTTCAGCAGCTTCCGAACTTACTGCGGGGAGATATCCCTCGCTTGCAGGCATTCCCTTGCCTGTATAAGAAAACCCCGCTGTCTGAATATTAACCGATGAAAACCCGCACAATCTCGCGATTATCCCTCTCGTAATATCAACATTCTGAACTCTCTCATACGGGATGTTTGAATATTTCTTCCAGATTATTCCCCTCTCTATTTTTAAATTGTCAGGTGTAAATTCATAGAACCACCGGTTGTAAGACATTTGGGCGTATATCTCTGCAATGATTATTACTGCGATAACATAAAAAAAGAAAAGAGCAATTCCCACCCCAAGCATTGCTGAAACACCAGCCTGAAATGAAATTCCCGCAATAGCAATCATAAAAGGCGCAATAAATCCCGAAATAAAAAACATGAGAAATATTGCTCCAAAGTAACCCTTAATTCTAAAAAGCCACTTTGCTCCCGGATGTAATTGTTCCATAATATCAGATATTTTTCAGGTTTTTAAATCTTGTTCAGCCTGTCCCCATAATTCATTAAATATTCTAGTGAGATTCTCAGCAAGTTTTTCGTTTTCAATAAAAAATACCCCTCCAAATTGCATAGGGTCCTGCTGGACTAATTTTAATAAAACTTTCTTTCCATCAATAATATCGCATCTCATAAAATCAGTATCAATTCTCTTTACTTTATAATTTGGATATTTTTTTCCAAGTTCCTGAAGAGATTTAGGCAGGATAACTTCTTTGGGATATATTGCCCGAGTGATTACTCCTCTTTTTGTAGCTTCAAGATGCGCTTTTTCCCACATGCTTTTGCTTTCTCTATTTGATTTTGGCTTGTGATGAATATTAATTATCTGCAGAATTTCTTTTTCAGCTTCATTAAAAGTTCTTAATTGAATTCTCCTGTTATCTTCCTGGCTTGTCCCAATCTCGAAGAATTTAGTTTCTCTTCCTCTTTCTTTGTCAATAACTGTTGCAATCTCCCTTAACTTCTCGCTCATCTCTTTCTCTTTATTCTGCTTTTCCTTTATCAGTCTTGAAATAATCTCAGAAGCATTCTCAACATAAACTAACTTCGGGCGGGAGTTAGTTTCATTAACAAACCCTTTTTCCTTCAAGTCCTTAATAACAGAATATATTTTTCCAAAAGGAATTCCAGCTCTTTTGCTCAACTCTCTCACCCCAAGCCTAGACTTAAACAAAACTTCAAGTGCTTTTGCCTCATAATGCTCCAATCCTAAACTTTCCAATTCTTCAATCATATTCTCATATTTTTTCAAGTTTTAACTCTTTATTAGTGTGAAAAGTGCTGAATTCTTTATAAACTTTTATGTAATTTATGATATATGAGCCAATTAGAAACAACAACCCAATGGAACCTCATTGAGCTAGAAGCTTTAATTCCCGGAATGTTAAAGAAAGCCAGAGGGCTAAATCCAGGATGCAAATTGCAAATAACTAATGTTCCTGAATCAAGACAATTCGAGGTTTATCAGGCTTCATACGATAATGTCTTAATAAATCTTGAGGGATATGGAGAATTCGAGCAGACTCCCACTTCAGATGGTTTAGTAATAAGCAGGATAAGATGACAATGGAAAAATTACATAAAGTTGAAGGAGTAAGAAAAATTGGAGAGGATTCTTACTTGCTGGAAGAGGACATAAGCAAGGCAATCTCAACAAACCATGTAATCCCGGTATATTTCGCGCTGTCATATGCCACCGAAATACACCACGACTCTCCTGCAATCGGCGCTTACGAGCTTGGAGAAACAACAAACTACGTAGATGGCCCTTTTTTCACTGAAAAAGAAGCTCGAGAGGCAGGTAGTAAACATTCATCAGCAATAAGCCATGTTTCAAATGAATTTTCTTCTAAAATAAGAATAAAACTATTCAGCCCAGAACAACTTCCTGATGGGCAGTTGCCTCAAATTTTCAAGTACTACAGAAATAATTTTGTTCTTTCAATCGGAAATTTTGACAGACTAGAATATCATCTAAGGCCAGATACAGCTCCCACGCCAGAAAAGATAATCAAATTCTCAAATCTTCTTGAAAAAAAGCTAAGGGAATATGCAAAAAAGAATATAGAGCAAACAAAAGAGGGGCTTGTAGGAATCGTTCATAACAATCGCTCATTTTTTTGCGAAATGAAGCTTGCAACAGAAGAATCTCCATGGTTTAGATATTCAACATTTTCAGAGAAACCAACTCCGGAAAGCTTTTCAGCAGAATTAGAAGAATTGGGCATAAGTGAGAGGGCAGCAGGAGTATCAAATGCTAGAACATTTTTCTCATTCACACAAGCAAATCTTTCAGGGTTATTTCTTGGGATTGATTCAATTGATAATTTAGTAAAATATCATAGCATGATACATTAAAATGGCAAAAGAAAAAAATCTTCCTTATAAAATTGTGGCATTGTCAAACCCCTGTGAAGACAGAGATAAAGAGTTTTACAGCATGTTAAAATCAATAGAATCATTAGGTGTTGAACTTTCTTTTGTTCCAACTTCTGGATGTTATACTTTATGGATCAGGAGAAAATATGATGACAGAGAGACTCAACAGGCGATTTATGGGCCAACAAATGTAAAAGAATATCTTGAAGGAGCACTAAGATGACACGGTACAGAGATTATCGTTATAATCTGTTTTTGAATAATGACTATCCAAAAGAAAAAGAGATTGAAAAACTTGGAAAAGAGTTAATGGACAGAGGCTATGACATATGTTTTTTCCCTATTTCTGGATGCACTGCTTTGGAGATTGATGATTACGCAGTTACTGGATATTCTGATGTCAAAAGATGGCTGGAAGATGCTTTGGGAGCGAAACATGAATGAAATCCAATTAAGGATATTGAAAGAATATGGGGTGGGTTATTCTTCCGGCCAAAGATGTCCGAGATGCTGCTTTACTAGAGAAAAAGAAATCGGCGTTTGTGAATTTGATGACGAGTAGGTTGATATTACACAAAACAACAGCCGGTGTGGAAAGTTTCATTATTGCGATAAAGTCACTTCAAGGGGGATTAGACTAAGGACATCATAACAAAATGACAGAAGAAGAAACTGATGAGGAAACACAAGTAGAAAAATTCTGGATAGAGAGAGCAAGCCATTTTTCATTAGAAGACGCAAGATTAGTCTGTCAAGCATACAAAGACCACATTATTGGAACTCGAAATTTTCATGAAATGGGGTTAATTCATGGAGGAATCAATAAAGCAAAAGAAGACTATGCTTCTTTCTACAATGAAATTAAAGGTATATTAAAACCTTCCTCAGAAGAGTTAGAGATTCTTGTTGCAGAAGGATTTGACTTTGCAGGTTTAATCGCATTAATTGACAGAAGCGTCCTTAATCCATACTCGCATAGGATAACAGTTAATATGCTTGCTTACAAATAGACATGACAACACTAAAATATAAAGAAGAAAATATTGTTTAAAATGGCAAAAAAAATAACAAGATACTCATGCGCTATATGCAGTCAGGAATACGAAAGCAAGGCAGATGCAGAGAGATGCGAATCTAAGAAACCATTAAAAATTCTCCCCTGTGGAAAGGCATACTATGCGGCACATGGAAAAAATGATACTCATTGCTTTGTTTTATTTGAAAAAATAGGGGTTGCTAGATATACTCATGAAAACCAATACCGCGCAGTTGGTTTGGGTGTTATTGCAAATGAAGCTACATGGTGGATTGAAGAGCTAACTGTTTCTGAAAATGAAGAAACTCTGAGAGAAATGACCGATTCTAGAAGGCTGACTGATTCAGACATAGAAAAATCACTTTACAAATCAGATATAAATCTAATAAAAGAAAGAGGTTATGATGGCTGGCGCGAGTATTTGAATAATCCTGACAAGTAGACAAGACAAACTCATGCCTATAAAACTTTTTAAATCCCCTTAATCTTAACTTGTCATGCCTTTTATAAAAAAGATGGTGATGAAGGGTTTCAAATCTTTCGCAAGTGAAACAAATATCAGCCTTGAGAATGCGATGAACATAGTTGTGGGCCCAAACGGCGCCGGAAAAAGCAATATAACAGATGCAATCTGCTTTGTTCTTGGAAGATTATCAGCAAAATCAATGAGAGCTGCCAAATCAGCGCATCTTATCTTTGCCGGAACAAGTTTGCATAAAGCAGCCCCGGAAGCAGTCGTAAAATTATTTTTTGACAACTCAGATAAAGGATTCCCCATAGAAAAAAGTGAAATAATTATAGAGAGAGTTCTCCGCCATAACGGGCAGTCAATTTACAAAATTAATGATGATATCAAAACAAGAAATGAAGTTCTTGAACTTCTCTCAGTTGCAGGAATAGACCCAAATGGATATAACATTGTTCTTCAGGGCGAAATTCAGAGTTTTGTAAAAATGCGCGCAGAAGAAAGAAGGCAGGTTATTGAGGAAGTTGCAGGAATATCAGTTTACGAAACGAGAAAAGAAAAATCTCTCCACGAACTTGAAAAGACAGAAGAAAGGCTTCGTGAAGTCTCAGCAATTCTAAGAGAG
>Ga0315274_10015412_pt1 | contig 10827 bp, 11 predicted proteins | sample YL17G02_20_MG_FD_203700 | JGI IMG/M metagenome (GOLD analysis project Ga0315274, IMG submission 203700) | Sediment microbial communities from Yellowstone Lake, YNP, Wyoming, USA - YL17G02_20 | ecosystem: Environmental > Aquatic > Freshwater > Lake > Sediment | place: USA: Wyoming | collected...
ATCTACTTCACGCAGCACCGCTACGGCTTTGCCACCGCGGCCTCCTTCCAATCAACCGCCGAAGCGACCTGCAGCTGTGATCTGGAAAACCTGTTCGACCTGTGGGTGTACCAGGGTGGGGAGCTGCCTCTCCCGTAGGCAGGCCGGACTCAGCGTCGGGCGGCGCCTCCCGGGAGGGACTTGAAATGGAGACCCTGCGCCGTGGGTGTTTGCTGAAATTCTTGTTGGCATGCGCCGTTCTATTCGTATTGGCGGCATTGGCCGGCCGGGACGTCGGCTCGGCCCCCGGCTGCTGGTCACCGGAATGGGGGGACCTGCGCGACGGCTCGTCCTACCGCGGCGTACTATCCGGCGCCCGGGAACGGTGCTACCTGGCGTTTGTGCCCCCGGCCCTCTATCGCGCCCGCCCGGTGCCGATTGTGTTCAGCTTGCACGGCTTCGCCGCCAATCCCGATGGACAGCGCGCCAACGCCCGCTGGGAGGTGCTGGCGGCAGAACAAGGCTTCCTTGTCGTCTACCCGCAAGGCTCGTCCTTCCCGTTGCGTTGGAATGTCGGGCCGCAGGCCAGGCTCGACAGTGTTGACGATGTCCGGCTCATGCTTCGACATCCTGGACGATCTGTCGGCGTGGCGGACGATCGACCCGGCGCGCGTGTACGTCAGCGGCTTCTCCAAGGCGGCCATATGACGCACCTGCTGGCCTGCGCGCTGGCGGATCGCATCGCCGCCGTCGGCATTGTCGAAGGCCTGGGCGGCCGACTGGGCGAAGCGCAACGCGTGCCGCCAGCCGGCACTCACCGAGCCCCTCACCGCCGGCATCACGCAGCAGCGCTACACCAGCTGCGCGCAGGATGCCGAGGTAATACTGGTCTCGATCCCCAGCATGGGGCATGCCTGGCCGGGCGGGCCTTCGCTGCCCTTCCTGGGGGAATCGACGGCGGCGATCGATGCCACTCGCCTGCTCTGGGAATTCTTCGCGCAGCATCCTTTGCCGCCGGGAGAGTGAGGCATGAGGGGCTGCGAGGACGGGCGATGTGCGCGTTCACAAGGAGTCGGAGGGGTGGGTCTCAGACCTGCCCCTGCGCGTCTGGCCGAATGGGTCATCCAGACAAGCAACCGGTCAGGACGGCGAATCCCCTTGTGCCCTCTGGCACATGCCTCTGCCCGCGGGAAATCGCTTGACCAACATGGTCCCGCGGGCCTACAATCGATTTGTCTGACATCCTGATCCACCTCGATCCACACCTCCGGGGGTGAACCCTATGACCGATTTCCTCGTGCGCGGCCGTCTGGCCGATCTCGACCCCGCCCTGTTCGAGCTTCTGCAAGTCGAATCCGAACGCCAGTACCGCAAGCTGATCCTGATCCCATCCGAGAGCAGCTCGCCGCTGGCGGTGCGCGAGGCGCTGGCGTCGGCCTTCCAGAACATCTATGCCGAGGGCTACCCGGGTGACGAGACGCGGCGGCAGACCGAAGCCGAGATTCTCGACTTCGAGCGACAGTTGGCAGCCTACCGGCGCTTCTCCGACCCCCGCTACTACAAGGGCGTCGAGTATGCCGACATCGTCGAAGCGCTGGCGCGCCGGCGGTGCGCGGAGGCCTTCGCCGCCAACGGGCTAGACGCCGATGACCTGTACGTCAACGTCCAACCCCTTTCGGGCGCGCCGGCCAACAACGCCGTCTACCACGCGCTGATGGAGCCCGGCGCGGTCGTGCTGGGAATGAACCTGCTCCACGGCGGCCACCTGACACACGGCTCGCCGGTCAACCGCTCGGGCAAGTTCTACAAGGCCGTGCACTACAAGGTCGATCCGAAGACCGAGCGGATCGACTACGACGCCGTGGCGGCGCTGGCCCGCGAACATCGGCCGAAGATGATCATCGCCGGCTACTCGTCCTACCCGTGGTCGGTGGATTGGATGCGCTTCCGCGCCATCGCCGATGAGGTCGGCGCCTACCTGCTGGCCGACATCGCCCATGTGGCCGGGCTGGTGGCGGCCGGGGCCTATCCCTCACCGGTCGGCATCGCCGACGTCGTCAGCTTCACCACGCATAAGTCGCTGTGCGGCCCGCGAGGGGCAGCGCTGATCACGCACATTGGCGCGCTCTCGCGCCTGCTCGACCGGGCGGTCTTCCCCGGCGAACAGGGCGGGCCGCACGTCAACACGATGGCCGCCCAGGCGCTGACCTTCAAGCTGGCGCGCACGCCGGAGTTCGCCGCCCTGCAGAAGCAGGTCGTCGCCAATGCCGCGGCGCTGACGCGAGGGATCGAGCGGGCCGGTCTGCGTATCCCGTTCGGCGGCACCGACACGCACATGACCAACCTCGACTGCAAGTCGGTCACGGGACCGGACGGCACGCCGCTGTCCGGCGACGTAGCCGCGCGCGTGCTCGATCTGGCAGGCATCGTCGTCAACCGGAACACCATCCCGGGCGATACGACCGCCGCCAATCCGTCCGGCGTCCGGCTGGGCACGCCCTGGATCACGCAGCGCGGCTTCACCGCCGCCGAGAGCGAAACGCTCGGCGCGTGGATCGGGGAGCTGCTGCACGCCTGTGTTCCCTATGTCCAGGCGGCGCGCAAGGGCCTGCAGGCGAGGGCCAAGGTTGACTCGGGGATCCTGCACGATATGCAGATCAAGGTGCGCGACCTGGCACAGGCCAAAGGCATCGACTTCCGTGCTGCCACACACGGGTACCCGCATTTCGCTTACCTCGACGACCCGGCGCCGCGCGGCAAGTACGCCGTGCTTGAGTTGCGCGGCGAGGCAGCCGAGTCCATGCTGCGCTGGGCGGTCAGTGCCCGCACGGAATCGCTCGACGTGGGCGACTCGGCCCGCTGTTCCATCAACCTGCCTGGCAAGCTCGTCCGCGGCGTGATCACGTGCACGGCCGAGGCGTGGCAGCTGACACTCCCCGGGGAGGACGCCCCGCGCGCCGTCACCTGGCTGCGTGACCTCTCGGACGGGTTCGTCGCCTTCGATGCCTCGGATCCGCTCAAGCGCATCCCCGGCCCGGTTGTCGTCACACTGGCCGGCACGGCACCCAAGCTGCCCGAGGCGGTGGGCGACCTGGGCAGCGACAAGCCGTGGTTTGTCGGCATGCCTGATGCGAAAGGGCGGGCGCTCCCGCGCTTCAAGTGGGTGGAACCACCCGAGGGCGAGCCGCGCAAGACCGCGCTCAATGCCACGCACCGCGAGCTGGGCGCCAAAATGGTGCCGTTCGCCGGTTGGGACATGCCGGTGTGGTACACGTCGGTGATCGAGGAGCACCTGGCGACACGTAACGCCGCCGGGCTGTTCGACGTCAGCCATATGGGTGTCTACCAGGTCGAGGGCCCGCAGGCGTGCGCCTTCCTGGACAGCGTGGTGACCAATGATGTCGCCTCGCTGGCCGTCGGCGAGTCACACTACACCCAGTTCCTCGATCCGGACGGGGCGGTGATCGACGACACGATGGTCTACCGGCGGCGGGGCGAGATGTTCCTGGTGGTGGTCAACGCCTCGAACGACGACAAGGACTGGGCGTGGCTGAGCGCTGTAAAGCAAGGGCAGGTGCGCATCGACAATGTGCGCCCGTGGGCGCTGGCCTTTGGGCGGGGCTGCCGGCTGCGCAACCTGAGGGATCCCAAGGAGGGCGCCGACCAGCGCGTCGACATCGCCCTGCAGGGGCCGAAGAGCCGGGACATCCTGCTGGCGCTGGGCTGCGACGCCAAGGCGGCCCGATCGCTCAAGCGGCTTCCGTGGGCCGGCGTGATGGAGGGTGTCTTCGGCAGCTTCGACCTGGTCGTCAGCCGGACCGGCTACACCGGCGAGCGCGTGGCCTACGAATTGTTTGTCCATCCGGACAACAGCGTTGAGCTGTGGAAGGCGCTGCTCAAGGCCGGCACGCCGCTGGGGTTGAAACCGGTCGGGCTTGGGGCGCGCGACTCACTGCGCACCGAGGCGGGTCTGCCCCTGTACGGCCACGAAATGGCCGGGGCCCTGGGGCTGGGCGTCGGTCACGCCGGCTTTGGCTCGTACTGCAAGACGCACAAGCCGTGGTTCATCGGCCGGCAGGCGTTCGTCGAGCAGGAGGCCGCGCGTGACGGCGAGGTCGTGCGCTTCCGCTTCGAGGACAAGGGCGTGCGCATGGCGCACTCCGGCGATCCGGTCGTCGACCCGCGCGGCAAGGTGATCGGCGTCGTCACATCCTGCGCCGTCGATCGCGAAGGCTACCTGCTCGGGCAGGCCCACCTGCAGCGCAAGTACACCCCCGAAGGCACTCCGATCGGGGTGTATCAGGGCGCCACGGCCGACCCGGTCAAGCCGGTGAAGCGGCTCCGCCCGGGAGACCGCACGCCCGTGCCCACGCCGGCGAAGGTCCTCAGCCGCTTCCCGCGCTAGCTCCCTGCGGCCGTGGTGCGTTCGTCCGGGAATGACAAGGAGCCCCACCGGATGGTGGGGCTCTCTTGCTCAGGGAGAAGGATCTCCCGGCGGACACGAACTAGATGCTGTTGACGATACCGCTGAAGACGTTTCCGATCGCGGGCCCGAGCAGCGCCAAAATCACGATCACAACCACGGCGACCAAGACAAGGATGAGCGCGTACTCAACAAGACCCTGACCACGTTCCTTCGGGGCAAACAACATTGGCGTATCCTCCTTTCCTCAAGTTTCGCCTGATGTGCGCCTCAGGCAGAGCGCTAGGTTGCGGCGGAGACGATGGCTTACGGTCACAGAATAGCACACCTGCCCCCGCCTCGACCTTACGGTTGACTTGCAGACCTGATGCAATCTGCGTGCCAGGCCGAGGCGGATGGCCTGAGATCGCCGCCCGCCGTCCGAACGCGGTCCCGAGCGAGAGGACCAGAGTACCAGTCCTGCGGAATGGGGTATGCGTTGGCCGATGCCGAAACACCGGCGCTGCGGTTGAGCGGGGGACTGCGCTAGAGCGCCTTCTTCACCGCGGCCAGGACGTCTTCGTAGAGGGGCTCGTTGCCCAGCGCCTTCATGTAGTCGGCGTAGGTCACTTTGCCATCGCGGCCGATCACGAAGACGGCCCGGCGGAGAACCCGCATCTCCTTGATCCAGCAGCCATAACGCGGGCCGAAGTCGGCTTGCAGGTGATCGGAAAGCGTGGTCACCTGGTCGATGCCGGCGGCAACGCATGAGCGCTTGAGGGTGAAGGGGAGATCGGTACTGATCACGTAGATCTGGACATCCGGCCCGAGGCTGGAGGCCTCGGTGTTGAACCGGCGGATTTCCCGGTCGCAGACGCTGGTTTCGAGCGACAGGACGGCGGCCAGGACGATCACCTTGCCGGCGCTGGCTTTCAGAGGCTGCACCTTGGCCCAGTCCTGACCGACGGCGACGAAGTCCGGAGCCAAGTCACCCTGCTTGAGGTCCGCGCCGACAACCGTCTGATCGGCGCCGTCGAATTGGATAAGGCCGAACCGTTCGAGTGCCATACCAGCTCCTAGTAGGGATTGCGCGGAGGTCGCGCCGTCGGCGGAGGCGGGCTCACCCGGTGGTGATCATGCTGAGGATGAACGCCAGGACGACCAGCAGCCCGAGAAACATGAACAGCGCGCGCGACCAGTTGATCCGGCGTCGCATTCGTTTGGGGGATGTACGCGAGCCCTTACTGGCCATCGGCTTGCCTGTCCGAGATGTTGATGGTATCACGGGCAGGGGGGTCGTGTCCAGCCTTGCTCCTATTGCCCGGCTCGCGACGCCCGGTATACTGGAGGCAGCCGGAAGAGAGGAGGCAGAGGCATGACGTTCTTCGATGTTCTTGACCTGCTGGGGTACGTGCTGCGGTTCCTCGGAGCCCTTGTGTTCGGGGTCGGCGCGGGCTGGCTGACCATCCGCATCGTGAAGCAGGAAGGCGCCGCGTGGCAGCTGCTCGTGGCGGTGTACCTTGGCCTGCTGGCCAGCTTCGTTCTGCTCGGCCACTGGGTGGCGGGCGGGGCGACGATGGGCTCGTACGGCCTGGGCGTCGGCGCCGCGGTTCTGATCTGGGGCCTGATCCAGCCGAAGGCGAAGGATGAAGAGGAGTCCGCGTCGGATAGCCGGAAGCGGAAGTAGACAGAGTTGAGCGACAGGCCCTGCCATGGCGGCGCCCTCTCGGGCGCCGCCTGTGCATCCCGGCGGGATGTGTTGGCGCCCCGCCTTTGTCCAACGATCAACGTGTGCTGCAGTCCCCTGCCGAGCGCCGAACCCAAGGGTAGCACAGGCAGGATGCCTACCTTCGAGCGGCGACGGACCTTGACCCCGGCCCTGCGGCCGCAGCAATGCGGGGATAACCATCCCCATTGTGTACCAACAGGTGGGATTTCTGCGCCATGGATGCCTATGTCCGCCAAGCCGGACGTTCGCCGGCCCACTCAACAGAAACCGCGGATCAGTACTCCCCCACCTCGATCGGCTCTTCCTGGTCGATCGCCTTCAACCGCTCCGAGAAGCTCGCGAACTGCGCCTCCCGCTCCTCGGCCGTCATCCGCGCCGGCCCGTAGACGACGTGCGGTGCGAGCACGTCGAAACCGACGAACTGCAGGATGCCCCGGTGGATCGGGCGCAGGATGCCCATCAGATCGCCGTGCATCCCACCCCGTGTATAGGTGGCCTGCGGCCCACCGGTCGTCAGCGAGAGCATCGCCCGTTTGCCGCGCAAGATGCCCTTCTCATACAGCCGTCCCCCGCCGTAGATGCGGCCCATGGCGAATACCCGGTCGACCCAGCCCTTGAGCACGGCCGGCAGGCCAAACCACCACAGCGGGAACTGCAAGATCATCAGGTCGCACGCCCCGAGCTTGCGCAGCTCGGCCTCGATTTCCGTTGCGAAGCCGCCGGTCTCTGAGGCAAGCATCTCCTCCGCCTCGGGCTTGAAGAAGCCCGCATCCCGCAAGCTGGTGGAGTTGGTGCGGCTGGAGGCCGCCTCGAAACCCATGGCCCACAGGTCCGAGGCGGCGACTTCGTGCCCTGCGGCGCTCAGGCTCTCGAGCGCGGTGCGGAACATGGCGGCATTGAAGCTCGGCGGTTCGGGGTGCCAGTAGACGACGAACGCTCGCATGGGGCCTCCATCCAGCGGGGCACGCCTGCCGGCCTGAGTGTGATGGGGATTCGACTCTGGTGTCGTGCGCGCCCCACACAACATCGATGGGGGTGAATACGCTCTGCAAGGCTCGCAGGCTTGTCTCGAAAGGCCTTGAGGTCCAGACACCGCAGTGCCATTGCAGGGCTTGCCCAGGCGCAATTGCCTGACTGCTGGCCCCTGGTCCCCGGCACATCTGGGGCCGTGAGAGTCTTTGAGAGCCTCCGCGGTTTCCTGAAAGCCGGCCGTGGTCGTCTGATAGCCGGACCCCGCGACGATGGCCAGCGACCGAACGGCAATCTGAATACCCGCTCGGACCGGCAGCCGCGACGGAGGCTCTCATACCTGATCCAACCAACCCACCGAAAGTCGAGACCTCGCCTGCTTCCCCTTCCGGCCTGGCCAGGTGGGCGGTGGAGAACCCGATGGCCTTCGCCGGGCTGTGGTTCGCCGCCGCCGCCGGGCTCCTGGCGGGGCAGGCGTTGATCTTTCTGCCGGCCCTGCTGGCAGAGGCCCGAGCGGTCGGCGGGCTGGCCGCGTGGCAGTGGGGAGCGTTCGCCCTGGCGTATGTCTACCTCGCCCCGCTGCTGCTGGCTCTGATTCTGGGAAGCCTGCTCGGGGCGTCGATCGTTGTTCCGGGCTTCCCGGACGGTTGGGCGCCGGCTGCGCGCGGGATGCTGGTTGGGGTCGGGAGCCTGGCGGTCTGGGTGCTGGTCGGCAGCTTGGTCATGCGGTCGATGACTGGCTACTCACTGGCGGGGGGAAGCGATGGCCCGCCCGGGGCAGCCGAAGCTGTGGGGCTCGTCCTCCTGCCGGTCCCGTTCCTGATGGCGTCCGCGGTCGGCGCAATCGCCGGGTTCCTGCTGCACGCCCTCGTCCCTCATCGGGGAAACAGGACGAGCGGCGTCGGGCGGCATGCAGACGCAGTACACTCCAGGAGGACGACGTGAACAGCCTGCCGCAAGGCATGACTCGCGCGGAGGCCTGCAGGCAAACACAAGTGGAACGACCTGGCGGGGCCCGGGATTCTGACGCGGGCTCCAGAGCTCGTGCAGATCCCGTGCAGGCGTGGCGCGCCTGGGCGGACTGCGGGGACGGGAAGCAGGTTCACCTGATCATCGACCCGCACGCGCAGCAGCTCTGGCTATTGCCGGCCGACGAAACCCTCATGGATCCAAGGAGCATGCGATGATGACGACGAACCCCGCCCTGCCTGAAGGCAACGGGCCTGGGCAGAACCCCGACACCTTCCGCCACCCACTCGGACTCACGCTCGTCGCGCTGGCGATCGGCCTGATGGTCGAGATCCTGTTCTATGGCCGGCCCATTGGCGTTTCCTTTCCGATCTGGGCCTTCATCGTGTGCGCTGCCGCTCTGGGCATAGCCAGGGCCGATGCGCGGTGGCCGGCGCGCGGGAGCGTCTGGCTGATCATCCCCATCCTGATCTTCGCCATCCTGGCCTTTGTCCGCCTCGAGCCGCTGACTCTTGTCCTGAACATCGTGATCGTCTTGTGCCTCTTCGCCGTGTGGGTGCGAACGTTTCAGACCGGTCGGGTGATGGACTTCGGCTGGATCGATTTCGCTATCGCCACACTGTGGGTACCCGTAGAGGCCATCTTCCGCCCGTGGCCGGTCCTTTCGGAGGCCAACCGTCAAACGTTTGGCGACCGAGCGACACACAGCCGCCTGCTGGCCGTCCTGCGCGGGCTGCTCCTGGCGTTGCCCATCCTGGTCATCCTGGCGCTGCTGCTCACCGCCGCCGACGTGATCTTCGCCGACGTCCTGCGCCGTGCCTTCGAGTGGTTGGACCTTGAGAGGTTGGCGGACCTGGCCTGGCGCACGGTTGTCGTCGTGGTTTGCGCGGTGTTCTTCCTCGGCGCCCTGGTCGCCGCGCTGCGCGACCCGGGTGAACGCAAGTTGATCGGCGAGGACAAGCCCGTCCTGGCGCCATTCCTTGGGTTCACCGAGTCGGCCGTCGTCCTGGTGGCGGTGGACCTCCTGTTCGGCCTGTTCGTCTTCATTCAGTTCCGCTACTTGTTTGGAGGCCAGGCCAACATCACCGCCGCCGGGTACACCTACGCCGAATACGCCCGCCGAGGCTTCGGCGAGCTGCTCGCCGTGGCCTTCTTGACGCTGGGGCTGATCCTGGCGCTCGGAGCGTTCGGCCGCCGCGAATCCGCCAGGCAGCGGGCCGGGTTCAATGGGCTCAGCGCCCTAATGGTCGTGTTCGTGGGAGTGATACTGGTGTCGGCTTTCCAGCGCCTGCTGCTCTACGAGCAGGCCTACGGGTTCACCCGCCTGCGCGCCTACACGCACGTCGCCATCGTGTGGATCGGGGTGTCGTTCCTGCTGTTGCTGCTGTTGCTCATCGCCGGCAACCTGCGCGCCTTCGCACCTGCAGCCGTCGGCACGGTACTCGGGTTCGCCTTGACACTCAACCTGCTCAACGTCGACAATTTCATTGTGCGCCGCAACACCGAGCGCGCCCGAACCGGGAGTGAGCTGGATGTGTACTACCTGACCGGCCTGAGCGAAGACGCCGTACCGGCCCTGGCGGCCCTCGCCGGCGAGTCGCCGCTGGCCTTGCGCATGGAGATCTTGCCGCGACTGGCCTGCCAGCTGGCAGCGTTGGATGAGCGCACGGCGGAGGGTGGGTGGCCGTCGACGCATCTTTCCGTCCTCCGGGGACGGTCGGCGCTCGAGCCGTGGAAGCCCGACCTGTCCGGCTATCGTGTCGACTCGGACGGCCCGCGCTACGGCTGGACGGTTGAGGACGCGAACGGCGAGTCGCTCGGCTGCTTCTACCCGGCGTACGACTAGGACGCAGGAGGGGCGTTCGCTCCGCCCCGCTGCCCGCTTCGTGGGACGGGGTGGGGGAACCCTCGCACTTCGCGCCGCGCGCCGGCCAGCCACGTCTGGCAGGGCGCGGCAATGGATCTGCGGGACTTGGACGCTAGCAAGTCGTCTGAGGGGCCCGGATCGTCGAAGACGTCCGGCGAGCGGGCGCATGTCGTCAGGCGGAGCTCGCCGGCTCGGCGACGATCCACACGGTGGCGTCCTGGCGATGGATGGTGGCTGCGGCGCCCATCCGCTGCAGCTGACGCGCGATGGTCTCGGCGCGGCGGAAGCGGCTGCGCATCAGCACCAGGCGCTCGAACACCGCGATGGCCCAGACCGCTATGCGGGTGATGTCCGGCTCCTCGACCACCAGGCATCCGCCCGGGACACACACGCGCAGCAACTCCCGAAGGCTGGCCTCCTGGTCCTCGAGGTGATGGTACGCGTCGACGATGATCACCCGCTCGAAGGTGCCGTCGGCGAAGGGCAGCCGCTCGGCATACGCCGCCGCGAGCCGCAGCCCCGGCTTGGAGCGGGCCTGGCGCAGCATGTCCAGCGACCCGTCCGCCACGACCACGCTGTCGACCAGCGAGACGAGCGGTTGGGCGATGCGCCCGGTTCCGCCGCCGACGTCAAGCAGCCTGCCCGGAGCGGGCAACGCCGCCAACCTAGCGAGCGTCCCCGTGTCCGGGGCACGGATGAGCCGATCGTACAAGGGAGCAAGAAGCCCGAAGTGATCCAGAGGCGGCATGGTGTAGGTGAGGCTCCTTCTGCCCGGCACCGCGAACTGGGCCAGGCTGCCGGTCCGGCGACACACCACTTCCCAGCCCGGGAACCCCCCGTTTGAAGCTGGGATGAGGCCGGCGTTTCAAATCATACCAATAAGGACCTAGTGTAGTGCGTCACTAATCCATT